>Ga0102953_1000563_pt1 | contig 25410 bp, 21 predicted proteins | sample SalPon2A_C_D2_MG_FD_78509 | JGI IMG/M metagenome (GOLD analysis project Ga0102953, IMG submission 78509) | Soil microbial communities from South San Francisco under conditions of wetland restoration - Salt Pond MetaG R2A_C_D2_MG | ecosystem: Environmental > Terrestrial > Soil > Wetlands | place... | reverse complement strand
GTCGAGGTGGGCGGGGCGCCGGGCGCCCGGCGCCTCATCCGTCGCCGGCCCATCGGCGTGGCACTCGTCCTGGCGCCCTGGAACTACCCGTTCCTCACCGCCGTCAACGCCGTGGTGCCCGCCATCCTGGCGGGCAACGCGGTGGTCCTGAAGCACTCGGACCAGACGCCGCTCGCCGCCGAGCGCATCGCCCAGGCGTTCGCCGAGGCAGGTCTGCCCCCGAGCGTGCTGCAGGTGCTGCACATGAGCCACGCCACCACCGCCGAGGTCATCGGCGACCAGCGCATCGGCTACGTGCACTTCACCGGCTCCGTCGAGGGCGGCCGCGCCGTGAAGCGCGCGGCGGCCGAGCGCTTCATCGGGGTGGGGCTCGAGCTCGGCGGCAAGGACCCCGCCTACGTGCGCGCCGACGCCGACCTCGACCACGCCGTCGCCGGACTGGTCGACGGCGCCCTGTTCAACGCCGGTCAATCGTGCTGTGGCATCGAGCGTATCTACGTGCAGCGCGAGCGCTTCGACGCCTTCGTCGAGGGCTTCCTGGCGCTCGCTCGCGGTTACCGCCTGGGCGACCCCCGCGACCCGGAGACCACCCTCGGGCCGATGGTGCGTACCGCCAACGCCGAGCTGGCCAGGGAGCACGTGCGCGCGGCGGTGGCCCGGGGCGCCGTGCCGCTCATCGACCCCAAGACCTTCCCGGCCGCCGCCGACGGCACGCCGTACATGGCGCCGCAGGTGCTCATCAACGTGCGCCAGAGCATGCGCGTGATGCAGGAGGAGACCTTCGGGCCGGTGGTGGGCATCATGCCCGTCGACGGCGACGAGGAGGCCGTCCGGTTGATGAACGACAGCCGCTACGGGCTCACCGCGAGCGTGTGGACGACCGATCTGGACACGGCCGAGCGGCTTGGCACCCGGCTCGCTACCGGCACGTGCTACGCCAACCGCTGCGACTACCTCGACCCCTCGCTGCCCTGGTCCGGCGTCAAGGACTCCGGCCACGGCCTGTCGCTCTCGCGCTTCGGCTTCGAGCCCTTCACGCGCACGCTGGCGCTGAACCTGAAGGCGCCAGGCTGACCGCGCCGGCCGACCACCCGGGCGGCGTTAGCATGGGCCATGCACGCCGCTCCCGTCACGCTTCCCGGTATCCGGGCGAGCGATCACCGCTTCCGGTTGCCCTTGGACCACGCTCATCCGAACGGGCCGACGATCGAGGTTTTCGCCCGCCAGCTGGTGGCCAGCGACCACCTCGGCGACGACCTGCCCATGCTCGTCTACCTGCAGGGCGGGCCCGGCGGCGAGGCGCCCCGACCCAACGATGCCAGCGGCTGGATCGGCCGCGCGCTGCGCGCATTCCGGGTGCTGCTGCTGGACCAGCGCGGCACCGGCCGCAGCTCGCCGGTCACCGCCCAGACGCTCGGCGAGCTGGGCGACGCCACCGCGCAGGCAACCTACCTGACGCACTTCCGTGCCGACAGCATCGTCGCCGACGCCGAGGCGATCCGGCACGCCCTGCTGGGCCCGGACACGCGCTGGAGCATCCTGGGCCAGAGCTTCGGAGGGTTCTGTGCCCTGCGCTACCTGGCGGCGGCGCCGGCGGGCCTGGAGCGCGTCCTGATCACGGGCGGCCTGGCGAGCCTCACGCGCCCCGCCGAGGACGTGTACCGCGCCACCTACCAGCGGCTCCGGGCCCGCAACGACGCCTACTACCGTCGCTACCCCGGCGACGAGGTGGGCTGGAGCGCCGTCGCCGAGCACCTCCACGACAATGACGTGCGCTTCCCGGACGGGGAGCGCTTCAGCGTGCCGCGCCTGCAGTTCCTGGGCATGGCGCTGGGCGGCTCCGACGGCTTCGAGAGCCTGCACTGGCTGCTCGAGCCGGCCTTCGTGACCGTGGGGGGCCGGCGCCAGCTGGCGGAGCGCTTCGTCCACGAGGTGTACCGGCGCCAGGGGTTCGTGTCCAACCCGCTGTTCGCAGTGCTGCACGAGGCCATCTACGCTCAGCAGGAGCCCACGCGCTGGGCGGCGCAGCGCATGCTGGAGACGGCACCCGAGATCCCCTTCCAGCCGGGGAAGCCGCTACGCTTCACGGGCGAGATGATCTATCCCTGGATGTTCGAGCAGTTCCCGACGCTGCGGCCGTTCCTGGCGGCGGCCGAGGCCCTGGCCGAGAAGGACGACTGGCCGCGCCTGTACGACGTCGACGCCCTGGCGGCCAACACCGTCCCCGTCGCGGCGCTCGCCTACCTCGACGACATGTACGTGGACTACGAGCTGGCGCGCGAGACCGCCCGGGCGGTGGGCAACCTGCGGCTGTGGTCGACCGACGAGTACCAGCACAACGGTCTGCGCGCGGACGGGGCGCGCATCCTCGAGCGTCTGCTGGGGATGGCGAGCGGCCCGGTCTAGGCGGCACCCGGGCAGCAGAAGCGGGCGGCCGGGAGTATCCCGGCCGCCCGCGTTCGCATCCCGGGCCCGAGGGCTACACGAAGATGCCCTTCGGCAGGTGCGCCGACACCACCCAATTGGGCGCGTCGACGACCTCGCTGATGCGGAGGTCGACGGCCACACTGCACAGGGCATAGGCCAGACGGCTCTCCAACCGGTACGCGCGACCGAGGTGGTCGATCATGGCACGCAGCGCGTCGCGTGCCGCTTCCATCAGGTCGGGAGCGACGCCGGTGGTGGCGTAGTAGCCGGCCTCCGCCGGCGCGAAGCTGCCGGCGGGCCGGGGCGTGTCGAACTGCGGCGTGGGCAGGTTGGCACCCTTGACCAGCTCGAAGCGCAGGCGCGTCCGCATGGCCGTCTCGATGGCGGTACCACACACCTCGCCGTCGCCCTGGGCCGCGTGCGTGTCCCCCACCGAGAACAGCGCGCCGGGCACCTCGACCGGCAGGTAGAGGACCGTGCCGCGGGTGAGGTCGTGGATGTCCATGTTGCCGCCCACGCGCCGAGGAGGCACCACCGAGTGACTGCCCGGCTCGGCGAGCGCCACCCCGATGGTGCCGGGGAACGGCACCGTCGGCAGGCGGATCTCCGGCGTGAAGCTCACATGCCGCGCGTCGTAGTGGGAGATGTGGAGGTAGGGGTCGGGGAACTCGTCGGCGAGTAGCCCGAAGCCCGGGATGAGGCCGGTCCACCCCCAACCGCTCTCCTCGAAGTCGAGGATGTGCACGGCCAGGGCATCCCCCGGCTCGGCCCCGTCGACATAGACGGGGCCCGTGACGGGGTTGACCTTGTCGAAGTCGAGCGCGCCCACGTCGGCGTGACCCGAGTCCTTGGCGAGCTGCCCACCCGAGGCGTCGAGGATCTCGAACAGCACCTCGCTGCCGGGCTCGACCGTGAGGACGGGCTCCAGGGCGTTGTCCCAGCCGAAGTGGTGGTGGGCGCTATGGATGGTGCGGAAGCTACTGCCCTCCGACAATCTCGATCTCCTTGTAGTTCACCGGCGTGTAGATGCCGGCAACCTGGAAGCCGATGCCGCCCATGCGGGGCGAGTGCATCACGTAGCTGCGGGCGTTGAACAGCGGGATCCAGGGCGCCTCGTTGGACGCCTTGGTGAAGACGTCGCGCCACAGGGCGAGGCGGGCGTCCTTCTGACTGGGCTGCACCATGGCGTCGGCCTTCTGCCCCTCGGCATCGAGCTGCTTGTTGCAGTAGCGCGGCCAGTTCCAGCCGCCGGGGACGGCGCTGCTGCAGGCCAGGATGGGCCACCAGAAGTCATTCGGGTCGGGGTAGTCGTCGAGCCAGGCCATGCCGCCGGACCACACCATCGGGGTCTTGCCCTGGCTGGCCGCGTCGATGACCGCGCTCGGCGAGAGCGAGCGGATGTCGAGCTTCACGCCGATCTGGGCGAACTGCTGCTGGATCACCTGGGCGATGCGCGGGTTGGGGTCGACGTTGCTGGTGTAGAGCACCGAGCTGAAGCCGTTGGGGTAGCCGGCGTCGGCGAGCATCTGCTTCGCCTTGGTCGGGTCGTAGGGGAAGCCCTTGTAGTCCTGGTTGTAGCCGGGCATGGCGGGCGGCAGGATCTGGTTGGCAGCCACATCGCGGTTGTTGTTGACCAGCAGGACCTGCTTCTTGTCGATGGCCATGTTCAGCGCCTGGCGCACCTGGAGGCTGTCGAACGGCTTGATGGTGGTGTTGAGCGCCACGTAGCTGGTCTCGATCTGGTCGGATGAGACCACCAGCTGCTTGAGCTTGGGGTCGCTCATGACCTTGGCGAACTGGGACGAGGGGATGCCGTCACCGAGGATGTCGACCTCGCCGCGCTGGAGGCGCAGGAAGGCCACGTTGGGGTCGACGCCGAACTGGAAGTCGAGCTCGCCGACCTTGGGCTCGCCGGGGACGAAGTAGTCGGGGTTCTTCACCAGCACCAGGCGCTGGCCGGACACCCACTCCTTCATCGAGAAGCCGCCGGTGCCCACCGGGTGGTGCCCGAAGTCCTTGCCCCACTTGGCGACCGCCTTCGGCGGGACCGCGAAGGCGAAGTTCAGGGCCAGCTTGTTGAGGAAGGTGGCGTCCGGCTGGGTCAGCGTGAACTGGACCTGCGTCGGGGACAGCACCTGGATGCCGCTGACGTCCTTGGCCTTGCCGTCGATGAACGCCTGGGCACCCTTGATGCCGGTGAAGAAGCCGACGCCGGGGCTCTGCGTCGCAGGGTCGAGCATGCGCTCGAACGAGAACTTCACGTCCGAGGCATTGAACGGCTCACCGTCGGTGAAGGTGACGCCCTGACGCAGGTCGAAGGTATAGGTGAGGCCGTCGGCCGAGACCGTATAGGACTTGGCCAGGGCCGGCTGGAGCTCGGTGGTGCCGGGCTTGTAGGTCATCAGGCCGTCGAAGATCGCTTGGATCATCGACCAGTTGTCCCAGTTGTAGCCGATGGCCGGGTCGAGCGTGGAGATGTCGTTCTGGAAGGTCAGCACCACCGTGCTGTTGGCCGCGAAGCCCACGCCGGCCGAGGCCAGCAGGATCGCGAACGCGATCGCCCATTTACGCATCGTGAGGTCACTCTCCTTCTGTCATGACGGGGTCGTGCCGGTCGCGTGTTCCTGTTCTCCCAAGGTGCGTCTCGCCAGGGACCGCCTCCTTACTCAGTGGTATTGGATTCTCGGGTCGAGGAGCGGATAGATCATGTCCGCGATGAGGTTCCCGATGACGACGAAGACCGCCGTCATCAGCACGCCGCCCATGATCACGGGAATGTCGAGCACCTGGATCGCCTGCCACATCATCTGGCCCAGGCCGGGGAGCGCGAAGACCTGCTCCACCACGATGACCCCGCCCATGAACACACCCAGGTCGAGGCCGACCAGCGCGATCACCGGGAGCAGCGCGTTGCGCAAGGCGTGGCGGAACACCTGCGCGCGCGGCTTCACGCCCTTCGCTCGGGCCGTCCGCACGTAGTCCTGTCGCAGCACGTCGATCAACGATGAACGCAACACGCGGGCGTACCAGCCGGCGCCCGCGAAGCCGACGGACAGGGCGGGCAGAACGTAGTGGGTGAGGTCGCCGTTGCCGTAACCGCCGAGCGGCAGCCATGGCACCAGATAACCGAAGAGGTAGAGCAGGATCAGCCCCACCACGAACTGCGGTGTGGACACGCCCACGAAGGCGAACAGCGTGAACCCCCGGTCCCACCAGCTGCCTTGCGCGACCGATGACAGGATGCCGATGGGGATGCCGAGCAGCAGCTCGCAGGCGATCCCGGTGAGCATCAGCTTGAGCGTCACCGGCAGGTGCGTGGCGACCAGCGCGCTCACCTGCGTCCGCTGCGCGTAGGACCGCCCCATATCGAAGTGCACGAGGTGCCAGAGGTAATGGACATAGCGCACCGGCAAGGGCTGATCGAGGCCGAGCTGGTGGGAGATGCGCTGCACCACCTCGGGGGTGGCGCTGGGACCGGCGATCATCTGCGCGGGGTTGACCGGCACGATGTAGGTGAGGATGAACGTCACCGTGATGACGCCCAGGATCGCGCCGACGCCCTGGAGGAGGCGCCTGAGAACATAGGCGGTCACCGCCGGCCCCCCACGTCGAGGGCGTCGCGCAGGGCTTCACCGAAGAGGTTGAAGCCCACGGAGGTGAGGATGATGGCCAAGCCCGGGAACAGCACCAGCCACGGCGCGGTGGTGAGGTAGGACTGGCTGGCATTGATGATGCCGCCCCAGGACGGCGTAGGCGGCTGCACGCCGACGCCAAGATAGGAGAGCGACGCCTCCAGCAGCACGCTGGTGGAGATACCCAGCGTGGCGAAGACCAGCAGGCTCATGGTGAGCTGCGGCAGGATGTGGCGGACCAGCACGCCGAAGGTCGGGATGCCCAGGGCGGTGGTCGCCTCGATGTACTGGCGCTCGCGAATGGCGAGGACCTGGGCGTAGATCGCCCGGGCCACGTAGACCCAGTTGACCATGGCGATGACGAGCGCGACGATCCACAGGCTCGGCCGCAAGATGGCGGCCAGGGCGATGGCCAGCACCAGTGCCGGGAACGCCGTCATCACGTCGGTGAAGCGCATCAACACGGTACCCAGCCAGCCGCGGAAGTAGCCCGCCACCACCCCGACCACGGCGCCTATGGCCACCGCCACGCCATTCGCCACCAGGCCGATGATGAGGCTCACCCGGGCACCGAAGAGGATGCGCGAGAGCAGATCGCGACCCAACAGATCCGTACCGAGGAGGTAGCTGGCGTCTGGTGGTCGCGGCATCCCGAACTGGCTGAGGCCGTTGGCGAACTGCCGGTTGGGATCGTAGGGGGCGATGAGCGGGGCGAACACCGCCGCCAGCACCACCAGCACCACCAGGACCAGGCCGATCATGCCGGTGCGGTCGCCGCGGAGCCGCTGCCACCAGCTCCGCCGGCCGCTGGAGCGGGCCTCCTCGCGGATGTCGTCGGTCGCGGTTTCGAGGATGTCGGTCACGTCGTCTCCGGCAAGCGTGCTGCCGCCGCGGATGAGGGGTGGGGCCAAAACCGTGGAGGACCGCACCCCGGCGCCGCGGCACGGCGCCGACCCCGATGCGGCCCCCATCCGTGAATAACGCTGCAAATCCTATCACGAGGTCAAACGGTCGGACCAATAGAGCCCGCAACCGGTTCCCTGCGGCAGCCTCGACGGGGCATCATCGCTCCGCCGCTGCCGCCCCGGGCGAGGGCGAGCGAAACGTTTCATGGCGTCCGCGAGCGCTCCGTCGTGCAATGGAGAGGGCGGACCCTACCGACCGCGAGGAGCAAGATGCCGACCGGAGCCACCATCGCACCAGGTCCCCAGGCGCGGCCAGCGCTGGTCCTCGCCCTGGCGCTGGCGCTGCTGGCCACGCCGAGCGTCTTCGCCCAGAGCGCACGGAGCCTCGGCATGGGCGGCGTGCGGGTCCCGGCCCCGGCGGCGGCCGACGTCAACCCCGCGTTCGCCGCCCTCCCCCGCACCGGCGGCGCCTCGGTGACGCTCCCCATCGGTCTGCTCAGCCTCGCCACCGGCGACTACTGGAACCCCAACGCCCAGGGCTTCGACGCGCTCTCGGCGCTGGACCAGGGCAGCCATCTCGGCCAGTACCTCCTGAACCCGGCCGTGAGCCCCGACGGCGTCACCTTCGGTGTCGACGCCAGCGGGCTCACCATCGCCTTCTCCGGCGGCTCGCCCATGCGGCTCGCCGCGCCCACGGCCTTCGATGCCGGCTTCGATCTGCCTCTGGGGGGCCGGGTCGGAGCCGTCACCTTCGGCGTCCGGCCGTTCACGACCGTGCATGCACGGTTCACGCCCGGCCCGGACCTCGAGGCGGTGTTCGGCTCCGGTAGTACCAGCGCGTCGGGGACGCTCACGGCCGACGCCGTGGCGGGCCTGGCGGTAGACGTTGGCGCCGCCCTTCCCCTGCCGCTGCCGCCGCACGCCATGGGCGGCGCCAGGCTCTACGTCGGCGCCCGCGCGTCCGGCATCGCCGGCCTCGCCCGCGCCAGCGCCTCCTTCCAAGGGCAGGCCAGGGCCCAGCAGGACAGCAGCGGTGCCTACACCGACGTCACCTACAGCTACGACGGCACCGTGTCCGTCGGCGGCATCACGAACGGCGGTCTCGGCTACGGCGCCCTGGGCGCGGCGGGCCTGGCGGTCACGGTGCCGGCGGGCGGCGGCACGGTGACCGCGGGGATCGCCGTGCGGCATATCGGCGTGATGATCTGGAACCTTCACCAGACGCGCTACCAGGGCGACCAGAACGGCGGCACCAGCACCGATGTCGGCACCGTGCGAAGCGTCGAGGTGGCCCAACACGTGCACGTGGCGGGCAACCTGGCGCTGAGCCTGGGCGAAGGCCATCTCGGCGTGCCAGGCATGGGCCTGACGCTCGCCGCCGATGGCGACCTCGATCTCTCGGGCGGCTTCGCCACCCACGCCGGCGCGGAGGTCCGCTTCGGCCCGACCGCGCTGCGCGCGGGCGCAGGCTACCAGGACGGCCTGCGGCTCGGCGTCGGGGCCGGCGTCCGCGCCGGCGGCGTGGGCATCGACGCCGCTCTGAGCTCGCACCGCTCCCCCTTCACCGACCACCGCGCGTACGGCGTGTCCGCCTCGCTCGCCTTCGGCTTCTGAGGAGTTCCGGCATGAGAGCCCCCGATATCACCCGCTCCCGCGCCTACGACCCGCGGCTCCTAGTGCTGCTCCCGGCGCTCGCCCTGGCGCTCGCCGGCTGCTCGCGGCACACCGCCTTGACGGTGCGTGCGGACCTGGTGCCGTTCATGAGCGTCGGCGAGACGCAGCTGAACAGTGCCCCTATCGCGCCGGGCACCAGCTACCTCGACTGGCCGTTCTCCGGCAGCCACCTCACCAACCCCGGCCACAGCGTCGATCTCACGACCCTCGGGGCCCCGTCGTCGGCGCTCACCGACATCACCGCCTTCTCGTTGACGTTCGCTGCCCAGGTGACCCCTTCCGTCCCCCTCGCCGCCGGGACCGCCACCCTCTACCTCGCCCCGTCGAGCGCGTCCGACGTACACGCGTACCCGGCGGTCACGGTCGACACCCCTCCGGTGGCGGCCGGCCAGACCGCGACCGTCTCGATCACGGCCGACGACGCGACCGATGCCAGCGCACTCCCGTACCTCCGCAGCGGCTCCTTCCTCGTCGGCGCCGAAGTCGAGGTGAACGCCTCGGGCAGCGGCACTGCCCGGGTCACCCTGACGCATCTCCTCGTCACCGTCTCGCTGCCGCCGGGGTGGGGTCTGCCCTGAGCTAGGGCGGAGACCTCAGAGGACATTCGTCCCGTCCTGGACGGGACAGGGCCCCCTTGACAGTGGAATGGGCCGTGCCTAGCGTGGGTGCATCCACATGCTGCGCGGGCGCGCTTCCCGGCGCTCGCGCACGTCAGGAATGGCATGGCGTGATCTCGGTAGGCTTCGAGGGCATCGGCAAGGACTTCGGTGCAGGGCCCGTTCTGGACGACGTCTCGTTCACCGTGGACGCCGGCGAGATCCACGCGCTGGTAGGCGAGAACGGTGCCGGCAAGAGCACGCTGATGAAGATCCTGGCCGGGTACCTGCCGGCCACGAGCGGGCGCGTCCTCCTCGGCGGCGTGCCCACCGAGTTCCGCGATCAGCGAGAGGCCGAGGCCGAGGGCGTCGTCCTGATCCACCAGGAGCTCAACCTGGTCGAGGACCTGACGGTCGCGGACAACATCTTCCTGGGCCGGGAACGCCGCCGTCGCGGCTTCCTCGACGAACGCGCCATGCACCGCGAGGCCGGCGCCCTCCTGAGGCGCGTGGGCCTCGACGTCGACCCGTGGACGCGGGTCCGCACGCTCATCGTGGCCCAGAAGCAGCTGCTGGAGATCGCCAAGGCGCTGGCGCGGAACGCAGGGTTGCTGATCATGGACGAGCCCACGGCCAGCCTGACGCCGGCGGAGGTCGAGCGGCTCTTCGGCTTGATCCGCGACCTCAACGGCCGCGGGGTCACCATCCTGTACATCAGCCACAAGCTCGAGGAGGTCCTCGCGCTGGCCGAGCGCGTCACCGTCCTGCGCGACGGTCGCTACGTGGAAACGGTGCGCGCCGGCGCCAGCTCGCGCCAGGCGCTCGCCAACCTCATGGTGGGCCGCGAGATCGCCGCCATGTTCCCCGAGAAGCTGCTCCAGGACCGCGGCAGCCCGCTGTGGCGGGTGCGCGACGTCGGGGTGCCCGGTTGGGCGCAGCGTGTGAGCTTCGACCTCCAGCGTGGCGAGATCCTGGGCTTCGCCGGTCTGGTGGGCGCCGGCCGCACCGAGCTGTTCGAGGGGATCCTGGGGCTGCGTCCACGCTCGGGCGGGCACTTCGAGCTCGAGGGCCGGCGCCTGCGCATCCACCATCCGGCCGATGCGGTGAGGGCCGGCATCGTCTACCTCAGCGAGGATCGCAAGGGTAAAGGCCTGCACCTCCGGCTCGGGCTGGCCCCGAACCTCACGCTCATGGCGCTCCATCGCTACGCGCGTCCGCTCCTGCGTCGAGACCGCGAGCGCGCGGCGCTCGGGGACGCGATGCGCCGCTACAACATCCGGGCCGGCAGCCCCGAAGCCGTGGCGGGGACGCTCTCGGGCGGCAACCAGCAGAAGCTGGCGCTCGCCAAGGTGTTGCACACGGAACCCAAGGTGTTGGTCCTGGACGAGCCGACGCGTGGCGTCGACGTCGGCGCCAAGCAGGAGATCTACCGCCTCATCCAACACCTCGCCGCGCAGGGCCTGGGCATCGTCGTCGTCTCCTCCGAGCTGGTGGAGCTGATCGGCATCGCCCACCGTCTCATCGTGATGCGCGGCGGACGCGTCACCGGAGAGCTCGGTGGCGAGGGCCTCAGCGAAGCCGAGGTCATCGCCTACGCCACCGGCGTCAAGGAGACCCATGCAGCCTGAATCCAGCCTCCACCCCGTGCCGCGCCGCCGTGCTCGCATCAGGCTGTCCGCGTTCGGCCCACTGTTGGGCCTGGCTGCCCTGGTCGCCCTGGCAACGGCCCTGAACCCCGCCTTCCTCACCATCGCCAACATCTTCAACGTGCTCACCCGTACCTCGTTCATCGGCATCATCGCGGTGGGCGGCACCTTCGTCATCATCGCCGGGGGCATCGACCTGTCCGTGGGCTCCATGGCGGCTCTCCTGGCGGGGTCCATGATCCTGGTGATGAACGCCCTGGCGCCGACGTTGGGCGGCGGCTGGCTCACCATCGTGGTCGGCATGCTCTTCGTGGTGGCGTTGGGCGCGCTGTTCGGCCTGGGCCACGGCCTGGCGATCACCAAGGGCCGCATCGAGCCCTTCATCGTCACGCTGGGCACGCTCGGCATCTTCCGGTCGGTGCTCACCTACCTCTCCGAGGGCGGCGCCATCACCTTGCAGCTCGGCCTGAGCAACGTCTACAGCCACGTTTATTACGGCAGCTTCCTGCGCGTGCCGATCCCCCTCTGGGTGTTCCTCGCCATGGCCATCCTCGGCGCCGTGCTGCTCAACCGCACGGCCTTCGGGCGGCACGTCCAGGCCATCGGCTCCAACGAGCAGGTCGCGCGCTACGCCGCACTCCGAGTGGACCGGGAGAAGATCGTCACCTACATGATCCAGGGGGTGTGCGTGGCCGTCGCCACCATCCTGTACGTGCCGCGCCTGGGATCGGCCAGCCCGTCGACCGGGCTGCTGTGGGAGCTGGAAGCGATCGCCGCGGTGATCATCGGCGGGACCGCCCTCAAGGGGGGTTCCGGCAGCGTGCCGGGGACCGTCGTCGGGGCCATCCTGCTCTCCACCATCGGCAACGTGCTCAATCTGACGAGCATCATCAGCGTCTACCTGAACGCTGCCGTGCAGGGCGTGGTCATCATCCTGGTGGCCTTCCTGCAACGCGGCAGGGAGGCGCGCTGAAGGGGGTGAGGACTTCCGCCATCAGGCCGGTGCGACGCCCGAAGCGCGCACACCCATCCCGAACGTCTTAGGAGGACGTAATGAAGCGCATCTACCAGCTGATCGTCGTCGTCGCCCTGGCGTTGACCGCCACGGCTTTCGCCCAGGACCAGAAGGTCATCGGCGTCTCCATCCCCGCCGCAGACCACGGCTGGACCGCGGGCGTCGTGTACTGGGCCAACCAGGCCAAGGCCCAGGTGGAGGAGGCCTACCCCAACCTGAGCATCATCGTGAAGACGGCCAAGGACCCGGCCGAACAGGCCAACCAGATCCAGGACCTCGTGACCGTCAACAAGATCGACGCCCTCGTGATCCTGCCGTATGAGTCGGCGCCGCTGACCAAACCCGTGGCCGACGTCAAGAAGCAGGGCGTGTTCGTGGTCGTGGTCGACCGCGGCCTCACCGACCCGAGCATCCAGGACGTCTACGTGGCGGGCGACAACCCCGGCATGGGCCGCGTCTCCGGCGAGTACGTGGCGCAGAAGCTCGGTGGCAACGGCCAGATCGTCGTGCTGCGCGGCATCCCCACGGTCATCGACAACCAGCGCTACGATGCCTTCATGGAGGTCATGAAGCAGCACCCGGGCATCAAGGTCCTGGACGCGCAGTACGCCAACTGGAACCGCGACGACGGCTTCAAGGTGATGCAGGACTTCCTCACCCGCTTTCCCAAGATCGACGCCGTGTGGGCGCAGGACGATGACATCGCCGTCGGCGTGCTGCGGGCCATCCAGCAAGCCAATCGCAGCGACATCCAGTTCGTGTTGGGCGGAGCCGGCATGAAGGAGTTCGTCAAGATGGTGATGGACGGCGACCCCCTGGTCCCGGCCGACGTGCTCTACCCGCCGAACATGGTCGACACCGCCATCAACGTGGCCGCCATGCACTACGTCAGCGGCTCCGCGGTGCTGGGCACCTACATCGTGGCGGCGCCCCTGGTCACCAAGGACAACGCCGCGCAGTACTACTTCCCGAACAGCCCGTTCTAGGACGGGTCGCGACGGTGGGCGGTCTGCGGGCCGCCCACCGTAGGCATGCCGCACGCTTGGAGGTTCGAATGGCGAGACCAGTCACCCTCTTCACGGGTCAGTGGGCGGACATGCCGCTGGCCGAGCTCGCTCCACTCGCCAAGGAGATGGGCTACGACGGCCTGGAGCTGTGCACCTGGGGCGACCACTTCGACGTGCAGAAGGCACTCCAGGATGACGGCTACGCGCCGGGGCGGGCGGCGCTACTCGAGAAGCACGGCCTGCGCTGTTATGCCATCGGCGCCCACCTGGTGGGACAGGCGGTGTGCGACCGCATCGACGAGCGCCACCGGGACGTCGTGCCCCCGTACGTGTGGGGCGACGGCGACCCGGAAGGCGTGCGCCAGCGGGCGGCCCGGGAGCTGATCGACACCGCGAGGGCGGCGCGCAAGCTGGGCGTGGACGTGGTGACGGGCTTCACCGGTAGCTCCGTGTGGCACAGCCTCTACGCCTTCCCGCCGACGAGCCAGGATTACTGGCAGCGTGGCTACGTCGACTTCGCACGGCGCTTCGAGCCGATCCTGAATGCCTTCGACGCCGAGGGCGTGAGCTTCGCGCTGGAGGTGCACCCGACCGAGATCGCCTTCGACATCGCCAGCGCCGAGCGCGCGCTGCAGGCGGTGGGTCGCCATCGCCGTTTCCAGTTCAACTTCGATCCCAGCCACCTGGGGTATCAGGGCGTGGACTACGTGTTGTTCCTGCGCCGCTTCGCCGAGAGGATCGCGCACGTGCACGTGAAGGATGCCTGGTGGGGGCGGGGGGACGGCAGCGTGGGCGTGTTCGGCGGCCACACCACCTTCGGGGACGCGCGCCGCTACTGGGACTTCCGCAGCGTGGGCCGCGGCGACGTGGACTTCGAGGAGATCATCGTGGCGCTGAACGACATCGGCTACGGCGGGCCGCTGTCGGTGGAGTGGGAGGACGCGCGCATGGACCGCGTGGCCGGCGCCACCGAATCGGCGGCGTTCGTCCGCGCGCTCGACTTCGAGCCCGCGGGCGCCGCCTTCGACGCGGCCTTCAGCAGCGGGGCCGGCGAGGAGCGGGGGGCCTAGCCATGGTCGAACCCGCCACCCCCATCCGGCTGGGCATGGTCGGCGGCGGCAAAGGCGCCTTCATCGGCGCCGTGCACCGCACCGCGGCCCGGCTCGACAACAACTACGTGCTGCTCGCCGGCGCCTTGTCCAGCACCCCCGAGAAGGCGCTGGCGAGCGCGCGCGACCTGGGTCTGGCACGGGGTTACGGGAGCTGGCAGGCCATGCTCGAGGGCGAGCTGGCGCTGCCCGAGGACGAACGCATCGAGACGGTCAGCATCGTCACGCCCAACCACATGCACTTCCCCGTGGCGAAGGCGTTCGCCGAGGCGGGCTTCCACGTGATCTGCGACAAGCCACTGGTGCACACCGCCGAGCAGGCCGCGGAGCTGGTCCGGATCACGCGCGAGCACGGCGTCGTCTTCGGCGTGACGTACAACTACACGGGCTACCCCCTGGTCAAGGAGGCGCGCCACCTGGTGGCAGGGGGCGCCATCGGCAAGGTGCGCAAGGTCATCGTCGAGTACAACCAGGGCTGGCTGGCCACGCGCGCCGAGGTCGGAGGCGGCAACAAGCAGGCCGAGTGGCGTACCGACCCCGCCCGTTCCGGCGCCGGGGGCGCCATCGGCGATATCGGCAGCCACGCCGAGAACCTGGCGAGCGCCGTCACCGGCCTCGAGATCGAGAGCCTGTGCGCGGAGCTCACCACCTTCGTGGAAGGCCGCGCGCTCGACGACGACGCCAACGTGTTGCTGCGCTTCGCGGGCGGCGCCAGAGGCCTCCTGAGCGTCAGCCAGATCGGCGTCGGTGAGGAGAACGATCTGCGCATCCGCGTCTACGGCGAGACCGGCAGCCTCACCTGGCACCAGGAGGAGCCCAACCGGCTGCTGCACAAGACGCTCGCTGGTCCCACCCGGCTGCTCACCCGAGGCAACGGCTACCTCGGCCAGGCCGCCGCCGACGCCACGCGCCTTCCCGCCGGCCACCCCGAAGCCTTTCTGGAAGCCTTCGCCAACGTCTACGCCGGCATCGCAAGGGCCATACGCGGGGATCCAGACGCCGACTACCCCACCGTTGCCGACGGAGAGCGGGGCGTCGCCTTCATCGAGGCCGTGGTCGCCAGCGCCCACGAAGGCGGCGTGTGGACGCCGCTCACGCTCGGTCGCGGGGGGTGACGCAGACGTGCGCCGGGAGATCGGCCTCCGCCGGCATCGGCTCGGCATAGGCCAGTACCGTGAGGAGGAGGCCGACGAACACGTCGAGCGACCAGAACGGCTGAAACCGGTGATGCCGCGGGCGGAAGCGGCCCTGCACCGCCCGGCGCCGGCCAGAGCGAAGCGTCCCGCCCCACGAGGAGCGCAGTATGAGTGACTACATCCCCCGCCCCGAGCACAAGTTCAGCTTCGGCCTGTGGACCGTCGGCAACGTCGGCCGCGACCCCTTCGGGGACGCCACCCGGCCCGCCCGCGACGCCACCGACACCGTCGCCAAGCTCGCCGACATCGGCGCCTGGGGCGTCAACCTCCACGACAACGACCTCGTGCCCGCCGACGCCACACCCGGAGAGCGCGACCGCATCGTCCGCGAGTTCAAGCAAGCTCTGGACGACCACGGCCTCGTCGTGCCCATGACCACCACCAACCTCTTCACGGACCCCACCTTCAAGGACGGCGCCCTCACCAGCGCCGACAGCCGCGTGCGCGCCTTCGCCATGCAGAAGGTGATGCGCGCCATGGACCTCGGTCACGAGCTCGGCGCCACCACCTTCGTCTTCTGGGGCGGCCGCGAAGGCAGCGAGGTCGACGGCGCCCTCGACGCGCTGGACGCCCTGCGCCGCTACCGCGACGCCCTCAACTACCTCGCCGCCTACGCCCAGGACCAGGGCTTCCCCTTCCGCTTCGCGCTCGAGCCCAAACCCAACGAGCCCCGCGGGGACCTCTACCTGCCCGTGGTCGGCAGCATGCTCGGCTTCATCCAGACGCTCGACCAGCCCCAGCGCTTCGGCGTCAACCCCGAGTTCGCCCACGACACCATGGCCGGCCTCAACTTCGTTCACGCCGTCGCCCAGGCCATCGACGCCGGCAAGCTGTTCCACATCGACCTCAACGACCAGAAGATGAGCCGCTTCGACCAGGACCTCCGCTTCGGCGCCGAGAACCTCAAGACCGCCTTCTTCCTCGTCAAGCTCCTCGAGGACAGCGGCTACGACGGCCCCCGCCACTTCGACGCCCACCCCCTGCGCACCGAGGACGAGGACGGCGTGTGGGACTTCGCCAGGGGCTGCATGCGCACCTACCTCGTCCTCAAGGACAAGGCCCGCCGGTTCGACGAGGACCGGGAGATCCAGGAGCTCGTGCGCGCCCACCGCGTCCCCGACGACCACCTCGACAGCTACCTCGCCGAGTACAGCGGCGAGCACGCCGAGCGCCTCACCCGCCACACCTTCGACCTCGCCAGCCTCCGCGCACGCCCCACCCACCTCGAGAAACTCGACCAGCTCACCGTCGAGCTGCTGCTCGGAGCCCGCTGAAGGCGCTCCGGCGGGCGCAGGCCGAGGCCTTCAGCCCGCCAGCGGCAACCCCACCGGCGCTCCAGCCCGTGCCGACGCGTACACGGCGAGCACCAGCTCGACGGCACCCCTGGCCTCGGCAGGGGTCACGGCGGGCTGGCGCCGCTCTGCGACCGCCCGCAGGAAGTCCTCGAGCTGGGCACGATGCCGTTCCACGCCGATCGCCAGGGGGTCGGCCGAGCCGCCGCCGGGGGCGGCATCCAGACGCAGCATGGCCTCGACCTCGGCCTCGTCCGCGTCCCGGAGGTGCCAGGCGGTGATGCGCCCGTCGTCGAGCACGATGGTCCCCGCCTCACCGTAGAGGGCGACGCGCGCCGGCTCCCCCGGCCAGCTCGCCGTCGTCGCCTGCAGGGCGCCGAAAGCGCCGTCAGCGAACGCCAGCGTGGCCGCCGCCGTGTCCTCCGTCTCGGTCGCGTGCACCCGACGACCGATGTCGGCGCTGACGCGGGCGACCGGCCCCGCCAGGTGCAGCAGCAGGTCCACGGTATGGATGCCCTGGTTCATCAGCGCGCCGCCGCCGTCCAGCTTCCAGGTGCCGCGCCACCCTCCCTCGCGGTAGTAGGCAGGCGAGCGGTACCACGGCACCAGGCCGTTGGCCAGCACCAGCTTGCCCAGCCGGCCCGCAGCGAGCGCCTCGCGGGCGCGCGCGACGCCCGGCGCGAAGCGGTTCTGGAACACGCCCGCGAGGACGGTGCCATGCTCCTGCGCTGCACGGATCATGGCGTCGCAGCGCTCCAGCGTGACGTCCAGCGGCTTCTCCACCAGAGCGTGCTTGCCGCGAGCCGCGGCGGCGATGACGGCGTCGGCGTGGCGCCCGCTCGGCGTGGCGACGATCACCGCGTCGACCTCGTCATCGCTGGCCGCCAAGGCGGCATCCGGCAGGTAGCGCGCGCCGAAACGCTCGGCCAGCGCCCGGCCGCGGCCGCTGCCGCCGTCGGCGACGATCGCGAGCGAAGCCCCCTCGACCTCATGCACGGCCTGGGCGTGAACGCTGGCGATGTTGCCGGCACCAAGGATGGCTAGACGGAGCTCGACCATGCCGTCAGCCTAACCGCCGCCCGCACCGGACGGGCAGCCGGCTTCTCGGAGCCTTCGCAAGTCGTTCACGAGTTCTTGGCAAGTCGCCACTATCATCGAACAGGAGCGGCGGGAGCGGTCAGGGCCCGTCCATGTCGGTGATGGAGGCGCGACGCTGTCGAGCCTCGGAGGTGACGCCTTCATGGAGGGTCACAGAACGCGCGCTAGACGCACTTCGCGGGCTCTCCTGGGCTGGCTGGCAACGGCGTTCGTCCTCCTGGCGGCCGGCGCGGTGACGTATGCGGTGCTGCGCCACCGCGCAGCCGGTGAGGCACCGGCGACGCCGGTGACCGCCGTCGTGAAGCACGCCAGCTATCAGGTCACGGTGGCGGGGCCGGGCAGCCTGTCGCCGATCCGGACGGTCAACCTGGCGCCCGCCGTAGGCGGGCCCATCGTCGCCCTCGCGTCGCTCGGGAACGCGGTGACGGACGGCCAGGTGGTCGCTCGGCTCGACGCCACCAGCTACCAGCGCGCGGTGGACAACGCCCAGCTGGACCTGCAGCAAGCCCAGGCGGCATTGGCATCGCTGCAAGCCAACCAGGCCAAGGCCGACGCCACGCTCGCCTCACAACTCGCCAGCGCACAGGCGACGCTGGACGCCGCCCGGCGCGCCCACCAGAGCCAGAAGGCGACGACCGAGCTGACCCAGACGCTGTATCGCATGGGGAGCGCCAGCGCCTCGGAGGTGCAGGCCGCCGAGGACGCCTTGAGCAACGCCGCCGGAACCTCGAGCGCCGCCGCGGCCGGCCTCGCCACGCTCGTGACCAGCCAGAAGCTGCAAGCCGCCGCGGCCCAGCAGGACCTCGCCAGCGCTCGCCTGAGCGTGGCCCAGGCGGAGCTCGGCCTCAACACCGCGCAGCAGAACCTGCAGGACACCAGCGTGACGGCTCCCTTCGCGGGCGTCGTCAGCGCCGTGAACGGCGCGGTCGGCGAGACCGCCGGCGCCGGTGCGTCACTCCTCACGGTGGTGGACGACGCCACCGTGCAGCTCGCCGCCGAGATCGACGAAACCGATGTCGGCAAGGTGACCGTGGGACAGCAGGCGACCGTGACCTTCGACGCCACCTCGAGTCGAACCTTCGCCGGTCGGGTGAGCGCCATCGCGCCGACCGCCACCCTCGTTTCGAACATCCCCGTCTACTACGTCGCGATCGACATCGCCAATGGCAGCCACACGCTGCGCGGGGGCATGACCGGCCAGGCGACCATCGTGACCCGCGAGATCCAGGACACCTTCGAGGTGCCCGCCCGCGCGGTCCGCACGGCCAACGGCAGCAGCCAGGTGCTGGTGCGCCAGCCCGACGGCAGCTACGCCCCCGTGCGGGTCGCCGTCGTCGGCGCCTCGGGGATCAACAGCGTGCTCACCGGAACCGTCCAGGAGGGAGCGGTGGTGCTGGTGAGCGAGCCTGCCGGCAGCACCGGGACGTCGCGCACCGCTCCGGCGCCGGGGACCAGCCAGCGCCGCAACGGCGCGGTCCCGTTCGGGGGCGGCGGAGGCTTCCGGAGCCCCCGCCTCGCCGAGCGAAGGAACCGGTCATGGCGCGAGACGTCGTGACGCTCGAGCAGGTGCGCAAGGCGTACCGCCTGGCCGATACGCCGTTCTGGGCGCTCAAGGGCGTCAGCTTCACCGTCGCCGCGGGCGAGATGATGGCGCTCATGGGGCCCTCCGGCTCGGGCAAGACCACGCTCATGAACATCATCGGCCTGCTCGACACCCCGACCGACGGCCGCTACCGACTGAACGGCGAGGACGTATCGCACCTCAGCGAGTTCGACCGGGCCGTCCTGCGCAACCGCACCATCGGCTTCGTGTTCCAGGCCTTCCATCTGCTGCCGCGCCTGACGGCGGTCGAGAACGTGGAGACGCCGCTGACGTACGGGGGGTATCACCGCCGCGCCCGGCGCAGGCAAGCGATCGACGTGCTCGACCGGGTGGGCCTGGCGGACAAGGCCGGCAGCCTGCCGGCCATGCTGTCCGGCGGCGAGCGGCAGCGGGTCGCGGTGGCCAGGGCCCTGGCCACCAACCCCACGCTTCTCCTCGCCGACGAGCCCACCGGCAACCTCGACACCCGCACCGGCAACGAGATCATCGCGCTGTTCCACCAGCTGAACGCCGAGGGCGCGACCATCATGATCGTCACGCACGAACCGGACATCGCGGCGCAGACGGCCCGCACGGTGCGCGTGCGCGACGGCCTGGTGGAGGCCGACGAACCGCATGCCGCGGTGTGGCCGCCGGCGACGGCCGGCAGCCACGACGCCGCGGCGCAGAGGAGCGGCCATGGCCCCGAGTAGACGCCGCAGCGGGCGCCATGCCAGGGAAGCGCAGCGCCCCATCCCCCGCGCCCGCGCCTCGCTCGATCCGCTGGAGATCGTCCTGATCGCCTTCCGCTCCATCCGCTCCAACCTCCTGCGGAGCGCGCTGACCACCCTCGGGGTCGTGATCGGGGTCGCCGCCGTCGTGGCGCTCACAGCGGCCGGAAGCGGGGTCAACGCCAGCGTCACGGACCGGATCACCTCGCTGGGCAGCAACCTGTTGACCGTCACCGGCGCCGGCCGGGGGGCAGGCAGCCGCGTGCGGGGCGCTCCGCCCAACAGCATCACGCTCGCCGACGCCCAGGCCATCCTGGCCCTCGACGACCCGCGGATCGCCGGCATCGCGCCGCAGGTGCAGATCAACCTCTCCATCCAGCACGGCGCGAACACGAGCTACGTCAGCGTGGTCGGCACCTGGCCGGACTACCAGAACGTCCGCAACACCACCGTCAGCGAGGGCGCCTTCTTCACCCAGGACGACAACAGCAGCGGACGTCTGGTGGCCGTTCTGGGGTACCAGGTGGCGCAGGATCTGTTCGGCGGCTCGCAACGCGCTCTCGGTCAGAGCGTGCGCATCGGCGGCCTGCCGTTCGACGTGATCGGCGTCCTACCCGACAAGGGCGACACCGGCTTCATGAGCCCGAACAGCCAGGTGCTGGTCCCGCTCACCACCTTCGTGACGCGCGTCCATCGGGACAGCCCCACGGGCACCCCGAGGATGAGCGCCGTCTACGTCCAGGGGTCGAGCGCGGGCGCGCTGAGTGGCCTGCAACAGGACCTCACCACCCTGATCGCCAGCCGCCACCGGCAGAGCGACCCCGCCAACTACGACTTCCGGATCCTCAACCAGGCCGACCAGCTGGCCACGCTCAACTCCGTCACCGGCACCCTCACGCTGTTCCTGGGCTCCATCGCCGGGATCAGCCTGCTGGTAGGGGGGATCGGCATCATGAACATCATGCTGGTGTCGGTCACCGAGCGCACGCGCGAGATCGGGGTGCGCAAGGCGCTCGGGGCCAAACCGCGCGACATCCTTGCCCAGTTCCTGCTCGAGGCCACCATGCTGTCCGTCGGCGGCGGCATCCTCGGCATCCTGGCGGGCATCGGCCTGGGGGCTGTGGCCGGGCACGCGCTCAGCGTGCCCTCCCGGGTGATGCCGCAGAGCATCCTGATCGCCTTCCTGTTCGCCGCCGCGGTGGGCATCTTCTTCGGGCTCTACCCGGCGCAGCGCGCCGCCCGCCTTGACCCCGTCGAGTCGTTGAGGTACGAATGACGCCGCTCGCCAGCTGCCCGGGTACGCGCGCGCCGCACGCCCGCAGCCGGGGCGTAGCCGCTGTCGTGATCGCCACCCTGATGCTCGGCCTCGCCGCGCTTCGGGCAAGCCCGGCGCGGGCACAGGATGCCCCGACGACCCTCGGCTTCGCGGACGCGCTGGCGCTGGCACGCACCGGGCCGGACGTGGCCCTGGCCGAGCTCGGCCTGTCCCAGGCGGAGGCCGCTCGCGGCGTCACCTCCACCACCGCCTCGGGAACGCTCCAGGGAGGCTACTCGCAGCGCTGGACCGATGCCACCGGCTTCGCTCCGCGCCGCAGCGGCCTCGCCCCGTTCACCCTGAACGCCACCTTCAACGTGGTCCCCTACGGTCCGGGCCACGACGCCCGCATGGCCGCGGACCGCGCCGTGGAGACCGCGCGCATGACCCTCCAGGACACGGTAGCGCAGGCCACGGCGAGCGCAGCCCAGGCGTACCTGCAGGCACTGCGCGGCAACCAGCGCGTGGGCATCGACGCGGCAGCCGTCGATCAGGCACAGGCCACCCTGGCGCACGCCCAGGCCCTCCGCGCCCGTGGAGACGCCACCGACGACGACGTGGCGACGGCGCAGGTCGATCTGGCGCAGGCCAGGACCACGCTGGCGAGCGATCACCTGACGCTGCAAAGCGCCCTGGCGTCTCTCTCCGGCGTGCTGGGCCGACCGGTCTCCGCCGTGGCGGGCGAGCCGTCCACGAGCCAGGATCCGCAAAGCGACACCCCCGCGGGGGTCGACCGCCGCTCGGACGTGCGGCAGGCGGCGCTCGCCTTGGACGGCAGCCACCAGGACTACGCGGCCGCGGTGCGTCAGGTGCTCCCCACGGCCGCGGCGTCGGCCAGCGTGCAAGGAGGCGATGGCAACACCACCTGGAACGCAGGGCTCGGCTTCGATACCAACAGCTTCCAACCGAGCCTGCAGGCCGGCGTCACGCCGGGGGGCTCCACCCTGAGCACCTCCTCGGCCCTCAACGGAACGAGCTTCGCCGTCGCGCTGAGCGTCACCATCCCCCTGGACAGCGGCCTCGGCCCTGCGCTCGACAGCGCCAGGCTGTCGCTGAGCGCGGCGCAGCAGAAGCTCGACCGGACCCGGGAGCTGGCCGGCGCGGCCATCGAGGCGGCGCGGCGTACGCTCCAGACCGCGAAGCTCAACGTCAGCCTCACCGCAGCGCAGCGGGACCTGGCGGCATCGCGGGCGGCGCTGGCGGCGCAGCGGCTCGCGCTGGGCCTGGTCGCCCAACCCGCCGTGGACCAGGCCGAGCTGGCGGCAAGACAGGCGCAGCTGGCATGGCTCAGCGCCCAGGACGCCGTGCTCCTCGACCGCATGGCGCTGGCCCAGGCACTCGGTCTCGACCCCATGGAGGTCTTCTGATGCGCACCCTCGCGGCCGTCCTCGTCGCCACCATGCTCACGGCTGTCGCAGCGGCGCAGAGCACGCCCGGTCCGGCAGCGCTCACCCTCGAGCACGCCCTGACCCTGGCCCCCGACGCCAGCGCCCAGGTCTCCGCAGCCCGGGCGGCGCTCGGCTCTGCCGAGCGGAACGACGCCCGGGTCGCGTCGGACCCCATGTCCCTGCGGGTGGACCGGGTCACCGCGACCAGTGGCCTCACGAACGCTCGGCGGTCGCTGGCCGCCGCGCGGGCCGCCACCACCCTGACGGTGGCCAGCGCCTACTTCGCTGCGCTGGAAGCCGACACGGCCCTCACCGTCGCCGAGCTCGGCGCCTCCATCCAGCAGCAGACGCTGCAGGCACAGCAGGTCAGGAAGCAGGCCGGCGCCGCCACCGACATCGATGTGGCGCAAGCCCAGAACGCCTACCAAGAGGCCCGAACGACCCTCGCCGACGCCCGGACGCAGCGCACGCTGGCGTACAACACGCTCGCCAGCCTGCTCGGACAGGATGTCGGCGAGCTCACGCCGGTGACCACGACCCCCGCCGTGGATGCCCTCGAGCACTACCTGGCCAGCGCCGACCAGGACAACGCCCAGCTTCTGGCGGCTCGGGCCGCGGTCACGCTCGCCAAGGCGCAGTACCAGGCGATCGACAACGACTTCTCCTCGCGCTCGGACATCCAACAGGCGCATGACGCGCTGGACGATGCCCAGCGCCAGGTCACGGAGACCCAGCGCACCCTCGAGCTGAGCGTGCGCAGCGCGTACGCCAACGCGCAGGCCGCGCTCGCCGCCTTCACCGACGCCCGCGCCGCGGACGCGACCGCGCAGGCCAATCTCGATTCGGCCAGGGCGCAGCTCGACGCCGGCTCCATCTCGCCGCTGGCCTACCAGAACGATCTGCTGACCCGCCAGCAGGCAGCCCAGACGCTGGAGTCCGCCCGGCACGCGGTGATCGTGAAGCTCTACACGCTCGAGCAGGTGGTCGCCGGCAGCTGAGGCGGATGCGGTCGCGCGCAGCCGGGGGCCGCTGGCCGGCGACCGTCAGCGGCCCCTGCGCCCCGGCCCCGCCCCGGCCGGGGGCGGCAGCGGTTGCGCTGCCCGCCCCGGACCTGCAATCCTGCCGCTCGGCGGCGCGACCGCCCGAAGGGAGTCTTGACATGCGTGAGAACCGCCTCCGGGCCGTGTGGCGTGAGGGTGGCGCGGCGGCCAACGCCTGGCTCGCGCTCGACGATCCGTTCGCGGCCGAGCTGGTGGCCGGCTGCGGCTTCGACAGCGTCTGCATCGACCTACAGCACGGCCTTGCCGACCCTGGCCGCCTCTCCGACTTCCTGCGCGCCATCGAGCTGGCGGGCGCCGTCGCGCTGGTGCGCGCACCCTGGAACGATGCCGCCAGCCTGATGCGCATCCTCGACGCCGGCGCCCTGGGCGTCATCGTGCCCATGATCGGCAGCGCCGAGGACGCCCGGGCCGCCGTGGCCGCCTGCCGCTACCCCCCGGCCGGCATCCGCAGCCACGGCCCCACCCGCGCCGTCAGGGCCCACGGGGCCGATTACCCCAGCCGGGCGGCGGAGGAGGTGCTGGTCTTCGCCATGATCGAGACCCGGGGGGCCCTCGACGAGCTCGAAGCCATCCTGGCCGTCGACGGGCTGACCGGCGCCTACATCGGGCCGGCGGACCTGAGCCACGCGCTCGGGCTCGAGCCGCGTATGGACAACGATCACCCGGACCACGTGGCGGCGGTCGCCCGGATCCTGGAGGCATGCCGCCGTCACGGCAAGGTGGCCGGTCTCCACACCGCCGACCCGTCGTTCGCCCGCGCCGCTGCCGAGCGGGGCTTCCAACTGCTCACGGTGGCCACGGACCACGCCTGCCTGGTCGCCGAGGCCACACGGCGGCTGCAAGCGTTCCGCAGCGGCGGCTGAGCCGTCCTGCGACGGGTGCGCGCCGCGCTCCGCTCACGCGGCGCGCATGAGCCCGCCGACCGGCACCGACCGCTCCGCCCGGCGCCGGTCGTATCATGCGGCATGAACAGCGACGAGGACGGCCGGCCCTCCCCTGTCGAGCGCCTGCTGGACGCCGCTTCCCGGCTCTTCTACGCGCGCGGGGCCGCCAACGTCGGCATCAACGAGATCATCGACCGGGCGCAGGTCGCCCGGATGACGCTGTACCACCACTTCCCCTCCAAGGACGCGCTGCTGCAGGCGGTGCTGGAGAGACGCGCGGCCGAGCGCATGGCCTGGCTGAGGCGCGCCGACGACCGCGCCGAGGCGGCCGACGGGCGCCTGCTGGCCGTCTTCGACCTGCTCCGCGAGTGGGTGGAGAGCCCAGACTACCGCGGCTGCCCGTTGGTGAACGCCACCATCGAGCTGGGCGGCAAGATCAACCCGGCGCGGCCGATCGCCCGGGATTACCACCAGGACGTTCGTGCCTACCTCACCGAGCTGGTGCGGGCGGCCGGCGCGGCCGACCCCGAGGCGTTGGCATGGCAGCTCCAGCTGCTGCTGGACGGCGCCACCGTGCAGGCGCTGGTCTCCGGCACCGCGGAGCCGGCCTGGCACGCGCGGCAGGCGGCGGAACGCTTGATCGCCGCGGAGCGCAAGGGCGTCACGCCGAGCCCGCCGTCCTGAGGCCGCGGCCCGCGCACCCCTCCGCCGGTCTGCGCATGTCGGCTCAGACCACCCCCTGGTCGAGCATCGCCCGCGCCACCCGCTCGAAGCCGGCCATGTTGGCGCCCGCGGCCAGGTCCCCGGGCACGCCGGCGCGCTCGGCCGCACGGCTGGCGAGGCGGTGGATGC
>Ga0102953_1000562_pt1 | contig 25429 bp, 24 predicted proteins | sample SalPon2A_C_D2_MG_FD_78509 | JGI IMG/M metagenome (GOLD analysis project Ga0102953, IMG submission 78509) | Soil microbial communities from South San Francisco under conditions of wetland restoration - Salt Pond MetaG R2A_C_D2_MG | ecosystem: Environmental > Terrestrial > Soil > Wetlands | place... | reverse complement strand
TTCTCCTAATGATATCATTATTTACTTCTCTTTATTTTCATTCAATAATTTTTCGTAATTAGGACTACTAATTTAAGGACACTGAAAATCTAAATCAAAAAATATCCCTTTTAATCTGCCACAGTCATTGATTTTTTTCTATTGTGGCTTTATATATATTTATTAGTAATTCAAATAAACTTTTTAGAGCAGGGAATATGTTCACTTACAAAAAACTAGTAAATTTTTACGATTGTGATCCGGCGGGAATTCTTTTTTACGCAAGGATCTATGAATTAACTCACTCAGCATATGAAGGTATGATAGAGAGTCTGAACCTGGACGAAGATTATTGGGCAAATGATGATTATGTCGTTCCGATAATTCACAGTGAAGCAAAATACAGGAATCCAATTACTTTTGGGCAGGAAATAACGATTAATTTATCTGTTACTCAGCTTAAAAATTCATCCTTTGAATTACAATATGAATGCATAAATGAAAATGATGAATTATGCGTCGAGGTAAAAACTGTTCACGTTTTTATTGGAAAAGATACCTGGAAGAAAAAACCGATGACTCAGCCAATTAAAAAAGGACTAATGAAATATATCGGGTTGAGAGAAAAATCAGAATAGAAGTTTTAACTTTTCTTTTTCAATTTTCTCGAGAGATGTTTTGGGTAAACTTTCTAATATTTTTATAATTTTGGGAATTTTGAATCCAGCCAGTGATTTTGATAAAAATTCTTTAAGATTTTCGACATCCGGATTTTTATTATTAGTTACAATTGCAGCCACCACGATATGTCCCCAGGTTTTATCCGTGATTCCAATCACAGCACAATCTGAAATTCCATTGTATCTCAGAATCTCTCTTTCTACTTCAACAGGATTTACATTTTCTCCGCCGGAAATAATCAGGTCACTCCTTCTCGCTTCAATAAATAAAAAACCCTTTTCATCAATATGTGCAATGTCCCCGGAATAATAATACCCGTTTTTCAATTTTGAAGAAGTTTCTTCGGAATTATTTATATAGCCTTTCATTACAGCTTTACTTTTAACAATTAACTCCCCGGATGAATTTGTTGGGAGTGATTTGCCATCTGAATCTACTATTTTAATTTCATTTGGTGACAACGCCTTTCCAACAGAATCCAGCTTAGATTGTAAACTTTCAATTTTATTTGCTGTTATAAAAGATGAGGTCTCGCTTGAGCCGTAAACTTTTGTGATTTTCCAGCCATGCTCAAAAGCTTCTTCTAATAATTTAGGGTCGATAAATCCTCCACCCAAAAGAACAGTTTTTAATTCAGGATTTGGAGTGATATTATTTTCAATCAATCTTTTTAACTGTGTTGATACAAAAGATGCAAACGCTGGCTTTTGATTTTTAATTGCAAAAGCAAGATCGTTAATTTTTAACGAGCCCGGAATTATTAAACAGGCACCGTAATGCAAAGCCCTGCTAATGATTGAAAATCCACCAATATGATAAAATGGGAGGCTTGCGAGCCATCGTTTATCGTTTCCTTGTCCTAATACCTGGTCTCCGATTTCAGCATTTTTAAAAAGATTATTAAATGAAAGTTCAACACCTTTTGGGCTTCCGGTTGATCCGGATGTAAAAATAACAACAGCGGTTTTATCTTTATCAAAATTATTTTTTTTTATCGTTATCTTACCCGGGTTTGATAATTCGAACGGAAAAATTATTTGCGAAACAGAATTATCAAACTTATAATTTTTACGAATATCATTTTGAATAACAATGTATTTACTTCCTGTAATTGCAATGAGTTTATTGATCTCATTTTGCGTAAGCCTTGTATTTAGTGGAACCGGTACAGCATCAATTATCCATAAAGCCAGAACCAGGTATACAAATTCTTTATTGTTATGACTGAGTATAGGGATGTATTCATTGCTTCTTATTCCCGAGTCAGAAAAGTATGAAGCATAATTTAAAGCATGTTTCTGAAGTTCTGAATAATTGATTTTAAAATTTTGCCCCACCAGCGCAATTGAATCGGGAGAGAGGGAATGGTTTCGAAGTATTAATTCTTCAAAAAGTTTCATTTTCAACCAAGTCTGATAGTGCCATTGTTAACGGGGTAAGGGTCTATAAGGTCAGATTCAAAATAATCGACTGTCCCAAGCCCGTGAGCAAAATTATTTTTCAAAAACGATGCAGCCAATAAAGCAAAAGATTTTCCTACCGGTGATTCAAATGATGAAGTTATAACAACATTGATTTTATTTTTTGCTGCAAGTTCTGCTATTTCCATTGTTGGAATTATTCCTCCGATCATCATTGGCTTTAAAATTAAATATGCTGCGGCTTTTTTAGTTATTATTTTTTTGGCATTTTTATAATTTCTAATTGATTCATCTGCTGCAAGTGGAATTATTGTCTCTTTTTTCAATTTCGGAAAATAGGAAATGTTTTTAACCGGCTGCTCACAATATTCAATATCAAATGCTTCCATTTCTTTTAGATTTTCTATTGCCGATTTTAAATCCCATTTTCCGTTAGCATCAATTCTTAACTTTATATTCTTTGGCAAAATTGATCTTATTTTTTTTACTGTATTCAGATCGTCAATAAATTCTTCTCTACCTACCTTTATCTTAATTGTTGAATAACCCTCTTCAGTAAGCTTTGAAGCAATTATTGCTGCTTTTTCAGGCGAAACCAGTCCAATGATTCCATTGACGTTAACTGTTTTTACGGATTCATAATTCAATAATTCGTTAAGAGAAATATTACATTTATTAGAAATAAAATTCAGAAATCCCTGTTCAATTCCATGTCTCAGGGCAGGGAGATGTTCAATTGATTTTAGGTTTTCTTTTAGGCTGTCCCGGAAATCGGATAGGTTTAATCTTAAATTAAGTTTAAAATCTGAAAGTCCTTTTTGTGCATCTTCAAATGTTTCTGAACCAAATTCCGGGAAAGGCGCAGCATCACCAATTCCTCTGAAATTATTTTCTTTGAATGTAATTAGGAATCCTTTTCTCTCATTTATTTCAGTACCGGATGTTTTAAAAGGGTTTTTAAATTTTAAAATATATTGTTTGTAGCTGAGACTTATCTGGTTCATAATGCGAGCCCGATTGAAAATAATAATCCGAAAATTGCGGAAAGCTTTGCAGAAAGTTCAAGAGTTTTGTTTAATTCGAGTCCGTCAAGAGTAAATAACATTTTAACAAGTTTCACTGCCAGAGGGAAAGTCAAAAAGGGAAGAAATATCCAGAATCGAAATTCATACTTAAAAAATAAAATGCACGGAACCAAAAAAGAGAGTATTAAAAGAAAAATATACTGATACTGTGTAAAAGTTCTTCCTAAAATTACAGCGAGTGTATGTTTATTCGCAGCCCGATCTTCCTCAACATCTCTATAGTTATTTACTACGAGAATATTAGTTACAAGTGCTCCGACGGGGATTGACACAAGAAATGAAAGTACCGAGAAGTTATGAGCCTGAACATAATAAGTACCCACTGTTCCAACAAAACCGAAAAACAGGAAAACAAAAATATCTCCCAGTCCGTGATAAGCCAGCGGGTAAGGTCCGGCAGTATAAGCGATTCCGGCAATAATTGATAAAACACCAATTATTAAAACAATTTTTCCTCCGGTGTAAACAAGTATCAGTCCAAGCAGGAATGCCGCAAGGAAAACAACTACGCTGGCAACTTTCATTTCCTTAACCGAAATAAACCCGTTTGCTAAAACTCTTAATGGACCTTTACGTTTTTCGTTATCAGCGCCTTTTAAGAAATCATAAAGATCATTAACGAAATTTGTACCGATCTGAATAAAAAGCGAACAGCAAAGAGCGATTAAAGAATAAAGCCAAACGAATTTATTTTCACTAATTGCAAGTGCAGAACCCACAACAACCGGGACAACGGAAGCAAGAAGCGTTTTAGGTCTGCTTGCGAGCACCCAGCTTTGAAATTTTGATGGAAGTCTATTATCAGGCATTAAATTTATTCTTAAAAATTACTAACAATATAGAAGAGGTTTTCTAAGGCAATTTTGGAAATTTTCCAAAATCAGGTTTTCTTTTTTCAAGATAAGCCTTTTTGCCTTCCTGTGCTTCTTCGCTCATATAATAAAGAAGAGTTGCATTTCCTGCTAATTCCTGTATTCCTGTTTGTCCGTCAAGTTCAGCATTGAATCCTGATTTTAAAAGACGGATTGCCATTGAACTGTGCTGAAGAATTTTTTGTCCCCAGGTTACTCCTACTTCCTCCAGTTTATCAACAGGAACAACTTTATTAACTAATCCCATTTCTTTTGCTTCCTGTGCATTATACTGATCGCAAAGGTACCAAATTTCGCGGGCTTTTTTCTGACCGACTATTCTTGCCAGGTAACTTGATCCGAATCCTCCGTCAAAACTTCCTACCTTTGGTCCGGTTTGTCCGAAGATTGCATTATCTGCTGCAATTGTAAGATCGCAAACTACGTGCAAAACGTGACCACCACCTATTGCATAACCGGCGACCAGTGCAATAACAGGTTTTGGAATACTGCGGATTAATTTTTGTAAATCGAGAACATTCAATCTTGGAACACCGTCTCTACCGACATATCCTTTATCTCCGCGAATTCTCTGGTCTCCTCCTGAACAGAATGCATACTTGCCGTCCTTTGCGGGTCCTTTGCCGGTTAATAATACTACACCAATTTTCTGATCTTCTCTTGCGTCAGAAAATGCCTCATACATTTCCATTACAGTTTCCGGACGAAAAGCATTTCGAACTTCCGGTCTGTTGATCGTGATCTTGGCGATCCCATCCATCTTTTCATAAATAATGTCTTTAAAATCTTTAACATTTGTCCATTTATAACTCATAATTACACCTATTAATTTTATTTGAAAGGATTAACTGAACTTAGTCCAGCTACAAAAATATTGAAATCCTGAGAAAGTTAGAATTGTTTTAAAAAGTTATTTACGAGGAGAATAAATTCACCCCGTTTTTCGAGATGCACATTGTGACCGGCATTTTCAACTATTTTATGCTCTGCGGCAGGTAAGTGATTAACCATTTCAGAATTTATGGACGTGAATTTTTGATCCAGTTCACCTGTAATCAGGATTGTTTTGGCATTTATGTTTTTTAAGGAATTAATCAGGGGTTGCATTTTACCTGTGCTGAAACCTTTTAATGAATTTGAAATTCCGGCTTTGTTGTTGGATAATTTATTATCTCTAACTTTTTTAAGAGTTTCATTGGGGAGAGATTTTTGTGATTTGAACAAATCAATATTCATCCAGTGATCAACAAACTTTTCAAAAGAATTATTCTTAATAAACTCAGCCAGTTCTAAATCATATTTAATTCTTTGCTGCCTGACTTCTTCACTCGAAATTCCGGTTGAAGCACTCTCAAGAATTAGTCCCTTTACTTTTTCAGGATACCTGGCTGCGTATGACAAAGCAACCCTTCCACCCATTGAATAACCCGCCAGAATTATTTTTTTGATATTTAATTGTCTGATTGCAAAATCAATTTGTTCAACAAGTGAATCCTGCGTGTAGTAATTTTCATCATCCGGTGAATCGCTTTTGCCGTGTCCAATAAGATCAATAGCTAAAGTTTTATAATTGCTGTCTATAAGTGGTAATATTTCCCCCCAGTCTTTTGATGAACCTGTAAAACCGTGAATAAAAAGGACAATATCATTTTGTCCCTCTGTGTTTTCAAAGTTTTCAAGATTAATTGATATGTCTTTAAATTTTATCTTCATAAAATTTATTTTAATGACCAAAAAGATGATTAAGGAAGTTTATCAGAAACTTCTTTCCAAAATTTTCGTCTCAGTTTTAGAGATTTTGAAGAATCTGTTTTAATTTCAAGGACTGAAAAAGTGTTCCTTTTCAAGGAATTTTGAAACGAAGTTTTAAAATCTATCCAGTTTTTGATCTTTTTATAAAATCCGCCGTAAGCTTTAACAAAATGAGAGAAATCTAAACCGTGGGGAGTCTTGAAAAATTCTTTGAAAGTATTTCCGTAATCAGAAACAGGCAGCACTTCAAAAATGCCCCCGCCATCATTATTTACAAGTACAATGATCAAGGGAATTTTATATTTTTTTGCCGCCAGCAATCCATTCAAGTCGTAATAAAATGCAAGGTCTCCGGTTAGTAAAATTGTCGGCTTATTTGCAGTATTAATTCCCAGTGCTGTTGAAATTATTCCGTCAATTCCGCTGGCACCGCGATTATTGTAAATCGAAATTCTCTTATCCGAATTCGAAGCAAAATAATCAAAATCTCTTACGGGCATGCTGTTTGATATCATTAAATGAGATTCTTGTGGAAGAAGATCAAGTAATTCTTTAATTATTCTTCCTTCATTTAATGAGGGGGATTTTTCAATCACTTTTTTCTTTATACCAGAAGCCGTTTTATCAGCGTTCAAAAATAGACTAAGCCAGTTACCCGGTTTTCTTTTTATAACCTGGTTGTCTAAATATTCATTCATTCTCTGGCAAAAAATGTAAGGTTTGCAATCAAAAGAAGCTATTGATTTGTTTGATGGATCGAACCAATCACCAAAATCATTAACCATGTATCTTACAGCATTACATTTTTCTAAATATGTATCCAAAGCTTTTGATGTAATTGTTCTTCCAAAGTGTAAAATAAATTCAGGTTTATTTTTGTTGGAAAATTTTTTCGATCTCAAAAATGCATCAAAGTTTGATAATATTTTCTCTTTGTTGTGCTTCCCAAACCTGATGTTTGAACAACCGTCAGCAAAAATTGGATATCCAAGTTTATCAGCTAATCTGGAAACTGCTTCCGGAAACTTTGGATTGTAATTTTCAGGACCTGCAATAATTAATCCTTTGCTGTATTTTTTAATTCCCTTATAAATTTCTTTGAACCATTTTTCATCTGCAATGTTTTTTATTTCATTTTGGAAAACATTTTCTTTCCCTGGTTCAGTTTTTTTTGAAAATTCAATTAAGCTTTTTTCAATAGTATCTGTATATGATTCAGGCTCAAAAGGTTTTCTGAAAGGAAAGTTTATATGAACCGGACCTTTAGATCTTATAAGACTTTCATAATAGGCTCTTCTTGCTGTAGCTTTTATGTGCTTTATTCTTCTGTGTGTTGGTTCCGGTAGGCCTGCATCAATAAACCACCGTATATGATTTCTATATAAATTATTTTGATTTATAGTTTGGTTTGCTCCTACGTCGATTAATTCAGGAGGTCTGTCCGCAGTACAAACGATTAATGGAATTCTTTGCTGGTAAGCCTCAATAATTGCCGGGTAAAATTCTGCTGTTGCAGTACCTGATGTACAAACCAGCGCTACAGGAGAACCTGAAGATTTGGCGAGTCCGAGTGCAAAAAATGCACAACTTCTTTCATCTACAATTATATGGGATTTTATTTTTTTATTTTGGGCATAAGCTAAAGTCAGGGGTGTATTCCTGGAGCCGGGTGAAATGCAAACATACTTTAAACCAATTGAAACCAATTCATTTACAAAAGTTTCAGTCCACAGAATATTACGATTGATTTTAAATTTCATCATTAAATAAAGTCATAACTGGCTTTAGTTTCAATTCAGTTTCCAAAAATTCTTTGTTTGGATCGGAATTTTTAACAATTCCGCTCCCTGCATAAGCAATTATTTTTGTGCCGATTGAAATTGCCGAGCGCAAAGCAACAACAAAATCTCCTTCATTTTCAAAATTAAACCAGCCAATAATTCCAGAATAAAGTCCTCTTTTAAAATTCTCAAGTTTTTTAATTAAATGAAGTGCTTCATCTTTCGGTGAGCCACAAACAGCAGGTGTCGGATAAATTTCCTTAATAATGCTTAATAAAGATTCGCCTGGTTTTATTTTAGAAGAAATAACAGTATGTAAATGTTGAATGTTGGAAAGTTTTTTAACCGATAATTGATTCTTAATTTCAATTTCGTCCATAACTGATGCAAGATTATTTTTAATATATTCTATAACAATATTATGTTCTTCAATATCTTTATCACTGGATAATAATTGTTTCTCGAAATCGTCATCTTCTTTTTTATCTTTTCCACGAGGAGCTGAACCGGCAAGTGCGTCAAATTCTGCAGCGTTATTTGAAAATCTCCCAATAGTCTCAGGAGAAGCACCGAAAAAATAAGATTTACCAAAATGAAAAAAGAAGGTGCTACATCCTGGATATTTTTCAACTAGTTTAGAAGTGATTCCTTCCAGTGAAGGTTCATCGGTTAGTAAAAATTCATTCCTTCTTGCAAGTACAACCTTATCCACACGCTGATTTTCAATCTCTTCAATTACGGTGTTAACAATTTGCTTCCACTTTTTCTTTTCTTTTGGAGTATCTGCTTCATACTTCCTGATCTTCGGCAGAGCAGGGAGCTCTTTTTTACTTTGTAAACTTAAAAGATAGTCAAGTTTCTTTTGAAAAAAGTTTATATGGGAATAATAGGATGATCTTGTATTATGAAGAAAATTAAAAATAAAAAAAGTTCCTTTTTCATTTATCAGGATTAAAATTTTAGGTATAAACCATGTTGAATCTTCAAAATCTGTCCAATCATTGTCCGGGTGCTCAACCATAAATTTCATTCCGCCAAGGAATAAAGGTATCCTTTTACTTCCGGTAATTTCCCGGTTAGTAACTAAGGATTCAGAAAATCCTTTTACAGTTTTATCTGTTGCCGAAAATCTTCTGTCACCTTTTTCAGTAATATCCAGAATTTCATCCTGCGCAATAAAGCAAAATTTTTTCTCAGGATATTCAAAGTAAAATGATCTTTCGGCATTTTTAAGTAATTCGTCAATCTTCCCTTTTAAGGAAAAACCTTCTGTCTTAACAACATAGCTGATAATAATTTCTGTTTTTTTGACAGACTTTAAAATTTTCTCGTTTTGATTGAGAAAATCAGTGAACCCGGAAGTAAAGTTTGAGATTATATCCTGCATAAAATTTGAATATTAATGAAGTGTTAATATAAATTTATATAAAAAAGATTTCAATTTGATATTATAGATCAATTTTAGAAAACAATATCTTCTTCAATGGTGTCCAGTATTCTCAGGTAGCTGTCGTATCTTTCTGCTGAAATTTGCCCATTTTCGACTGCTTCAATTACTTTGCAGCCCGGTTCGTGATAATGTGTGCAGGTATTGAATTTGCAGTCTATTGAAAATTGATAAAACTCTATAAAATAATGACTTAAATCCTGCTTGCGGATTCCAAAAGGATCAATTTCTCTAATTCCCGGTGTGTCAATTATGAAGGTTTCGGGATCGATTTCAAGCATAATGCTGGTTACGGTTGTATGTTTTCCTTTATCCGTGTAATTACTAATATCGCCGGTTTCAAGATCAATATCAGGATACATTTCATTTAGGAGGGAAGATTTGCCGACACCCGATTGTCCCCAAAAGAGGCTTCTTTTATTTTTTATTAATTCTTTAAGTTCATCTGTTCGGTTATCTTCATAAATAGTGGTTTTTAATACTTCGTAGCCAATTAATTTGTATAAATTTTCCCAGTATTCAATTGAATTATTATTATCAATATCTATTTTATTAATAATTATATAGGGATTGATATTTGAACTTTCTGCAATCACTAAAAAGCGATCAATTACTTTATTGTTAAACTCGGGCTGAGATACGCTGCTGATAATAAAGAGATTATCAATGTTTGCAGCAATTACCTGTTCCAGTCTTTCTCCACGGTAACCAGCGCCTTTAATTTTTGGGGCTTTCCTGGAAAGATAATTTTTTCTTTTTTCAATTTTATGAATAACGCCGGTTTTGTCTTCATTTATATCAAATTCAACACGATCACCTACAACGGCTATATCAGTTTTAAAGAGTTTTTCTTTTTTTAGATTAAATTCTTTTTTAAACTTTCCTTTAATGCTACACCGGATTAAATTTTTCCCTTTATCGGGGAACACATAATAATCTTTGCTTTCAATTCTACAAATAGTGCCTTTTATAACTACTCCTTTGAATGAAAATAAAAAAGCGCTATATAAAATATAGCGCCAGTTTGTTTTAGTCAATGAAAGATTGAGGAGTTAAAACCTGTAAGTCATACCCAGAATTACACGGTCTGTAGTAATATCCTGGAAAGTTCTTGATTCATTAAAGCCGTAGTTATCACCGTAATCCATCCACCATCCGTGAGCATATCCCAAATCAATACCAACTGTCTGATTTGTAAGAAATCCTATCCCGGCTGTAAAATATTTTTTGTCGAATTCTTTAGGGTCGCCTTTGTAAGCAGAGGGCTGAAGAATAAATCCTCCTCTGATTCGTAGTCCAACATATGGGATTGTATATTCAAATCCTGTATTTACATTTATAACAGATCCGAGATTAGTTGTGATGTTCTTATTTAATGATGCTACAAAATCTGCTGGGAAGTTATCTGCATTTTTAAATTCATTTTGAGAATAATCTATTATTGTGGCGTCACCAGATAAAATTAATCCCGAAATATTGAAAGAAATTCCCGCGCTTAGTTCAAATGGAGTTACAATGTCATATTTACTCTGGCTGCTGTAATAAGTTGGATCAAGAGAATAAGATTGTCCGGTTCCAAATTGACTGCTTCCGTTGACAGTAAATGTTTCTTTGATTGTATGATTTTTAGGAAATTGAATAGTTGCGCCAAATCTTGCAATGTCATTGAACTGATATAAAATTCCGAGTTTTACTTCCCATCCTTTTATGTCCCAATCTAGTATGCGGTTTAGGTGAAAAGTCCGAAAGTCAGTTGTTTGTGTTTCTCCTGCTGCAGTTTCACCCTGATAAAGATTTTTTGTATCATCCTCATAATAATCGTTATTGGATGTATAACTTCCGGTTATATAATTGAAAGTTAAGCCAACAAAAAGATTTTTATAAACTTCAATTGCACCGCTGAATGCCCAATTGTTTATTGAACCTGATGAGAGAATGCTTCCACTTTGATTTAATCGTCCGATTATGATTGTGCTATCTGCTGTTGAATTAGATAAAAATAAATCATATGGAATATAATAGTCGTATTTACTATCTGAATTTAATAGGTTTTGAATCATTGAGTTGTTTGAACTATTAAACCCATCAAATTTCATTGCACTCGTCAAATTTTTGGAAGTGTAATAAGAAATTCCAAAAACAAGACTTCCCTGGTATGTAGGAAAGGGAATGGCGAGGCTAAGCCTGTTTAATCTTTCAGAAGTATTAGATTCAATGGTATTTTGACCAAAGAATTGTGTGTTATTACTAAATTTATTGTAGTCCAGTCCACCTGAAAATTCAATCCTTTTCAATAGTCCCAAACCTGCAGGATTAAAAAATGCTGCAGATGCGTCATCACTCAATCCAATATAACTGTTACCCATTCCGAGAGCCCTGGCGCTAACTCCAAGACCGGGAGTTGCCAATCTTAATACGTCGCTGATATTCTGTGCATAGCTATTTGTGAATAAAAATAAAGACACAACCAAAGTAAGCTTGCCGTAAAAAGAAAATAAGCTTTTCATCTATGCCTCCCATTATCAGTTTTACGAGAACCGTTGTCGCTTCTGGTTTTACTTGAATTGTTATTTGTGCTGTTTCCAGATCGTGTTTTAGTTGTGGAAGAATTGTTTGAATTAGTTTTCCCTACGTTTCTCGTTTTTGTCGTACTTTGTGTAGGAGGGTCAGGAGTAAAAATCCACGGCTGCCTGACCTGGTCACCTCTACCTGAATTAAATATCCTTATTAAAGCTGTTCCAATACCTGAATTATCAGAATCATTTTCTTCATAAGTATATCTCGGGGGAGTAATATCGAACCACCAGGGATAATCGTAAAAGTAAGCATATTCAGCATCCGGATAATAACTTTCAACTATTTGTGAATTTTCTCTTGTTGGGAAATCATTTTCTGCCGGATTCCAAATTACAGTATAACAGCCGCCAAGCAAAAATGTCATTGTAATTAATAAGGCTAGTCTTATAAAATATCTATTCATTCTATTTTATCTCCCTCTACCGCGTCCTGATTTATTGTTACTGCTCCTGTTACTACCTTTATTGCTACTTCTGGTAGAGCGAGGGCTTGTGGTTCTTGTACGTGAAGTATTTGATCTCGGTGTATACGTACTTCTCGGAGGAGTATAAGAACGCGTAGTTTTCCCACTATTTCTATTGTAGGTAGAATTATTATTTCTGCTAGTTGATCTTGGTCTAACGCTACTTCTTGTATTACCTGTTGTAGTTCTGCCATAGGTTCGGTTTCTGACTGTAGAATTTGTAACTGTTCTGGTTCTATAAGTTCTGGTCTTATTCAGGCTTGTGTTAGTTCGGTCACTATTGTTTCTGGTTGCTATTCCTCTGTTCCCAAAATCATTCCTGGTTCGCGCATCACCATAATTATTTCTGTACTTGTATTTATTACTGTAATTGGAAGAATAGTAGTAATATGGATTATAATTATAGTAGCCGTAATAATCATAATAATTATAATAGCGTGGATAATAGCTGAAATAATAAGGACTGCACCAGGTTGACCAATAATAATCATATGGATCGAAGCAGTTATCGTAGTAGTTGTTTCCAAATGTTATTCCAAAAGTAAATCCAGGTCTGTACCATCCCCAATATTTGTACGGTCTATAAAAACCGAGATAGTAATAATTTATTACTGGTTCATCATCATAATAATAATCTTCGTTTTCAACATAATTTGAATCAGCATCATTATCATAGTACTGATCATCTTGATTATCCTGGTAAGCATAATCTCTCTGATCTGTATTTTCCCCTCTCATTGCAAGTTGTGTATAGCATCCAGTAATAAACAGTGGTGTAATCAAAAGAAAAACAAGTGAAAATAATTTTAAATCTTTCATGATATCTCCTTAACCAAAACAAACTTACTTTTAATACATCAAAAACTAAGCCTGAAAAAAGGTTGAAAAAAAAGACTATTGAGAGGATTTATTTTGATATTGTACAATAAACTAAACATTTCTGTACAATTAAAGATACAGCCAATTTAGTTATTATTGTTCAATACAGCAGGATTTTGCGAAATTTGCAACATCAAAAAATGGTCTTTATGTATTCCATTCTTATTGCTCTGTCGGCTGTGCTGGGGTTTAGTTTTTTATTATCAAGAAGATCTCTGAGATCTAATCCTAAAGTAAATCCGGCACCCATGGACCATCTAAAACCAATATTTAAATAGCCGTTTCCATTACCAAATTGACCAAATTGCTTGTTGTCATTCCATGCAAAATCGTATTCACTTATAATTGAAATATTTGGTCCTATAGTTTTTTCTATACCGATATTCAAATTTACAAATTCGTCACCATCTTTATTCTCGAGTGAATAATTAAAAGTGCCATGCAAGCTTAGATAACCAAGGAATCCGAAATTTTTACTGGCTGCAGCAAAAAAACCGGGAGATTTTATTGCATATCTTTTATATTCATCATTATAAGCTCCTTTACCCTGAGAATCAAAGCCTATTGTAATTGCGGGAATAATTGCAGACTCATTTAATAACCTAACTCTGAAATTTACTCCAGGTAATTTATACCATTTAGGAGAACCTGTACCTATAATATTTGCTCCGCCATAGGATATGCCAAAACTAACATTTGTAAAAACCCCCACTTCGAGTTTTGCAATCACGACACCGCCCGGTAAAATATCAGTAGTTTCCCCAACGTAACCCTTCTCCAAAATTCCTGCGGTTGGCATATCGATCAGCATTCTGTACTCAAATTTTGCATCTGAGCCTGCAGCACCCTGTGCTGATACTAAATTTGTAATTAGGATAACAAGTCCCAAAGTGGTTAAAAGTCTTTTCATAACATCCCGGGTTCGTTTATTAATTTTAAATACTTCTCAGAATAAACATATTAAATTAATCAATTTATTTATTAACTGCAGATGCAAAATTAGGCCTAATGAAAATATCTACGACAGAAGGTAAAAGAGATTTTTCTGTTTTTATAATTACTTCCACTTTCCCTGTTCTATCTTTTGCTTTTATAATTAGAATTCCATTTAAATTATCTTGTCTAACAATAGTAACAAGGTTTTCTCCTTCATTTATTTTAAAATCAGAAAAAACATTTCTGAAAGGTACTCTTGCTCCGAAGGAATTTAATGGGATTGTATGTATCGTTACGACTGATTGATTGTCTGCAAACAATTCTTTTGGTTTAACTGAAATATTCACTTCGTAAATATTAAAAACATACATATATACAAAGAGAGATACTATCAGTAGGATTAAAAATAAAATTAAATAAATTTCTTTTCTCCTCATAGCTAAAAATGCAAATTTTTAATTTATTCCTGTTTGTTTTTTATATTTTTTAATCTTCTTCCCAAGATTATCTATTATCCTATCCACAATGCTATCTGGTACGCCGTCTGTGTGTTTTGATTTTAATCTCATATCGCATTGATCATTAACATAATCAATTACTATGAATTTATTTGTATCATTTAATACAATTTCTGTAGAAAAAAAATCCAATTCTGAAATCTTTGCAATTTTTTTTGTAATAATAATAAGTTCATTAAGGTTGAATTTTTCCAATTCATTTTCTGTTACTGCCATATAGATATGGCTCTGGTCATCCCACCAGGTAGGTATCGCTTCTCCAAGCGCCCAAAAGCATCTGAACCAGCTTCTTTTTCCATCAAGAATAGTTGGATATATTTTTTGCTGCAAAAGATATTTATCATTATAATTTGTAATTCTTTCTTCAATCACTTCCTTTAAGGTTTCGGCACCAGTAACAACTCCAATACCACCTCCCGTAGTATTGCATGGCTTAATTATAAATGGTCTCCCGAGAATTGCTAGATCATCAAGAGAGATATAAATATTTTCCTTTTCGCTTTGCGGAGGAAGAATTATTGAATGAGGGACATTCAAGCCTGCAGAAATAAACTCAAGGTGCATGCTGGCTTTATCTATGGCTTGTTCAGTTTTTTTGTAATCGTTTATTATCTTTGTTTTTCTTTTGGTGAGAATTCTTGCCAATAGCTCAAAGTCTTCATCAACATCTGAAGCTCTATCCAGGTAAAAATTGAACGAGAGTTTTTTACTGAGAACTTTTTCTGTAACTTCTAAAATATTGTATGAAGTAATTCTGAATGTAGAGTGACCGGAAAATTGGAGCTTCCGCTCAAGCAGATTTAAAAAATCTTCGTCAAATTCCCAAACGTATGATATTCCTAGGTCAAAATTTTTCATTTCATAATTTTATTTCTACAAAGATATATTTTGCGCCATATTAAGGCAAACACTAGTATTTAGTGGATTGTTGTTATCTTATCTATATTATATATTTGCTAAAACTATCAGAGAGATTATGATTAAATTTTTTATAGGGATAATTGTTGCTACAGCAATTATTGGTTGTTCAGCTCAAAAAGAAATACCAGACACACAAAAAAATAATAAAGCGAAACAAGAATTTTCAGATGTAGATTCCGATACCACAATGTCGGATAGCGATGGAACAGACAATGCTATGAACCATTTTATAGATGGTTCAATTGCTGAAGCTAAGGGAGATTATGCCTCTGCGATACTTGAATATCAGGATGCTTTAAGGCTGGACCCAAAAGCCGGTATTCATTTTGCCATAGCCAAAAGTTATTTCTTCTTAAATAAAATCCCTCACGCTTTAAGTAATTGTAAAAAAGCTGTTGAAATGGATCCTACGCAGATTGAATATCGTGATTTGCTTGCAGATATTTTTACGCGTGCCAGCCAGTTCGATTCCGCTGCAGTAGTTTTACAAAATATAATTAAGCTCGATTCAACTCAAATACAAGCTTATTATAGATTAGCCAGAATATATGAAAATTCAAAACCGCTGCAGGCAATAGAAATTTATAATAAACTAACAAATAATATTGGCCCTGATTGGGATGTCCTCATCAGAGTTGCTGAATTGTATGAAAAACTTGGAATGCTTACAGATGCCGAACAATCAATATTAAAACTCTTGACAATTGACCCAAGCAACACAGAATTACAAAAGCTACTTGCACAAATTTATTTGAAAGATAAAAAATATGATGAAGCTTTAAATATAATTAACGAAGTAATAAGATTTACTCCTGATGATATGGGTGCTGTTCAGATTAAAGCGCAGCTTTTTATTGATCAGGATAAATGGGAAACTGCCTCTAAAGAATTTAATATTCTACTAAATAATAAAACAATTCCATATGAAAATAAAATAAGAATCGCTTCTTTATATTTTATTCAATCATTAAAAGATAGTACACTTTTCCCTGTGACAGAAAAAATATTTCAAGCGATTGATAAAGATACAACAGACTGGGAAGTAAAAATGTATTTAGGTGCAATTGCTATGTCTCAAAGAAATGATTCAACGGCAATAAAATATTTTAAGAAAGTTACAGAACTTGCAAGCTGGAATTCTCAGGGCTGGATAAGACTAGGTGGATTATATTTTGATAATCAGAAATACGGTGATGCTGAAAAATTTATGAGAGAAGCCAATACGCGTTTTCCTGATGATTTTGTTATAAATTTAATTTTAGGATTATCAATAGCACAGCAGGGCAAAAATTCTGATGCAAAACCGTTTCTTAAAAAAGCAGTAGTATTAAACCCAAATGATCTAAATGCTCTTTCGGGTTATGCTTATACTTTAAGTCAGCTAAATGAAAATGAAGAAGCCGTCAAATATCTTAAAAGAGCATTGGCAATTTCTCCCAATGATGTTAATTTACTGGGGACACTCGGCTTGATTTATAACACAATGCATAAAAATGAGGAAAGTGACAGTGTATATCAGAAAGCATTATCAATTGATTCAACAAATGCACTAGTAAACAATAATTATGCATATGCATTATCCGAAAGGGGGATCAATTTGGATAATGCTTTAAGAATGATAAAAATTGCTATTGCCGAAGATTCTGTAAATTCCTCTTATCTTGATACAATGGGCTGGGTTTATTTTAAACTGAAAAAATATGAACTTGCAAAGGGATATATTAAAAAGGCCATACATTATGGTGGGGAAAGTGCTACAATGCTGGAACATCTTGGAGATATTATATATATGATGGGTAAAAAAAACGAAGCACTTGAATGCTGGGAAAAAGCATATGAGCTTGACGGGTCCAGAACAGAACTAAAAAATAAAATTGATAAAGGTGTAATTTGAAAAAATTATCTGTAGTAATTATATCATTACTTCTGACTCTGCTATTGATTGAAGGATGTGTACCATCAAAACCAACAGAAGAAACAGAGGTCTTACCTTCGGAAAGGCTAATTAGTAAGCTGGAAGCAAACAGGAGAAAAATTGAAAATTTTGAAGGGACAGGAACTCTTACCGTAAAATCAAGCGAATTAAATACAAGCGCATCTTTTAAAGTAACTTTAATAAAACCGGATTCAATTTCATTGACAATAATGGGGCCGTTCGGAATAGAATTAGCACAAACATTAGTTACAAAAGATAAATTTCAATTTTATGATGCATTGCAAAATACAGTTTATGAGGGTGAAACCAGTGAGGATGTGCTCAGAAATATTTTTAGAATAAATTTATCTTTTAGTGACCTAATGGATGCTTTTATAGGTTCTGTAAATTTAACCAGGCATTTATATAAACAACCAAATAAATATTCAATTGATGGAGACCAATATATTCTAACATATGTTGATTCACTTTCTGGAGAATCCACTAATTATAAAGTCAATATGAAAGAGCTGGGGATTACTGACTATGATCTTAAAAATCGGAGTGGCAATGTCATTTTAAGCGGAAAATATTCAAGATTTAATGAACTCGAAAATGTAGCAGTACCTTACAGCATAGAAGTGCAGAACAGAAGAGAAAACCAGTTGGTTACTATTGAGTACAAACATATGACTGCAAATAAAAAGGATGCATCAATTGATTTTAAATTACCCGGCGATGCAAACGTAATTAAATGGTAAAAAAGAGATTTAAAATTTTCACAGCATTTTTGTTACTTTTTTTAGTTTCATTTTCTTTTGGACAGGAGAAAAAAATTGAAGAAAAGAAAAGTGAACTGTCAAATATCCACCAACAAATTACTAAACTTGAAAATCAAATAAAGCAAAAGGCGGAAAAAGAGAAAAAGACCTATTCTACATTATCCAACTTAGATCAACAAAAATTTCTTCTCAATAAATTAATAAACAAGCTGAAGGCAGAAGAAAAAGCCAAGCAAACAGAAATTATAGAAAGCCGAAATGAGATTTCAAATCTTGTAAAAAACATTAAAGCACTAAAGGAAAATTATGCGAAATATATTGTATGGATATATAAATATGGAAAACCAAATAAACTTTCAATTATAGTAGACGCAAGCTCATTTGAACAGGCAGTGTTAAGATATAAGTATCTTCAAAAATTTACTGAAAAAAGAAAAGAAGATCTGGATGAATTGAAAAATAATATAGATAGGCTTGAAAAAGTTAAGGCCCAATTAGAGAGAGAAAAAAAAGAAAAGGAATTGCTTGCAAGACAAAAAGAAGACGAGGGAAGAGCATTAACTGAAAAAATGAAAGAAAGCCAGAAACTTATTCTTGCAATTAAAGAAGATAAGACTCAGTTAAAGAATGAAATTGAAGCTAAAAAACAATCTGAACAAAAAATAAAAGATTTAATTGCAAAATTAATAGAAGAACAGAAGAGGAAGGAAGCTGAAAGGTTAGCAAGGTTAAAATCAAATGCTGCAAAAAATAACTCGGGACCAAATGCTGAATATGATGTCGATTTATCAACATCAGGTTTTACTTCTTTCTCATCATTAAAAGGTCATTTAAATTGGCCAGTTAATAAGGCAACAATTATCAGACAATTTGGTGAAAATCGTAATAAAAAATTGAATACTGTGACCTTGAATTACGGAGTAGATATGAAAGTATATTCCGATATGGATGTTAAAGCTGTGGCCGATGGCGTTGTTTCTGCTATAGACTGGATTCCCGGTTACGGCAGTGTTGTAATTGTTACTCACAAAGGAGATTACAGAACTGTCTATAGCCACATGGGCGAGATTTATGTAAACGAAGGTGATAAATTAAAAACAGGAAGTTTAATTGGCAAGGTTGGGGAAAGTCTTGAAGGGAACATATTACATTTTGAAATCTGGAATTCCCGCGATCATCAGGATCCGCAAATATGGTTGGCAAATAGGTAATTATAATATTTTTGTAAAAACATTTTGAACTTTTTTTACAGAATAACCTTCTCTTTCATAGAAGCGTCTGGCATCTTTCCTTGTGTTTCTGCTTCTGACTCTAATTTCCTTAAATCCATTTCTCAAAGCCCACTTTTCAGCTTCTCCTAAAAGCGCTTTCCCAATCCCCTTGTTCCTATAATTTGATGAAACAACTAGACCCCCAATTTCAGCAAATGGGTCAGATTCAAGTCTCAGCGAACCAAAGACATGAATCCAGCCAGTGATTATCTGATCATCCAGGGAAACAAAAATATTGTTTTCTGCAGAATTTAAGATTCGTATTAATCTTTCTTGTATCTCTTTATATGTTGATGGATAACCAAGTTCCAAAGATAATTCTTTGAGTATTTCTGAATCTTTTGATTCAGCAGGCCTAATTAAATATTTCATTAATTCAATTTATTTTATAAGTGGAAATTTATATGTAATTGCTAAAAAATAGTCCTATTTTTGTTATTATTAGAAGCATATAGATCTATTTAAATTACTAAAAATCATTTAATAGAAGTGTTTAATTAGTCTAAATATTTTAGAAAAATAAATAACTGGTTTATAATAACTTAACGTTTTTCAAAACCTAAATTTTATCAGAAAGTGTCATATATATATTATATAAAAAAGCTATTTGGAATGGGCAAGTATACTTTTTACAATGCTCTTTTGGAGAAAATTACTTTCTTCATCCTTTATGCTTTTTTAGCAAGACATCTTGAGAAAGAACTTTATGGTAATGTAATACTTGTTTTTACTTTTTCCTCAATTGTGTATTCTTTTTTTGAGCTGGGATTAAACAGCTATTTTCAAAGAGAACTAACTTATAAGAACGTTAAAACCGGGTTAAAAATTGATCAGGCAATTATTTTAAGAATAATTTCATTTATTCTATATATCTCTATTAATTTTATCTATTTAATTCCCAAAACTAACATAAGTTTTTTTTCTGTTTTAATAATTTTAATTTTAGTTTTTTTATTAAATATTAATACTTTTTTTTCTAATATTTTTTACGGTCTTTCTGATTTTAAAACTCCCTTTAAATCTTTATTTACTGCCAGAATAATATTCATTGCTTTTTTCCTAGTTAGTATCATATTTAGCCCTGGTTTGGAAATTATAATTTCCTCTCTTTTTATAAGTGTAATTTGTCAATGCGTGCTCAATATTAAATATCTAAAAGTCAGTGGTGTTAAAGTCAGAATTTATAAAATTAACCCTACACTAATAAAATCCATTCTCAAATCATCACTTCCTATGGGTATAGGTGTTATTTTCGTCTGGCTTTACAATAAATCAGATATAATTTTGATACAACAAATGGTTGGCTTTAAAGAAGTTGCCGAATACGCAGTAGCTTATTCAATATATCAGTTAAGTATTTTCTTTCCGGGTATATTTCTTGTCCCATTGTTTTCTGAATTATCTTTTGAGTTTAACAAAAATAAGTTTATAAATTTCAAATACGTATATAATACAGCAATTTATTTAATTCTAATATCTTTTCTAATAATAATTGTTTTATTATTAATTGGCGACAAAATAATTTTAATTGTTTATGGCAAAGAATATTTATTATCCAAGAATATTCTCTACTATTTAATTATTGCTATACCTGGCTTATTTTTGAATAACCTGACAGGCGTAACCTTAAATTCAATACATAAAGAAAAACTTGTAATGATATCAACATTTTTTGCATTCCTAATAAATATAATATTTAATTTAATATATATACCTAAAATAGGTATAACAGCTGCAATAATATCTACAATATTAGCTGAGTATTCTGCTTTATTTATTCAATTGATTTTTGTCTATTATGCTCAAAAAGAATTGGCCTGTAAAATTTAATTTATGATTTTCAGAAAAATTTAATAAACTTGTTTTGTAGTTCTTAATAGCTAGGATTGTTAATTATAACTTTTAGATATATGCTTAATAAAAAAATACTATTTTTAGGTAAATACAATGAATCTGAGATTATTAAGGGGCCGGAAAAAGTTGCCAAAAGAATATTTGATATACTCTCGAGCAATAATTCCAAGATTACATTTATAGAATATTTTTCAGAAGGTTCTAAGTATAGCTATTGGAAAAAATTAAATGGTAGGGAACTAAAATATCATAATGCTAAAAGCCAAATACTAAAACTAGGTATAGTCCAACTAATAAAAGAACTTTGGATAATAAGACCAGACATTATTCATATAGCTGATTTTGAAAGGTTCCAATTAGTTGCATTTTTATTCCGTCCATTTTTAAAATATAAAATACTTTACACGGTCCATGGAATAGCTGCCTATGAAATGGAATTAACATATAAAAATAAGTGGGCGTTTTATGAATTAAAAGACAAGATTGCAGAATATTTTTATTTTAAATTGAGCGATAAATTATTGTTTCTATCTAAGGAATCAATAAATAAAGCCTTAGAATATTATAAATTTGATCCCAGTAAAGTACAAATAATTGCAAATGGTATTGATAAAGAATTTTATTACGCTTACTCGCAAAAAATAAATAGAGATGGATCAGGACTAAAGGTAGTATTTGTTGGAGATTGTGAAAGAAGTGAGAAAGGTTTAACCTTTATTTTAGAAAGTTTAGCGGATGTAAATTTTAATATTGAATTTTTTATAATTGGGTCTAATTATGATTCAAAAATAATTGAAGTGAGTTCCTTTGTTAATTCTTATGTTATTAATAAAATGTCCACAACTGAATTAGCGGCCTTTTATGAAAATAAGGATATATTTATATCAGCTAGCTATTATGATCCATTTTCGCTTGCAACCGTGGAAGCGATGGCGGCAGGATTAATACCTGTTGTTACTACGAACACCGGTATGTCCAGATTTATAAAAACAGGAATTAATGGTTTTATTATAAAATATGGAGAGAAGAAGGAACTAATTAGAACCTTGTCAAAAATTTCTGGGGATGATATGTTAATGAAAAGTATATCAAATGAAGCTACGAAAATTTATCAAGAACTTTCCTGGGAAAATGTTTCTGAAATGTATTTAAAGATATATGATTCCCTTTCCTATGATTAAGCCAGATATCTCAGTTATAATGCCTGTTCTAAATGCTGAGGAATATATTTCCGAAGCTATTAATAGTATATTAAACCAAACATTTGAGAATTTTGAATTTATTGTTATAGATGATGGGTCCAGCGATTCGTCGGTTGAAATTATAAGGAATTTTCATGATCCTAGAATCAGGTTATTTGAAAATTCAAGTGGCGGAATTTCACAACAATTAAATTATGGAATTGATAATGCTGGAGCTGAAATTATTGCCAGAATGGATGCAGATGATATTAGTCTTCCTGAACGATTCGAAATTCAATATGACTATTTAACAAAGAATAAATCAGTTGATCTCGTTGGTACTAATATTGCTTTGATTAATAAAAATGGAGTAAGGGTTGGGAACAAGTATTTCCCACAAAATAATATTGATATTGAATTTATGATGCCGATATTATCATCTGTCTGTCATGCCTCTATTTTAACATATAAAACAGTGATAAATAAAGCCGGATTATATTGTAAAGAGCACTTGTATGCAGAGGATTTAGATCTGTTTTTAAGAATGTTTTCAGCCGGAGTAAAGATGCATAATATTCAAAAAATTCTATATTCCTACAGAATATATAATGACGATAATGATTTGACAAAATCAATTATTCAAGATAATTCATCATATATTCTTGGTTCAGGTTATTTAATTAAGTCAAATCCAGATGTAAATAGTTTTGAATATTTATATAGGACTGGATTATTAGAATATTATAGGGGTAATATTAGCTTGGCTAAAAAAAAATTATGGGCTGCATTAAAAATTTGTCCTAAAAAAATAATCACAGTATTTCGATATTTACTTGTGTCCTTGTTAGGTGATAAAATTGTAAAAAAAATGAGAAAAATAGGTATTCCCCAAAAATTTAGTTTCTTAATTAGTAAATACCTCAAATTAGATTTAAATACAATTTGGAAATAATTATTTCCATTTAGGCGAAAAAGAGAATTATGAATGTATTGTTTTTATTATTTACTCCTAGATACGGCGGGGCAGAAATATTCATCAAGAATCTAATTGAAAAAAACGACGTTATAAATTCATATGTTCTTTGTTCTCCAGGATTTTTTAACAGTGGGTTAAAGAATTGTCGTGAAATTTTATATAGTAATGGAATTCGTGCATTAAGCCGGGATTATATTAGCCTTCCACTAGTTGCTATTAGAGTGATTTATAATGTCCTTTACCTAAATTTACAAACCGCATTCTGCTTGAAAAAATATAAAATTAATATCGTTCATGTAAATAATATAAGCTTGTCGACTTATTTGCTACCCTTGGCTCTAGTCTTTAAATTAATAAATTGTAAAACAAAGTTTATCTGGCAAGACCATAATTTGTCAACCTACAAATCTTATGAAAAATATTTTTATATAATTTGTAGTTTCATATATAGCAGGACAATAGTTGTATCAAAAGTTGTCTCGCAAAAATATAAAAACAAAAGGAAGCTTGATCTGCTTTATATGGGTATTGATACAAATCGCTTTAAACCCGATGATATACAAAAACAGAAATTGAGAAAAGAATTTATAGTTGGCGATAAAATTGTTATAGGCTTTCTCGGAATTTTTAGTAGAGGAAAGGGGACAGAAGTGTTAATAAATAAATTCGTTGAGATAAGCGATTATAGACAAAAAGCATTTTTATTAATGGTTGGCAGGTTTGATGATAATGAGGAGTTTGAGAAGCATATTAGATCTAAACTTGAAAACAGTATTAAAGGAAATTATAAATTAATAGATTGGGTTGAAGCGGTTGAGAGGTATTATTCCGCTATAGATATTTTGGTAAATTTAACGTCAATAAATAAGAGAGAAGCTCTAGGAGCTACAATTTTAGAAGCAATGTCATCGGAATGTTTAGTTTTAGTTCCCAATAGAGACGGACCTGAAGAAATTGTGGAAAACACAAAAAATGGATTTTTATTTAATGCTAATAGTGAATATGATTTTCTCAATAAAATTAATTATTTAACTAATAATTCGAATAACTTAGATTCTGTAAGAAAGCAAGCAAGAGAAACTATTATAAAAAAATTTAGTGACACAACTATGATAAATGAATTTAATCAAATCCTGAAAAAACTGAATGAAAATTCTTGAAGTTTGCAGATCATATTATCCATCAATTGGTGGACTCGAAAAATTTGTTTCCCAGAGAATAAACATATATCAGAAATTAAATATTGAATATAATATACTAACGACTAATTATAATACTGGTAAAATCAATTACGACTTTAATCCTTCGAATGTAACTTACCTTAAACAATTTAGTAAATATAATCTTTGTCCAAATTTCAAAAGGGATATGCTCTTTGATTATGACATAATTTCTGTTAATCAGGTAGGAAATTATTTGTCTGATGTTGTAATATCTACTGCAAATAAATTGGGAAAAAAAATAATTCTAACTCCCCACATGTATTTTCATACAATTAGCCATAAAATAGTAAAACAGATTCATGAAAAATTCTTTTTACCTGGACTTATTCAGAGAGTAGATAAAATAATTTGCTTTACAGATTATGAAATAGAATTTTGGCAAAACAAATCTGTAAATAAAAGTAAGTTGATAAAAATACCCCATTATTTTCAATCTGAAAAAAACTTGTCATTTAATGAGGTGAAACAAGGGAATAAATTTATTCTGTATTTAGGCAGAAATTCTAAAAATAAAAAAATAAAACTATTGCTAAACGCTTTTATTAAGGAAGCAACCCTGAATTATGATTTGTATTTGACAATCAATGAAAATGAAATTGATTATGAATTGAGGGAAAAGATCAAAGCCGATAAAAGAATTAAATTACTTGGTTATATTTCCGAAGAACAAAAACTAAAATATTTGAATAATTGTCGAGCATTAATCTTACCCACTAATTATGAAGCCTTTGGTATAGTTTGTTTTGAAGCTGCTAGTTTTGCCAAACCTCTGTTGTGCAGTGATATCAGGGTTTTCAGAGAAATATTAAATAATAAGGGAGTAATTTATTTTGATAATACACAAGAGTCTCTGGGACAGGCATTGATATACTTTAATAAGATCAGTGAGAAAGAATTAAAATCTATGGGGGAGAT
>Ga0102953_1000560_pt1 | contig 25430 bp, 23 predicted proteins | sample SalPon2A_C_D2_MG_FD_78509 | JGI IMG/M metagenome (GOLD analysis project Ga0102953, IMG submission 78509) | Soil microbial communities from South San Francisco under conditions of wetland restoration - Salt Pond MetaG R2A_C_D2_MG | ecosystem: Environmental > Terrestrial > Soil > Wetlands | place... | reverse complement strand
TTCCCAGCCGCGGACCCTCAGTGGGGAAGCGTGCCATCGACGGGCCGTGAGGGAACGCCGTGAGCGCGGGCGAGCCCGTACGCTACCTCGGCCGCCGCACCGTTGCGATCGAGGATGCGCGTCTCCTTCCGCTCTTCGACCTGCCGATGCCGACCCGAGCGCGGGCCCACGAACCGTCGCCACCGCCGTCCGTACACGAAGGAGGCGCGGCCGGCCGATGGGTCCGGCCGGCCGCGCGAGGCGGTCGCATGTTGTCGAAGGTTCGGTGCCTGTCGAAGGTTTCAGCGTGCGGGCGCGCTCGCCCGGGGGGACGGGGCCGTGGGCGCCGTCTGAGCGCTAGCGGGGCCTGGGTGCGGGGGTGGCGGCACCTTCGCGGCGGCCGAAGAGATCGGGGACCAGCACGAGCCCGCCGACCCCGACCAGGATGTAGACGATCGCCGAGATCACGTTCCTCTGGCCGAACGTGTCGCCCGTGAGGGCGGCGACCAGGTCGAAGCCGAAGAGGCCGACGAGCATCCAGTTCAGGGCGCCTACGATGACGAGCAGGAGAGAGATCATCTTGATGGTCCGCATGGCGGTTCCTCCTTGGGGTCCCCTGGACCGTCCGTCCAAGGTTTGACCAAAGAGTACACGTTGGTCCAGGGCTTGTCAAGTGTTTGTCTAGGCCTTAAGCTAGGGGCGATGTGGACGATCAAGGAAGCCGCCGACCGTGCCGGGCTGAGCCCCGACGTCTTACGCGCTTGGGAGCGGCGCTACGGTGTCCTCCGTCCAGAACGGACGGCCTCCGGGTACCGCCTGTACAGCGAAGCCGACATCATCCTGCTGCGGGCGATGCAGCGTCTGATCGACGAGGGGTACAAGCCACGCGAGGCGGCGGACCACCTCGCCCGGAATCCGCGCGCCGCCGCGGACACGGCCTTCGGAACGAACGGCGCAACCGGCGCCGCCCGTGCCGAGGGCGCAGCCGCCGCGCTCTCGCGCCCTGAGGCTACTACGGTGCCGCCCCAGGCGCGTCTCATCGCCGCCGCCGCAGATCTGGACGTCGCGGCCCTGCGCGCCTACTTCGACGCGCTCGGCGTCCACGGTTCGTTCGAGGCCGTGTGCGAGGCACAGCTGTTCCCGGCGTTCCGGGCGCTCGGCGCGGCCTGGGCCAGCGGAACGGTGTCGGTGGCGGGCGAGCATGCAGCCAGCGCGGCGGCGATGCGCTGGCTCGGGGCGCACTACCGAGCGGCGGCGCGGGACGCGCGCCCGCCGGAGGTGCTGGTGGCGTTGCCCCCCGGGGCGCACCACGAGCTGGGCGCGCTCGCCCACGCCGTCGCGCTACGCCGGAACGGCCTCGACGTGCTCTACCTGGGGCCCGACCTGCCGGTGGAGGACCTGGTGGCCGCGGTGCGGACCACGCGAGCGCGGGCGGTGGTCATCGGAGCGATCCTGGCGAGCGACGCCGCGGCGGCGGAGCGAGTCGCGATCGCCATCGAGGAGGCGGTCGGCGACGTCCGGCTGGCGTTCGGCGGGCCGCAGGCCGCCGCGCTCGCAGCGCACGGTGTGGTCCTTCCCGTAGGCCTGAACGCCTCGGTGGCTGCAGTCGCCCGCCTTCTCGCCGGTTAGCCGTGCGGCCGGGGGTGGGCGCCTCAGGGGGTGAGCGCCTGCGTGACGGTGGCCGCGTTCGCCAGCATGAGCTCCTGGTAGGACTGATCGTCCGTTCCGATGGGGTCGAGGGTTGCCAGGCCCACGCCCGCCGACTCCGCGACGACCTGGGCCGGCCGGGGACTGAGCTGAGCCTCGTCGAACACCGCGCGGGCTCCCGACCTGCGGATCTTCGCGACGGCCTCGGCGACGTAGCGCGGGCTCGGGTCGCGGCCGGGGGCGGGCTCGAGGGACACGATCAGGTCGAGGCCGTAGCGCCGCGCGAAGTACGGCCAGGCGTCGTGGAAGGGGACGAAGGCGGCGCCCCGCAGGGGCGCGAGCGAGGCGCCTAGCCGCGCGTCGAGATCACGCAGGGAGGCGGCCAGCGTGGCGCCGTTCTCCCGGAAGGCCGCGGCGTCGGCGGGATCGACGGTGACGAGCGCGTCCACCAGCTGCGGCACCAGCTTCGCCATCAGGCTCGGGTCCAGCCACACGTGAGGGTTCACGGCCACGCCCTGGTCGGTTCCCTGGACGGGGGTGAAGGCGAGCCGCTCGATGACCACGAACACAGGCGCGGCCGGCGCCGCGGCGCCGGCGATCCTGCCCATCCAGGCGTCGGTGCCGCCGTTCATGATCACCAGCGAGGCGCCCGCGACCGCGGTCACCTGTGAGGGGGCGGGGTCGAAGGTGTGCGGCGAGGCGCCGGACGGCAGCACCTCGACGACGTTCGCGTGGTCGCCAGCGATCTGCCGTACCAGGCTGGCGTACGGGTGGATGGACACGGCAACGGTGATCCGGGCGGGCTGGGCGGAGGCGGCTGGTAGGGCGAGCAACGCCGGCAGCAGCGCGATGGCCATTACACGCCACGGACGGCCCGCGCCCATGGTGCGCAGCGGGCGCGGGGCGTCAGGGCGAGAACGCGTTCTCATCAGGCTCGATCCTCGCGCCTGCGCGGCCCGTTGTCAACAGGCGCCCGAGCGGCGCGGCGGCGGCAGCGCGCGGCTCGGGCCCGGCCATGCCGTCTCGCCACGGAGGCGCACCCGCAGGTGCCGGCGGGGTGGTACCGTCCGCGCATGCGGACCGTTCTCGCCGTTCTCGCCGTGGGCGTCGCGGCCGTGGCCAGCGCGCAGGGCGCTCCGTCCCCCTCCGCGTTGCCCACGTGCGCCGTGGCGGACGTCGCAACGGCCTTCACCGGGTACGACCAGTGGCAGTGGACCCTGGTCGACACCCATTTCCGCTTGCCTGCCGACTACGCCCCGCCCGACCTCGTCTCCGCCGCCCGGGCGGGACTGAACGGCGATCAGGAGATCCGGGCCATCGTCGTGCCGGCGTTGAAGGCGATGGCCGAGGCCGCCGCGGCGGCCGGCCACCCCATCGCCGTCCAGAGCGGCTACCGCTCCTACCAGACGCAGGTGACGACCTTCCAGTACTGGGTGAAGGTGGACGGCTACGACTATGCGCTCACGTCGAGCGCCCGGCCGGGGCACTCCGAGCACCAGCTCGGCATCGCCATGGACCTGCGCGCGCAGGGTGGCAAGGCGCCGTGGGACTACCAGGACTGGGCGGCCACGCCCACCGGCGGCTGGGTCGCCGCCAACGCCTGGCGCTACGGCTTCGTGATGAGCTACCCGAACGGCCACGAGGCGGACACCTGTTACATGTACGAGCCGTGGCACTACCGCTACGTCGGCGTCGACGCGGCCAGGCAGATCCATGAGCGAGGCGTCACGCCGCGCGCCTTCCTGTGGGACCACTGGCAGGCGAGCGGTGCGCCGCTGCCGTCGGAGGCGTCCTCGCCCCGAACGACGGTCACCGTTCGAGCGGGAGATACCCTGTGGGCGATCGCCCGGCGATACGGCACCACGGTGGCGGAGATCCGCAGGCTCAACGGCCTCGACGGCGACGTGATACGCGTGGGCATGCAGCTCGATGTGCCGTGAGGGATCGCTGACCGCGCCCGCCCGTCGGGCGACGCGGTCCGTGGGGCCGACAGCGGCGCGCGCTGGTGCGCTGTGCCCGGCCGGGACCTAGCCCTCCGGCGCCAGCGCGACCGACCGACCCTCCTTGCGAGACGCCTCCGCGGCGAAGGCCATGCGGTGGCTCTCCACGGACTCGGCCAGCCCGGAGGGCGCGTCGCCTTCCGCCCCGCCACCACGGCGCCGCCGCCACAGACGCTCGAGGAAGTCGACGACGAGGCCGTCGTCGCCGCCGCCGTGCCGGGCGCCCGCGCCCCCGACGTCAATGCGCTCGCTGCGGCCGCGCGCGAAGTCGTCGAGCTCGAGCCGGCCCGCCTCGAGGTTGCCGTGGATCTCGCCGTGCGTGCCCGCGAGATGGATGTCGCGCGTGATCCTCTCGCTGAACGCGTGCACCGTGAGCGAGGCCTTGACGTCGTTGGCGAAGCGCAGCTGGACGAGCTGGTGGTCGACCACGTCGTTGTCCGAGCGGTAGACGCAGCGGCCGTACGGCCCGTCGCGGAGGGCCGTCATCAGGGCGCGCTCGTCGCCGCCGGGCGCGACGACGCTGTTCGGCCAGTCGTCCGAGCCGCCGAAGCGCTCCAGATAGATGCGGATCGCGGAGTAGGGGCAGGTGCGCTCGACCGCGCAGCCGTCCGTGCAGCGCTCGGTCGACCCCTCGGGAGCGTTCTCGGGCCGGAAGTGGGCAAGCCCGCCCACGGACGTCAACGACGTGCAGCGGTCGCCCGCAAGCCAGCGCAGGATGTCGAGGTCGTGGCAGGACTTCGCCAGGATCATGGGGCTGCTCGCGTCCTCACGCCGCCAGTTGCCGCGCACGTAGCTGTGTGCGAAGTGGTAGTGGCCGATGTTCTCGGTGGCCTCGATGGCGATGAGGCGCCCGATCCGGCCCCCGTCGAGCAACTCCTTGAGGGTCCGGAAGAAGGGCGTGTAGCGCAGCACGTGGGCGACGGTGACGGCGCCGGCGCCGGGGCTGCCGGCGGCCTCCCGGATCGCCGCGATGCCGTCCGGGTCGGGAGCGATCGGCTTCTCGAGGAGCACGTCCAGCCCGCGCGCCAGCGCCGCCACGGTGGGCGCGACATGCTGCCGGTCGGGCGTCGCAACCACCACGGCGTCGAGAGCTTGCACCTCGCTCAGGAGCGCTTCTGGATCCGCGAAGAGCGCGTCTTCGGCCAGACCGAAGCGCCGCGCCGCCTCCTCGAGCCGCTCCCGCCGAGGATCGGCGACGGCGGTCACGCGCGCACGCTCCGCGCGTCTCGAGATGAGCTCGCCGTAGACGTCGGCGCCGCGGTTGCCGGCTCCGAGGATGGCGATCTGCAGCGGTGCGGTGGGACTCTGGGGCATCGTGTCCTCCTTTCGCCGCGCTCAGCCCTTCAGCGCGCCTGCGGTGATGCCGCGCACGAACACGCCCTGGATGAAGCTGAAGAGCAAGGCGACGGGCACGGTGGCGAGGATGCCGCCGGCCATGAGCAGGTTCCAGTAGACGACGTTCTGTCCGACGAAGCGGGACATGGCGAGCGGGATCGGGTACATCTGGTCCTGGTTCAGGAACACCAGGGGGAAGATCAGGGCGTTCCAGGCGAAGATGAAGGTGTAGATCCCGGCCATGGCGATGCCCGGCGCGGCCAGTGGCAAGACCACGTGGCGCAGGCTGCCGAGCCGGGAACAGCCGTCGATCATGGCGGCCTCCTCCAGGTCGACGGGGATGCTCTCCAGGTAGCCGTGGAGCAACCACAACGCGATCGGGATCGCGAGGGCGCTCTCGGCGAGGATCACGGCCAGATGGGTGTTGAGCAGGTGGTAGCCGCGCATGATCTGGTACAGCGACACGATCATCACGACCGGCGAGAACATCTGTGTGGCGAGCGCCACGAAGAGGAGCGCCTGGCGTCCGCGGAAGTGGAAGCGCGACAGGCCGTAGGCCGCCAGGAAGCCGAACACGATGGAGAGCGCGGCCGTCGACACGGCGATGATGGCGCTGTTCAGGAAAGCTTGCCCGAAGCGATAACCGCCGACCAGAACCTCGACGTAGTTGTGCAGGGACCAGTGTGGCGGCCACCAGCTGGGCGGCCAACCGAAGAGTGCGTCGAACGAGGTGACCGACGTCTTGAGCATCACGTAGACGGGGAAGAGCATCACGACGAGCAGCACGATGAGGGCGAGATGCTTGCCGACGAGCCCGAGGTTGCGCCTGGCGATCATGCTAGGCCTCCTGCTGGAGCAGCCGCCAGTAGCCGTAGGACAGGGCCATCAACAGGGCGAAGACGAACGTCGCCAGGGCTGCGGCCCGTCCGAAATCGAACGACCCGAAGGCGGTGGTGAAGGTCCGCACGACCAGCGTGGTGGTGGCGCCGGCGGGGCCGCCGCGGGTGAGGGGCCAGATCACCTGGAACGAGTTGAACGTCCAGACGCTGGACAGAAGGGTCGCCACCAGCAGGATCGGCCGGATCACCGGCACGGTGATGAGGCGGAACATCTGTCCGGCGCCCGCCCCGTCGATCCGCGCAGCTTCGTACAGCTCGTTCGGGACGGACTGGAGGCCCGCCATGAGGACCATCGCCATGAAGGGGATGCCTACCCACATGTCGACCGTCGCGGTCGCCAGGAAGGCGGTGCCCTGCTGGCCCAACCAGGAGAGGGGCTCATGGATGATGCCCAGCGCCGACAGCAGCCCGTTGAGCTGACCGAACTGGCCGTCGAGCACCCAGCGCCAGGCGATGGCGGCGACGACCACCGGCGTCACCCAGGGGATCATCAGCAGGGTCAGGTAGATGCGTCGCCCACGGAAGGGGTGCTGCAATAGCAACGCTGCCGCGAAGCCGACGAGGGTCTTGCCGGCGACCGACAGGAGCGTCCAGAGAACGGTGATGCGCAGCGACCGCAGGACGGCAGGATCGCGAAGCAGATCGAGGTAGTTGCGAAGCCCGATGAAGCTGCGGCCCAGGTCGGGACGGATGAGCACGTCCCGGTAGAGGGACTCCGCAACGACCTTGGCGATGGGGTAGGCGAGGAACAAGATCAGGAAGAGCAGCGTCGGGATGAGATAGACGGTCGGCGACGCATCGGGGTCGAACACGCGACGCAGCCTGGTGCGCATGGTGCCCGTGCGATCCCGAGCGAGCGGTTCCGTTCCGATCGGGGGGCTCATGAGGTGTGGTGGGGCGGCTCCGTGCACCGCCCCACTGCGTCCCCTAGCCTAGCTTCCGGCCGCCGACGGCTCGAGCTGCTTGTCCTGGATGCTCTTGGTCGCGGCCCGTAGCGCCTCCTCGGGCGTTTGCTTGCCCAGCAACACGTTCTGGATCATGTCCGTGATGATCGTCTGGAAGGGTTCCCAGGCCAGCGGCTGCGGCTGCGGGAATCCCTTCGAGATCATCGTCAGGTACGGCTCCCAGAACGCCCCCTGGAAGGCGGCGTTGCTCTGCTCGCCTTGGACCATCGGCACGAGGCCACCGTTCAGGTCGAAGGTGGTGTGGGCCTGGAGCGAGGTCCAATAATCCACGAACTCGTACGCCTCCTTGGGGTGCGACGTGTTCTTGGAGATGACGATCGAGTCCCCCACCTGGATGCCGCCACAGCGCACGTCGCACGGCAGCGTCGCCGTGGCGTACGGAACGGTGGCGTTGTTTGGGTCGAGCCCCATGATGGACTTGCCCCACGGGCCGATGATCATCATCGCGATCTTGCCCTGCTTGAAGAGCACGGGCAGCTGCTCGCGGTTGTATTCGACCGGGTTCGGCGCGACGTGGTCGGTCTTGTAGAGCCCGGTGTAGAAGGTCAGCGCCTCGACCCCGGCCGGCGAATCGAGGGTGACGTGGCCCTGATCGTCGAAGACCGAGCCGCCCGCCTGGTAGAGGAAGTTGAAGAACTGGCTGGTGGTGGACACGTGCGCGGCGCCGGAGATGCCGATACCGTACATTCCAGGGTGTTCCTGGGTGACCTTCTTCGCGTCGGCAAGCAGGGCGTCCCAGGTCTTCGGGGGTTCCGGGATGAGATCGGTGCGGTAATAGAGCGCCTTGGTCGAGAAGGCGACCGGCAGCCCCATCAGCTTGCCCTTGAACTCGTTGCCCTTGAGAACGCCCGCGGGGAAGGAGTCACGCTTCGCCTGGCCGACGTAGCTGTCGAGCGGCAAGAGGCCTCCGAGCTGCGCGAAGGGGGCGATCCAGCGGCCCCCGATGTAGATGACGTCGGGCGCGTTGCCCGCCAGCAGGTCGGTTGTGATCTTCTGGTAGGCTTCATCCCATCCGACGCTCTGGAACGCCACCTTGATATCGGGGTGGGCCTTCTCGAAGGGGGTGACGAGAGCCTGGACCGTCTTCTGGGCTCCGGGCTGATCGCCGCCGGGGTAGAGCACGTTGATCGTGATCTGCTGGGCGCCGGCGTAGCTCAGTGCGAGCAGGCCGCCGGCGATGGCGACGAACAGGGACAGCGTGAGGTGGCGGAAGTGGGGCATCTTCACGGGATCCTCCTAGCATGGGGTCTCAGGGTGAGCGGTCGCGCTTCGTGAGCTGGTCCCACCTCCTCTCCTGGAAGTACGCCTTGGTGGCGAGGCTGGCGGCGCCGCGGGCCCACATGTCGCGACTCTCCCGCTGGACGACCAGCTCGGGGAGGCGAGGCAGGGTGGGGAAGGCGTGCCGGTGAAGGCTGTTCTCGATGGCTTCGCGGAGCGGCGCTCCGATGGCGACGCCGGAGCCGGTGAGGATGAGGGTCGCGGGGTTGAGCAGGTTGACGAGGTGCGACAGGGCCAGGCCGACGGCATCGCCGATGTCGGTCAGGAGGGCGAGCGCGCGGCCGTCGCCGGCGCGGGCCAGCCTTCCGAGCTGCTCGAGGCGGTTGACCTCCAGCCCGAGGTCCGCGGCGCGTTGCAGCGTCGCCGACACGGAGGCAACGGCCTCCAGGCAACCGCGCTTGCCGCAGGCGCAGAGCGGGCCGTCTTCGCGCACCGCGCAGTGCCCGATCTCGCCCGCAGCCCCGAAGCGGCCCCGGTACAGCTGGCCCGCCACCACCAGCCCCGCCCCGATGCCTTTCCCCATGCTCACGACGGCGAAGTCCTGTTGCCCGCGGGCACGGCCGAACATCTGCTCGCCGATGGCCAGGGTGTTGGCGTCGTTCTCGACCGAGACGGGCAAACGCAGCCCCGCCTCGAGCATCGGGCCGATCGGCACGTCCGCCCAATCCAGCACGACGGAACGGATGCAGGTACCGCTGGCGCTGTCCACCAGGCCGGACAGGCCCAGGCCCAGGCCGGCAACCTTCGCCTCCGGTACGCCGGCGGCCTGGGCAAGCGCGCTCAGCAACCGCGCCATCGCCGAGCCGACGCGCTCCGGGTCGGCCGTCCTCAAGCGTCGACTCCGGCGAGCCAGGACGCGCCCGTCGAGGTCGGTGAGGACGGCGTTCAGCTCGCCACGGTCGAGCTTCGCGCCGGCTATCGCCGCGAAGCGGGCGTCGAGCTGCAACAGGATGGGCGGGCGGCCCAGGCGCTCGCCCCGACCCGGTGGCGTCATCTCGTTCTCGATGACGAGTCCGGCGTCGAGGAGGGTCTTCGTGAGCATCGTGACAGCCGACGGGCTGAGCCCCGTACGGCGGGCGATCTCGGACCGGCCGATGGGCCCTTCCTCCCGGATGACGCGGGCGACCGCGTCGATGCTGTCCTCGCTGCGTTCCATTTATTTCTTTCACTGCATGAATTTTGTGACGATTCTAGAGCATGCCGCTGGATCCCGCAACCCCTGTCCGTGGAATGTCGGCCGGGACGCCACGGGCGCTCGCTGTCTGCACGCTCGGGGCGTCGCGGCTCCCGGAGCGCTCATGCCTGGCGCCCCGGCGGACGGCTCGGATGTGGGGCGTACCATGCGCGGACCGCCTGAAAACGAGTATCCTCGCCCGCAGGCGCACACGGAAGCCGTGTGGCGGAGGCGGCGGGGCCCGCACGGACCGTACGTCGCCAGGAAGGGCACCCGACCAGCATCATGCTCGCTCACATCGCATCGTTCATAACCAACGCCATCTCCACCCTCGGCTACGCCGGCGTGGCCGGCCTGATGGCCATCGAGAGCGCCTGCATCCCGCTGCCGTCCGAGGTGATCATGCCGTTCTCCGGTTACCTCGTGTCCACCGGCCGGTTCTCGCTGTGGCTGGTGGCGCTGGCCGGCGGGGTGGGGTCGGTGGTCGGCTCGATGGTGGCCTACGCGCTCGGTGCCTGGGGCGGGCGCCCGCTCATCGAGCGCTACGGCAAGTACGTGCTGATCTCGAAGCGAGACCTGGACCGCGCCGATAGCTGGTTCGAGCGACACGGCGACATCACCATCCTGGTCGGGCGGATGCTTCCCGTGGTACGCACCTTCATCGGCTTCCCCGGCGGCATGGCACGCATGAACCTGTGGCGCTTCAATCTCTACACCTTCATCGGCTCGTTCATCTGGTCGCTTGGCCTCGCCTGGATCGGGCTCGCGCTGGGCGAGCACTGGGACACGCTCGGCAGCTGGTTCCACCGCTTCGACGTGGTCATCGTCGCGCTCGTGGTGGTCGGAGCGGCGCTGTACGTGTTCCGCCACCTGCGCTCGGCGTAACCCGCAAGCTCGTGCGCCGGTCCATGATGGTGAGAGCATGGTGTTGAGCGCATGGCGTTGAGCTGGCAACGGTGGACGACGACCGGTCTGATCCTGGCCTCGATCGCGTTCGTCGTCACCCTCGCGACCGGCGCCGGCCCGCTGTTCGAGGCGCCGCCGCTGCTGCTGGCGGGGGCGCTCGCGACCGTGCTCGCGAACGTCGTGTGGGGCGGCGTGGCGGTGGTCGTGGGCTGGGTGGCGGTCGTGGTCGTGGACGCCACGATGGGCTGGGGCGCCCTCGCGTACCTGGCCGCGACCTCCTTGCTGATCGTCGTCCTGACCGATCGTCTGGTGGCGGAGATGCGGCAACGGCGGGAGGACGCCGAGCGCGGGCTCGGCCTGCTGAGCGTGCTGCTCGCCGGGCTTCGCCGCGTCGCTGCGGGAGCCGGCAATATCCGGGTCGGATCGACCCTTCCGGGCGTGCTCGAGGGTGCCGGGGGCACTGGCTTCGCCGTGTGGAGGACGCTCGGCGAGGACCCCGAGCCGGTCGCGGGCGACGTCGATGCGGTCGTCGATGCCTCGACGGTGGATGCGGTGCGTCGGGTCGTCGTCGAGCGCCGAGCGGTCGCTCGGAAGCTGGAGACGCGGGGCGGCGTGCGACACCTGGAGGCGTTCCCGGTCGAGGATCGCGGGGACGTTGCGGCGGTGGTGACGTCCTCCCAATCCCGGCCCCTGGGCCCCGCCGAGCGTGCCGTGGTGGAGGAGTTCGCCGGCACGCTGGGGAAGCTCATGCAGCACGGCGACGAGGAGCGCACCGGCAGGCTGGTGCTCGAGCTGGTCGAGCATCACGCGCCGGGAGCCGGGACGGCGGCAGTGTCGCGTGCCCTGCTCGACCTGGCCGTGCCGGAGCTGGGGGCGTGGGGTGGCGTCGTGATGCGGTACGGCGCCGGTCGCTTCGTCGCGGAGGCCGCGACGGACTCACTGCCACCCGCCCTGCGCAATCGCCTGGTGCAGGGGCTCGCGTACGGGCAGGGGGTCGTCTGGCAGGCGCGGCGCGACGGCGAGCCGCTGTTCATCGACGACTACGGCCGCTTCGCGGGAGCGGCGAGCGAGCTCGCCATGCTCGGGACGGCGTCGGTGGCGGTCGTTCCCGTCGGCGGTGCGGGTGCGAGTCATGTTGTGCTGCTGCTGCACGATGCCCAGCGGTCCTGGTCGGCGCGCGAGCGGGTGCTGCTGACGCGGCTGGCTCAGGTGTTGGGAGCGAGCGTCAGGCATCGCACGGTGGAGCTCCGGGCGGAGGAGACGGCCCGGCTCCAACGGGAGCTCCTGGCGACGCCGCCGGAAGACATGTACGCCCGCCTGCTCGATGCGGCGAAGAGGCTCGTTCCCGGGACCGAGGCCGCCAGCCTGCTGGTCCGCGGCGACGACGGCGCCTTCAGGTACGTCGCGACCGCGGGATACGACCTGCAGGCGCTCTCGCAGGTCCGCTGGACGGACGACGACATGAGGACCTGGTACGCGCGGGACCTGCACGGCTGGCGGGAGGGCGAGCCCCGCGTGGTCGTGTCCGCCGAGCGGCGCTCGGTCGCCGACATCAGCGCGCTCACCATGCCAAGCGAGTCGCTGTTGCACGCGAGCCGGGTTCGCGACATCGTGGCCAACCTGTGCCTCCCCGTGGTGTACGGCGGAGAGGTGCTGGCGGTCTTGAACCTCGACGCGTTGCAGGACCCGACGGCCTTCACGGCGGCGTCGGTCGAAGCGGCGTCCGGCCTGGCGCCGTTCGTGGGGTTCCTGCTGCAGGAGTCCTACCTGCGGGACAAGCTCGAGGCGGCCGCCCGCAGCGACGCCCTGACGGGGCTCGGCAACCGTCGGGCGTTCGACGAGCAGGCGTCGCGCGACGTCGCCAGGGCGGTCCGGCACGGAGAGGCGCTCTCCCTGCTGCTTCTGGACCTGCAGGACTTCAAGGCGCTCAACGATGCCGTCGGCCACGACGCAGGCGACCGTGCCCTGGTGGCTGTCGCCGATGCCCTGCGCGGCACGGTGCGCGCGGGCGACGCCGTGTACCGCTGGGGCGGCGACGAGTTCGCGGCCCTGCTCGCCCACGCGGACGCGCCCGCAGCGGTCGCCGTGGCGCGGCGGATCGCCGCCGCGGTCGCTGAGATCGCTACGGACGCGGGCCGGGTGGCCGTGAACATCGGCGTTGCCAGCGTGCCGGACGACGGCGAGGGCGTCCGCGCGCTGATGCAGGCGGCTGACACGCGCATGTACGCGGCCAAGGCGGGCGGGCTCGCCGTGATGGCGCCCGCCGATGCGGGCGCCGCAGGGGGTTGACGCTCGCTCCCGGGAGAGGACCGTGGCGGGCGCGCGGCGCCGCCGGCGTGGCGCGACGTCCGTGATCGGCCGGTCCACCCGGGGTCAGGCCGCCTTCTCCGCCGCCCCCTCGAACTGCGCCTGATAGAGCGCCTTGTAGGCGCCGTCCGCGGCGATCAGCGCGTCGTGAGCGCCCTGTTCGACGATCCGCCCGTCCTCCATCACCAGGATCACGTCGGCGTGGCGGATGGTCGACAACCGGTGAGCGATGACGAAGCTGGTGCGGTTACCGCGCAGCGCCGCCATGGCTTCCTGCACCAGCAGCTCGGTGCGGGTGTCGACGGAGCTGGTGGCCTCGTCGAGCACGAGCAGCGGCGGATCGGCCAGGAAGGCGCGGGCGATGGTGATGAGCTGCTTCTCGCCGGCGCTCACGGTGCCGCCCTCGTCGTCGATGACGGTGTCGTAACCTTCCGGGAGGCTGTGCACGAAGCGGTCGACGAAGGCTGCCCGTGCCGCCGCCTGGATCGCGTCCTCGCCAGCGTCCGGGCGGCCGTAGGCGATGTTCTCCCGGATCGTGCCACGGAACAGCCAGGCGTCCTGCAGGACCATGCCGATGCGTGAGCGCAGGGCGTCGCGACTCACCTGGGTGATGTCGATGCCGTCGAGCGTGATGCGGCCGGCGTCGATCTCGTAGAAGCGCATGATCAGGTTGACGAGCGTGGTCTTGCCGGCGCCGGTCGGGCCCACGATCGCCACCGTCTGGCCCGGCTCGGCGGTGAGCGAGAGGTCCTCGATGAGGGGGCGGTCCGGGACGTAGCGGAAGCTCACGTGCTCGAGCCTCACCCGGCCCTGCGGCACCACGGGGAGCGTGGCGCCGGCGACCTCCGGAACCTGCTCCTCGGCGTCGAGCAGCTCGAACACCCGCTCGGCCGAGGCGGCTCCGGACTGCAGCAGGTTGACCATGGACGCGAGCTGTGTGACGGGCTGCGTGAAGCGGCGGCTGTACTGGATGAAGGCCTGCACGTCGCCGAGGCTGATGGTCCCGCTCGCGACCTTGAGGCCGCCCAGCACAGCGATGGCGGCGTAGTTGAGGTTTCCGATGAACATGGTGATCGGCATGATCAGCCCGGACAGGAACTGCGCCCGGTAGCTCGCATGGAACAGCTCCTCGTTCTCGGCCTCGAACGCGCGCTCCACGTCATGCTGGCGCCCGAACACCTTCACCAGCGCGTGCCCCGTGTACGCTTCCTCGACCTGCGCGTTGAGCGTGCCGGTGCGCCGCCACTGCTCGATGAACTGCTTGCCGGAGCGGCGCATGACCAACCCGGCCACCACCATTGTCAGCGGGATGGTGATCAACGCGATCAGCGACAGCAGGGGTGAGATGGACAGCATCATCGCGACCACGAAGAGCACCGTGAAGAGCGCGGTGAGCAGCTGGCTGAGCGTCTGCTGCAGGCTCTGCGAGACGTTGTCGATGTCGTTGGTGACACGGCTGAGCAGCTCGCCGCGGGGCTGGCGATCGAAGTACCGCAGCGGCAGCTTGTTGAGCTTGTCCTCGACCTCCTCGCGCATGCGGTAGACCGTGTTCTGCACCACGTCGTTGAGCAGGTACCCCTGCAGGTACTGCAGCAGCACGCTGCCCAGGTAGACCGCCAGGGCGATCAGGAGCACGTGGCCGAGCGTGGTGAAGTCCACGCCGCGGCCGGGAACCAGATCGATCCCGGAGAGCAGGCCCGCGATCTGGCCCTGGCCGGAGGCGCGGGCCGCCTCGATCGCCTGCGCCTTGGTCATCCCCGCCGGCAGGCGCGCTCCGATCACGCCCGCGAACAGCACGTCGGTGGCGCGGCCGAGGATGCGCGGGCCGGTGGCTGTAAGCCCCACCGACGCGATCGCCGTCAGCACCACCACGCTCACCTTGCGCGCCTCGGGCCGGAGCCTGCCCGCCAGCCGGCGCAGCGAAGCGCCGAAGTCCTGCGCCTTCTGGCCGACCATGCCGGGCGGTCCGTGGCCGGGGCCGCCGCCTATGCGCACCCGCTCGGTGCGTTGCATGACCTTCGGCTGACCGTCGCCGGATGGTCCCTTGCCGGTCGGGTCGCTCATGCCGCCACCTGCCGCTGCGACGCGACGATCTCTCCGTACGTCTCGGAGGCAGCCAGCAGCTCGGTGTGGGTCCCGCGCCCCACCACCCGGCCGTCCTCCAGCACGACGATCTGGTCGGCGTCGACGATCGTGGCGACGCGCTGGGCCACGATGACGACGGTGGCGTTGCGCGTCACCGGCGCCAGTGCGCTCCGCAGGCGCGCGTCCGTGGCGAGGTCCAGGGAGGAGAAGGCGTCATCGAAGAGGTACACCTCGGGCTCGCGGACGAGCGCCCGGGCGATGGCCAGTCGCTGGCGCTGACCGCCGGAGACGTTGGTGCCGCCCTGGGCGATGGGCGCCTCGAGGCCGCCGTCCATGGCGGCAACGAAGTCCTTCGCCTGGGCGATGTCGAGCGCGCGCCACATCTCCTCCTCGGTGGCGTCCGGCTTGCCGAAGCGGAGGTTGCTCGCGACCGTCCCGCTGAACAGGTAGGCCCTCTGGGGGACCAGCCCGATGCGCGCCCACAGCGCCTCGGGCTCGAACGTCCGGACGTCGATGCCGTCGATGAGGACGGCGCCTTCGGTGGGGTCGAACAGCCGCGGGATGAGGTTCAGGAGCGTGGACTTGCCCGCGCCGGTGGAGCCGATGACGGCCACGGTCTGGCCGGGGGCGGCGTCGAGGTCGACGCCGGTGAGCACCGGCTGGTTGGCGCCGGGGTAGCGGAAGCCCACCCCCCTCAACTGCAGGTGGCCGCGCTCAGGGGCGAGGACCACGCCGTGGGCTGGGGGAAGCACGGTCGGCTCGGTGTCCAGCGTCTCTCCTATGCGGTCGGCCGACACCGCGGCGCGCGGCAGGATCACGAGCATGAAGGTCGACATCATCACGGCGATGAGGATCTGCATCAGGTAGCTCAGGAAGGCGGTCATGGAGCCGATCTCCATGGCGCCGGAAGCCACGCGCAGGCCGCCGAACCAGAGCACGGCGACGCTGGACACGTTGGTCACCAGCATCACCAGGGGGAACATCAGCGCCATCCAGCGGCCCACGTACAGCGTCACGTCGGTGAGCTCCGCGTTCGCCCTGCCGAAGCGGGCCCGTTCATGGCGTTCGCGCACGAAGGCGCGGATGACGCGGATGCCGCCGATCTGCTCGCGCAGGACCTCGTTGATGCGGTCGATGCGCTTCTGCATGCGGCGGAAGCCGGGCACCATGCGGCTGATGACGATGGCCACCAGGCCGCCTAGCACCGGCACGGCGACCGCTACCAGCCAGGCCAGGCCCAGGTCCTCGCGCAGCGCCATGATGATGCCGCCGACCATCATGATCGGCGCGGTGGCCAGCAGGGTGAAGGCCAGCATCAGCATCATCTGTACCTGCTGCACGTCGTTGGTGGAGCGGGTGAGCAGCGACGGTGCGCCGAAGCGGGCCACCTCGCGGCCGGAGAACATGCCCACGCGCCGGAAGACGGCGGAGCGCAGGTCGCGCCCGAAGCCCATGGCGGTGCGCGCTCCCAGGAACACCGCGCCGATGGTGCAGGCGATCTGCAGCAACGAGACGGCCAGCATCCAGCCGCCCTGGGTGACGATGTAGCCGGTGTCGCCGCGGACGACGCCGTTGTCGATGATGTCGGCGTTGATGCTCGGCAGCATGAGCGCCGCCAGCGTCCCCACCAGTTGCAGCGTCAGGATCGTCGCGATGACGAGGCGGTAGGGGCGGGTGTACCTACTCAGGATCCGCAGCAGCATCGGGCACCCCCCGTTCCTCTTCGCCTGCCTCGTGGGCGCCCGGAGCATCGCGGGCGTCGCCGTCCGCTGTTCCCTCCTCCTCGGCCAGCCGCCGTGCAGCACGCTCGAAGGCCACCAGACCGTTGCGCAGCTGCTCCAGGTCGATCCTCTCGAGGCGCAGCAGGACCCGCTCGAGCGAGGCGCGGCCGCGGCTCCCGATCTCGTCGAGGACCTTGCGCCCCCCCGGTGCCAGCCGGACCAGCACGACGCGGCGGTCGTGCTCGTCACGTACCCGCTCCACCAGGCCGCGCTCCTCCATGCGCCCGACCATGCCCGTGGCACCGGCCGCCGACACGCCGAGCCACTCGGCGACGCGGCTCACCGGCAGCGGGCCGCCGAGCTGGAGGCGCAGCAGCACCTGCAGGTGGCCGACGCTCAGGGTGCCGCGATGAACGCCCTGGAGGCCGCGCATCCCGCGGCCGCGCATGCTTCGGAAGGCCTCGACGACCTCCTCGACGAGCGCCTCCTTGCCGCGCTCGTCGGCGGACCTGTTAGTTCGCGCCACATTAGTAGTTTGCACGGCGTTAAGCGTATACGCGTGGCCTCTCGCTGTCAACGCCCGGGCGCGGGCCGGCGCGGGTGGCGAGCGCCGGTGGCCGCGCGAGGCGTCCGCGGGCGCATGCGATGCGTACCCGTGTGTGGGTGGCGGTACGGCTACGTGGCCGGCGCGCCCCGGAGAGGTGGAGCGTCATGGAGATAGGCGGGCGGAGCACGAGGGCCGTTCCGCGCGCAGCCTGGCGCGTGGCGCGGGCCACGGCGGCGCTCGGGGCGGCGGTCCTGTGGCTCGCCGTAACGGCGGCGGCGGGCGCTCCCGACGCGGGCGGGGCTCCGCGCGCGCGTGCGGACGCGACCGGCGCCGACCCCAGCCTGCGCCAGGTCGCGCTCGAGCCGGCCAGTGCCATCACCTTCCACGCCTCGGACGCCTTCGGCGGGTTCGACGGCAAGGCGCCGGTGGCGGCGTTCTCCATGGAGCTCGATCCCGAGCGCCCTGCGAGTGCGCAGGGGAGCGTCGATGTGAAGAGCGACGCCGTCACCACCGGCAACTTCCTGCGTGACGTGAACGCCGCCCGCACCGTGTTCGAGTCCTCCCGCTACCCGACCATCCGCTACACCCTGAGCTCGGTCCACGCCGACCCCGCCTCGCTCCGCGACGGGGGCGGCGCCGACCTCACGGTGCGCGGTCGGCTGCGCATGCATGGGATCGAGCGCGAGGTGGCGGCGCACGGCGAGGTGAGCCGGCACGGCGACCGGCTGGAGGCGACGCTGTCGATGCCCGTACGGTTGTCGGACTTCGGCATGACCCGGCCGCGGTTCCTCACCGTGGTGGTCGAGGATACGGTGCAGGTCCACGTGCACTTGCTGCTGCGGGTCGAGGCTACTCCGAGCGGCTGAACCGAGGGCGGTTGTCTCTTGGCGAGCGACGCCCGCCTGGGCATAGTGGGTCGACGGAGGCGCGAGGCGGACCCGTCACACGGCGCCGGAACGCGGCGGGAGAGCGAGGGGGGCATGAGGACGAACCTGCACCTGGGTCGGCCGAGAGGCTGGGTACCTGCGGACCCGAGGCTGCGACTCCGCTGGAGGGTTCGCCTTGCCGGAGCCGCGCTGGCGTTCGCGAACGCCGTCGTGTACGCGCTCATCGGCATGGGCGTGGCGCGGGTGGTGGAGGACGCGGCCGGCGCGGGGGTGTCGTTGGCCGTCTTCGGCGCCATGGCCGGCACCGCCTTCCTCCTCGGGGCGGCCCTGTTGGTGGCGCTCGACAACCGCCCCGCGTGGCTCGTCGGCGCCGCCTTCCAGCTCTTCGCGAGCGTGGCGTACGTGGACGTCGCACCCCAGCGCACCCCTGCCTACGAGCCCTGGGGTATCGGCTTGAAGGTTGCGCAGGCTGCGTTGCTCGTCCTTCTGGTCTACCTCGCGCTCACCCCGGCGCACCGGCGCGCGCGTTCGGCGGCCTAGCACCGCTCAGAACTTGCCGCCCGTACGGAAGCCGCCACCGGGACGGCCGCCACCGCCGGTGCGGAAGCCGCCGCTCCAGGGGGAGCCGCGCCCGAAGCCTCCGGAGCCGAAGGTCGGGTTGGAGCGCGGCGGGCGGAAGCGCCGCTGCTGCTCCAGCACGCGCCACAGCGCGTCGCGGCCGAGCATGCCGCCCAGCACGCTGGCAAGCACGGTGGCGACCAGCGTGCCGTCCTCGAACCCCTGCCCGGGCTGGTCGTACTGACGGCGATTGAACTCGCTACGAAGCGACTCGAGCTCGTGCAGACGCTGCTGGTGGTGCCCAACGGCGGCCTCGAGCTCCCCTGCGGTGATGTCGAGCTGGCCTCGTTCGCGCTCCAACCCCTCGAGGCGGGCGATGACGGCGTCGTCGTCCGGGAAGGGCGTGGCCAGCGCCTGCCGGTGTAGCTCCTGGAGGGCGTCGCGCTGCAACGCAGCCGTCAGGACCTCGATCGCCTGCCGGTAGGCGTCGTCCTCGCCGGCCGCCATGCGCCGCTGACGCTCGAGCAGCTCACGGCCCTCCGTAGCGTGGGCTTCGAGCCGGGCGTCGATCGCTTGCAGGGCGGCCGTCGCCTCGGACTCGGCGGCCTCCAGCGCCGGGACGCCGTCGGCGTCGCGAGCGGTCTGATCGAGGTCGTGCACATGAGCGTAGGCCTCGTCGGCCCGGGCCCGGCAGGCGGTCGCGTGCTCGCGCAGGCGCGCGGGGATCTCGAGCAGGCGGGCGTAATCCTCCCGAGCGCCCGCGAAGCGCGCGTGGCGGGCCACCTTGCCGTCCAGCCAGCGGAACAGCGGCGCCGCGCGGTACTCCGGCGTGCCGAAGCGCCGGCGCCACAGGTACATGAACAGCGGATCGCTCCTGTAAGACCGCCCCTTCGCCTCGAGCTCGCGCTCGCTCGAGGTGGCCTTGTCCTCGGCGTGCATGGCGACGCGGTCGGCCTCATGGGCACGGTCGAGCGCCTGGCGGTAGCCGGCTTCCGCCTCGAGGCGCGACTGGGTCTTCGCTTCTGCCGCATCGACCGCGGCGGCGGCCGCGGAGACTCGCTCCGCCTGCGCGGCGCGCTCCCCCTCCAGCCGCTCGCGTGTTGCGTCCGCCTCGCGGATGTCCGCCTGGAGCGCGGCGGCGGCGGCGTCACGGGAGGCCAGCAGGGCGCTGACCTGCATCTCGGTCTCGTCGAGCCCGGCCGGCAGGGCTGCGGCACCCCTGCTCGCTGCGGCCAGGGCGCGGACACGCATTCCCGCCAGGTCCCTGTACGCCTGGACCTGCTCCTTGCCGACCGCCAGCTTCCGGCTGCTGGCGGCATCGAGACGCCTGGCCAGCGCGTCGGCGGCCTGCCGCGCCTGCCCGAGCTCGCGCTCGATGGTTCTCAGGGGGTCTTCACCGTTGCTCATGGCTTGGTCGGCTCCCGTTCCTCACCAGCGGGTGATGGCGGCTCCGGTCGTGGGGATCGCGTAGGTCGGCAGCAACGCTCCCGCCCGCTTCTCGCCGACGACGTCGTTCTGGATGATCCCGTCGTCCTGCTTGTCGCGCGCGACCGCCTGGTACGCGGCCTCGTCGACGCGCACGCCCCACTCCCGCACGCTCTCGGTGCCGCCCGTCTCCTCGTTGCGCACGGTCACGGTGACTGGGCGGCCGTCGGGCCCCAGGGCCTCGACGATGAGGTAGTAGTTGCGCGCGCTCCGGTTGATGTCGGGAACGCGCCAGACGCCGGAGGAGCTGCCGGGACGGTTGACGATGCGGACCGTGTAGCTCTGCTCGAGCGTCGCCCGCAGGGCCTGGAGGTCCGCCAGGCCGCTGCGCGCAACGGCGAAGTCGCGCCGCACCAGGGCCGCGCGGGCGGAGGTGTAGACGGCGTCGGCCTGCTCGCCCGCTGCGCTCTCGGGCGCCAGCGTCACGACGGCGCCATGCGCCGCCTCGAGGTCCCCTTCGAGCGCGATCCGCGGCCCGACGACCTCCATACGGTAGGCGCCGATCGCCACGACCAGGGCCGCGGCCAGGACGGCGAGGAGGGGTCCCCACCGGCCCCGGCTGACGTAGATCCGCGCCAGCGTCGTAGCCGTCGACGGGGGCGCCGGCCTGTGAACGAAGCGCTCCTCGGCGAGCGCAGCGACCCCCTGCGCGAGGACCGCATCGGGAACGTCGATGCCCTGGGCCGTGTAGATATCGCGCAGGCGTGCGACGAGCTCCTTCGCGCGCCCGGGTTCGGCGAGCTCCTGCTCGACGAGCTGACGTCGCTGGCGCAGGGTGTCGACCACGTCCATGGCGAGCATGACGTCATCGAGAGGGGCCGCCGGCCGTGGCGCGGTCGCGGGGGTCATGGGGTCAGCGCGGGCGCCTCACCCTGTTCGGCCCGCCCTTGTTCGGCCGCTCCTTGCTCGGCGAGCCGGGCGAGTCGGCGCTTGCCGTCCTCCACCGCGTCGCGGATCTCGCGGGCGTTGGCGGTGCTCTGGCGCCGCATCTCCTCGATGAGCTCGCGCGAGCGGCCTTGGAAGGCCACCACCGAGTCGGCCAGCCGCTTCACGGCGTCGGCGCGGATGGTCGGGCCGTAACCGGCGCGGATGGCGGCTTCCTGTACCTCGGTGCCGATGTCGGCGAGCGTCTCGAGCGATCGGCTGACGCCCTCCTTCATGGCCTCCATGGTGCGGGTGCTCTCGTTGAGGCCGAACAGGCCGGTGAAGGACGCGCTCAACGCGGTGAGGACCGTCTCGTTGGTGGCGAAGAAGCTCACCGCCTGGGCGTGCAGTCGCTCCTTGGCGTGGGTGGTCTGCAGGAGGCGCGCCATGATGACCTCGGAGGTGTGGTAGCCGACCGTCAGGTTGTCCGCCAGGTCCTTGGCGATCTGGTAGCGGTCCTCCGTCGCCTGGAGGGTGCGCACTGCCTCGTCGCGCGCCAGCTCCAGGCGGGCGCGCTCCGTCAGGCCGCTCGGTCCCGCGGCCTCGACGCGCTGGGTCGCATCCGTTACGGCGTTCCGCGCGCTCCCGAGCTCGTCCTCGGCCAGCTTCAGGACCTCCAGGGCAAGGATCTCCGACGCCTTCATCGCGCCGCGGAAGTCCTGGTAGGCCTCGAGGATCCGCCGCTCGCGTTCGACCTGGCCGAGAGTCGCGTTGGTGACGTCCTGGAAGGTGTGCTTGATGCCGTCGAAGCGGGAGGCCACGTCGCCGCGCGTCACCTTCATCCACACGTTCGCCAGCCGCTCGAAGGTGTTGAGCTTGCCGTCCTCGATCTGCTCGACCATGCGGCGGGCGTCGTCGCGGATGCTGTTGAAGGCGGTGGTGATCGCTTCGTAGCGGGTGGCGACGTCCATGGCAGCCACTTGCTGGCGCACGATGTCGTTGAATAGCGAGGCCTGGTTCAGGGTGCGCGCGATGGAGACGACCTTGTCCTCGTCGAGGCTGGAGATGCGCTTGAGGAGCGCGGTGATGGGAGCTTCCTGGCGCTCTCCGCGCTCGGGCGTCAGGCCCAGGTCACGAACGGTGCCGAGCGCACGATCCAGGTACTGCAGGGGGGACCCGCTGACGTCCGCCATGGTGCACACTCCTTCTGGCGCCCGCTCCAGCCGCATTGTAGGCATGGCCGGGTCACGTTGGCAGGTGGCGTTTGCCCTGGCGGGGCCCAACTGCGGCGTGCTCGGGCGGCGCGCAGCGTGGCTCGGCCGCCCCGGCAGGTGTCCCTAGCCGCGGCGGCCCCGGGAAGCTCTAGTCTCTAGGGGAGCGGCGCGCCCAGGTCAGGGCGCGGGCGCTCACGGGAGGGTCGTCATGCTCAAGGAGTTCCGGGAGTTCGTGTCGCGCGGCAACGTGCTGGACCTGGCCGTAGCGGTCATCATCGGCGTCGCCTTCGGCGCCATCACCACCTCGCTCGTCAACCAGGTGATCATGCCCGTCGTGGGCGTGGTCCTCGGGGGGGTGGACTTCAGCAACCTGGGCGTCGTGCTCAAGGGGGCCGGAACATATGCCTCGGTCAAGGAGGCCGTGGCGGCCGGTGCGCCCGTCATCCAGTACGGCGCCTTCCTGAACACCCTCGTCAACTTCCTGATCATCGCCTGGGTGCTGTTCCTGGTGGTGCGCTCCGTGAACGCCATGAAGCGCCGCCTGGAGCGGCCCGAGCCGGTGGCGGCGGCGCCGCTGGTGCCGGCCGAAGAGCGTCTGCTCACCGAGATCCGCGACCTGCTCGCCACGCCGGGCGGCATGCGAAGCGCCTGACCTCGGGCGCCCGAGGGCGCGTCCCACCGTCGGGGGGTAGCGCCGCTGCGGCATCCGTACCTAGCGTCTCTGCCCGGGCGCCATATGCTCGGCCGCGGTGACCCGGTCGTTCGACCGGCGCCGGCCGTGGCGGCGTGCCGACCCGCGGCGAACCGACCTCCCGGAGGTGAGCCAGCTGGTGTGGCGTCGCAATCTCGTGATCTTCGTCCTGCTCTCGGCGTTGACGGCCCTGCCGGGAGCCCGCGCCTCGGGCGGGACCGTGGTGCGGGTGAGCGTGCACAGCCCGGCGCTGCAGGGCAACATGTTGGGTGACTCGCCGGACCGGCCCGTCAGCATCTACCTTCCGCCCGGCTACCGTCAGCATCCGGAGCGCCGGTACCCCGTGCTCTACCTACTCCACGGCTTCGGCGCCAGCGACGCGATGTGGTTCGGTCGCGGTTACGCCAAGGACGTCCACCTGCCGGAGATCGCCGACCGCGTCTTCGCGGGCGGCCAGGCCCAACCCATGATCATCGTCATGCCGGACGCGGACAGCCGCTACGGGGGCAGCTTCTACGTCGACTCCTCCGTCGGCGGGGACTGGGGAACGTTCATCACGCGCGACCTCGTCCGCTACGTCGATGCCCACTACCGCACCCTCGCCCGGCCCGAGAGCCGTGCCATCGCCGGGCACTCCATGGGCGGCTACGGCGCCATGGTGCTGGCGATGACGCACCCCGACATCTACCGGGTGGTGTACGCCATGAGCGCGCCCTACCTCGACCTCCGTCGGCCGCAGTCGATCGCAGCGCTGTCGCCGGGCGACTTCCTGCCGACGCTGAAGGGACTCGCTTCGGGCCGGCTGCCGTCCTCCGGGGAAGGCGACGTCAACCTCGCCACCGCGGCCGCGTTCTCGCCCGATCCCGGCAACCCGCCGTCCTACGTGGACCTGCCCTACCGGCTGGAGGGCGGGAAGGCGGTGAGCGTGCCGCAGGTGTGGCGACGCTGGCAGTCGCACGCGCCGCTGGCGATGCTGGGAAAGGACGCCGGCAACCTGCGTGCGTTCCGAGGGGTCGGGTTGGACGTCGGCGCCCATGACCCGCGGGCCGACTTCGTCTCCGGCGCGAAGGCGTTCGACGCCGCGCTGACGCGCGCCGAGGTGTCGCATGTCTTCCAGGTCTACGACGGGAAGCACGCCGATCGCTTGGCGATCCGCCTGGCGACGGTGGTGCTGCCGTTCCTATCGCGGCACCTGGCCGGCGCGGGCGCGACCGGCTGAGGCGGCCTGAACGGTGGACGCGGGTTCAGAAGCGCCAGCAGGGGTAGAGGCTGGTGCCGTGGTTCACGAGCCCGAGGCGGATGGCGGGGCAGCGTTCGCTCTCGACGCGGGTCGGGTGCCACATGGCCGCGAAGTCGTACTGGCTCGCGCGGTAGTCCTGGAGGTCGCGCGCCGGATAGGGCTCGAAGGGTTGGCCGCGCGAGACCAGATAGAGCGCCGGGAAGAACGGACCCAGGGCGCTCCACTGCCGCGTGTGCTCGACCTCCTCGCGCCAGAACTGCACGCCGTAGCCGGGATCGCGCCGGACGGCCGCGTCGAGCACCGGCCCGTTGACGAAGATGACGTTTCCCACGGTGGTGCCGGCGAAGCCCGAGGCGTAGCTGCTCGGCATGATGCCCCCGAGCAGGTGCCCGTAGTCGGCGCGCACGGCGAAGACGGGATTGACGTCGAGGTAGGCCTGATCGAGCTGACCGCCGCCGAAGGTGAGGGTCAGGGTGAGTGTGATGGCGACGAACGACATGCGCTGCTTCCCCCCAAGGCGCACGCGGACGGTTCCCGACCGGTGCGGCGGTGGTACGCGGGAGCTGCGCGGGCGCGTTCCCGCTGCAGCGATCAAACCACCGCCTCCCTTTCGGGATCCTTACGGAGACCGTGGGTTCGAGCCACAATCTCGGCCGAGCGGGGGATCCGGGTAGGCGTGTCGACCGCCCCGGCTCAGGGGCGCAGCACGATCTTCCCGAGGGTGTGGCGCTCCTCGAGCTCGCGGTAGGCGTCGCGGACGTCGTCGAGCGGGTAGACACGGGCGACCGGGACCTCCAGCTCGCCCTGGCCGACCAGGCGCACGAGCTCGCCGAGGATCTCGGCGCTGGCGGCCATGGCGGTCCCCTCGGTCTTGACGCCGAAGCGCTCGCGCGCGGCGAAGTCGGCGATGGTGTCGATCCGCTCGGGCTCGACGGCCAGGTCTTCGACCGCCATGCGCACGTAGTCCCCGCCGAAACAGTCGATGAAGGCGTCGACGGGTCCGGGGGAGTCTCGTCGGATGCGCTCCCCGACGTCACCCGAGTAGCTCAGCGGCAGCGCTCCGTGATCTTCGAGCCAGGCGTGGTGCGGTTCGCTCGCGAGGCCGATCACGCGCGCCCCACTGCGCCGGGCCAGTTGCACCGCCAGCGTACCCACCCCGCCGGCCGCGGCCGACACCACGACGGTGTCCCCGTCGCCCGCGGCGACGGCGCGCACGGTCGCATAGGCCGCGGTCCCGGCGACGAACAGCGCGCCGGCGGACTCCCAGGAGACGTTGCGTGGCTTGTGGACGAGCTTGTCGGCCTCCGCGACCACGTACTCGGCGTGGCTGGCGCGGTCGTTGGTGAACCCCAGCACCTCGTCGCCGACGGCGATGCCTCGGACCTCGCTGCCGACCTCCTCGACGATGCCGGCCAGATCGCTGCCCTCGCCCGAGGGGAAGGCGGCGGGGAAGCGGGCGTGCAGCCTCCCCTCACGGATCGCCGCCTCGCCGGGGTTGATGCCGGCCGCCATGACCCGCACCAGCACCCGGTCGTCGGGCGTCTCCGGACGCGGTACCTCGACGACGTTGAGAACGTCGATCCCACCGTACTCGTCGAACCTCACGGCACGTGGCATGTCGCAGAGCTCCTCTCGGGAATCGCTGACG
>Ga0102953_1000559_pt1 | contig 25440 bp, 30 predicted proteins | sample SalPon2A_C_D2_MG_FD_78509 | JGI IMG/M metagenome (GOLD analysis project Ga0102953, IMG submission 78509) | Soil microbial communities from South San Francisco under conditions of wetland restoration - Salt Pond MetaG R2A_C_D2_MG | ecosystem: Environmental > Terrestrial > Soil > Wetlands | place... | reverse complement strand
GGATCCGGCTCAAGGCCAGTGCACCTCCGGCGGCAGCGACATCAGGATCGCCTCGACGTTGCCGCCGGTCTTGAGCCCGAACAGCGTGCCGCGATCGTAGAGCAGATTGAACTCCACGTAGCGGCCGCGGCGGACCAGCTGGTGCTCGCGCTGTTCGGCGGTCCAGGGCTCGCGCAGGTGGCGCCGCACGATCTCCGGATAGACCGCAAGGAAGGCGCGGCCCACGTCTTGGGTGAACGCGAAGTCGGCTCCCCAATCGCCGCTGTCCAGATAGTCGTAGAAGATGCCGCCGACGCCGCGCGGCTCGTTGCGATGCTTGAGGAAGAAATACTCATCGCACCATGCCTTGAAGCGCGGGTAGTAGTCCGGATCGTGCCGGTCGCAGGCGGCCTTGAAGGCGGCGTGGAAGGCCTCGGTGTCGGCCGCGACCGGGACCATCGGGGTCAGATCGGCGCCGCCGCCGAACCACGACTTGGCAGTGACGATGTGGCGCGTGTTCATGTGCACGGCCGGCACCAGGGGCGAGCGCATATGGGCGACCAGCGAGATGCCGCTGGCCCAGAAGCGCGGATTCCGCTCGGCGCCCGGGATCTGCTTGGCGAATTCCGGCGAGAACTCGCCCCACACCGTCGAGACGTTGACCCCGACCTTCTCGAACAGGCGCCCGCGCAGGATCGACATCACACCGCCGCCGCCCTTGTCCGGATCGTCGTCCTCGCGCGCCCAGGCCCGGCGCGCGAAGCGGCCGGGTGGCGTGCCGGCCAACTCGGCCGCGGTCGGCAGGCCGGCGAGGACCTCGTCGTCGAGCGCGTCCTCCAGCGCCTCGAAGGCGCCGCAGATGCGATCGCGCAGCTCTTCGAACCAGGCGGTGGCCCGCGCCTTGCGGCCTTCGCTGGCGTCGTCGGCGGACGGCGGGGCGGTCTCGCTCATGCTTCTTCCTTCGGGCTCGGGAACAGACCGGTCTGGCGCAGGGCCTCGCCCAGCGCCATGGCCGCCGCCAGGGCGACGTTGATCGAACGCGCCCCGGCGCGCATGGGGATAAGCAGGCGCGCATCGGCGGCCGCGTGGACCGCCGCCGGGACGCCGGCGCTCTCGCGCCCGACCATCAGGTTGTCGTCGGCCGCGAAGGCGAAGTCGGTGTAAGCCCGCCGGGCCTCCGTGGTCAACAGCACCAGCCGGCCCCGCGCGGCTTGCCGATAGGCGGCCCAGGACGCATGGCGCAGGATTTCGGCGCGCTCCCGGTAATCCAGGCCGGCCCGGCGCAACCGGCGGTCGTCGAGAAAGAATCCGCAGGGCTCCACGACATCCAGCGGGACGCCGAGGCAGGCGCAGAGGCGCATCAGCGTGCCGGCGTTTTGCGGAATGTCCGGCTCATAGAGGACGAGGCGCATGAGGCGGGTTCTGTCCCCGGATTTCGCGCGAATTTGGCCGTCTCGGGCTTTGCCTTCGCGGGGATTTTCCTCTATATGCCTCCTGCGACACAAGCGGGCCCGACCCGGGCGGTTAGCGGACCAAAGGGCCGGACGGCCCGTGCTGTGGCTCAAAATGGGGTAAGACAGCATGGCAGATAGCGCGAGTCCCGGGCATTCGGGAGATGGTGAAACGCGGCGCGATTTCCTGTTTCTGGCCGCGGGCGCTTTGGGGGTCGTGGGGACCGTGGCAGCGGTCTGGCCCCTGATCGATTCGATGAACCCGGCCGCCGACGTGCGCGCCCTCTCTTCGACCGAGCTCGATCTCAGTCCGGTCGAGGTGGGCCAGCGCATTACGGTCACCTGGCGCGGCAAGCCGATCTACGTCGACCATCGGCCGCAAAAGGAGATCGACGCGGCGCGCAGCGTCAATATCGACGAGCTGCGCGATCCGCAGGCCGACGAGGACCGCGTGCAGAAGGCGGAATGGCTCATCGTTATCGGCATCTGCACCCATCTGGGCTGCCTGCCCAAGGGCCAGAAGGTCGGCGACCCGCGCGGCGAATGGGGCGGATGGTTCTGTCCCTGCCATGGCTCGCACTACGACACCTCGGGCCGTATCCGGAAGGGTCCCGCGCCGCTGAACCTGCACGTGCCGCCCTACGAATACCTCGACGACACGCTGGTACGAATCGGTTGAGGGGGGCGGAGACATGAGCGAATTCAAGTCGAACAACGCGGTGATCAAGTGGATCGAGTATCGCATGCCGATCTTCTCGTTCCTCGATGACGCCATCGGGCGCGGCTACCCGACTCCCCGTAACCTGAACTATTGGTGGAACTTTGGCTCGCTCGCCGGGGTCGCCCTGGTCATCATGATCGCCACCGGCATCGTGCTGGCGATGCAATACACGCCGCATGCGACCATGGCCTTCGATTCCATCGAGCGCATCATGCGCGACGTGAATTACGGCTGGCTGCTGCGTTATGTGCACTCGAACGGCGGCTCGTTCTTCTTCCTCGTCGTCTATATCCACATCTTCCGCGGCCTCTACTACGGCTCCTACAAGGAACCGCGCGAGCTGCTGTGGATCCTGGGCGTCGTGATCCTGCTGCTCATGATGGCCACGGCCTTCATGGGCTACGTGCTGCCGTGGGGGCAGATGAGCTTCTGGGCCGCCACCGTCATCACCAACCTGTTCTCGGCAATCCCGGTGTTCGGCGACCAGATCGTAACCTGGCTGTGGGGCGGCTTTTCGGTCGCCAACCCGACTCTCAACCGCTTCTTCTCACTGCACTACCTGTTGCCCTTCGTGATCGTCGGCGTGGTCGTGCTGCATATTTGGGCGCTGCACCGCTTCGGCTCGAACAACCCGATCGGCATCGACGCCAAGGGTCCGCAGGACAAGATTCCGTTCCACCCCTACTACACCATCAAGGACGCATTCGGGTTCGGCGTCTTCTTCATCGCCTTCGCGGCCGTCATCTTCTATGCGCCCAACCTGTTCGGCGAGCCGGACAACTATGTTGAGGCTAATCCCCTGGCGACGCCGGCGCATATCGTGCCGGAGTGGTACTTCCTGCCGTACTATGCGATTCTGCGCGCGATCCCGAACAAGCTGCTCGGCGTGGTCGCGATGTTCGGCTCCATTCTCATCTACTTCGTCCTGCCCTGGATCGACCGATCACCAGTCCGGAGCGCCCGCTTCCGCCCGATCTACAAGCAGTTCTTCTGGATCTTCGTGGCCGACTGCGTGCTGTTGGGCTATGTCGGCGCCAACCCGCCGGAAGGCCAGTTCCTGCTCATCGGCCGGCTCGCGACCGCCTATTATTTCCTGCACTTCGTGATCGTGTTTTTGCTGAGCTACCTCGAGCGGCCGAGACCGCTGCCCAGTTCGATCAGCGAACCGGTGTTGAAAGGCGGCGGCGCGGCCGCCGGCGCCGCGGCGAAGCCGATGGAGAAGGTCTGATGAAGAAGCTTCTAACCGTTGCGGCCGCCGTCCTGGCATTCGGCACCGGCGCGGCGCAGGCCGCCGAGGGGACGGCCCTTCCGGAGTACCACTGGTCCTTCAACGGCATCTTCGGCACCTTCGAGCGGCCCGAGCTGCAGCGCGGCTTCCAGGTCTACCGCGAGGTCTGTTCCGCCTGCCACGGGCTGCGGCTGGTCGCCTTCCGCGATCTCGCGGCGCTCGGCTACAGCGCGGACGCGATCAAGGCATTGGCGGCCGATTACACCTTCAAGGACGGCCCGAACGACCAGGGCGAGATGTACGAGCGCGAGGGGCGCCCATCGGACCACTTTCCCAGCCCCTTCCCGAACGAGAAGGCCGCGGCCTTCGCCAACGGCGGCTCGGCCCCGCCGGACCTGTCGCTAATGGCCAAGGCACGCAAGGGCGGGCCCGATTACGTGCGGGCGCTCCTGATGGGCTTCGAAGAGGCGCCGGCCGAATCGCACATCCCCGAGGGGCTTCACTACAACATCTATTTTCCCGGCCATCAGATCGCCATGCCGCCGCCGCTGTCCGCGGACGCTGTGGAGTACAGCGACGGTACGCCGGCGACCGTCGAGCAGATGGCGACCGATGTGGCCGCCTTCCTGATGTGGGCGGCCGAGCCGACGCTGGAGCAGCGCAAGGAGATGGGCATCAAAGTGCTGATCTTCCTGCTGGTCTTCACAGGCGTGCTGTACGCCGCCAAGCGCAAGATCTGGAGCGATCTGCACTAACCCGCCGTCGCCTCCGGCAAGACCAGGGTCCTGAAGGCCGCCGAACGGCGGCCTTCGGCGTTTCGGGGCTGGCCCGGGCGCGGCGCTCGCGGCGCCGAATCCGGGCGGTCAGACCGCGGCCGGCGGCAGATCCAGGACCTCGGTGACGGTCTCGAAGGGAAGCTGCGCCTGGCGGTTGAGGTCCGCCACGTCGGCCGCCCTTTCGGCCTCGAACATGCAGAGGCAGCGGCCGCTCTCGGGCGTGAACACGCTGCGGATGTAACGGACCGGCGTGCCGCCTTCGGTAAACTCCTGGGCCTTGGCGATCGCCGCCTTCTGCGCACCCGCCAAGTCGTCCATGGCGATTCCCGCCAGGTGTCGCTCGACCATGTAGACTGCCATCTCGTCCTCCATCGCTGGGCCATCTGCGTTCGCCGCGCCCGCATCCTCGGGCGCCGGGAACCTGCGTGAAGGCCCAGCATGGCGCTCGGGCGAGAGACGCAGAAGCACCGATTGCTTATCGATCCATAGTCCGAGGTTATCGGCTTCCGTGGTAATCTGCGGCGCTCGAAGGCCGAGACAGCGCCAGAGGCCGCGTCTGCCAGGGTGCAGCGGCGCGGTGCCGCCCAGGGAGGGGCGACAGCGTGGAGATGCACCAGATCCGCTATTTCATGGCCGCCTGCGGGACCCTCAACTTCACCCGCGCGGCCGAGCAATGCCACGTATCCCAGCCGGCGCTGACCAGCGCGATCCACAAGCTGGAGGCCGAACTCGGCGAGGCACTCTTTCATCGCGACGGGCGGCGGCTGCTGCTTACCGAATTCGGCCACACCATGCGCCCGAACCTGGAACAGATCATGCGGCGGACCGACGCGGCCCAGGCCGCGGCTCAGAGCTTCCGGCTGCTGCAGCAGGTGCCGGTCCGGCTCGGCGTCCTGCCGACGATCGGCCCCGCCCGCTTCGCCCGGGCCCTGGCACACTTTCAGGCCGACTATCCCGGGGTCGAGGTCTCGGTCCGCGAGGGCAAGCTGGCCGAATTGGTCTCCCTGCTGGAAGACGACGAACTCGACCTGGCGGTGCTGAGCTCGCCGGCGCCGTTTCCCGATTTCCTTCGCGTCCGGCCGCTCTACGTCGAGCGCTACGTCGTGGTGTTCTCTCCGGATCACCACTTGGGCGCGCACGACGCGGTCCGGCTGGCGGACCTGTCGCGCGAGCCCTACGTCGACCGCCTGGCCTGCGAGATGCGCGAATTGGTCATGGCCGTCTGCGAGGAGCGGGGCGTCGAGCTCTACGCGAAATTCCGCAGCGAACGGGAGGACTGGGTGCAGGGTATGGTTCTGGCGAACCTGGGGTTCGCCTTCATGCCGGAATATTCGGTGACGCTCACCGGCATGGTCAGTCGAAGGCTGATCGAGCCCCACGTGGAGCGCACCATCGCACTGGTCCACGTGCCGGGGCGGAAGCATTCGCCGGCCACGGCGGCGATGGTGCAGGCCCTGCAATCGCACAAGTGGCCCGGCTGATCGCCCGCGTCGCCGCCTGAGGCCCCCTAGTGCCTGCGACACCCCCCTTGGCAGGGGACGCGCCGTCGCGTACACCCGATCCGAGCGTACTTGCGGCCCCCGCGTAGGAGGAAGTCGGCCAGATGAGCCATTCTGGGAACGTGCCCGGAACGCCGCCGGTCATCGGCGTGATCGGCGGCAGCGGGGTCTACGACATTGCAGGGCTGACGGACACCGAGTGGCGCCGTGTCGAGTCGCCCTTCGGGACACCCTCCGACGCGCTACTGTTCGGCACGCTCGACGGCCAGCCCATGGTCTTCCTGCCGCGCCACGGGCGCGGCCATCGCCTGCCGCCCACGCGGGTCAATTTCCGCGCCAACATCGACGCGCTCAAGCGCGCCGGCGTCACCGACGTCATCTCGGTCAGCGCCGTCGGCTCGCTGCGCGAAGAGCTGGCGCCGGGCACCTTCGTCATCGTCGATCAGTTCATCGACCGCAGCTTCGCACGCGAGAAGAGCTTCTTCGACAGCGGGTTGGTGGCACACGTCTCCATGGCGCACCCGGTGTGCCGGCGCCTCGGCGACCATCTCGAGGCGGCGGCCCGCGAGCTCGGCGTGCCGGTGCGGCGCGGCGGCACCTATCTGGTCATGGAGGGGCCGCAATTCTCCACTCTGGCCGAGTCCGAGCTGTACCGCGCCTGGGGCTGCGACGTGATCGGCATGACCAACATGCCGGAGGCGAAGCTCGCCCGCGAGGCGGAGCTCTGCTACGCCACGGTCGCCATGGTCACGGACTACGACTGCTGGCACGAGGACCACGACCATGTCACCGTCGAGCAGGTGGTGCACGTGCTGCTGGCCAATGCGGACAAGGCGCGCGCCCTGGTCCAGGGCGTGGCGCCGCGCCTGGCGGGCCGGGCGGCGTCCTGCGAGGCCGGCTGCCACACCGCGCTCGACAACGCCGTCATCACCCGGCCCGAGGCGCGCGACCCGGCGCTGGCCGCCCGGCTGTCGGCCGTGGCCGGGCGCGCCCTGGACGGCGCCGCCGAGTGAGGCGGGGGCGGGGCGCGCCATGAAGGTCGACGGCCGCGACATGCGCAGCATCGCGCTGGCCGCCGACGGCTGGGCCGTCGAGATCATCGACCAGACCCGGTTGCCGCACGTCCTCGTGCTGTGCCGCCTGGAGACCCTCGACGAGGCGGCGCACGCGATCGCCGCAATGCTGGTGCGCGGCGCACCGCTCATCGGGGCGACGGCGGCCTACGGCCTGGCGCTCGCCATGCGCAGCGACCCGGCGGACGGCCATCTCGACACCGCCGCCGAACGGCTGATGGCGACGCGGCCGACCGCGGTCAACCTGCGCTGGGCGGTGCAGGACATGGTCGCGCGCCTGCGCGTCCTGGCGCCCGCGGCGCGCGCCGCGGCGGCCTACGCGCGCGCCGCCGAGATCTGCGACGAGGACGTGGCGATCAACCGCGCCATCGGCGGGCACGGGCTGGCGCTCATCCGCGACGCCTGGCAGGCGGCCGGGCGGCGGCGGCCGGTCGACCTGCTGACCCACTGCAATGCCGGCTGGCTGGCGACGGTCGACTGGGGCACGGCGCTGGCACCGATCTACATGGCGCACGACGCCGGCATTCCGGTCCACGTCTGGGTCGACGAGACCCGGCCGCGCAACCAGGGCGCCGGCCTGACCGCCTGGGAGCTGGGCCGTCACGGCGTACCGCACACCGTCATCGCGGACAATGCCGGCGGCCACCTGATGCAGCACGGCCGCGTCGACCTCTGCATCACCGGGACCGACCGCGTGACCGCGCGCGGCGACGTGTGCAACAAGATCGGCACCTACCTGAAGGCGCTGGCGGCGCGCGACAACGGCGTGCCGTTCTACGTCGCGCTGCCCGGGCCGACCATCGACTGGACGGTCGAGGATGGGCTGGCCGAGATTCCGATCGAGGAGCGCGACGCGCGCGAGGTGACCGAGGTGACGGGCCGCACCGCGGAGGGCGCGATCGCCAGCGTGCGGATCGTGCCGGAGGGCAGCGCCGCGGCCAACTTCGCCTTCGACGTCACGCCGGCGCGCCTCGTCACCGGCCTGATCACCGAGCGCGGCCGCTGCGCCGCGTCGCGCGAAGGCCTGCTGTCGCTCTATCCGGAATTCGGCAACCTGGCACCCGGCGAGGGGCCGCCCGGGGAGACCGGAGGGCGATGAAGCATCTCGCCCTGCGCCGCGCGGTGATCGAAACGGCCCGCCGCATGAACGCGCTGGGCGTGAACCAGGGCTCGTCCGGCAACGTCGGCGCGCGCGTTCCCGGCGGGCTGCTGGTCACGCCCTCCGGCGTTGCCTACGACGACCTCGAGCCCGTCGACATCGTCGAGATGGACGGCGACGGCGCCTGGCGCTGCGCGGCGCCCGGGCGGCGGCCGTCCAGCGAGTGGCGCTTTCACCGCGACATCCTCGCGGCCCGGCCCGAGTTCGGCGCGGTGGTGCATACCCACGCGATCCATGCGACGGCGCTTGCCTGTCAGCGGCGCGCGATCCCGGCCTTCCATTACATGGTCGCCGTCGCCGGCGGCGATTCGATCCGCTGCGCGCCCTATGCCACCTTCGGCACCGCGGCGCTGTCGCGCAACGCGCTCAAGGCGCTCGACGGACGGCGCGCCTGCCTGCTGGCCAACCACGGGCTGATCGCCTGCGGCACCGACCTGGCCGGCGCGCTGGCGCTGGCCGTCGAGGTCGAGACCCTGGCGGCGCAATACTGCCGGGTGCTGCAGCTCGGCCGGCCGAAGCTGCTGTCGGCCGCCGAGATGGCCCGCGTGCGGAGCAAGATGCAGTCCGGCGCCGGCTACGGCAGCGTGCCGCCGGCGCGCGCGGCGCGGTCGCGCAAATGACCGAGGCGATCGCCGGCATCGACCACGTGCTGGTCGGCGTGCGCGACCTCGAGGCCGCGCGGCGCGCCTACCGGCACCTCGGCTTCACCCTGTCGCCGCGCGGGCGGCACATCGGCTGGGGCACCGCGAACTATTGCATCATGCTGCCGCAGGGCTACATCGAGCTGCTCGGCATCGTCGATCCGACGCAGTTCTGCAACAACCTCGACCGCTTCCTCGAGACGCGCGAGGGCCTGCTTGGCGTCGCCTATGCCGCCGCCGATGCCGAGGCCGCGGCCCGCGCCCTCAAGGCACGCGGGCTGGCGCTCGACCGGCCGAGCGACCTCAAGCGCAAGCTCGAGCTTGCCGAGGGCGAGGTCGAGCCGGCGTTCCGCCTGGTGCATCTGGCGCCGCGCACGGCGCCGGGCGTGCCCGCCTTCATCTGCCAGCACCTGACGCCCGAGCTGGTCTGGCAGGCGCCCTGGATGGCGCACGGCAACGGTGCGCAGGCGATCGACTCGGTGACGGCCGTGGTCGCCGATCCCGGCGCGGTCGCGGTCGCCTACGGCGCCCTGTTCGGCGAGGCGCGGGTCAGCACCGACGACGCCGTGGTCGTGGCCGACAGCGGCTGCGGCCGGCTGCGCTTCGTGGCGCCGGGCGATCTGGGCCGCATCTATCCGGGCCTGCCCGGCCTGCCGCAGAGTGCGCCGCCCTGGGTCGCCGGGCTGCGCCTGACGGTCGCCGACCTCGCGGCGACCGCGCGGCACCTCGACGAAGGCGGCGTCGCCTACCTGCGCGACGGCGCGACGCTGCTGCGCCTCGCGCCCGACCTGGCCTGCGGCGTCGTTCTGGAATTCGCGCAGGGCTAGCAGCGATCACAATTTCGCGAATGCCTATCGACGCCGGCCGGAGCGGCGTAGGATGCCGAACAGCAGCCATTGCGAGCAGATCGAGAGGATAAAGACAGGGAGAAGGATCATGCCGGCAACGCCATGGCGTCTGGAAGGAAGGTGGCTCGAGTACTGCAGCTGCGATTTCGGCTGCCCCTGCGAATCGATGGCCTCACCGACGCAAGGGCATTGCACCGGACTGGTCGCCTTCAGCATAGACAAGGGCCATTGCGGCGACGTCATGCTCGACGATCTCGTCGTCGCTGCGACGTTCTATTTTCCCCGTGCGATTCATCACGGCCAGGGTCAGATGCAGCCGATATTACAGGCGCATACCACGGAGGCGCAGCGCGAGGCCCTATTCTACATCATGTCGGGCGAGGACCAGCCGGTCGGGACGATGTTCCAGATCTTCAGTGTCATCGTCGAGACGATCCACGAACCGATATTCGCTGACATCGCTTTCGAATGGAACATGGCGGACCGGCGAGCGCAGGTCGATATGCCGGATGTCGCGCGGGCCGAGACCGAGCCGATCCGCAATCCGGTGACTGACAGGGAACACCGGATTCTCACAGTTCTGCCGGAGGGCTGGGTGTTCTACGAGGCCGAAATCGCGGCCGGAAGGCTCAAGGGGACCGGGCAGATCAAGTTCGACCTCGCCCAGGCGCACAGTTCGCTCGCGCGTTACGCCTGGGACCAGGACGGTATGGCCCTGACCTACGACGAGTTTCGGGGCCGGGAGCAAGCGGCATAGCGTCGCGCGTCCGTCGGCGAGGACGGGCGGCCGGGCTCAGCCGCGATAGTCGCGCGGTGCGCTGCCGAATTCGCGTCGGAAGGCGGTCGCGAAGTTGGCGGGCGAAGGGAACCCGCAGGCCGCCGCGGCCTGCGCCACCGACAGCCCGCCGCGCTGCAGCAGGTCGCGTGCTCGGTCGAGGCGCAGGCGCCGGTAATGCGCCATCGGCGTCTCGCCGTAGGCCGCGATGAAGCGGCGCGCCAGGGTTCGCGGCGTGGTGTCGAGGGCTGCGGCGAGCTGCGCCAGCGACAGGGGCCGCACCAGATTGCGGTGCATCAGCGCGGCGCCGCGTCGCGCCAGGGCGGCGCCGGCGTCTTCGGAGGCGTCGCGCGGGCGCTGCCAGTGCAGCGCCGCGGCCACGCGGCGCGCCAGCCCGGGGCCAGCGGTGCTGGCGACGTAGTCGGTCATCATCTCCGCGACCGACAGGCCGCCGGGGCAGGTCAGGAGATTGTCGTCGAACACGATGCCGTCGCTTACCGCGGCGACATCCGGATAGCGGTCGCGAAAGAGCGGCGCGTAGGCCGCTGCGACGGCGACGCGCCGACCCTCGGCCAGCCCCGCCTCGGCGAGCAGGACGGCGCCGGTGTCGACCGCGCCGAGCAGCGCGCCGCTGCGCGACAGGCGCCTGAGCCAGGGATAGAGCGCCGGATGCAACGCCTGGTCCGGGTCCGGGCCGGCGATGACGAAGAGCGCGTCAAAGGCGGCCGGGCCGCCGGCCTTGGCCTCGGGGCGCAGCACCGTGCCGTCGTCCGCCACCGCCGGGGCGTTGCCGACGGTCAGCAGCGTCGTGCGGTAAAGCGGACCGGCGTCCGAACGGGCGGCGGTGTCCAGGACCAGGCGGGCCAGCGCCAGATGGAGGCCGGAAAACCCGCCGGCGAGCAGCAGCCCGACCGCGCGCGGCGGCCCGGCGATGACGATTTCGCCAGATTCCATTCAAAAATGTCTATCAATCAAAGAGAATTGTCAATTTATCAAAATACTTTTGCGATTTCGCGGCGCCTAGCCTCGTTCGGGCTGTCGGGCCGCCAGCGCGGCGGCGATCAGGGTCTCGGCTGCCGCGCGCGCGGTCTCGGCGGCGCCGACCCGGCCGTTCACCTGGGTCACCGCGACGGCACCCTGGACCAGGAGCATCAGGGCCCGCGCCAAGCGAGCCGGGCGCGGCGCGCCGGCGTCCGCCGCCAGGCCGCGCAGGTAGCCGAGAATCTCGCGCTGGTGCAGGGCCGCGGCGCGGTGGATCGGGTCGGCCAGCTCCGGGTACTCGGCCGCCGCCTTGGCGAAGAGGCAGCCGCGGAAGTCGGGCCGCCGGAACCACTCGTCGAGGGCGTCGAACACGGCGAGCAGGCGGTCCCGCGGGGCCTCGGCCAGCGTCTCCACCCGGTTGCGCAGCCAGGTCCGCCAACGTGCGTCGCGCGCCTCCAGGGCGGCCCGGATCAGCCCTTCCTTGGAGCCGAAGTGGTGGTACAGCGTCATCTTGGCGCAGCCGGCCTCGGCCAGCAGGCCGTCGATGCCGGTGGCGTGGTAGCCCTGGCGGTTGAACAGCTCGAGCGCCGTGTCGATCAGGCGCTCGCGCGGCGTGGCGGACATTGCGGCCTCCGTAAGAATACATAACGGTCTGTATAATATCCCCGATTCTGCTGATGTGTTGCAAGGATCACGACCGGTGCTTCCACGCAAGGAACGGAGAATTTTGCTATTGACGGCAAGACGGGCCGACCATACGGTCGGCGGAGACAGACAGGTCCGTATAGACGATCGAGGGACAGGCTCAGTATAGCCAGTCGAGGAACAGGTCATGAGTGACGGGCAATCCGACCGGCCGACCACCGCGGTCGCCTTCACGCCGGCGGTCAAGGCGGTCCAGACGCGGCTCGGCTCGCGGGCGCGCAATGCCCGGCTCGAGGCCAGGGGCGCCTGGCACGACCGGGTGACGCCGGACCTGGCCGCCTTCCTGGCGACCCGCGACTCCTTCTACCTGGCGACGGCGAGCGCGGCCGGCCGGCCCTACATCCAGCACCGCGGCGGTCCCAGGGGCTTCCTCAAGCCGCTCGGCGCGCACCGGCTCGCCTTCGCCGACTTCGCCGGCAACCGGCAGTACATCACGCTCGGCAACCTGTCGGAGAACGACCGCGTCGCGCTTTTCCTGATGGACTACGCCAATCGCCAGCGGATCAAGATCTGGGGCCGCGCAACGGTGGTCGAGGACGATCCCGACCTGCTCGCCCGCCTCGCCGACCCGGCCTACGGGGCGCGGCCGCAGCGCGCCGTGGTGATCGCGGTCGAGGCCTGGGACGCGAACTGCCCGCAGCACATCCTGCGCCGCTATACGGAGGAGGAGATCGCGCCGGCCGTCGCCAAGCTGCAGGCGCGCATCGCTGAGCTGGAAGCCGAGCTCGCCGCCGTAAAGGGCGCGGGCGCTAGGTCTCCAGGCTGACCGCGTCGGTGAAGCAGACGTGGCCGGCGATCTCGCCGACCTCGGGCAGCGGCTCGGGGTAGGCCCAGAGCGCGTCGGCGGCCTCGGCGTCGCCGACCTTCAGGGTCCAGTAGATCGCATCGCCCTTGTGCGGACAGTGCGTGCGCTTCGGGCTCGGCGTCAGCAGATCGAGCCGCACGTCCTTCATGGGAAAATAGGTGCGCGGCGGATAGCCCGTCTCGCTGAGCACCAGGGCCGCCTCGCTCTCGGCCACGGTCTCGCCGTTGAAGGTCGCGCGCGCCCAGCGGCCGTGCCGCTCGATCGTGATGCGCGGGCTCGCGTCGCCGCGCAGCTTGCCGTTCGCTTTCGCGTTCATGCCGTCCGTCCTTCCGCGCGCGCCGCCGAGTCTACACCCTGACTGCGCCGGCGAAAGGCCTCCGGCATCACACGTTGAAGCGGAAGTGGAAGATGTCGCCGTCGCGCACGACGTAGTCGCGGCCCTCGGCGCGCATCCTGCCGGCGTCCTTGGTGCCCTGCTCGCCGCCGCAGGCGACGAAGTCCTCGTAGGCGATGGTCTCGGCCCGGATGAAGCCGCGCTCGAAGTCGCTGTGGATCGTGCCGGCGGCCTGCGCCGCCCGGGTGCCGCGCCGCACGGTCCAGGCGCGCGCCTCCTTGGGCCCGGCGGTGAAGAAGGTGATCAGGTCGAGCAGCGCGTAGCCCGCCTTGATCACGCGGGCGAGCCCGGTCTCGGCGAGCCCGAGGGAATCGAGGAACTCGCGGCGCTCCGCCGGGTCGGTCAAGGTCGCCACCTCGGCTTCGATGGCCGCCGAGACGACGACGCAGCCGGCGCCCGAGGCCGCGGCATGCGTGGCCACGCGCGCCGAGACCTCGTTGCCGCCCGCCACCGAGTCCTCGTCGACGTTGGCGATGTAGAGGATCGGCTTGGCGGTCAGCAGCTGGAGCTGCCGGAACATCGGCTGCAGGTCGGCCGGGATGGCGACGCCGCGCGCCGGGCGCCCGGCGCGCAGCGCCTCGGTCACCGGCTCCAGCACCGCCAGGCGCTCCCTGGCCTCCTTGTCGCCGCCGCGGGCGCGCTTGATCGCCGCCTCGGTCTGGCGCTCGACGCTCTCCAGGTCGGCGAGCAGCAGCTCGGTCTCGACCGTCTCCGCGTCGCGCAGCGGATCGACCGAACCCTCGACGTGGGCGATCTCGCCGCCGAAACAGCGCAGCACCTCGACGATCGCGTCGATCTGGCGGATGTGCGACAGGAACTGGTTGCCCAGGCCCTCGCCCTTGGAGGCACCACGCACCAGCCCGGCGATGTCGACGAACTCGAGATAGGTCGGGATCACCTTGGCGGACTTGGCGATCCGCGCGATCTCGTCGAGCCGGGGGTCCGGCACCGGAACGCGCCCGACGTTGGGTTCGATGGTGCAGAAGGGATAGTTCGCCGCCTCGGCCGCCGCCGTTTCGGTCAGGGCGTTGAACAGGGTCGACTTGCCGACGTTGGGCAGGCCGACGATGCCGCAGTTAAACCCCATCGCCCCCGTCCTCGGCCGGTCCCTCGCCGCGCCGCGCGTCCGCCTTCGGCTCCCCGCTCCCGGCGGCGGGTTCGCGCGCCGGCTTCGGTCGCGGCGGGTTCATCGCCTGGGCGACGCGCGACATGAAGCTGCCGTCGTCGCCGGCCACCAGAAGTGGGATCTCGGCCGCCACGGTGTCGATCAGCTTTTCGACCCAGGGCATCTCGGCCTTGGCAAAATCCTGCAGCACGTGGCCGTGCACGCGCTCCTTGTCGCCGGGGTGCCCGACGCCGAGACGGACGCGGCGGTAGTCGGGACCGACGTGACTGTCGATGCTGCGGATGCCGTTGTGCCCGCCGGCGCCGCCGCCGGTCTTGACCCGCACCTTGCCGGGCGCCAGGTCGATCTCGTCGTGCAGCACGATCAGCCGACCCGGGTCGAGCTTGAAAAAGCGCAAGGCCTCGCCGACCGCGCGGCCGGACTCGTTCATGTAGGTCTGCGGCTTGAGCGCCAGCACCTTCCCGTCGCCCATCCGGCCCTCGGCGGTCTGGCCCTGAAAGCGCGTGCGCCACGGCCCGAAGCCGTGGCGCCGCACGATCTCGTCCAACACCATGAAGCCGATGTTGTGGCGGTTGCGCGCGTAGCGCGGGCCGGGATTCCCCAGGCCAACGAGAAGCAGCATGACGAGGCCTCGTGCGCGACGGCCGCGAGGTCAGTCCTCGCCGCCCTCGCTCTCTGCGCCTTCCTCTTCGCCTTCGGCCGCTTCGCCTTCCTCGCCCTCGACCGCTTCTTCCGCGGCCTCTTCCTCGGTGGCCTCTTCCTGGACCACGGTGGGCGCCGCGATGGTCGCGATGGTGAAGTCGCGGTCGGTGATCGTCGGCTCGACCCCGTCCGGCAGGCTTACCGAGCTGATGTGGACCGAATCGCCGATGTCGAGGCCGCTGAGGTCGATGTCGATGCTGTGCGGGATGGCGTCCGCGCGGCACTGGAACTCGATCTCGTGACGCACGACGTTGAGCAGGCCGCCGCGCTCCAGGCCCGGGCTCTGCTCCTCGTTGAGGAAGTGGACCGGGATTTCCACGGTCACCCGCGTGGTGCCCGAGACGCGCAGGAAATCCACGTGCAGCGGCCGCTCGGAGACCGGATCGAACTGCACGTCGCGCGGCAGGACGCGCTCCCTGCCGCTACCGACCGAGAGATCGTAGACCGTGGCGAGGAAGCCGCCGGTCTTGAGCTCGCGCTCCAGGTCGCGCGGATCCATGCTGATCATCAAGGGGTTTTTTCGGGCGCCGTAGATGACGCCGGGCACGCGCCCGGCACGACGCACCGCGCGGGCCGGCCCCTTTCCGGCTCGCTCCCGCGTCTCAGCGGGAATGGTGGTGAACTCTGCCATGTCTCAACTCCTTCAGGATCGCTGCCCGACGGGCCGGCGAACGATCGAAATGGGCGACGGGCTCGGGGCGCCGCCGCCCGGTGGACCGGCCCGACCTCCAGGGGTGTCGGCGCCGGGGTGCCGCCCTCAGCCGGGCGGCAGATCGAAGAGGCTCGAAACCGACCGCTCTTCACTGATCCGCCGCATGGCTTCGCCGAGCAGCGGGGCGATCGAAATCTGCCGAATGTTCTGCGCCACGCGCACCGCCTCGGTGGCTTGGATGCTGTCGGTCATGACCAGCTCCTCCAGTGGCGAGGAGGTGACGCGGGCAACCGCGCCGCCCGACAGCACGCCGTGGGTGACGTAGGCGCTGACCGACTTCGCGCCCGCCTCCGTCATCGCCACCGCGGCGTTGCACAGCGTGCCCGCGGAATCGACGATGTCGTCGACCAGGATGCAGCGTCGGTCGCGCACGTCGCCGATGATGTGCATGACCTCGGAGACGCCGGCGCGCTCGCGGCGCTTATCGATGATCGCCAGATCGGCGTCAAGCCGCTTGGCGATGGCCCGCGCCCGCAGCACGCCGCCGACGTCCGGCGAGACGATGGTCAGCTCCTCGCCGTTGAACCGGTCCAGGATGTCCTTGGTGAACACCGGGGCGGCGTAGAGATTGTCGGTCGGGATGTCGAAGAAGCCCTGAATCTGGCCGGCATGGAGGTCGAGGGTGAGCACCCGGTCGGCGCCGGCCACGGTGATCAGGTTGGCCACCAGCTTGGCCGAGATCGGCGTCCGCGGGCCCGACTTGCGGTCCTGCCGGGCATAGCCGTAGTAGGGAATCACCGCCGTGGTGCGCCGTGCCGAGCCGCGCCGCAGCGCGTCCAGCATGACCAGCAGCTCCATCAGATTGTCGTTCGCCGGATAGGAGGTCGACTGGATCATGAAGACGTCTTCGCCGCGTACGTTCTCGTCGATCTCGACGAAGACCTCCATGTCCGAGAAACGTCGCACGCTGGCACGGGTCAGGGGCAGGTTGTTGAACGCCGAGATCGCCTCGGCCAGCGGCCGATTGCTGTTTCCGGTGAGAATCTTCATGTTTTGTTTCTTGGCTGGTCGGCCGTGGCGGTTCCGGTTGCCCCCCTCGTGGGCGGCCGGACCTTATCAACGCGACCCGGCTCTGTAAACGGCGAAGCCGAGCGGGCCGCACCGGTTTCCCCGGGAAAGCCGGCGCTCACATCAAGGCGCAGCTCGCGGCCAGGCCGAGGGCGCAGAACACGGCGAAGAGGAAGAGGTGCGGCACGGCGTCTCCCGGCGGACCCGGCGTCAGACCACGACCAGCCCGAGCGGCGCGCGCGACAGCGATTCGGGCCCGTCGGGCGTCACCAGGCTGGTCCGGCCCAGGGTCATGGCCAGGCCGCGCTCGCTGTCGAATATGATGATATGGACGAAGATCACCATGCCCGGCGCGATCTCCACCTGGTTGGCGTGATACAGCATGGGCCAGTCCATCCAGTTGGGCGAGAAGGTGGTGCCCAGGGAATAGCCGCAGGCGTTCAGGCGATGCTCGGCCAGGCCGGCGGCGTCGAGCGCCGTGGCATGGGCGTCGAAGGCCTCGCCGAAGGTCCGGCCGGGGCGCAGCCGCTCCTCGACCGCCAGCAGGGCCTGCTCGGCCGCCGCGTACATCTCGCGCTGGCGCGCCGGCGGCTCGCCCAGGCAGATCGTCCGCATCATGGCGGCGTGGTAATGGCGGTCGACCCCGACCCACTCCAGGGTGAGCTGGTCCCGCGGGTCGAGGTGGCGGCGCCCGGCGAAATAGCGGCAGAGAAGCGCGTTGGGGCCGGAGCCGATGATGTATTCGTTGCCCGGATAGTCGCCGCCGCCGCGGAACACCGCGCCCTGCATGGCGGCCAGGATGTCGCCCTCGAAGGCGCCGGGCCGCGTCTCGGCGCGGGCGGCGTCCCAGGCGGCGTCGGCCAGCTCGCCGGCGCGGCGGACGTAGGCGATCTCAGCTGGGCTTTTGACGACGCGCAGCCGGCTGACCAGCTCCGAAGCGTCGATCAGGCTGCACACGCCGTCCAGGGCCGCCTCGAGCCGCTGGCCGTTGCGCGCGGTCAGGCCGTAGGCCTCGTACTCCACGCCCAGGCGCCGGCCGCGGCAGCCGTGCTCCTCGAGGATGTCGCGCAGCATCTCGGCCGGCCGCGCCTCGGGGTGGTCGACCCAGATGCGCACGTCCTCGATCACCGAGGTCAGCCGGGCCTGGCGCAGGTCGGGCGCCCGGGTCAGCAGCGTCATGCGGCCGTCGGCGCCGAGGTAGAGGCACTGGAAGAAGACGTAGCCGAAGGTGTCGTAGCCGGTCAGGTAGTACATGCTCTCCTGACGGAACATGAGCAGGCCGTCGAGGCCGGCCTCGGCCATGGCGGCGCAGGTGCGCGCGCGCCGCCCGACCAACTCCTCCGGGGTGAAGTGCAGCGCCATGGTCGGCGTCCTTTTTCTTGGGACTGGTTCTCTTTAGGGTTTCTTGGGACTGGGTCCTTTGCGGGTCGGTCCGCCTCAAGCCTCGAGAACGATGGCGGAGAGATTGCGTCCGTAGTCCGGCTCGCCGTGCTGGCAGGCCCGCCGGTAGCTGAAGAAGCGGCCGGGCTCGGCGCAGGTGTCGCAGGGCAGCACCTGGACCCGGTGCAGTCCGGCGGTCACCAGGCGGCGCGCGACATAGCCCTTGAGGTCGAACATCTCGTGCTCGCGGCGCTGCGAGGGACAGAATAGGTCGGCATTGCTCGCCGACTGCTCGACGAAAGGCGCGCGGAAGTCGGGTCCCACCTCGTAGGAGCGCTGGCCGATGGTCGGGCCGACGCCGGCTACGATGCGCTCGGGCCGGGCGCCCAGCCTGGTCATCGCCGTGATGACCGTCTCGATCACTCCGGCGACGGCGCCGCGCCAACCGGCATGCGCCGCCCCGACGACGCGCGCCTTGGCGTCGGCCAGCAGCACGGGGGCGCAGTCCGCGGTCAGGATGCCGAGCGCCAGGCCCGGCACGCGCGTCACCATGGCATCGGCGCGCGGCGCATCGTCGTGCGGCCAGGGGCGCTCGACCACCACGACGTCGGGCGAATGGACCTGATAGACGGTGACCAGGGCATCCTTGGAAAGGTCGATGCGGCGCAAGGCGCGGACACGGTTCTCGGCCACGCGCAGCGGGTCGTCGCCCGAGCCGAAACCGCAGTTGAGCGTGGCGTAGAGTCCTTCGCTGACGCCGCCCTCGCGGCCGAAGAAGGCATGGCGCACCCCGGGCAGATCGTTGAGCTGTCCGATGGTCAACATGTCGGCTTCGGGTTCGGAGAGGGCGGCGGGCATGGCGGACGATCCTAGACTTGTGGTTCCGGGTTGTTAAGGGCGGCGGCTAGCTGCCGGCCGACTCGAAGCTGGCCGACTCGAAGCTGGCCGCCTCGAAGCCGGCCGGCACGCCGAGCCCCGGCGCGGTCAGGGCCAGGACGCGGAACAGGCCGCCCATGCCGGCCGGGTCGGTCAGGCGCGCCAGGGCGGCGTCGATTTCCGCCGCCTGCCGGGCGTCGGCCCGGGCGGCGAGCGCCGCCGCCCGCTGGCGAATGCCGAGCGCTTCGAGAAAGCCGCTCTGCGGCACCGGCCCGTGGGCCGACGCGCCGGCGGACTCGGCCGCCTCGGCCAGGGCGGAGAAATCGACATGGGCGGTGAGATCGGCGCTGCCCGGCGCCTCGAGAATGTCTCGGCGGGCGTGCCGGCTGAGCGCCTGCAGCGTGGCGCCGCAACGCGGCCGGTCGTGACCGTAGTCGACGATCAGGGCCACGCCGCCCTCCGCGGCGAGGCGGCGCCCGATCTCCGCCGCCGTGCTGGCCGCCGCGCTGGAGACCTCGACGACGCTGCCGACCTCCGAGTCGCGCAGCGGGACCGGCACCAGCGCCGCGACGGCGGGCGACGGCGGCCCCGGGGCCAGCACCAGCGTCGCGCCGTCCTCGGCCAGGGCGACCCGGCGCTCGCACCAGCCCTCCGGCCGGCGCTCGAACTGGCGCACCGGCAGGGCGTCGAAGAACTCGTTGGCGATGAGCAGCAGCGGGCCTTCGGGGACCTCGCCCAAAGAGGCGTGCCACCGCGGTTCGCGGCCGAGCGTCGCCTCGTGGGGCGCGAGTGCGATGCGCTGGCGCGCGGCCAGCGCCGGGCTCGCTTCGACCAGGTGCGGGTGGAGTGCCTTAGGGAATCCCGGCACCCCGCGGGCGGCGCGCAGCGCATCGGCGAGCAGCGTGCCCCGTCCGGGGCCGAGCTCGACGAGCAGGACCGGCTCCGGCGCGCCGAGGCGTTGCCAGGTGTCGGCGCACCACAGGCCGAGCAGCTCGCCGAACATCTGGCTGATCTCCGGCGCGGTGACGAAGTCGCCCGCCGCGCCGAAGGGATCGCCTGCCATGTAGTACCCGCCCGCGGGACGGGTCAGCGCCTCGGCCATGTATTCGGCCAGGCTGATCGGCCCCAGGCGGGCGATGCGCGCCGCGATCCGTTCGCCGAGTTCCGTCATGCCGTTTCCTTTCGGCCGCTCCGCCCGGTCGCCTTGCTCGGCCACCCGCGCGCGGCCCGTCGCCGTCGGCTCAGGCCCTGTCGCCGGAGCGCGCGCGCAGGGCCCAGGCCGCCAGGCCGATGCCGATCAGCAGCATGGGCAGCGACAGCAGCTGCCCCATGGTGATGCCGCCGGCCAGGAAGCCGATCTGCGGATCGGGCTGGCGGAACTGCTCGACGAACAGTCGCGCTGCGGCGTAGCCGGCCAGGAAGATGCCGGTCGTCAGTCCACGGCGGCGCAATCCGCCGCGCCGGACGAGCAGCCAGAGCACGAAGAACAGCACCACCCCTTCAAGCGTCGCCTCATAGAGCTGGCTGGGATGGCGCGGCACCGGCCCGCCGTGCGGGAAGACCATGCCCCACGGCAGATCGGTCGGCCGCCCGAACAGCTCGCCGTTCACGAAGTTGGCCAGCCGCCCGAGGAACAGCCCGATGGGCGCGGCGCAGGCGACGACGTCGGCCAGCCGGAGCAGCGGGATGCCGGCCTTGCGGGCGAACAGCAGCGTGGCGACGCAGACGCCGAGCAGGCCGCCGTGGAAGCTCATGCCGCCTTGCCAGACGTAGAGGATGTGCAAGGGGTGCGAGAGATAGAAGGGGAAGTTGTAGAACAGGACGTAGCCGAAGCGCCCGCCGAGCACCACGCCGAGCGTGGCCCAGACCAGATAGTCGTCGATCGCCACGGGCGCGATCTGCACCGGGGAACGGCGCGCCAGCCAGCGCCCGTAGCGCCAGCCGATCAGCAGCCCGCCGATGTAGGCCAGCGCGTACCAGCGGATCGCGAAGGGGCCGATGGAGACCGCGATGGGATCGAAGTTCGGAAACTGCAGCGCCGCGAGCATGGCCCCGGAGATTGCCGCCAAGACCGTGCCGCTCATCGATAGGGGTCTTCGGTCGCGAGAAACGCGCGCACGTAGCGCTCGACGCCGTCCTCCAGCGTCGTGAAGGGCCGTTCGTAGCCGGCCGCGCGCAGCCGCGCCATGCGGGCCTCGGTGAAATACTGGTAGCGGTCGCGAATGGCCTCGGGCGTCGGCACGTAGTCGATCCGTTCGGGCCGGTCCAGCGCGGCGAAGACCGCGCGCGCGAGATCGGCGAAGCTGCGCGCTTGGCCGGTGCCGACGTTGAACAGGCCATTGACGCGCCGGTTGTCGAGCAGCCAGAGCACGACGTCGACGCAGTCGCCGCTCCACACGAAGTCGCGCTGCTGGCCGCCGTCGGGGTAGTCCGGGTTGTGCGACTTGAACAGCAGGGCCGGGCCGCCCGCCTGGATCTGGCGGCACAGGTGATACGCGACGCTGGCCTGCGCCTCCTTGTGGTACTCGTTTGGCCCGTAGACGTTGAAGAACTTGAGGCCGGCCCACTGCATGGGCACCGGCCCGCCTTCGGCGACGCGTCGCGCGACCCAGCGGTCGAAGAGATGCTTGGTCCAGCCGTAGGCGTTGAGCGGGCGGAGCGTCTCGAGGTGCTCCGGCGAGGCGTCGTCTTCGAAGGCCTGGCTGCCGTCGCCGTAGGTTGCCGCGGAGGAGGCGTAGACGAACTGCTTGTGCCCTGCCGCCGCAAAGCGCCAGAGGTCGCACGACAGGCGGAAGTTGTTCTCGATCAGCGCATCGACGTCGCGTTCCGTGGTCTCGGAGATCGCCGCCATGTGCGCCACGCCGAGCAGGTCGTCGGCGTGGCTCTCAAGAAATCGCGGCAGGTCCTTCGGCGCGACCAGGTCCTCGATTTCGGTCTTGGCGAGATTGCGCCACTTCTCGTCGCTGCCCAGCCGGTCGCAGACGACGACCCGCTCGCCGCGTTCGCTGAGCGCCGCCGCAATGTTGGAGCCGAGAAATCCGGCGCCGCCAGTGACCAGAATCATGGAATGCGCATCTCCGCGGTTGCAACCCGCCGGGCGGCCGCCCCGACGAAGCGATGGGTTGAGGCGGCCGCCCTTTATAGGAGCGCGCGCCCGGTCCGGACAAGGCCGGCCGGTCCGGACAAGGCCGGCCGGTTCGGGACCGGCCGGTTCGGGTGCGGCCGGTTGCGGCCGGCGGGAGGCGGCGGCATATTGAGGACGCAAAGTCCCGGACCGCGCAGGAGCCCGCCATGCAGACCCAGAACCGACTGCTCGACGACTTGGCCCGTGTCGCCAGCGGTGCCCTGGGCGTGGCCTCGGGCATGCGCAGCGAGATCGAGGCGCGGCTGCGCGAGCAGTTCGAGCGCATCCTCGGCCAGATGGATCTCGTGACGCGCGAGGAATTCGACGCGGTCAAGGCCATGGCCGCCAAGGCGCGCGAGGAGCAGGAAGACCTCGAAGCGCGCGTTGTCGCCCTGGAGGCCCAGCTCGCGGCGGGCCGGCCGAAGGCGCCGAAGGGCGCGGCCGTGGCCGGCAAGAAAGCCGCCGGCGAGCCCAAGTCCACGCCCTAGTCCGGCACGGCCAAATCCAGGTCCGCGGCGGCGGGCGCCCGCCCCGGCTTGTCCACAAGGCGGACGGGCCCGCGCGCCGATCCTCTATTGCACCGGCGAATCGAATTTGGCACGCTACATATTGTAGTCGTCGGGTGCCGATACGCCATATTTCGTCGACCACCCGATCGCCGCGCAGCGCGTCCGCAAAGGGGGGACAGCACTCCATCATGGCGAATCTCGTAGAGGATATGGCCGACCGGTCCGTCAATCCGTTGGATGTCATCGAGGAGCTGGTCGTTGCGAGCGACTGGAGCTGCAACCGTCACAGCGACAGCGAGCTGATGATCGAGGTCGCCGGGCGCTGGTGCGGCTATCATCTCTATTTCCTCTGGCGGCCCGAGGTCGGCGCGATGTTCTTCTCCTGCCAGGTCGACCTGCGGGTGCCGCCGACCAAGCGCGCCGACTGCTGCGACCTGCTGGCGACGGTCAACGAGGACCTCTGGCTCGGCCACTTCGACATCGTCAAGGAGGACGGCACGCCGATGTTCCGCCACACCATCCCGCTGCGCGGCTCGCCCGGCCTCAGCGTCGAGCAGTTCGAGGACCTGATCGACACCGCCCTGGCGGAATGCGAGCGCTTCTACCCCGCCCTGCAGCTGGTCGTCTGGGGCGGCCGCTCCGTGGCGGAGGCCCTGCAGGTGGCGCGCATGGATACCGTCGGCGAGGCCTGACCGTGGTGGCTGCGTCAGCGACAGCGGCGTCGGCGATCGCCCTGGAGGGATCTCTCCTGCTGGTCGGCTGCGGCAAGATGGGCGGTGCGCTGCTCGGCGGCTGGCTCGACCGCGGGGTCGCCGCGTCGGCGGTGACGGCGGTCGAGCCGCAGGCCCAGAACGCGGCCGACTTCGCCGCGCGCGGCGTGCGCATCGTCGAGGGCTTCGCCGAGCTGCCGTCGGATCTCGCGCCGGCGGTGGCGGTGCTCGCGGTCAAGCCGCAGCAGATGGACGCCCTCCTGCCGGCGCTGAGGCCGGTGCTGCGGCCCGAAACGCTGGTCCTCTCCATCGCGGCCGGCAAGCCCCTGGACTCCTTCGCGCAGGGACTGGGCGCGGAACTCGCCTTGGTACGCGCCATGCCCAATACCCCGGCGGCGATCAACCGCGGCATGTCGGTGCTCTGCGCCAATGCCCGCGTCGACGCGCCGGGCCGCCGGCTCGCCGAATCGCTGATGGCGGCGGCCGGCGAGGTGGCCTGGGTCGACGACGAGGCCCTGATGGACCCGGTGACCGCGGTCTCGGGCGGCGGGCCGGCCTACGTCTTCCTGCTGATCGAATGCCTCGCCAAGGCCGGCATCGAGGCCGGCCTGCCCGAGGACCTGGCGCGGCGCCTCGCGCGGGTCACGGTGGCCGGCTCGGGCGAACTGGTGCACCGCTCGAAGGAGCCGCCCGAGCGCCTGCGCGAGAACGTCACCAGCCCCGGCGGCACGACGCTGGAGGCGCTCAAGGTGCTGATGGCGCCGGATGGCCTGCAGCCCCTGATGACGCGGGCGATCGCCGCCGCCACCCGGCGCAGCCGCGAACTGGCGTCGTGAGCGCCGCCAGGGCGGGCGAGCCGGAGGGCGCCCCGAGGAAGGCCAGCGCCCGGCGCGTGCAGGCGGAACTGGCGGCCCGCGGCTTCGATTTCCAGGTGCGCGAGTTTCCCCAGAGCACGCGCACTGCGGCCGAGGCGGCGGCGGCCATCGGCTGCACAGTGGCCCAGATCGCGAAGTCGCTGGTGTTTCGCGGCCGCGACAGCGACCGTCCCGTGCTGGTCATCGCCAGCGGCGCGAACCGCGTCGACGAGGCGGCGGTCGCGGCGGTCGTCGGCGAGAAGATCGCCCGCGCCGACGCCGACTACGTGCGCGCCCGGACCGGGTTCGCGATCGGCGGCGTGCCGCCCGTCGGGCATCTCGAGGCGCCGCGGGTGGTGATCGACCGGGATCTCCTGGGTCTGGCCGAGGTCTGGGCCGCCGCCGGAACGCCGAACGCCGTGTTCCGCCTGACGCCAGCCGGCCTGGCCGAGCTGTGCGGCGGTGTCGTGGCGGACATCAAGAAGACCTGAGCCCCTTTCCGTCCGGGCCGGACACCCTACTTGTTAGAGACGGGATTCCGAAGGAGGCGATCATGGCACGGAAAGCGAAAAAGACCGCCAAAAAGACCGCCAAAAAGGCCGCCAAGCCGGCCGGGCGGCCGGCCGACCTTCCGTCACGCCTGATTGACGCGGCCCTTGCGCTGGCCGCCGAGCGGGGCTGGCGGGACGTGACGCTGCGCGACATCGCCGAGGCGGCCGGCGTCGGCCTGGCCGAGACGCACGCGGTCTTCCCTTCGCGCCAGGCGGTGCTGCGCGGCTTCGTGCGGCGCATCGACGCCGAGGTCCTGGCCAGCGAGGAGGTGGGCGCGACGGAGGGCGGCGCGCGCGACCGCCTGTTCGACGTTCTGATGCGGCGCTTCGACGCGCTGGCGCCCTACAAGGCCGGCCTGGCCAATATCCTGGTCGATCAGCTGCGCGATCCCCTGGCCCTCGGCTGCGGCCTCTGCGTGCTGCGCCGCTCGATGGCCTGCATGCTCGAGGCCGCCGATCTCTCGGCCGCCGGCCTGCGCGGGGCGCTGCGCATCAAAGGCCTCTCGGCGGTCTATCTGGCGGCGCTGCGCGTGTGGCTGCGCGACGACAGCGAGGACCACGCCAAGGCCATGGCGGCCCTGGATCGCGGCCTGGGGCGGCTCGACCGCGCCGCGGCGGTCTGTTCGCTTGTGCGGTAGTTTCGCCACAGTTAACCAAGGGGACTGGCCGGAAACTGCCAAAATAAATTTTTGTGCAGTGCAATATTTTCTCTTGACGCCGAGCGGGCAGAGGCGCATATAGGGGTCACATTGTGCAGCGCAACATGAGCCCGTGCTGGCAATCAGGGAATTCAAGGAGATTACCATGGCCAAGGCCAAGACTCAGAACGGCAACCCCTTCGTGAACGGCGACT
>Ga0102953_1000557_pt1 | contig 25504 bp, 34 predicted proteins | sample SalPon2A_C_D2_MG_FD_78509 | JGI IMG/M metagenome (GOLD analysis project Ga0102953, IMG submission 78509) | Soil microbial communities from South San Francisco under conditions of wetland restoration - Salt Pond MetaG R2A_C_D2_MG | ecosystem: Environmental > Terrestrial > Soil > Wetlands | place... | reverse complement strand
CTCACCGTCACGCCCGCGCTCTACATGGTCTTCGAGCGGCGGCCGGAGCGGAAGCGGTTGTTGGCGCTGGGGGATGGCGGGGCGGTGGAGGCACTGAATCCGGGCGGATGGCGGCTTCCCTGGCGAAGAGTGGCAGGAGCGGGCTGGCGAGGCGCGAAGGGAGTTACGCGGGTGCCGGGGTGGGTGTGGAGGAAGGTCAGAAGGGAGTAGGACCGTAATGGCACGATCTACACGACTTGCCGCTTGCCTCCTCGTTGTCGACATCGTTCTCACGTCCGGGTGTAGTGCCGGTTCGAAGTCCGATGCGTCCGTCTCTCGCACCGACTCTGCCGGCGTCGCGATCGTGGTCAATCACGGTCCGGACCGTCCGCTCCATTGGACGTTCACGCCGGTGCTCACACTCGGCGGGAAGGACTCGGGACCCGAGGCGTTCTTTCATGTGTCCGCGCGCACACTGGTGGTCGACTCGGCGGGGAACATCTATCTGGTCGATTTCGACGACCACCGACTCGTGGCGTTCGATTCCGAGGGACATGCGCTCTGGAGCGTTGGACGCGAGGGGCACGGCCCGGGGGAGTTCACGTATCCGTTCCAGTTGGCACTCGACGCGGCAGCTGGTCAGCTGGTCGTCGTGGACGGCGGGAACGCCGTGATTGACCGATTCGACCTCGCAGGGCGATTCCTCGGCGCGCAGCCGCTCCCGCCGGGGGGATTCACAGCCCGTACCCACTTCTTCGCGGGCGGCAAGATCATCGAACGGGTCAACGCGTCGCGGGACAACCCGACCGACCGCAGCACCAATCTGCTCCTGATCGAAGGCGCTGATACGGTGACGTTGCGCTCACTCCCGGCGGGCGCGGCGAAGATGATCAAAGTTCCCGATTGTCCGATCAGCGTGATGATGCCCCCGATCTTCACGCCGGCACTCGTCTGGGGGAGCTATGCGGATCGCACGGTCGTGACCGCCGCCGCAACCTATGTGCTTTGGACCTACCGAGCCGGGCGCCTCGTCGCGAGCTACCGCCGTGATCTCACGCCACTTGCCGCAACGCCTGACCTGGCGAGCACTCACTTCCCAAACGGAGAGTTTCGGATTTCTGGGGGCAACATCAAATGCCAGGCGAGCGGCGCGGCGATGGCCAAGCTCATGGGGTATGCATCCGTGGTGCCGTTCGTGCGCCAAACCGCAGTTGGGCCGGACGGCGCTATTTGGGTGCATCGCGGCGTGACGTCCGCAAAGACTCAGCCCGTGGATGTGTTCGACTCGACCGGTGCTTACCTGGGCTCGTTGCCGGACTCGACGCCATGGCCTTACGCCTTCATGCCGAATGGCGATGTCGTGAGCGCCAAGTCCGATACGACGACGGGGGTGACGAAGCTGGTTGTATATCGCGTGACGAGGTAACGGGGGCCGCTACCGATCCTCACTCGTATGATCGTGAATGATCCTCCACCCCGTGGATGTCCGCTGGACGACCAATGTGAACGGCCCGCTCGATGTCACCGAATCCCCGCGGAACAACTCGTACCGGGCGAACCCGAGCGCGTATTCGTCCCCGAGCGCACGGACGTCGAGGTTGGTGAAGCGCAGCGAGTCGTGCACGGCGCCGGCCGCGAAGGACGGGACGTAATGCTGACGAATCCACGCGAAGCCGTGATGCAGGTGTCCGCCGGAGACGAACGTGGTGGCCGGGTCGTCCGCGTAGGCCGCCATGAACTTGTCGAGGTTCCGGGCGTTCCATCCGGCCGCCGAGCTGTCGAGCATCGCGCGCACGCCGGCGGTGGGATCGGGCGGATAGTACGCGACGCGGCAGGCGGCGAGCGCGGCGGCTGCGACAACGAGAAGGACCAGGGAGCGTTTCATGCGCACGAACGTACGTCGGCTGCTCCGGGGCGCAAGGTGGGCGGGTGCCACGCCGAGGGTGTGTTGATCGAGCGGCCGTCGGTGCCGACCCTACGCCTTCACGGTCTTCAGGCCATACGGCCGGAATACCCGATCGCGCGTGACCAACGTCAGCCCCTCGGCGAGTGCCTGTGCCGCGAGCATGCGGTCGAACGGGTCGCCGTGATCACGGGGCAGGCGGCCGAGCGCCTCGGTGTGATGGAGACGTACCGGGAGCTCCTCGAATCCCGACTCGACCACGGCCTCGATCACGCGTCGGCGAGGGCGCAGCCGGCCGAGCGCGGTCTTGATGGCGATCTCCCACCCGCAGACGGCGCTCACGTACACCTGCTCGGCGTCGCGGATCGCGCGATTGGCGTCGCGACTCAGGCGGGCGCCCTCATCCCACCAGATGAGGACGTGCGTATCGAGGAGGAGCCTCACTCGCCGAACGATTCGAGCACGTCGGGCGGAAGGGGCGCGTCGAAATCGCGCCCCACGCGCCACTTCCCGCGGCCACGGCCGGGGGAGCGCGCGGGGCGCGTGTCTTGGAGCGGCGCGAGGATGGCCTTGGGCGTCCCGCCCTTGGCGATCACGATCTCTTCGCCCTTGGCCGCGCGCTCGACCAGGGACGAGAGGTGGGTCTTCGCCTCGTACAGGGTCACGGTCTCGCGAACGACGGGCTTCTTGCGCTTGGGCATACGGCCTCCGCCCGAAATGCTATGCTGCTTGACCAAGTTGGTTAAGCAAAATAGCAGCGTCGAGGATCATCCGCCCGCGACGGCCGTCTCGTCGCAGCTCACGATATGGGTGTGAGTGTGTCGCCTACTCGTGGCGATCGAGCAGTTCCTGTGCGATAAAGCGATCGTGGCACTCGGCGGAGTCCGCAGGGGCTTTCATGTCCCTCAGCTTCCGAGCTCAGACATGTACGGAGGATAGTATGGACATCCCCGTTCCGCGAGTTCTCGCATGCCCGTTCCGCGTGATCGTGAGTCTCCTGATCAGCGGACTCGTCGCGGCCTGCACCGGCGCCGCGCCTCAACACGCCCTCCAGACCGTGCGAGACAGCGCCGGGATCACGATCATGGAAGACCGCGACACGAATTGGGCGACCACGGCAGCGTGGCACGTGGACACCACGCCGATGGTCTCCATCGGCGTGGTCGAGGGCCCCGCCGAGTACCGGTTCTCGGGGATCAGCGGCGTGGTGGGCTTGCCGAAGGGTGAGATCGCCGTCGCAGACAACGGTTCGGGGCAGGTCCGCTTCTACGACGCGAACGGGCGATTCGTAAAGGCGATTGGGCGTCATGGGGAAGGCCCGGGAGAGTTCCGGTTCATGTCGTACCTCCACCGCTACCCGGGCGACTCGCTGATCGTGTGGGACTTTCCCCAGCGGCGAATCACGATCCTGTCCGACGATGGCGCATTGGGGCGGGTCGTTCCCGGGCCGGATCTGCCGGGCTTCTACTTCATGGTGAACGTCGAGCCATTCGCCGACGGCGCGCTTCTCGGCAGCATCACTGCCCCGTCGTTCGATCTGGGGAGCGCGGCGCCCGGATTTCACCGCGACACGACCTTGTACTTCCGCTACGACCCGGGAACGCACACGCTCGATACCCTAGCGGCGTTGCTCGGCAGCGCCGAGTACGTGGGGACGCGGGACGGGCGAAAGGCGGTCATGACGCCGCCATTCAATGCCGAGCCGGTACTCGCCGTGAGCGACTCCATGATGTTCTTCGGCCCGGCGACGGCGTTCGCGATTCGCTCATATCGCGAGACCGGCGCGCTCGCGCGCGTGGTCCGCCTCGATCGCCCGGGAACGCCGGTCACCGACCAGCTGATCGAGACCGCGCTCCAGCGCCGCCTAGCGAACGCACGGAACGACAATGCGCGCCGTCAGATCGAAGCGCACAAGGACGACGTGCCATCCCCCAAGACGTTACCGGCGTACGGCGCATTGATGGTCGATGCAGACACTGACCTGTGGGTGGCGCAGTATCCGACGCATGGCGAAGGGCTGTCCACTTGGACCGTCTTCGATCCCACCGGGCATCTCCTGGGAGAGGTCGCGACGCCGCCCAGGCTCGATGTCTATGACATCGGGTCAGACTATGTGTTGGGCGTCAGGCAGGACAGTCTCGATGTGGAGCACGTGGTGATGTACACGCTCGTGAAATGAGTCGCCTCGGCGACAGTCCGCGGCCGAGTAGCCGCTTCAGCGGCGTCCTACAATACGCGCGATACGCGAACCGCCAGATGTTCGAGGCGTTCGCCAGACCTCCGGGAATAGGAGGCCGCCAAGGCGGCCACTCGGCCCGCTCTGACCGTGAACGGGCGCATCCCGCACGCAACCCGCTGCCACCCTGCCCGCATCCCCCGCAGCATTCCGCCCTCCCCCGCAGCGAACTGATTAACGGGCCGCGCCGCCGCGCCCTACCGTAGTCGGCACCAATTATCACTCGGATCGCCGGCACGCGGGGCGCAGCTCATGAACGATCGTTGGCAGAAGCGCATCAACCTCGCCGCGGATCTCGCGACGCTCGCGCTCGTGGTGGGGGTCGCGGCCGCGTTCGCGATGCGTCATCACGGGCGCGGCGCCGCACCAACCGTGGATCTCGCGGTGGCGTGGGACTCCGTCGTCCCCGCCGTGCAGCTGCGAGGCATCCACGGTGACACGGCGCTCTTCGGGTCGTCCGCGCGCGGACGCGCCCTCGTCTTCGTCTTTCGCTCCGATTGCCACGTCTGCGCGGCACAGCGCGAAGACTGGATCACGCTCGCGCGGATCGCGCACGCGCACGGCGTGCCGGTGTTCGGCCTCACGCCCGAACCGCTCGACACGGCGGTGCAGGCGTACTTCGCGCCCGCGCCGGTCCGTCCCTTTGGCATCGTGAACGCGGCGGCGCTCGGCCGCACGCTGCATACGAGCGTCGTGCCGACCACGCTCCTCGTGAAGGGCCGCCACGCGGTCCTCTTTCACCGTGGTCTGCTCGACGACACCGACGTGCGCGACCTCACGCGGATGCTCGGACGAAAGACTGGCGCGCCATAGTGACTCAAGTCATCACGCGCCCGGATTCCATCCGCCGTGCGGGAAATATCGGCTTCACCACCCTGAGGAGGATACGATGCGGAGAACAGTGTTGAGTCTCATCCGGCTCACATGCGCAGCTGTAGTGCTGACGACCATGCTGAGCGTCCCCGCGCGCGCGGAAACCGCGGGCGCGCCCGATATCGTGAGCGCGTACTGCGCCGCGACCTGCGGGATCCTCACCACCACGACGTGCATGCCGAAATACAAGGACGTCGAATCGTGCGCGGCGTACTACCTCGGCTGCTACCTCTCGTGCGCGCTCTTCTGAGGGTCGCGCGGCGGTCTCCATGGAAAGGAGAAGAACCATGATCATGCGACGTGTAGCGCGGCTCGCAGCGCTCGCCGGACTCATAGGGGTGATGGCGACGGCGGCCCCGCCGGCGCGCGCGGCGACGGCAGAGACAGGGCTCGGTTGCCAGGCGTTTTGTGCGGTGACCTTTGCCGTGTGCATCGCGGCGACGGTATCGCCGGCTTGCGTGGCGTATTACCAGGGGTGCGTGGCGGGGTGCTCGCTCTGAGGTCGTTCCGGCGCAGGGCGGAGGCGGGACAGCGGCTATTCTTGGGGGACACGTCACTTGACATCAAGATGTATCATTCATACATCTTGATGTATGAAACGAACCACGTTGAAGCTCGATGATGTCTTGCTGCGCCGCTTGAAGCAGCGCGCGGCTGCAGAGGGCCGGACGCTCCAGGACGTAGCCAACCAATTGCTGCGCCAGGCCTTAGCCGCTCGCGACCGAGAGCCCTACACGCTGCACATGACGGGGTGGAAGGCGGCCGAGCAGCCCGGGGTCGACCTGCTCGATCGCGATGCGCTGTTCGATCTGATGGACGGACGCTGACGGTGCGGGCGCTCGACACCAACGTCCTCGTCTACGCCGAGATCACCAACAGCCGCCAGCACGCGCGTGCCCGCGCACTCGTCGTGGAGTGCGCGGAGGGGGGCGAGGCGTGGGCGCTTCCATGGCCGTGCGTGTACGAGTTTCTGCGGGTGGTGACGCATCCTCGAGTGTTTCATCCGCCGGTCCCCCTGGACGTGGCGCTGTCCGACATCCGGGCGGTGCTCGCGTCGCCGTCCTTGGTGCTCCTGGCGGAGACGCCCCGTCATCAGGAAGTGATGGACGACGTCGTGCGCCTCGCTGGAGCGACCGGCAATCTCCTCCACGACGCGCACATCGCGGCGCTCTGTCTGGAGCACGGTGTGTCAGAGTTGTTCACCGGCGATCGGGACTTCGCGCGGTTCGACGGGCTCACGATCCGCGATCCGTTCGCCGATGACGGGAGCTAGGAGCGCGGCGTGTTCGGCGGAGACGTCGCCTTGGCGACAGGTGGGCCGAGTAGCCGCTTCAGCGGCGTCCTATTCATCAAGCGCCGAGGACCGCCCACCGCCTCACGGATCCAGGCGCTCTCGGTGGGATCGTTGATGTAGGAGGCCGCCAAGGCGGCCACTCGGCCCGTTCTGCCCGTGAACGAGCGCATTCTGCCACCCTGCCACTCTGCCACTCTACTTTTCCGCCCAGACGATCTCCACGTCATACGCCTCGAGCTGCCGGTCCGCCGTGAGGATCGGTAGTCGCTCCATCTGCGCCTGCGCCACGAGCATCCGATCGAACGGATCCCGGTGATGGGGTGGCAGTGTCGCCACGTGGAGTGCGTGCTCGGTGCCGATCGCAAGCGATTGGGTTGCGCTCCGCGCCATCCGGCTCGGGACGTACTCGGCCGGCGGCACCGGAAGCGGGAGCTTGCCCAACGCGTACTTGATCGAGATCTCCCACGCGCTGGCGGCCGAGAGAAAGAGCTGGTTCGCCGAGTCCTCGACCAGTGCGAGCGCCCGAGGCGCGAGACGTTCGGGCTCGGCCTGCATCCAGAGCCAGCACTGCGTATCGAGGAGGAGCTTCACCGCTCGAAGTCGGCGAGGATCTCGTCCGGCAGCGGGGCGTCGAAGTCCGGTGGTACCGCGAACGCGCCGCGATCGCTCCCAAGAATCCGACGGCGGCCCTCAGTGATCGGCACGAGGCGCGCGACGGGATGTCCGGCCTTGGCGATCACGATCTCCTCGCCGCGTTGGACTCGGCGTAACAGCCGCGAGAAATGCGTCTTGGCGTCGTGAATGTTCACGGTCTTCATGGCAGTGATACTAGACTAAGTCGTAGACTAAGTCAACTCTATGTAGCCTACGTCCCAGTGCCGCGGAGTAATTCCAGCGCATCCTCGGCCCGGCGGTCTCCGATCCCGACCTGCTCGGCTAGCGCCACCACGACCACTCCCAGTTCATCGGCCGTGGATCCCGCCGGCACCCACCGCCGCCGCAACGTGCGGAGCGTGGCCGGTTCCGTGCCGAGCGAGTGCGCGATCCGCTCCCAGCCCGCACGGCCCCACTCGTGGACGTAGAGCGCGTAGATCAGCGTCACGAGTTCGAAGAATTCGTGTGGCGGCGGCAGCCGGGTGGGCCAGCGGCGCTGCAAGGTGCGGGGGGCCACGCCGAGCGCCTGGGCGACGGAGGCGACCGTGACGCGTTCGCCGCGGGCGCGGAGGTGGAGCACGGCGCGTGCGATGTCGAGGGGCCGGCGCGGGCCGCCGGTCGGCAGGAGCTCGGCGAGCGCGCGGAGGACCGCCGCACCGGGTGCCGAGACGAGCAGGCGCTCGAGGCAGTCGCGAAGCCGCTCGGCGTCGCTCGCCTTCCCCCAACAGCCCACCACATTGCTCCCCGAGCCACCCCCAACGTTCTGTACCACCTCCAGGATGCCCTCGTGCACGGGTGGAAAGAGCACGATCGGCAGCGCGGGCGCCCGGCGGCGAAACGCGCTGAGCCGGCGGAGGACGGCGTCGGTGGGTTCGTCGTCGGTAATCAGCGCCGCGGCACGCGGCGGATCATCGTCGGCATCCGGCAGCCGAGCAAGTGGCGTTGGTGGGAAGCCCAACTGCGTGCTTACGGCTGTCGCGACGGCCGCGGCGCGGGAATCGCGGATCGCGAGGAGGATTCGTGCAGCACTGGGCATCCTGCACCCCAAGGTCGAGCGGAAGGCGATCATCGCATGTGGGTGCGGTGCCCGCAAGGGGTCTTCGGAAATTCGTGGCGCGATTTTGAGGAGGGGGGGCGCGATTTCGCTTGGTGGGGATGGCGGTGGGGTGCGACATTGCCGCGCACCAAGCTGGGGGAGTCGGATGACCGCGCGCGCGATGTCGAGCGGCCGCCGCAGCCCGCCGTTGGGCAGGAGCAGGTGGAGCGCTCGCAGCACCGCCGCTCCTGGAGCGGAAGCGAGGAGATACTCGAGGCAGGCGCGAAGCCGCGGGCCGTCGTTCCTATCGCCCCAGTAGCCGACCACTCTGGTGCCCGAGACACTCCCGACCCGCGGCAAGATCTCCATGATCCCGGGCCGCGCCGGCGGGAAGAGCACGATCGGGAGCGCGGGGACGTTGCGTCGCAACGATGTGAGTTGGCGCAGGACGGTGTCGGTGGGTTCATCGTCCGCGACCAGAGCCGCGGCTCGCGGCAGATCATCATCGGCGTCCGGCAGTCGAGCGAGTGCCAAAGGAGTAAAGCCTAGCTGCGCACATACCGCGGCACCGACTGCCGCGGCACGGACATTACGGACCGCGAGGAGGATTCGTGCTGAGCTGGGCATCCTGAACCCCAGGGTCGAGCGGGGAAGCGAGCATCGCACCTGGGTCTTGGGGCCGCAAAGGGTTCCCCTCGATTCATGGCGCGATTTTGACGAGCAGGGCGCCGAATTGCTTGGTGGCGACGACGCGGGGGTGCAATGGTATGCTGCATTTCAAGGCATCGTGACAGCGACTTGGCGTGAAACCGTTCGTAGACCGACACCCAATCCCTGGAGGAAACATGAAACGCGTCCGTTTCATCCTTGCCCTCGCCTTTCTCATGGCGGCAGCGATCTTCGAACTCGCGGCGCCGACCCCCGCTCTGGCGACGCAGACCCAGTGTCTTTGGCAGCCGGGGGCTCTCTGTGAATACCACTGCACCAATCCGTGCAAGGCTGGATGCTGTGGCGACGAACAGCGGTGGGCCTGGTCTAGTTAGTCGTAAGGGTCCACCAGGAGCACAGCAATAACGATGGTCCGGGACCCGCACCGTGGCTTAGGCGCCCTCGCCATCGCATTCGGCGCCGCTGTGGTGATAATGATCGGTGTTGGGTCCCGACACGCGGTTGCAAAGGAAACCGCGGCAATCAAGATGCTGGCCGCGCGCGTCACGGGGGACAGCGCCGCTGCGGCCATCATCCTGATATTTCGGCGGGAGGATTGCGCGAGCATGCGAACCGTGACCCTCTCGCTGTCCCAGCAGTCGATCGTCCCAGTGATTGGTGCCGTGGTCGGCAGCGAGGCTGCAGTCGATTCGGTATTTTTGGCGCGGAAATTCGGCATCTACTTCCCCGTCCGACGTGTAGGGCAGCGGGCAGCGGCGGCGCTTGTGCGAGGCCTCGGCTACACATCGACGCCACTAATGCTTGCGGTTACGAGTGATGGACGCATCGTGGGGGCGCGTGCACCGCGGTCGATTTCCGACGTTCTGGAGCTTGCGAAATGGGCAGCGTCAAGGTAGCCACGTATGTCTCTGGCGTGGTGGTATGTGTCGGCCTCTTCGCGTGTGCGAAGCCCGTCGCGTCAGGGGGACAATTCGTGGTGGATCCCTCAGGCGAGTCCCCCATGACGCGGACATTTTATGGCCGTGCGATCCACGCGTCAGTGATCAGGGGTGGGCCGGCGACACCACGTTCGCACGGCCAGGGTTGATTGCCGTCGGCGGCCGTTACGTCTACGTCTTCGACTGGGGGACGTATCGCGTGTTCAAGCTCAACCACCGCGGAGACAGGGTAGCAACGTTCGGCCGGCGCGGACCCGGACCCGGCGAGTTCGAGATGGTCACCGACATGCAGTTGGCGCAGGATCACACATTGCACCTTCTGGATACACAGAATCATCGCATCACAGTGCTCAGCGATAGTCTGCGGATGACGAAAGAGATTCCCCTCGGTGTCGGGCTCGGTGAGCCCCAGGCGGCGCTGCCGCTGGCCGCCGGGTATCTCTTGTACTCCATCCCATCGGATACAGCGCTTGTGAACATAACCGGCAACGGGACGCGGACCCGCGCGCGTCCCCTTCCATGGCGGGACGTCACGAGCGTGCACTGGATGGCGCGCGAAGGTTACCTCCTGCATGATGCTACCTCCGATCTGATCGTGTACGCATTCAAGTACAGCAATGGCTGGATTGCGTTCAGGCCCGGCTCGGACACGACGTTCTCCCGCGGGCGCTTCTTCTTCGATGAGCCGTTCCCGAGGGTCATCCGGACGAACGAGCGTGGCGGGTACTCGCTGCGCTTCTCGGCGCGGGCCACGCCCACCATTCGAGGAGCCTCGGTCTCCGATGGGTGCCTCTACGTTGTCGCCAATGATGTCGGCGGGAGCGCAGAGTCCGTCCTAGATGTGTTTGACGCTTCGACCACGAGATATATCGTGAGTTACCGTATCCCGTTCAGCGTAGACAACGTCGCGGTGTCGAAGGGCGTCGCCTACGCGCTTGGACGTGATCCGTACCCGATCTTGCTGAGAATGGAGTTGGGGAGGGCGTGCGCGCGCGCGCGGTTGGCTGGAAACCGGGACTAGCGAAGCGCCTCGGCTGGCGTGCGGGGCTTCCGCGGCACGGGCACTTCGCCGCGGCAACGCCGGAACCCTACGGGAGAGACGATGATGCTGCGACCAAAGCTTAGCCTTTCCGGTGTGACGAACGTGATCATGCTTGTCGCCGTGGTCATACTGGTGGCAGGCAGCCATAGTCCCGTCCGAGTCGCCCTCTCGCGCTGGAGCGCCAGCCGACAGAGTTCGAAATACATTCAGGCCAACTGGCAACAGATCGCTGATGTTCGCACGCGTCTTGGGGCCGATCGCGGACCAGTCGATCTGGTGATGTTTACGGATTACAATTGCCCTTACTGTCAGCAGGCGAACGACTTGATCGAGCCATTTCTGAAGACGGCCCCGAATGTGACGATTGCTATCAGATACCTCTCGGTAACGGGGCCAGCTGGAGAGCGAAGTGCGCGGGCGGCCATCTGCGCATCCTCGGAGATTCGGCTTGAGAAGCTCTCGCCTGCCCTTTACCGCGCTGGCGAGCTATCGTCGGAGCGTGACGTCGTCAACTTGGCGAGATCAGTCGGAATCGCGGACTCCGCCGCCTTCTCCGCGTGCATTTCCTCTTCGGTATCCAAGAAGCGGTTCGACGACGACATCCAACTCGCTCACCAACTCGGCATCACGGGCACACCATCGTTCGTGTTGCGCAACGGATCGATCGGCCACCTCAGTGATCTGCCCACAATTCTCAAGTCCGTGCGTTCCGCCGAGCACTGATGTCCCCGAGCTGGACAGTGAGAAATTCGGCGGGGACTGTGCCCGAGGCACCAGCTTGAAGCGGCAGACCTTCGTGAGCGCCTTAGGCGCGAGTGTATTCCTGCTCTCGCTCTGGTGTTGCGCCGGGGCCGACAGATCCGCGGCTCGCGCCGGCGCCCCCGCGCGGGACAGCGCGGGCATCACCATCGTCGACTACGGCGAGAGCAGTCCGAAGCCGTCGGAGTGGCACCTGGAGCAGGTCGGCGCCCTCCGTGCCGACACTGGTGATTCCGTACCTCTCTACCGCATCAGGGGTCTCGTGACCTTCCCGTCGGGCCGGACCGCGGTGGCCAATGGGGGGTCTAGCGAGATCCTCTGGTTCGACCGCAATGACAGACTCATCCGGGCATCGGGACGGGAAGGGGAAGGGCCGGGCGAGTTCCGAGACCTCGTCGGCATTCACCGTCTCTACCCGGATTCTCTACTGGCGTACGATGCGCAGTTGATGAGGTATCAGGTCTTCGATTCCGCGGGGCGCTTTGTCCGCGAGTTTCATTTGGGGCGCCCCGGTGAGGCTCCGTCAAATCCCGAGGTGCTCGCGACAACGGACCAGGGGGGGCTCATCGTGAGGAGCCTGCGATCGTATGACAACGCCCCGCAAGGCGTCAGTCGGCTGGGGTTCGATATTCGACTGTACGACCGGGATGGCCATTATGTGGCCCCGGTCACCTCGGCTGCTGGGTGGGAGGTATACAAACCAGCCTCTGTAAACCGCGTCATGTTCGAGCCGATGGCCATCCCGTGGGGCCACAACACGGAACTGGCCGCCACACCCCGTGCGGTCATCCTCGCCGACAATTACACGGGTGAAATCAAAAAGCTGGGCCTGAAAGGCGTGCTTGAGCGGATCTTCCGTCCTCCACCCACAAATCGCGCACACGTGACCAATCACGAGAAGGAGGCCGCAAAGCAGAAGCTTCTGGCGAACGCCCCGCCGCCAGCCGCCGCCATGTTCCGCGCGGCATATGCCGACATGCCGCTACCATCGCAGAAATCACTGATTGAGGACATTTGCGCCACAGAAGACGGTGGACTGTGGCTGATCGAAACGAGCACGATGGACTCAGCGCCTAGAAGAGCCGTAGTACTGGATCCCGACCTTCGAATCGCCGGGACCTTATCGCTGCCGAACCAGCTTGGGATTCGCGTCATCACACACGACTACATCCTCGGCATATGGACCGATGAGTTGGGTGTGGAGCAGGTGCGGCGCTTTCGGATCGTGCGGTGAGACCTGCCCGGTGATGACCGGGCCCGAGAGATCGGCCTGGAGTTACGCCTTATAAGAGATCCTGCCGACCCTTCCCCCAAGTTACCACCCAGACATCGTCGGCGGCGTCCGCGATGATCCCTGTAAACGGCGGATGGTGATCTCGCACGAGTGGCTCACCGATGCGTGAGCCGGCGGCGCGTAGCGCGAGCGCAGAGCGATGGCGGCTTCGAGCCACGCGGCGTCGAACTCGACGCCGTCGATGGACGTCAGGATGTCGATGCGGTTGGGCTCTACGCCGATCTGGACGACGAGGTCCGGTGCGACGAAATCCGCCTCCACGATCTCCGTGAGCGGCGCTCCGAACGCGGCGAGCAGCGCGGTAGACCCGGGCGGCATTCGCCGGCGACCGCCGAACCCACACGTCCAGATCGCCCGTCGCGCGAGGAATGCCGTGGGCCGCAAGGGCGTACGCGCCCACCACGAGGGACTCAACGCGCTCTCCGATAAACGCGGACAACAGATCGCTGAAGTCGGGATTGAGCACCCTCTCCTCGGGTGAAACGTACTCGTTCGCCGCCACCCACAGGCATACGACGTCGCGCGGGGAACGGTGCCTTTGGAGCGTCGATTGCCTTCCCCCGGACGCCGCGTTAGTCTACCGCCATGGCTGGCATCGCCCGTATCGCGATCAACCCTGAAATTCGGTTTGGGAAACCCTGCGTCAAAGGGACCCGAATCGCCGTTGGGGAAGTGCTCTCCTATCTCGCGAGCGGGGCGTCGGAAGCGGAGCTCTTGGCCGACTTCCCGCAACTCAGCCACGAGGACGTCCTCGCCTGTCTCACGTACGCCGCCGCACGGGAGCGCCGGTCACTGGTAGTCCCGGCCGTCTGACGGCGCGTGCGGCTCCTGCTCGACGAGAATCTCTCCGAGGCGGTGCTCAAGCCGCTCGCGGATCTCTACCCCGGCAGTCTCCACGTTCGTCAACTCGGCCACGGTGGCGCATCCGACCGCGACGTATGGCGCCTTGCCCAGACAAGCGACTGCGTCCTTGTGACACGAGACGAGGACTTCGTGCGACTGAGCTTGGAACTCGGGGCGCCCCCGAAGGTGATCTGGCTCGGGAGCGGCGCCTGGCGGAACGTGGATGTCGTCGCGGTGCTCCGCGCGCACGTTGCGGCCATCGAGCGGCTCATCGCGGATGCTGAACTGACCGTTCTGGAAATTCCCGGCAACGTCCCATAGCGGCAACGGCTGCGCCGGGGCCCCGCGCGTTGTCGCCTCGGCGACAGCACGCGCCGAGGTGCCGCTTCAGCGGCATCCTCCACGACGGATGCGACGGATCCTCGAGTCTATGACGCCGAACCCCCGGGATCTCGGGATGGGAGGCCGCCCAGACGGCCCCTCGGCCACCGTCCACTCGATTTCCCCGCGCACGATTTCGCCCTGCGCCCCTGAGATCTGATTGCGCGTCCGCCGCCGCCTCGCCCTATGATCGTCGGGACAATCTCTCGAGACGCGCTCGGCGCCCTGGCCGCGGAGCAGGTGGCTGAACATCAACTTGACATCAAGATGTCTCATCTGTACATCTTGATGTATGAAGAGAACGACCGTGAAGCTCGATGACGTCGTGCTGCGGCGATTGAAGCAGCGGGCCGCCGCCGAGGGCCGGACGCTTCAGGACGTGACCAACCAGCTGTTGCGTCAGGCGCTCGTGGCGCGGGACCGTGAGCCGTACTCCCTCGTGCTGCACGGGTGGGAGGCGGCGGAGCAACCGGGCGTGGATCTGCTCGATCGCGACACCTTGTTCGATCTGATGGACGGGCGCTGACGGTGCGGGCACTCGACACCAACGTCTTGGTCTACGCCGAGATCACCACCAGCCGCCATCACGCCCGGGCACGCGAGGTGCTCGCCGAGTGTGCCGAGGGCGGGGAGGCGTGGGCGATTCCGTGGCCGTGCGTATACGAGTTTCTGCGGGTCGTGACACATCCCCGCGTCTTCCACCCGCCGGTCCCGCTGGATGTCGCGCTCGCCGATGTTGGGGCCGTGCTCGCGTCACCGTCGCTCATGCTCCTCTCGGAGACGCTGAGGCACGCCGACGTGATGGACCACGTAGTGCGCGGAGCCGATGCGACGGGGAATCTCCTCCACGACGCGCACATCGCGGCCCTCTGTCTGGAGCATGGAGTCTCGGAGCTGGTCACCGGCGATCGGGATTTCCGGCGGTTCGATGGACTGACGGTCCGCGATCCATTCGCGGATGGCGGGAGTTGAGAGCGCATGCGGCGCGTGCTGCCCGTGAACGGGCGCATCTCCCGCTGTCCGCCACCCTGCGCCGTGGGGTCAGGCGCAGTGGATGATGACGGTCGTCCTGAGGAAAACACCGGACGCTATCGGGGGCGCACTCAACATCCCGAGTCCGTCCCCGTCCGTCGCAGGATGGTGAGCGCGCGCTCCACGGCCGCTCGTGGCGCTCGGCAGTGCTCGGCCAGCACGAGCAGGGCGGTGGTCAACTGATCGGTGCCGGGCGCGGACGGGACCCACTGTTTGCGCAGGTGGCTCAGGGTCTTCGGCTCCATCCCCAGCGAGCGCGCGATCCGCTCCCAGCTCGCCCCGCCCCATGCGTGGATATAGATCGCGTAGACCAGCGTGACCAGGTCGTCGAAGACCTTCGGGGTCGGCAGTGTCGACGGCCACCGGCGCTGCAGGGTGCGCGGGGCGTCGCCGAGCACCTGGGCGATCGCGGTGACTGAGGGGTGCTTCCCGGGGACGCGGAGCCGGAGCACGGCGCGGGCGATGTCGAGGGGCGGGCGCGGGCCCCCCGTCGGCAGGAGCTCAGCGAGCGCCCCGAGGACCGCCGCACCCGGGACCGAGGCGAGCAGCCGGTCGAGGCCGGCGCGAAGCCGCTCGGCGTCGTCTGCCTCCCCCCAACAGCCCACCACCTTGAGTCCCGAAACGCCCTCAACGTTCTGTACCAGCTCCAGGATGCCCTTGTGCGCGGGCGGGAAGAGCACGATCGGCAGCGACGGAGCCCGGCGGCGCAACGCGCTGAGCCGGCGCAGGACGGCGTCGGTGGGTTCGTCGTCCGCGATCAGCGCCGCGGCCGGCGGAAGATCGTCGTCGGCATCTGGCAATCGAGCGAGTGGCGTCGGCGTGAAACCCAACTGCATGCACACGGCTGTCGCGACGGCCGCGGCGCGGAAATCGCGGATCGCGAGGAGGATTCGTGCAGGACTGGGCATCGTGCACCCCAAGGTCGGGCGGAAGGCGAGCATGGCACGCGGGCGGAGTGACCGCAAGGGGGGCCCGGAAAGTCGTGGCGCGATTTGACCGGGGGTGGCGCGGTTTTGCCTGGTGGGGTGGAACCTTAGGTGGTAGGGTAATCCCGTAGTCAGGCTCGAGAATAGGGCCACAATGGAATGAGTTGATGGGCGGAGGGCGCAAGGCGGGATTTAGCGTGTCCGCGAGTGTCCCCGCGCGAAGAATGGTTTTCCATCCGGATCGCGAGCCGATATTCCAGTCGTGCGATGCGATCTGCATGGCGACAAGTCGTGCGAGGCCATCCCACGAGACTCCGGGGCGAGGACGCCCGCATTGTTCGATAGGTGAAATTTCATTAGAGGGAGAAAACGATGTCCACTGCCAAGAGCTTGATACGGAAGGTTGCCGCGCCCGTCGGCGTCGTTATCACTTGCCTCGCGTTTGGACTGGGTGTCGGGTGGTTGGTTCAGCCTCAGCCGCTGCACGCAACGCAAACATGTGAGCAAGATGAATGCAACAGGGACTGTTTCCTCGGTTCATGGTGCTCGTACAAGTGTATCGACAACACTGGACACAACACGTCATGTCCGGTGGCCGGGGATGGAACTTGCAGTACTGATGCCTGCTCGCCCTAGCACAGGGCGTAGCCAATCCGTGCGTCCTTCGTCCCGTCGGTTCGACGAGTCACCCTACGGAGTGAACCGCCCCGGGATTGCCGGAGACTCCATGGTGTGAGAGGATGGAGTCATGGACAAGCGGACGCGGTATTCGCCGGAGGTCCGGGAGCGGGCGGTCCGGATGGTCCGGGAGCAGGGACGGGAGTATCCCTCGCAATGGGCGGCGATTGCGTCGATCAGTGAGAAGCTCGGTTGTACGCCCGAGACGCTGCGGCGCTGGGTGCGCCAGGTGGAGCGGGATGCGGGCGAGCGCCCGGGGCTGACGACGGACGAGCAGGCACGGCTCAAGGCGTTGGAGAAGGAGAATCGCGAGCTGCGGCGCGCGAATGAGATTCTCAAGAAGGCCGCGGCGTATTTTGCCCAGGCGGAGCTCGACCGCCGCGGGACGTGATGGTCCGGTTTGTGGATGACCATCGGGGACCGTATGGAGTCGAGCCGATCTGCGCGGTGCTGCCGATCGCTCCGTCGACGTACCACGAGCAGAAGGCGCGCCAGGCCGACCCGTCGCAGTTGCCGAAGCGGGCCCAGACCGACGCGGTGCTGCAGCCCGAGATCGTGCGCGTGTGGGAGGCCACCCGTCGACGGTATGGCGCGAAGAAGGTCTGGAAGGCGCTCGGCCGCGAAGGCCGGACCGTGGCCCGGTGCACCGTGGAGCGCCTGTATCGCGGCCTGGGCCTGCGGGGGATCATCCGCGGGCGCTGGGTGCAGACCACGCGCCCCGACGGGCTGGCCGAGCGGCCGCTCGACTTGGTGCAGCGCGACTTCACTGCGACCCGGCCCAACCAGCTCTGGGTCTCGGACTTCACGTATGTCGCGACGTGGCGGGGCTTCGTGTACGTCGCCTTCGTCACCGACGCGTTCTCGCGCCGCATCGTGGGCTGGCGCGCGTCGACATCGATGCGCAGCGATCTCGCGCTGGATGCCTTGGAGCAGGCCTTGTACGACCGCGCGACCGACGGGCCGCTCATCCACCACAGCGACCGGGGGTCGCAATATCTGGCCATCCGCTACACCGAGCGCCTGCTGGCGGCGGGGATCGAACCCTCGGTCGGCTCCCGCGGCGACGCGTACGACAACGCGCTCGCCGAAACGATCAACGGCCTCTACAAGGCCGAGGTGATCTATCATCTGGGGCCCTGGAAGGGCCTCGAGGACGTCGAGTACGCCACGCTCGAATGGGTCGCGTGGTACAATAGTCAGCGGCTGATGGAACCGCTCGGCTACGTGCCGCCGGCGGAGTACGAGGAGGCGTTCCACCGTGCCCAGGCCGATCGCCCGGCCTTGGTACTCAACTAACCGAGCCTCCGGAAAACCCGGGGCGGTTCAGAGTGCCCGATTGATGACTGGGTCGCATCTTCAATTACTGCGCCATCGAGGACCCGGAGGGTGGCGCGGGTTACACGTCGTATTGTGCGGACTTGCGATCGTTGCGCTCGCATGTACCAGCCGAAAGGCGCGTGAGATCCACCACCCCACGGCGGCAGATCTAGCCGCTGGGCGGCCCACGATCGTGAACGGTCTTCCTCCGTCCGCATTGCACGCGTTTCGTGTGGAACTACGGGAATTGGCGAATGCGCGGCGCACCCATATGGTTGGCACATTGAGCGGCCCGGCAGCAACAGTGTTTGGAGAAATCAGGGACATCGCTACCGACGATGCCGGAAATGTATATGTGCTCGACTCACAATACGACGAGATACGCATATTCTCACCCACGCTGAAGTTCCGTGGCAAACTTGGAGGACCAGGTGGTGGGCCGCGACAATTCAGGAGCCCGGTAGCGGTGGCCCGCGACACCGCGGATGAACTCGTCGTGGCGGACCGTGCCAATGGCATCAAGATGTTCGACCTGCGCGATTCCGCACGCACGCTGGTTCGGACCTGGCGAACCGAAGTCGCTCCGGACGACATTTGCGTTATGGGCAGCGCGCTATTCGTGCGCGCGGCGGGGGCATCAGGCAAACTGATTCACGAGTTTGATTTGGTCTCCGGCCAGCCCGTACGGGAGTTCGCCGACGCATACCGCTCCGACAACCCGCTCGTGGTCGAACAAATGTCCGAAGGCCCCATTGCGTGTGCACCGAGTGACGGGATCGTTGTGTTGGGATACAAGTATCTACCGATCGTCGCCGCATTCGATTCAACCGGAACGCGCCGTTGGATCGCTCGGATCGCCAATTTCGCACCTACCGACATTACGGAGACACGATCGCCACAAGGCGCACCCCGGGTGAAGATTGGCGCAACGGGGGACATGGTTGCCACCTTGTTGGCGGTCCCGCGACACTGGTTGCTCCTTCAGGTATTCCGGGTAGTGGAGGACAGCTTGAATGAGTCCAGTGTACAGCAGCGTTCATACTTGATCGACGCGCGGAGTGGCGACGGCGCACGTGTTCAGTCATCGGTTCCGATGGTCCTTGATGCGGATGAGGAAAATCTCTACGGCGTATGGGGCACGAAGGAAGAGCCGTGGCCTCGACTAGTAGAAGACAGCTACTCATCTGCCGCGGGGAGGTAACGGTATGTGGCTTCGTAACCGTAGGAGCGTCTACGTACTTGCTGGATCGCTAGCCGCGCTTGTGGGAAGCACCCTCGGCGTGTCGCACGTCGTCCCTGTGCCGTCCATATCGGTGACTTGGGAAGGACCAACGTCGGCGTCGGCCAGCTACACCATTGACTCGATTCCAGACCTCCTGCTTATCTACGTCGGAGCATCGAACTGCCGCTGGTCGAACATGCCCGAACTCCGCGCGGCTGTGCGATCTGCCGTGACGCAGGTCAGCCAAGAGGCCAAGCGCATGGGCCTTGCATTTGCCGCCGTGGGCGTGGCTCGTGACTGGTCTGTCCGAAACGGACTTGAGCATTTGCGGAACATCGCTAACTTCGACGAGGTTGTGTCGGGTGACGGGCGATATAATCTCGGCCTCGAACGGTATGTGTATGGTCCGCTCGGCGGCGAAGCCGCGACTCCTCAGGTAGTGGTGGTGGAACGTCGCGCGAGATCCAAGAACGTGCTCGACGATGTCAAGGAGCACGTGCTAGTGCGCTATATCGGCCTGCAACGCATCGTTCGTTGGTCCGAGCTTGGTGCACCCCTTCCACATTCCGTTGACACGGATCTTTCGCGGTCGGGCATAAGCGAGAGCAAGGCGGACGACTCACATGCCACGTCGAGCTCCGTGTCTCCCCGACGGTCTCGTCGATGATCGTAGAGCGACGGATGTCTCGTACACTCTCGATAGCATGGCAGGCCCTGCTCATTGGCACTATAGCCTACCTGCTCTTTAGGCCGGGAGGGGGGGCGCGTGTGAGGATTGAGCGTTGGCGTGCACAGCGAGCATTCCGGACCGCCGTGGACAGCCTCTGGCCGACAATATCAGGTGACGCGCTCACAATCCACGGCGATCCGCGACTTGCGGTATCTCTTGTGGAGTTCGGTGACTTTCAATGCCCGTACTGTCGGGAGGCTGTACCTGTACTGGACTCATTGATCGCGACTCATCCCCGTCTTCACGTGGCATTCGTCAACTTACCACTCCCGATGCACCGATATGCCCGCGACGCGGCAATAGCGGGAATCTGCGCGAGCGAGCAGGGGCGCTTCGCTCGAATATACCATTACCTGTACGAGACCGAGTCGTGGGACCGTGATCCCAATTGGGCAACCACCGCGCGTGCGGTTGGGGTAGACAACCTCCGCCAATTTCGCAGATGTCTACGCGATGCCGGAACTGCTAGGAGAGTTGATCGCGAGATCATGCTGGCCAAGGCACTGGCTCTACACGCAACTCCGACATTCGTGTCGCAACGTGACGTGGTCGTTGGGGTCCCCACGGAACATCAACTGGAGACGCTTGCTCCGACGATGCATTGAGGGGGCGGAGACTGTGTGTCGCGACAATGCTGGATACCAGACCACGTGTGCCATGGATGGGAGTAGCGGATGCTACACCGACGCGTGCAGGTCGTAGCCGTCGTTGGCTGCTTCATCAACGCACAAGGGCTGCGGGGACGTCGCGCTTCGGGTCGCACGGCTCCATGAAGAGCAGGGCTTGTTGGCGGCGGATCGCCTGGTCGGCCTCCGGCGCCGCAGACACGAAATTGCCAGCGGGACACCAGTCATGAGGACAACTGCTTGCCAGCGGTTTCGGACTCACGATTGTGCTCCACGCAGGTTCCATGTCATCTTGGGATAGGCAGGCCCGCGCCGCCCGTTGGATTCCGGTGGTCGTGGCGTCTTTCGCGATTGGGCTTGCAGGCGGCTGGCTCGTCCGTCCAGAACCACTCCGCGCGATGCAGACGTGTCGCCACTATCAATGCTACCGCCAGTGCTGGTTGGGTGGATGTGACTACTCTTGTGCTGAGTACGCCGAGGGGACGATGACGGTCTGTACGTTCGACGCCACCTCCTGCACCAATACTGCCTGCTCGCCGTGAGAGCCGCACAAGCTCGGATGGATCGAACGCCGTCGCCGTCACCTAACCCCACGCACCGTGGATCGAATTGCGAGAGTCGATACTGGAGAGTGACGAAAGGGACGGTGACGCGCAGGCCCGGCGCTTCCGCCTAAGGTATTCACCATGCAATCCAACGAAGCTGCGTTCCTCTTGTTCCTCCTGACTGTTGCACTTGGCGGTGCTACCGTCGGATTCGCTGTCGCATGGCGTTCCGTGAGTGCCCATGCTCGGCGCCTCGAGAACATGATTCGGGAGTGGGGGAGCAGTGAGGAGCGGACGCGCCGCGTGGAAGACGCTCTCGATGGTGTTGCGCGCGACGTGACCCGACTCCAGGAGGAGCAGGAGTTCCTTTCGCGGTTGGTGACGCAGGCGAAACAGGCACAACTGGGGGATGGGGGCCACGACGATCCGTCACCTGGTTGAGATCCGGTAGCGGGCGGTCGCGACCGAATCTCGGCTACGATTCCCAAGCCTACAGCGCGTACGCGTGGCCATCACGCACAACGAGCGGGTGGGCCGCCAGCCTGTACGCGACTGAACCGGGAATGGTGAGTGTGCCAAGGAATCGTCCGATGCGATCGAACACGTCCATCGGTGTCTCATGCGCACCCACCACCGGCGTGGGGAAGACCCAGAGAGAGCCGTCGTCCGCCACGATGAACGTCTGGAACGGCGGCTTGGTGGAGGGAATTAGCGAGCCGTCCACCTTGTGCCCGCGGGCGAGCTTGACGAGGCCCGCGATCGCGGAGTCCCGCTCGGTCGCCGTCACGGGTACGGGGGCATACTCGCGCTCGACGACGCGCACCGTATCCCACCGGTGGTTCAGTTCGAGGAGACGATACCCGTCGATCGGTCCACCCCACACGTTTCCGCGCGGCCCGATGCGGAGTACGGCGTTCGCCTGATACGGAACGCTCGCCATCGTCCCAATCCCGCTCGCGTCCCTGAACTCGTAGAACAGAGGCGGTGTCGGTGGGCTCGGCGGAACGAGCGTGTCCACGAACCCCTTCGCCGTCGTGTCGTAGTGAGCGAGCGCCATCGCATAGTGCCCGCGCCACATGAGGTCCACGAGATCGTACCGTTCGCCGGACGTGACAAATCGTCCGGATGGAGTCCACCCCCGCGAGCCCGTGGTGCGGGGATACGTCGCAACGACGTTGCCGGCGGTGTCGAACACATCGTACCGTCCGAGCCGCTCGTCGGTGACCCAGAGACGCCCGTCGCGGTCGAGGGCCAACCCATTCGCCCCGCGAAACTCCCCGGGCCCCGCACCCTGGCGGCCGATCGTGCGCATGAACGCTCCGGCAGAATCGAAGACCCGCACTTCCTGGCTCTGCCGGTCGAGCACGTAGATCCGCCCGGCGCGATCGGCCGCCACGGCCCCAACCTGACCGAACGTCTCTGGCCCGCTCCCCTCCGCGCGGCCGATGGTGAGATCGGGTACGATCCGCCATGCGCTCGCCGAATCCCAGAGGCCATGCTCCGGGTTGTGCACCACGACGGCGCCGTTGCCGAGCGTGTCGATGGTTACGGCGGCGGAGCCGGTCTGCGATCCACCACTGCAGGCGATGAACACGAGAAGGTAGAGTGGCAGCGTGGTAGTGTGGCAGAGGGTTCGACACCATCCCCCGCCACCCCGCCACCCCGCCACCCTGCCTCCGTCTTTCCTTCCGCTCCTGCCACCCATCCCTATCTCCTTGCCACAAGGGAACTTACCAGCCATCCTGCCCATTGTTTTCCCCCCCGGAAATAGGTATAATTACCGGACCTCGCTAGGGGTCTTTTCCGGGCCCCTTTTTTCATTTCCAACAGGCCGAGTATGACCGCTCCCAACCAGCGCGAACGCATCCTCCCTCGCTTGATCGAAGACGAGATGAAAGAGTCGTTCATCGACTACTCGATGAGCGTCATCGTCCAACGCGCACTGCCCGACGTGCGCGACGGACTCAAACCGGTGCACCGGCGGATTCTCTACGCGATGAGCGGGTTGGGGCTCGTGCCGGGGCGCCCGTACAAGAAATCGGCGACGGTCGTCGGTGAGGTGCTCGGCAAGTACCACCCGCACGGCGATTCGGCCGTCTACGACTCGCTCGTGCGCATGGTGCAGGACTTCTCCCTCCGCTATCCGCTGGTGGACGGCCAGGGGAACTTCGGCTCGATCGACGGTGACAGCGCGGCCGCCTACCGGTACACGGAGGCGCGTCTCACCGCCCTCGCCGTCGAGATGCTCCGCGACATCGAGAAGCAGACGGTCAACTTCGCGCCCAACTTCGACGACCGGCTCGAAGAGCCCACCGTCCTCCCGTCCGCGCTCCCGAATCTGCTAATCAACGGCTCGTCGGGCATCGCCGTCGGCATGGCCACCAACATCCCGCCGCACAACCTGCGCGAGGTGGGGGCCGCCATCCGCCACCTGGTGGACAACCCCGAGTGCGAGATCAAGGACCTCCGCAAGCTGATCAAGGGGCCCGATTTCCCGACGGGCGGCTTCATCTACGGCCGCGACGGGATCAAGGAGTGCTACGAGACGGGGCGCGGCCGGATCATCATGCGCGCCCGCGCGCAGATCGAAGAGAAGGAATCCACCGGCAAGGCCCAGATCGTCGTCACCGAGATTCCCTTCCAGGTGAACAAGACGCGCCTGATCGAGCAGATCGCCGAGCAGGCGCGGAGCAAGAAGGCCCCCGACATCAGCGACCTGCGTGATGAATCCGACCGTGACGGCATGCGGATCGTGATCGAGTTGAAGCGCGACGCCAACGCCGACGTCGTGCTGAACCAGCTCTACAAGGGCACGCAGATGCAGGCCACCTTCGGCGCCATCATGCTGGCGCTCGTGGACGGCCAGCCGAAGGTGATGGCCCTCAAGGAGATCCTCCAGCACTTCGTCGATCACCGCCACGAGGTGATCGTCCGGCGCTCGCAGTTCGATCTCGATGCCGCCGAAGCCCGCGAGCACATCCTCGAGGGGCTCAAGATCGCGGTCGACAACATCGAGGAGGTCATCAAGATCATCCGCGGCGCCACGGACGTGGACGACGCGGACGCCCAGCTCCGCGAGCGGTTCGATCTCTCCGAGAAGCAGAGTAAGGCGATCCTCGACATGCGGCTCGCCCGGCTCACCTCGCTCGAGATCGACAAGCTCGAGGCCGAGATCAAGGAGGTCCGGGCGGTCATCAAGGGGCTCAAGGAGCTGCTCGGCTCGCGCGAGAAGCGGTTGGCGGTGCTCAAGGAAGAGCTCGAGGCGCTCGAGAAGAAGTTCGGCGACGAGCGCCGCACCGAGATCGTGGCCGACCAGGGCGATTTCTCCGTCGAGGATCTGATCGCCGAGGAAGACATGGTGATCACGATCTCCCATTCGGGATACATCAAGCGCATCCCCGTGAGTACCTACCGCCGCCAGCGGCGCGGCGGCCGCGGACTCGCCGGGATGGGCATCAAGGAAGACGACTGGGTCGAGCACCTGTTCATCGCCTCGACGCACGACTACGTCCTCTTCTTCACGCAGACCGGTCAGGTCTACTGGCTCAAGGTCTACGACATCCCGCAGGGCGGCCGCGCCGCGCGCGGGAAACCGGTCGTGAACCTGATCAGCATCAAGCCCGACGAGCGGATCGCCGCGTTCGTGGGCGTGCGGGAGTTCAGCGAGGACAAGTTCTTGATCTTTGCGACCGCGAGCGGGACGGTGAAGAAGACCGCGCTCTCGGCCTACGGGAATCCGCGCGCCAACGGCATCAACGCCATCAACATCGAGTCGGGTGACGAGCTGATCGACGTCTCCGTCACCGACGGGACCAACGACATCGTCCTCGCCACGAGAGCGGGGATGAGCATCCGGTTCCACGAGAACGACGTCCGCGAGATGGGGCGCGCTACGACCGGCGTCCGCGGGATTCAGCTCGAGGGCGACGACCGCGTGATCGGGATGGTGGTGATCCGCCGCGACGCCACGCTCCTCGTGGTGAGCGAGAAGGGGCTCGGCAAGCGCTCGGAGCTCTCCGAGTACCGCGTACAGCATCGCGGCGGGAAGGGCATCATCACGCTCAAGCGGACGGCCAAGACCGGCTCGATCGTGGCGCTCAAGGAAGTGCTTCCCGATGACGAGTTGATGATGATCACCCGCCACGGCGTCATCATCCGCGTCCCCGTCGAGGGGATCCGCGTGATCGGCCGCAACACGCAGGGCGTCAAGGTGATGAACCTCGACGACGGCGATACGGTGGTGGACGTCACCCGCGTGGTGAAGGAGGACGAGGGTGAGGGCGAGAACGGTAACGGGAATGGCGAGGAATCCGAGCCGACCGTCGTCTCGGAGGGCCGCGATCAGCGGGAAATGGACGTCTAGCCTGCAGACGGCTACATTCGTGGCCCCGTGACACCGTCTACCGCCAGCACGCGCGACGCGGGCCTCGTCTCCCTCGAGGCCATCCGCGAGGCCGCCCGCGGCCTCGAAGGCGTCGCGGTGCGCACCCCCCTCGTGCCGGTGCCGGCGCTCGCCGAGCGGTTCGG
>Ga0102953_1000556_pt1 | contig 25538 bp, 24 predicted proteins | sample SalPon2A_C_D2_MG_FD_78509 | JGI IMG/M metagenome (GOLD analysis project Ga0102953, IMG submission 78509) | Soil microbial communities from South San Francisco under conditions of wetland restoration - Salt Pond MetaG R2A_C_D2_MG | ecosystem: Environmental > Terrestrial > Soil > Wetlands | place... | reverse complement strand
GATGACGGCTGCGAGGACTTTAACGACTACGTCCTGCCGGTGCTGCAGCGGTACAATTTCCCGGCCACCGTTTTTCCGGTCGCCGGCCTTCTCGGCAGGGAAGCCGAGTGGTTTGCCGCCCAGGGGCGCGAAGCACCGAAGATCATGGATGGAGAAACCCTGCGGCAGTTGCGACAGCTGGGGATCCTGGTCGGCGGGCATACCATGACCCATCCCCGATTGAGCCGCATCGGCCGCGCCGAGATGAAGCAGGAGATCGTGCAAAGCAAAGAGGTGCTGGAGGACCTCCTCGGGGAGTCCCTGGATTTTTTCTGTTATCCCTACGGTGACTTCGATACCGAAGTCACCCGTACGGTCAGGGAAGCCGGTTATCGCTGTGCACTGAGTTGTATCCGCGGCAGCGCCACGGGCGCGGACGATCCTTTCCTGCTGCCGCGTAAAGCGATTTCCTGGGGCGACAGTCTGGCGGGTTTTTTCTGGAAACTTCATATGAAACACAAAAAGAAACCGACCGGGCCCGATGCCCCCAAGCCGGGATGTTGTTGACCCGTTTTTTCAGCTGAACGAAAACGAAGATGATGCGGTCCCTTCACATTATCGGCAGCCGACAGTTCGGCGGCGCCGAAAATTTTTTTTTGCGGCTCGTCACGGCGCTCAAATCCGATCCGAGGCAAGACCCCCTTGTCGTGATTCGGCCGCGGAGCCCTTTACGGGGGCCCCTTGAAAAGGCCGGCTTTCCCCCCTTTTTCGTTCCCATGCGCAACGGCTGGGATCTTTTCTCCATGTGGCAAATCCGGCGCCTCATCCGGGAGCAGAAACCCCGGATTGTCCAGACCTACATGGGGCGGGGAACGCGATTGACCCGCGTCCCCGAAAATTCGGGTGCCGTCCACGTCGCCCGGCTCGGAGGATACTACAAGATCGACGGCTATTACCGCCATGCCGATGCCTGGATCGGCAATACCCGGGGACTCTGCGATTATCTGGTGAAGCAGGGCCTTCCGGCCCGGCGGGTTTTTCCTGTCGGCAATTTCGTGCCCGTTTCCCCGGCCCCGACCGCCGAAGAGCGCACCGCGTGCAGGCGCGAGATCGGTCTTCCCGAAGATGCGTGGGCGCTCTTTACGCTGGGCCGGCTCATCGCCATCAAGGGGTTCGACGAATTACTCCAGGCATTTTCGCGCATGCCCGAGGCGATCGGCGGGCGGCCGCTTTACCTGGTGATCGGCGGCGACGGACCTTTGCGGCAAAACCTGGTCGATCTGGCGCAATCGCTTGGCGTTGAGCAACGTGTGATATGGCCGGGCTGGCTCAACGATCCCGATCCCTATTTCCACGCGGCCGATCTTTTCGTCTGCCCCTCGCGGGTCGAAACGCTCGGCAACGTGATTCTGGAAGCCTGGGCTCACGGCCTGCCGGCAGTATCCACCGAGACTCCCGGTGGCACGGAGTTGATCGAAACCGGAGAAAACGGACTGCTGACGCCGCTCGAAGACCCCGAAAGCCTGGCGGGGACCTGCACCGAGCTGCTTGGCCAGGGGGCCGCCGTGCTGGACCGGCTGGCGCGAAAGGGGAGAGAAACCCTGGAGCGTCATCATACACGGGAGGCTGTTATCGGGGCGTATCGCGAGATGTACGATCAGCTGGTCCATCGTGGCGACTGAAGATATGGATGTGGCGAGCATTCTGATTGTCCGGCCCAGTTCCATCGGGGATATCGTCATGGCCTCACCGATGCTTCCCGTTTTGCGCCGGGCCTATCCGCGGGCGCATATCGCCTGGCTGGTGGAGCCCGCCCTGTCGGACCTGCTGCGCGCCCACCCCGACCTCGATGAGGTGATCTGCTGGTCGAAGGGCAACTGGCGCGGTTTATGGCGGCAGGGCAGGTTCGCGACGTTGCTCAAAGAGATGAGAGATTTTTCCGGGCAACTGAAAAAAAGACGATTCGACTGGTGCCTCGATGGCCAGGGGCTGCTGCGCAGCCGGTTGCTTTGCCGGCTGTCTGGCGCCCGCGAGCGGATCGGCTTTGCCTCGAAAGAGCCCGGCCGCCGGCTGATGACCCGGCTGATCTCCCGTGGCCCGGACTCCAAGGAGATGGGCTCGGAATACCGCCACCTCATGTGGGAGCTGGGAATTGATCCCGGGGATTTCGCGCCCAGCCTTCACCTGGCTGAAGACGATGTCGCAGAGGCCGGCAAGGCGCTGCGCGGGGCAGGCATCGGCGGCGACTTCGCGGTACTTGCCCCCTTTACGACCCGGCCGCAGAAACACTGGTTCGACGAGCGCTGGGCGGAGTTGGGGCAGAGGCTAGGGCAGGAGCGGGAACTTCCGGTCCTGGTTCTCGGCGGCCCCGGCGACCGGTCGCGGGGGGGGCGGATCTGCCAAAAGGGCGGTGCCGGAATGGTGAATCTCGCCGGAGAGACCTCCCTGGCGCAGAGCGCCGCCCTGGTGGAAAGAGCCCGGCTCGTCGTCGGGGTGGATACCGGATTGACGCATATGGGAACCGCCTTTCGGCGGCCGACGGTGGCTCTTTTCGGGTCGACCTGTCCCTACCTGGAGACGCCCAGCCCGATGACGCGGGTACTCTACCAGGAATTTCCCTGTTCGCCCTGCAAGAGGCGCCCCGTCTGCGACGACCGGTTCGACTGCATGGCCGCCCTGACCGTCGAGAAGGTGCTGGCTGCGGCTCGGCGGTTGGTTGATCAAGCGGCAGAGCGGCAATGAGAATTTTGCACATCGAAACCGGGATGAACCTCTACGGCGGCGCACTCCAGGTTCTTTACCTGCTGCGCGGCCTGCATCAACAGGGAAGCGGGAATATCCTCGTCTGTCCCGAAGGAAGCGAGATCGCCCGGGCCGCCGCGCCGTATGCCGAGGTGCGGGCACTGCCGATGCGGGGAGAGTTGGACCTTCTGTTCGGGGCGCGGCTGGTCCGGCTGGTCAAAACGGCCGGGCCGGATCTGATCCATGTGCACAGTCGCCGCGGGGCCGACCTCTGGGGGGCGCTTGCCGCCAGGCTGACCCGAAACAAGGCTCTCGTGACGCGGCGGGTCGACAACCCGGAGCCCGGCTGGCTGGCTCGGCTTAAATACCGGCAGTTTGCCCACGTGGTGACGATTTCCGAGGGGATTCGCCGGGTTCTGCTGAAAGAAGGGGTTGCCTCCGGGCACGTGAGTTGCGTGCACAGCGCCGTGGACCTCGATGCCTGGCAGCAGCCCTGCGACGTTGATTGGTTTCGCCAGGAATTCGGCCTGCCCGAAGATGCCCGGGCCGTGGGAGTGATCGCACAGCTCATCCCCCGCAAGGGGCATCGTTTCCTCATCGAGGCGGTGCCGCGAATACTCACCAAGGTTCCCGGGGCGCATTTCCTGTTTTTCGGCAAAGGTCCGCTGGAAACGGATCTGCGGGGCCTGTGTGAAAAGCAGGGGATGGGAGACCGGTTCGTCTTCGCCGGTTTTCGTGAGGACCTTTCACGCATCGTGCCCTGCCTCGACCTGGTGGTGCACCCGGCTCTCATGGAGGGCTTGGGCGTTTCCCTGTTGCAGGCCGCGGCGGCGGGCGTGCCGATCGTCGGCGCCGGGGCCGGGGGAATTCCCGAAATCGTCCGGGACAGCGTCAACGGATACCTCGTTTCGCCCGGTGATGCCGCGGCATTGATCGATCCGGTAACCCGCCTGCTGACCGACGCCGAGCTGGCCGCCGGCTTCGGGGAGGCCGGTCGTCGGATCGTGGAGGAGCGTTTTTCGATCGAGGCCATGGTGGCGGGTAATCTGGAGATCTACAGGCAACTGGCGAATCAGTGAAAATTGACGGTCGGAGTTTTTCAGCTCCGGCTTCCCTGATACAGAAGGTTCGGAAACGGAGAAAAGTTCAATGCTGAATCATCACAGCATCCTGGTTACCGGCGGTACCGGGTCTTTCGGCAAAAAATTCGTCGAGACGGTCCTCAAATCCTATCCCGAGGTGACCAGATTGGTGGTCTATTCGCGGGACGAACTCAAACAGTACGAAATGTCCCAGGAATTTCCCCCCGAGGAATATCCGCAGATTCGATACTTTATCGGGGACGTTCGCGACCCGGACCGTCTGAAGCGAGCCATGGAGGGGATCGATGTCGTCATCCACGCCGCCGCGCTCAAGCAGGTCCCGGCGGCCGAATACAACCCCTTCGAATGCATCAAGACCAATGTCATCGGGGCGCAGAACGTGATCGAGGCCTGTCTGTCGAGCCAGGTCAAGCGCGTGGTGGCCCTGAGCACCGACAAGGCTGCTGCGCCGATCAACCTGTACGGCGCGACCAAGCTTTGCTCCGACAAGCTCTTCGTCGCCGCCAACAACATGAAGGGAAAACGCGATCTCAAGCTTTCGGTGGTGCGCTACGGCAACGTCATGGGTAGTCGCGGCAGTGTGATTCCCTTTTTCCTGAAAAAACGCCAGGAAGGGGTTTTCCCCATCACCGACGAAAAAATGACCCGCTTCAACATCTCCCTGGAGGAAGGTGTCGCCCTGGTATTGCGCGCCCTTCAGATCCAGTGGGGAGGAGAGATCTTCGTTCCCAAGCTGCCGAGCTACCGCATAACCGACCTGGCCGAGGCGATCGGACCGGACTGCCGCCGGGAGGTGGTAGGCATCCGCCCCGGGGAAAAGCTCCACGAAGAAATGGTCACGGAAACGGACGCGCTCAATACCATGGAATTCAAGGATTATTTTGTCATCCTTCCCTCCATGTCCCTGTGGGACGTCGATGCCTTCATGGCCGCCTTCGGCGGGAAGCGGTGCGCTCCCGGCTTCAGCTACAACAGCGGTACGAATTCCGAGTGGCTCGGTGTCGAGGAGGTGCGGGAGCTCATCCGGCTGCATGTGGACCCCGCTTTTGTCGTTTGAGGACACGGACCTTGGAAAAGAGATTCATCCCCTACGGGAGACAGGATATCAGTGACGAGGACATCCAGGCGGTCGTGGAGGTTCTGCGCTCGGACTGGCTGACCCAGGGTCCGGCTGTGGAACGGTTCGAGAGGGCCGTGGCCGAGTATTGCGGGGCCAGGTATGCCGTGGCGGTAGCCAACGGTACGGCGGGCCTGCACCTGGCCGCGCTGGCCGCCGGTTTCGGCCCGGATGATGAGGTGATTACCTCGCCGATCACTTTCGTCGCCTCGGCCAACTGCATCGTTTATTGCGGGGCAAAACCCGTATTTGCCGACATCGATCCGCAAACCTACTGCCTGGACCCCCGGCAGGTGGAGACAAAGCTTTCCGGGACGACACGCGGATTGATTCCCGTGCATTTTGCCGGGCAGCCCTGCGACATTGCCGCAATGGCCGCCATAGCCCGCAAGAACGACCTTGCGGTGATCGAAGATGCCGCTCACGCCATCGGTGCCAGTTACGAGGTGGACGGCCGCAGATTCAAGGTCGGATGTTGCGCGCACTCCGACATGACCATCTTCTCCTTTCATCCGGTCAAGCACATGACGACCGGGGAGGGGGGGATGATCACCACCAACAGCGCGGAGCTCTACGAAAAGCTCTGCCTGCTGCGCACCCACGGGATCACCAGAAATCCGCAACGGCTCACCACCAGCGACGGACCCTGGTATTACGAACAACAGGCGCTCGGCTTCAACTATCGCATTACCGATATCCAGTGCGCTCTCGGCCTCTCCCAGCTGAAGCGTCTGGACTCCTTTGTCGCGCGACGCCGCGAGATCGTCGCCGCCTACAACGAGGCGTTCTGGGGACACGGAAGCCTTTTTTCTCCTTTCGAGCGTCCGGGAGCATACTCCTCCTGGCACCTCTACATGCTCGGTTTCAGGGGGATCGATCGCGGCATCGCATTCGATCGGTTACGCGAAAAAGGGCTGGGGGTCAACGTGCATTATATCCCCGTTCATCTGCAGCCCTATTACCGGAAGCGGTTCGGCACTGCAGCCGGGGATTTCCCATGCGCCGAGGCATATTACCGGGAGGCGGTGACTTTGCCGCTCTTCGCCTCCATGAGTGAAGATGATGTTCGGTACGTCATCCAGACGGTGTTGGAGACTGTCGAGGAGCTGCGCTGATGCTCAAGGTCGCCATCATTCCCGCCCGCGGCGGCAGCAAGCGTATCCCGCGAAAGAACATCCGTCCCTTCGCAGGCAAGCCGATCATCGGCTATTCGATCGAGGCCGCCAGAGAAAGCGATCTGTTCGACAAGATCATTGTTTCCACCGATGATCCCGAGATTGCCGGGGTCGCGGAATCCTTTGGCGCCGAAGTGCCGTTTCTTCGTCCCGCTGAACTGGCAAACGACTTTGCCGGGACCGGCGCCGTGGTCAAGCACTGCCTTCAGTGGCTGGATGAGCATGACAGTCCGGTCGAGTATGCCTGCTGCATTTACGCAACCGCGCCCTTTTTGCAGGCTGGGTATTTGCGTGAAGGATATAAGAAGCTGATTGCCTCGGGTAAATCCTTTTCCTTTTCGCTCACTTCTTTCCCTTTCCCCATTCAACGGGCGGTAAGGATCCGGGAGGACGGCGCGGTGGAGGCCTTCTCGCCCGAACACATTTTTACCCGCTCACAGGATCTGGAAGAAGCATATCATGATGCAGGGCAGTTCTATTGGGGGAGGACAGGGGCCTTTCTGAGTGATGCAGTCATTTTTTCACCGGAATCGGTCCCGGTGATCTTGCCGCGTTACCTGGTTCAGGATATCGATACCGAAGAGGACTGGCAACGGGCCGAGTTGATGTATCGGGCCGTACAGTCGGGGCAGGGGAGGGCGCAGTGAAAATCGCCTTTCGGGTTGATGCCTCGGTTCAGATAGGGAGCGGTCATGTTGTCCGCTGCCTTACCCTGGCTGACGCATTGAGTGAGCGGGGTGCCGAAACGATTTTCATCTGTCGGGAGCATCCCGGTAATTTGTGCGAGTTGATCGAATCTCGCGGGCACCGTATTAGCCGCCTACCGTCCCCGGAAGGAAAGTTCCGGGGACGCTGGAACCAACACGCCCCATGGCTCGGGGTCGATAGGCAGCAAGATGCGAAGGAGACCTTGGCTGCAATCTCCGCTGCGGGGGAAGATTTTGACTGGCTGGTGATCGATCATTATGCCATCGATGTTGAATGGGGGTGCCGATTCCGGACTGTGGTCGATCGGATCGCGGTTATAGACGATCTCGCTGACCGGCCGCACGACTGCGATCTGCTCCTGGACCAGAACCTCTACCACGACATGGAGAGCCGCTACGAAGGGCTTCTTCCCGCCCGTTGCCGCCAGCTTCTCGGCCCGAAGTACGCTCTGCTTCGCCCCGAGTTTGCCCGTCAGAGACGCTGCTTGCGACCTCGGGATGGACGAGTTCGACGCATTCTGATTTTCTTCGGGGGCAGCGACCTGACCAACGAAACCGAAAAGGCGCTTGAAGCGATTCGTGGTGCCGACCTCGGCGAGGTCGCAATTGACGTTGTGGTTGGCTCGGGGAACCCTCACCGGGAACGAATCGAAAGCCTCTGCCGTTCCTTGCCGCAGGCCGATTTCCACTGTCAGGTGTCCAACATGGCGGAATTGATGGCGTCGGCCGACCTTTTTCTGGGGGCAGGTGGGTCGACGTCCTGGGAGCGATTTTCGGTAGGCCTCCCCTCTCTGGTTGTAGCTGTAGCTTACAACCAGGAGGCGCTGTCTCGGGACCTTGGTGACATGGGTTTGGTGGTTTACCTGGGGCGAAGCGAGGATGTGAACAGCGAAACGGTAAAGAAATATCTAGAAAAAATGCTTTCATGCCCGGATATTTTGATGAACTTGCAAAACTCGGCCATGGAAATTGTTGATGGTTCGGGTGCTGAACGGGTCGCAAACGAGATCTTCTCGATAGATTCTACTCGTAATTGCACCACATGGAAGGTGGGCCGAAAAAGCAGGACATGATCGGGGTTTTGGTATTGTTGGGGGCGAGACTGACCTGCAAACCAGAAAGGAGCCTATCTTGTCCTACTCGTATCTTACTCCCAAGAGGAATATGTCATCAGTCATTTGCAGGTGTCGGCTCTTTTGGCGAAAAAAAGTGGTGCCAGATCTAGAACCATAATTTTTATTGACGTTCCTATTTTGTTTCGAAAGGTTTAAATTGATTAAAGAAGAGACAAATCTAAATTCCAAATATAATATTACTATAGGCATACCGACCTTTAGGAGGTTTGAATCTATTGTAAAACTAATAGATCAAATAAAAGCATCTTTAGTTTTACGTGAAAAGGCAAAAGTTATTATTATAAACGATAGCGGTAATGATTATGATTGTATTGAATATGATAATTACTTTGAAAAGAGCGATTTTAGCGATAATTTAATTGACTGTAGCTATATTAAGAATGAAGCAAATATTGGCTATTCTAGGACATTTTTGAGGCTTTTTGAGGAGTGTGATACCGAGTATCTACTCGTTATGGCTGATGATGACTTATTGATTGATGATAACTTCATTGAAATTCTTGATTTTTTAGAAAAAAATAAACCCGATATTGCCTCTCCACAATGGCTTAGAAATGAGAAGTTGTATAGAGGTGAATCCATAACCCGAAAAGTTGAGGCGGAAGAGTATAAGCGCTGTTGTGGGCACGCTCCGGGCGTAATATATAACGTGAAAAAGGCGTCAGAGTTTCTACCTCTTTTGCGTGAGAGAATAAGTATGAATTGCTCTGCCGCTTTAACATATCCGCAAGTCTTGTTGTGTATTTCGATGATGATAACGTATGATAATTGCTGGCACCTTTCATATCCAATAGCTAAAGAGGGAGATGCTCTGGGTAGTGGGATTAAAGATTCGTCTGGTAACCATTATGGTTCCTTCGCGTCACGTTTGCAGCAAGCTGCGGCCTTTGATGATTTTATTTTAAGTTTCAAGGAAAATGACTACAGAAATAGAGTCTTGAAACAGTCGCGATTTTCAAGTTTATCTAGCGTAATTAAATCTGATGCGGATGTGAGAAAAGCCATTTCTTCGCGGTTTAAAAGGAAGAGCCTTCTGTCGAAGTTGCTTGCTTTGCTTCCCACTTCAGTCAAGGGGAAATAAAGTCTCGTTTCCGTTATTTTGGGATCTGGATAGGGGTTGTTTTTTTAAGTAAGAAAAGGGGAGGAGACATGACGCAGGTTCCGGAATTCCGGCTGAGAGAAATGACGGAGGATGACCTGGAAATGGTACTTGCTTGGCGAAATGCCGAAAGGGTTCGGGCCAACATGTACACAGACCATGTTATATCCCTGGATGAGCACAGGGCCTGGTTTTCTCGTGTCAAGGAGGACCCTGAGGCTGTTTACCTGATTTGTGAACACCAGGGGACCCCTATCGGTTGTGTCAATTTTGTCCAAATCGACAGGAAGAACCGAAATGCTTATTGGGGGTTTTACCTCGGCGAAGAACAAGGGCCACGAGGTCGCGGGTCGATCATGGAATATTTGGCTCTCGAATACGCTTTCGGCCCTCTCGATCTCCGCAAACTATGTTGCGAGGTTTTCTGCTTCAATCACCCAGTCATAAAGCTTCATACTAAATTCGGATTTCAAGAAGAGGGGTGTTTCCGGCGTCATGTCCTTAAAAATGGGAATTATGAAGACATCGCTGCGCTTGCCATCTTTAAAGAGGAATGGGAAGCGAATAGGGAGAAGATGGAGAAAATTTGTTTTCGCGGCAGGGGCAAAACTCAATGATTCCGATTCAAATAGGTAGCCACTGCGTTGGTAAGGGGAGGAGCCCTTTTATCATTGCCGAGATGTCCGGGAATCACAATCAATCCCTTGAACGGGCTCTGGCGATTGTCGAAGCAGCCGCTGCGGCCGGGGCCCATGCTCTTAAACTGCAGACGTATACTGCCGACACCATGACTCTGGACATCGACGAAGGGGAATTCTTCATCTCCGACGACTCGAGTCTCTGGCAGGGAACCTCACTCTATAACCTCTACCGGCAGGCACACACCCCATGGGAGTGGCACCGTCCGATCTTCGACCGAGCCGAGGAGTTAGGCCTAGTCTGTTTCAGTACCCCATTTGACGAGACCGCCGTCGATTTCCTCGAATCACTTGACTGTCCAGCCTATAAGATCGCCTCTTTTGAAAATACCGACATTCCACTCGTTCGCAAGGTGGCCGCCACCGGTAAACCGATGATCATCTCGACCGGGATGGCCACAGTGGCGGAGCTCGATGAGACCGTCCGTGCAGCGCGCGAATCCGGCTGTAACGATCTGATTTTGCTGAAGTGCACCAGCTCTTATCCTTCCACTCCGGAAAATACAAACATTTTTACCATCCCCCATATGCGCGAGCTGTTCGGATGCGAGGTGGGGCTCTCGGATCACACCATGGGAGTAGGAGTCGCGGTAGCAAGTGTGGCATTGGGGGCTACGGTGATCGAAAAACATTTTACTCTGCGGAGGGCTGACGGCGGGGTGGATTCCGCCTTTTCCCTGGAGCCTGAGGAGATGCGGTCGCTGGTGTTCGAAGCCGAGCGTGCCTGGCAGTCTTTGGGGGAAATCAGTTACGGCCCGACATCGGGTGAAAGAAAGTCGCTCCAGTTCCGTCGCTCTCTATATGTGGTACAGGACATAGCCGCTGGTGAATGTTTCAGTACCGAAAATGTTCGGGCAATTCGACCGGGATTGGGTCTTCCGCCCCTGTATCTGGAACACATCATCGGTCGAAAATCTCCTTGTTGTTTGAAAAGGGGAACTCCCCTTACTTTTGAAAATATTTTCAAAAAATAGTCATAATTATGCCCAATTTAAGCAAGGTAAATTTATTTATAGTGGCAACGCCACTCCAGTATCTAGCAGCAGAGAGTGTCGCTCTCAATTTTGGAAGAAATTCTAGAAATTGTATTTTTTATACTAAGCCAGAGCTGTCATCACTCATAAATAACAATAAATGGCATTCGGTCAAAAAGGCTCTCGCACCTAAATTACAAAGCAGAAAGAAGGGGGTTGTTAGAAATTTAAAAATAATTAGAAAAAATATGGAGCTCATTTCCGAGGAATGCGAAGGCTGCAAAGAAATCCGTTTGCATTGCGCACAAATATTCAGACCTGAACAAAACTATTTGATTAATTTTCTTCGAAAAAGACATTTAAAAGCAAAGTTCAGTGTACGTATTGTTCCTGACGGTCTCTTGAATGTTCGTAGATTCCCCTATAAAAAAAGAACCATTCTGAGAAGGTATTATAAAAACCTGTTTGGACTCGTTTTTACGGATTTTAAATATTATGTTTTTAAGGGAGATCGTACAGGTACAGACGATAAAATTGTTGATATAATATACATGCTTCCGAACTTCCCCCATGAATATGATGAACAAAAGATCGTTTATCTTCCCTCTTTGGTTCAATCCAGAAAAAAAGTTAATTTTTTACCAGACGTTGCCTTGGTAATCGGGCAACCTCTTTGGGGGGTTGGGGTAATGTCAAGATCAGATGTTGCAAGTGTTGGTACGGGAATTTTTAACCTTCTAAAAAAAGAAGGATTTGCTAAAATATTATATAAGTCCCATCCTGTCGATAAGAACATGGAATTTAATAGCGATAAATATGAAGAGTTGAAGTTAAATGAAACATTGGAAGAACATCTTTCTTATAATCAGTATGCCATGATTATAGGTGTGTGCAGTTCTGCTTTGTTGACCGCAAAAACTATTGTTCCAGAGACAACCCGTGTCATTTCGTATGGTATGAACAAATGCCACTTCGCAGATGATGAAGAAAAAAATAAAATTTTAAATCCTTTCCAAAAAATGAAAGTAGAACTTCTGGACGGATGAGCAAAAAGTTTAGAGTTGATTGATTTTATGGATTTTTATTTAAAGACAAGCTTCGGGGGCCGGAATCCGGGATGAATAAAGACAGTAAGATAGCTTTTTACGGATTTCGCGGCGGTGAAGGGGGCATCAGCCACGTGATGCTCAACCTGATGAACGCCGTTGCCGCGACAGGCGTCCAAGTCGATCTGCTCCTGCACGCCACCGACATCCCGGAACTTGACCGGGTGCGGTCCGACATCCGGGTCTTTCGCCTTGGTGAGGGCGGAAGCTTCAAGCGGGCTCTGGCCCTGAGCTGGTATCTGCGGGCGGAAAAGCCCTTCGCCCTGCTGGTCAACCGCGAGCGGGCCAACCGGACCGCGGTTCTGGCCAGGATGCTGGCCCGCTCCCCGGTGAAGCTGGTGATACGGGTCGGGATGGCCATCTCCAAGGCCCTCGAGCGCCGGTCACTTTTCAAGCGACTTACGCGAAAATGGGGAATGGTCTACTGTTATCGGCGCGCCGAGGTCGTGATTGCCAATGCCGAAGGGGTCGCCACGGACATCCAGGACATTCTCGGTCTTCCCCGGGAGCGTATCCGGGTGCTGGACAATCCGACCGTCACTTCCGACCTGCTGGAGCAGAGCCGGGAACCGGCGGATCACCCTTGGTTGCAGCCCGGCTCGCCGCCGGTCGTCATCGGCGTCGGCCGGCTCGCCCGGCAGAAGGATTTCCCGACGCTGCTCAAAGCTTTCGGCATCCTGCGTGGCGAGCGGGATTGCCGCCTGCTGATCCTCGGCGAGGGAAAGGAGCGCTCGGCCCTTGAGCAGTTCGCGAGCGACCTCGGCCTGCAGCAGGAGGTTGCTTTCCCGGGGTTCGTCGCCAACCCCTTCAAGTTCATGAGCCGCTCCGCCCTCTTCGTTCTTTCCTCCGCGTGGGAAGGTTCGCCCAACGTCTTGATCCAGGCCCTGGGGCTCGGCGTGCCCTCCGTTGCGACCGATTGCCCCGGAGGAGCGAAGGAAATCCTGGCCGACGGGAAATATGGACCGCTGGTTCCGGTGGGGGACCCTGAGGCCCTTGCCCGGGCGATGCGCTCCTGTCTCGATGCTCCCCACCCGCCGGAATTCCTGCGCCAAGGCGCCGAAAGATTCCACGCGGACATCTGCGCACGGGCCTACCTGAACGCCATGGGGCTGGGCAGATGACCGCAGAGCAACGGAAGATCGCCATCTTTCTGGCCACCTCGGGGCACAGCGGCGTCGACCGGGTCATGTCCAACCTGATCACCGAGATCGCCGGCAGGGGATTTGCCGTCGATTTGCTGCGCATCAGAAACCACGGTCCGCACCTTGCCGAGGTTCCGGCCAACGTGCGCCTGGTCGACCTGGGGACTTCCCATGTCAACAGCAGTTTCCCGGCGCTCGTGCGCTACCTGCGCCGGGAGAGGCCGCAGGCGCTCCTGAGCGACAAGGATCGCCTGAACCGACTGGCCATCGTGGCCAGGCGCTTTGCCGGAGTCCCGACGCGCATTGCGGTTCGCATGGGGACCACGGTTTCGGAGAATCTGGCCAAACGCAGCTGGCTTGATCGCAATCTGCAATATTTTTCCATCCGCTGCCTCTACCCCCGGGCGGACGTGGTTCTCGTTCCATCCCGCGGCGCCGCCGAGGACATCGTGAATATCGGCCGGTTGAACCCCGCCAGGGTGTGCGTGGTTCCCAGTCCGATCGTCAATGAACGTCTGGACCGAATGGCTGCCGAAAAGACCGATCACCCGTGGTTGCGCGATGAATCAATCCCGGTCGTTCTCGGGGTCGGAGAATTGTGTGAGCGCAAGGACTTCGCCACTCTCGTCAAGGCTTTTGCCCGGCTGCGAAAATCAAGAGAGGCTCGGCTGATTATTCTGGGAGAAGGAAAGAAGCGCGAGGAGCTGCAGGCCCTGGCCCGGGAACTCGGGGTCGCGAAGGATGTCGACCTGCCCGGCTTTGCCGCCAATCCCTATGCTTTCATGGCGCATGCCTCGTTGTTCGTCCTCTCCTCCCGCTGCGAAGGCGCTCCGGTCGTGCTGATGGAGGCCCTGGCCTGCGGCACCCCGGCGGTCGCCACCGATTGCCCGAGCGGCCCGAGGGAGATTCTTCGGGACGGGCAGCTGGGCGGCCTCGTTCCGGTCGGTGACGAAGAAGCCCTGGCCGCCGCGATGGCGCAAACCTTGAGCATGCCGCCCGCCCGTCAGGTCCTGCGCGACGGTGCCCGGCCCTATCGCGTTGCCGCCAGCGCCGACGCCTACCTGGAGGCCCTGGGAGTGGCTCATGACTGACGCCTGGAAGCAGAAAGCTCCCCGTATCGCCGTCTTTGCGTCCTTCTCCGGCAAGGGGGGGGTCGAACGGATGCTCGTCAACCTCTGCGAGGGCCTGCTGGCCGCGGGATGCGCGGTCGACCTGGTGCTGGTCAAGTCGAAGAGCGAGCACCTCCAGGGGCTTTCCCCCGGGGTGAACGTCGTCAAGCTGAAACGCTCCCCTACCTTCGGCAGCGTTTTCGGCCTGGCGGCCTATCTGCGGCGGGTTCGCCCCGACGCCATGCTCGCGGCCAAGGATCGCGCCGGTCGGACGGCGATCGCGGCAAGGCGCCTGTCCGGGGTTCCCACCCGCATCGTGTTCCGGCTGGGGACTACGCTGTCCGCGGCCCTGGAGGGGAAATCCCCCCTGCGCAAGTGGCTCTGGTATCTGCCGATGCGCCTGATCTATCCGGCCGCCGACGGGATCGTGGCGGTCTCCGGGGGGGTCGCCGACGATCTTTCACAGATCACCGGTCTGCCGCCCGAACGGTTCCAGGTGATTCCCAATCCGGTGATCACCCCCCGGCTGGCCGAAATGGCCCGCGAGGAGGTGGACCATCCCTGGCTTTCAAAGGGCGAGCTTCCGGTTGTTCTCGGCGTCGGCAGGCTCACCCGGCAGAAGGATTTTCCCACCCTGGTCCGGGCCTTTGCCAGAGTCAGGGAAAAAACGCCCTGTCGCCTTATCCTCCTCGGCGAGGGGCGGGACCGGCAGGCCCTGGAGGCGCTTGCCGCCGACCTTGGGGTGAAGGAGGACGTGGACCTGCCCGGTTTTGCGCCCAACCCCTACGCCTGGCTGAGCCGGGCATCCCTGTTCGTTCTTTCCTCGGCCTGGGAAGGCTCCCCCAATGCCCTGACCGAGGCCCTGGCGCTCGGCACCCCGGTGGTGTCCACCGACTGCCCCAGCGGCCCGCGGGAGATTCTTGCCGGGGGCCGCGTCGCCCCCCTGGTGCCGGTTGGCGATGTGGAGCAGATGGCCCGGGCCATGGAAAAGGTTCTGGCCGAACCGCCCGGAAGAGAGGCCCTTGTCGGTGCCGCCGAAGCTTACACGGTCGAAAACAGCAGCCGGAGGTACCTCGAACTGCTGATGGGACCGGAGAAAATGAAAGAGGACTGGGCATCATGCTGATTTCCAATAAATACAAATTTCTTTTCGTGCATATCGCCAAGACCGGCGGAACCAGCGTTCGGGCGACCCTCGAAAAATACCGCTGGCGCGATCCCCTGTTTTTGCCGCAATTCATCTGCAGTCGCATCAGCCACCTGACCGGTCATCGGATCGGCAGCAAGATTCCGCGCCACGCAAAAATCATCGCCGCTCACGAAATGCTGCCCCGCGAACTGTTCGATGCGCTTTTCAAGTTCGCCTTCGTGCGCAATCCGTGGGACCTTCAGGTCAGCTCCTTTCACCATATCAAGCGGGAAAGGCCCCATCTGCTGGCCGGACATGATGACTTTGAAAGCTTTCTGCGCTACAAGCTCGATCCCGATCGACCCTATCAGTTTCATATCGATACGTCGATCGAACTGCAGTCCGATTACCTCATCGATCTCCATGGAAACGTCCTGGTCGATTACATCGGACATTACGAAAACCTGCATGAGGATTTCCAGACCGTTTGCCGGCGCATCGGCATCCCCGGCCCCAAGCTGGCGCACAAACGCCAGGCCAAGGACCGGAAGAAATACCAGCAATACTATACCGACGAGACACGGAAACTGGTGGCCGAACATTTTCGTGCCGATATCGAAATGTTCGGCTACAGCTTTGATTGAAAAGGGAAGGCATTGATGGCACATTACCTGGTTACCGGCGGCGCCGGATTCATCGGATCGCATATCGTCGACGAACTCCTGGCGCGCGGAGAAAAGGTGCGCGTGCTGGACAACCTGGCCACCGGCAAGCGCGAAAACCTGGAACACTGCAAGGGGCGGATTGAGTTCATCGAGGACGATATCCGCGATCTGGGCGCCTGCCGGAAGGCCTGCGATAACGTCGATTACGTTCTGCATCAGGCGGCCCTGGGCAGCGTCCCCCGCTCCCTCGAAGATCCCCTGACCAGCCACGAGGTCAACGTCACCGGAACCGTCAAGATGCTCCTGGCCGCCCGGGACGCCGGGGTGAAGCGGTTCGTCTATGCCGCCTCCTCCTCCACCTACGGCGACCATCCGGGACTGCCGAAAGTCGAGGACCGGATCGGCCGGCCTCTTTCCCCCTACGCCGTGACCAAGTATGCCGATGAACTGTACGCGCAGGTATTCGCTCGCTGTTACGGCCTGGAGACGGTGGGGCTGCGCTACTTCAACGTCTTCGGGCCGCGCCAGGACCCTTTCTCCCAGTATGCCGCCGTCATTCCCCTCTTCGTCAGCGCCCTGCTGCGTAAAGAGGCGCCGACCATCAACGGCGACGGCGAGCAGACGCGGGATTTCACCTTCGTGGCCAACGCCGTCGAAGCCAACCTTCTGGCCTGCCAGGCCCCGGAAGCGGCCGTGGGGGAGGTTTTCAACGTCGCCTGTCACGAACAGACTTCCCTCAACAAGCTTTATGCCCGGCTGCAGGAGCTGCTGGGGACGGAAATCGCGGCGGTGCACGGCCTGCCGCGGGCCGGCGACGTGTGCCACAGCCTGGCCGATATTTCCAAGGCCAGGCAGCTTCTGGGCTACTCGGGCAGCGTCCGCTTCGACGAGGGGCTCAAACGTTCGATTGACTGGTACCGAAATAACCTCTAGTCTAATATCCATCCGAAGACCGGGTAGAGGCAGGAGGGAGTTTCCGGCCAGAAACCAATCTATGGCAGAACCGGAGTGGTTTATGGAAAGCAGAATCAAGGCGCATTTCGACGGACACATGCAAACCATCGAGGCTACAGCCCGCGATTTGTCCGCTGGGCTGGCGCGCAGTGCGGCCGCCATTATTGAAGCGCTGCGCCAGGGGAAGAAAGTTCTCGTCATGGGAAACGGCGGCTCGGCGGCTGACGCCCAGCACCTTGCCGCCGAGTTCGTCGGCCGGTTTCTGCTGGAGCGCAAGGCCCTGCCCGCCATCGCCCTGACCACTGACAGTTCGGTTCTGACCGCCCTCGGAAACGACTACGGCTACGAGGAGGTTTACCGGCGTCAGGTCGAGGCGCTGGCGGTTCCCGGGGATGTCGTCCTCGGCATCTCCACCAGTGGCGCGTCGAACAACGTGTTCCACGCCTTGATCGCCGGCAACGAGATCGGGTGCACCACCATCGGCCTGCTCGGCTGCCAGGGGGGCAATATCGACGGCATCGTCGATATCAGCATGGTTGTTCCCTCTCGGGAAACCCCCTATATCCAGGAAGCCCACCTGACGATCATTCATATTCTCTGCAACCTGGTGGAGAGCGAACTGTTTGCAGGAGGGGAAAAAAAGCCCTGAAGGGCGACCGGTTGATATGGTCACCCGCCATCTTTCTTGGAAGCATCCATGAACCGCCTTGAACTCGAAAATTTTCTCTCCCGCCTGACCGCCGTCAATGCGCTGGTCGTGGGAGATTTGATGCTGGACGAATACCTCTGGGGAAAAACCGAGCGCATCTCCCCCGAAGCGCCGGTGCAGGTGGTGGACGTCGCCGGAGAGGAGGTCCGCCTCGGCGGCGCCGGAAACGTGATCAACAATCTGGCAGCCGTTGGCTGCCGGGTTCATGCCGTCAGCGTGGTCGGCGACGATGACGACGGCCGCAGGCTCAAGGCGATGCTGCAGGAGATGAACATCGCCAGCGACGGGATTTTTCTCGCTCCCGGCCGTGCCACCAGTCGCAAGACGCGGGTCCTGGCCAGCAACCAGCAGATGATGCGCATCGACCGGGAGAGCAACGGGGCGATTGCTGCGGACCAGGAAAAGAAGGTTGCCGACCATGTTCGGAAGGCGGCGAAGGATTTCCAGGTCATCCTGGTTTCCGATTACCTCAAGGGGGTCCTGACCGGGGGGGTGTTGCGGGAGATTATCGCCATCGGAAAAGAGCACGGGATTCCGGTGGTGGTCGACCCGAAAGGGGCCGATTTCTCCAAGTACCGCGGCGCCACCCTCCTGACCCCCAACCGGAAGGAAGCCCTGACTGCCGCGGCGATTCCGCCCGGCGGCGAAAAAGACCTCCGTCGCGCCGGCCGGAAACTGCGGCAGGCCCTGGAACTGGAGGCTCTCGTGCTGACCCGGAGCGAAGAGGGGATGAGCCTCTTTTTCCGCGACGGGCGGGAGGAAGATCTGCCGACGCAGGCCCGGGAGGTCTATGACGTGACCGGGGCCGGCGACACCGTTCTGGCCTTTCTCGGCGCCGGCCTGGGGGCAGGGATGCCCGTCGACGAAGCGGCGCGCCTCGCCAATCTGGCGGCGGGTATCGTGGTCGGGAAGGTGGGAACGTCGACCGTCTCCGCGGACGAGATCCTCGATCTGGTCGCCCACCGGCATTTCGACACCGATCTCAAGATCAAGAATCGAGACCTGGTCAGCACGATTCTCGCCGGGGAGCGGGAGAAGGGCAGGACCGTCGTCTTCACCAACGGCTGTTTCGACCTGCTGCATGTCGGGCATGTCAAATATCTCCAGCAGGCCCGCCGGTTCGGTGACCTGCTGGTGCTGGGGCTCAATTCGGATGCCTCCATCCGCCGCCTCAAGGGGCCCAAACGTCCCCTGATCGGCGAGGAGGAGAGGGCGCACATCCTGGCCGCTCTCGACTGTATCGATTACGTGGTGGTCTTCGACGAAGACACCCCCAAAGAGCTCATCGAAAAGCTTCGCCCCGATATTCTGGTTAAAGGCGGCGACTACACCCCGGAAAGCGTGGTCGGCAGGGATCTGGTGGAGAGCTGGGGCGGCCAGGTGGAAATCATCCGCTTCGTCGCCGGCAAATCGACCACGGGTATCGTTGAGAAAATCCTCCAGCAGTATCGTGAGGAATAGTGAAACCAGGTAAAAGGTGAAAGGTGAAAAGAAAATCCTTAAGCCTTGTGAACATTGGACCTTGAACATTGAACATTGAACATCCCGGGAAAACGCCCCGCCGAGCCGTCTTTTTGGACCGCGACGGCACGATCAACGAGGAGAAGGACTACCTCCACCGCATCGAGGACTTCGCATTCATTCCCGGTGTTCCGGCGGCGATCCGCCGCCTGAAGGAGGCCGGTTTTCTGGTCATCGTGGTGACGAACCAGTCCGGCGTGGGGCGGGGCTACTATTCGATGGAGGATGTCGACAGGCTGCACAGGCACCTGCAGGATGAACTGGTCGCATCCGGCACTACCGTCGACGCCTTCTACGTCTGTCCCCACCATCCCACCGAAGGGGTCGGCTCCTTCCTTCGCGACTGCGCCTGCCGCAAGGGAAAGCCGGGGATGCTGTTCCAGGCCGCGGCCGAGCACGGGATCGACCTGGAAGGTTCTTACATGGTCGGGGACAAGGCCGCCGACATTGAAGCGGGAGAAGATGCCGGCTGCCGCTCCCTGCTGGTGCTGACCGGCTACGGAGCCAGGGAAAGCAGGAAGGTCCCGGAAGAAGACGTGCCCCGATTCGCTTCCCTGGTCGAGGCCGTCGAAACGATCCTCCGCCATCACGGCGAAGCGCCTGGCTGAATAATGCATCAACCTGGAGCCCCTCGGGAGGGTGGATGGAGTTGTCCGGGCCGTGGTCCATGAGGCTTTTCAGAGCCTGATGTATCACGATTGGCGATGCAAGACCGGGCTCACGTTTTCCAGGTATTCAGGCGTAAGAAAAACAAGAAGAAAAAGGAAAAGTGATGAAATCAATCCTTGTCACCGGCGGCAGCGGCTTTATCGGCTCGAATTTTGTTCACCTGGCTTTGCAGCAATTGCCCGATTGTCGTCTGGTCAATCTCGACAAACTGACCTATGCCGGCAATCCGGAAAACCTCAAGGATGTCGATGCCGACTCCCGCTATCGTTTCGTCCGGGGCGATATTTGCGATGCGGATCTGGTGAACCGGATCTTTGCTGAGGAAGAGATCGACACGGTCGTTCATTTTGCCGCCGAATCCCATGTCGATCGCAGCATCGAGGGCCCGGCAGAGTTCATCCGCACAAACATTACCGGCACCTTCACCCTGCTGGAAGCGGCCCGCCAAGCCTGGCTGTCCGATGCCGCATCCGCCTTCGCCGGCGCTTCGGCGAACAAGCGCCTCACGCCTCACGCCTCACGCTTTTTGCACGTCAGTACCGACGAGGTCTACGGCTCCCTCGGCGAGACGGGCTTTTTTACCGAAACGACGGCCTACGACCCGCGTTCGCCCTATTCGGCGAGCAAAGCCTCCTCGGATCACCTGGTCAGCGCCTATGGACATACCTTCGGCCTGCCGATCCTGATCACCAATTGCTCGAACAACTACGGACCCTACCAGTTTCCGGAGAAGCTGATCCCGCTGATCATCGGCAACGCGCTGGAGGGTAAAGAGCTGCCCGTTTACGGGGACGGGAAAAACGTCCGGGACTGGCTCTATGTGGGTGATCACTGCCGGGCCGTCCTGGCCGTGCTGCAAGGCGGCGAGGTGGGGCAGACCTACAATGTCGGCGGCAACAACGAGAAGCGCAATATCGAGGTCGTCCATACCATCTGCGACCTGCTCGATCAGAAGATCGGCCTGCTGGCGGACGGCAGGCTGCGTCGCGACCTGATCCGCTTCGTCAAGGACCGTCCCGGACATGACCGGCGCTATGCCATCGATGCGACCAAAATCAAGGAAGAACTGGGGTGGGAACCGTCTGTCGATTTCGAGGAAGGTATCCGGAGAACCATCGACTGGTACCTGGAGCATGCCGACTGGGTGGCCTCCGTTCGTGATGGGTCCTACCGGGAATATTATGAAAGACAGTATGGGGAGAGGTGACGAGTGAGGACTGACGGCTCTTCGCGCCTTGCCCTCATTGGCGCCAACGGCATGCTGGCCGCCATGGTCAGGGATGAGGCCCTGTCCCGTTACGAGATAGTGCCTCTCGACCTGCCTGATTTCGACTTGACGGATCGGGACCGTGTGGTCGAGGAAATGGGCCGAATCAGGCCTCAGGTCATTATCAACTGTGCCGCGTTCACAAATGTCGACGGGTGCGAGACGCAAGAGGCGCTGGCTACCCGGGTCAATGGCGACGGACCCGGCTACCTGGCCGAGGCGGCTTTGGCATTGGGGGCTACCCTGGTCCATGTCTCCACCGATTACGTTTTTGCCGGGGACAAGTCGACGCCCTACCTTGAAACCGACCCGACAAATCCCCGCTCGGCCTATGGTCGCTCCAAGCTGCGCGGAGAGCAGGCCATCATTGAAAGTGGTTTGGAGAAATACTTTATCGTTCGTACCAGCTGGCTTTACGGGCCGTACGGGAAAAATTTCGTCGAGACCATGATCCGCCTGGCCAGGGAGCGTGAAGAGCTGCGCGTCGTTGCCGACCAGGTAGGCTCTCCAACGTTTACCGGCGACCTCGCGGCGGCGATTTTCCGTCTTCTGGAAACGTCGTCAGATCAGACCACCGGCGGCACCCTTAACGACCTCTACGGCATCTACCATTACGCCAACGACGGAACCTGCTCATGGCACGGATTCGCCAAGCAGATCGTCCGACATCTCGAGCAGTCCGGGGAGTCCCTGGCGGTGCGAACGGTTTCGGCCATTGCCACCGAGGAGTTTCCCCTGCCCGCGCCCCGACCGGCCTACTCGGTTCTGTCGACCGAAAAGTTCAAGTCCGTGACCGGAGAGACGGTTCCTCACTGGCGCGATGGGTTGAAACGCTATTTCGGGATCCGTCGAGGTTGACCTGCGGCGGGTTCTTTCATCTATCAGTCTAAAAGAGGATCTGTTCATGTCTGGAATCAAAAAAGGTATCGTCCTGGCCGGCGGCGCCGGCACCCGTCTCTACCCCCTGACCCTGGTGGCGAGCAAGCAGCTGCAGCCGGTCTATGACAAGCCGATGATCTACTACCCGCTCGCCACCCTGATGGCGGCGGGTATCGATGACATCCTGATCATCTCCACCCCCGAGGACACTCCCCGTTTCCGGGATCTGCTCGGCGACGGCAGTCGTTGGGGCATTCGCCTCTCCTACCGGGTGCAGCCCGAACCGAAGGGGATTGCCCAAGCCTTCCTCATCGCCGAGGAATTCATCGGAGGAGATCCGGTCTGCCTCATTCTGGGCGATAATATTTTCTACGGCAAGATGGGACTCGATGCTATTGTTCGGGACTTTTCCGCTGGCGCCCGCGTCTTCGGCTATCCGGTCACCGACCCCGAGCGCTATGGGGTGGTCGAGTTCGATCGGGAGGGCAAGGTTCTCAGTATCGAGGAAAAACCGGCGCGGCCCAAATCTCACTATGCCGTTCCGGGGCTCTATCTCTACGACAATAAGGTGGTTGAAATTACCAGGTCGCTGAAACCTTCGCCCCGGGGTGAACTGGAAATCACCGACGTCAATCTCGAATACCTGCGCCGGGGCGAACTGATGGTCGAAAAAATGGGTCGGGGAATCGCCTGGCTCGATACCGGAACCCACATGAGCCTGCTCGAGGCGAGCCATTTCATCGGCACACTGGAGGCCCGGCAGGGATTGAAGATCGCCTGTCTGGAGGAGATCGCCTACCGCAAGGGCTTTATCGATCGGGTCCAGATGGAGAGGTTGATCTCCGAGACTCCCGGGTCGAGCTACCGGCAATACCTGGAAATGATTCTGCGGGACGGGTTTTAAAGTCAGGTTCAAGTCATGAGTTTTCAGTTTTGAATTAGATTCCCTTGGATCGTGAACAGCGAAACGGATACCTGAAAATTTGGTAAAAATATTTATGAATCTCATTCCGACGAACATTCCCGACGTGTTGATCCTCGAGCCGAAGGTTTTCGGGGACGAACGGGGCTTTTTTTTCGAAAGCTTCAATCAGAAAAAATGGCACGAGCTCACCGGACTCGACACCCGCTTCGTCCAGGACAACCATTCCCGCTCAGCCCAGGGGGTGTTGCGGGGCCTGCACTACCAGATCGAGCAGACACAGGGCAAGCTGGTGCGGGTGGTGGTGGGAGAAGTCTTCGACGTTGCCGTCGACCTGAGGAAAAGTTCTCCGTCCTTCGGGCAATGGACGGGCGCTCTCCTTTCCGCCGGGAACAAACGCCAGATGTGGGTCCCCGAGGGGTGCGCCCACGGTTTTCTGGTGCTCTCGGAGGCCGCCGAATTTCTCTATAAGACGACCGACTACTATGCGCCCGCCTACGAACGCAGCATTATCTGGAACGACGCCGACCTGGGTATCGAGTGGCCCCTGGAGGGTGAGCCGGTACTTTCGGAAAAAGACGCCAGGTCGCCTGCATTCAGGGATGCCGCCTATTTCCCCTGACAATACGGTCGCTTAAGCGGAAGGGTAAGGCGTCGAAATAGGGGAACGGAGTGCCGGGTGCAGGCACAGGGACTTTTTTCAAAATCCGATATCCGCAGGTCGGAGATCGGGCTCTTCGGTCAACTGAAAGGGAGTAGTGATGAACATTACCGTTATCGGCACCGGTTATGTCGGCCTGGTTACCGGAGCCTGTTTTGCCGAGATGGGCAACACGGTTACCTGCGTGGATGTCGACGGGGAAAAGATAGCCCGGCTCAAGGAGGGGATCGTTCCCATCTACGAACCGGGGCTCGAATCGGTGGTGACCAAGAATTACCGGGCCGATCGCCTGCGTTTTTCCACCTCGCTGGCCGAGGCGGCTGCAGATTCGGAGGTCTTGTTTATCGCCGTGGGAACGCCCTCCGACGAAGACGGTTCGGCCGACCTTCGCCATGTGCTCGCTGTCGCAGGAGAAATCGGCAGGACGATAGGCAAGTATTGTCTGGTTGTGGACAAATCGACGGTCCCGGTGGGCACCGCCGACAAGGTGCGAAGCGTGATTGCGAAGGAGCTGGCCGGGAGAAAGGAGGATATCCCCTTCGATGTGGCCAGCAACCCAGAGTTTCTCAAGGAGGGTGCGGCCGTCGAGGACTTTATGCGGCCCGACCGCATCATCGTCGGAACCGACAGCTCCCGCGCCCGGGATATCCTGCGCGAGCTCTATTCGCCCTTCAACCGCAACCGTGACCGCACCATCTTCATGGGGGTTCGGGATGCGGAGATGACCAAGTATGCCGCCAATGGCATGCTGGCGACGAAAATCTCCTTCATGAATGAAATATCCAATCTCTGCGACCTGATGGGGGTCGACGTCGAGATGGTGCGGGTGGGGATCGGTTCCGACCGGCGCATCGGTTACTCCTTCATCTATCCCGGGGCTGGCTACGGCGGTTCCTGCTTTCCCAAGGATGTGCGGGCGCTGATCCACATCGGGCATGAACACGATTTCGAGCCGCACGTCCTGCACGCGGTCCATGAGCGGAACGAGCTGCAGAAACGCATACTTTTCCAAAAGATCGTCGGGCGTTTCGGCGACGATCTCAGCGGGCGAACCTTTGGTGTCTGGGGTCTGGCGTTCAAGCCGGAGACCGACGATGTGCGCGAAGCCCCTGCAGTGGTCCTGCTGCAGCATCTGGTCTCGGCCGGCGCCGCCGTCAGGGCCTACGATCCGGTGGCGATGACGACGGCGCGCCGGGCTCTGCCCGCGGAGTGGTTCAGCTCGGGTCGCGTCGAACTGGTCGAGCATCAGTACGAGGCTATCAAGGGGGTCGATGCCCTGGCCCTGGTGACCGAATGGAAGCCGTTCCGGCATCCCGATTTCGCGGCGATGAAGAGCCTGATGAAATCGCCGGTGCTGTTCGACGGCCGCAACCTTTACGAACCGGCTACGGTCCGCAATGCCGGATTCGACTATATTGGCATGGGAAGATAGACGATGATGATCAAGAGCATGACCGGATACGGCAAGGGGCAGGCCGGAAGTGACGAGGTGGCGCTGACGGTGGAAATCAAATCGGTGAATCACCGCTTCGGCGATATCAGCGTCAAGGCTCCCCGCTCCCTGATGGCCCTTGAAGGGGAAATCAAGAAGAGGGTGGCCCAGCGCCTTAAACGAGGGAAGATCGACGTATTCATCAACCAGGAATTCACCGGCAACAGTATTGTGGTTCCAACATGGAATCGCTCCCTGGCAGATGCCTATATCAGGCTCTTCGAGCAGATGGGCGAGGCTTACGACCTGCAGGGAGGGATCCCCCTCTCCCTGCTTGTCGGCCAGAAGGATGTCGTCGGACTTCAGGAGACGCCATTGGCCGAAGACTTGCTCAAACCGGTTCTGGAAGGGGCCCTGGACCGGGCTCTTGAGGCGATGGAAAAGATGCGCCGGACCGAAGGCGAGGCGATGCAGCGCGATATCGAGAGCCGCCTGCTTTTCCTGGAAACCTCCCTGGCAGACATCGAGCGGAGGGCGCCGGAGGTTCCCCGGGAATGGCAGGCGAAGCTGCGGGAGCGCCTGGCGCGCCTGCAGCAGGATGTCGAATGCGACCCGCAGCGGGTGGCGCAGGAAATAGCCGTAT
>Ga0102953_1000555_pt1 | contig 25556 bp, 19 predicted proteins | sample SalPon2A_C_D2_MG_FD_78509 | JGI IMG/M metagenome (GOLD analysis project Ga0102953, IMG submission 78509) | Soil microbial communities from South San Francisco under conditions of wetland restoration - Salt Pond MetaG R2A_C_D2_MG | ecosystem: Environmental > Terrestrial > Soil > Wetlands | place... | reverse complement strand
TTCAGGCGACGGCACGGTCGGCCCTCGAGCGGCGCACGGCGTACGTGGACACGGTGCACGACATGCCCGGCACGCGGTACATCCTCTCCGTACCGTTCCCGGACGGTTCGGTGGTGACGGTGGGCGTGGGCCCACGGAGCCGGTTGATCACCCCCGTACGCGTCGCCCGGTTCCTCCGGGGCGAACGCCCGCTGCCCGCGCCATACGCCATCACGCTCTCGGAGCCGGTCGTCGGCGGCCCGGTCGCCCCGATACGGCAGCTCCGTTGGCAGCGGGAGGGATGGCGCGTACGAGGCGAACAGCGTCTGGAGCTGTCCGGCGGCATGCGCCACCTGCACGTCATGGTGGATCTCGGTGGGGCGACGCGCGTGCTCATCCGCGCGATTCTCGTCGTGGTGCTCGACGCGGCGTTGATCGCGATCCTGTGGGTGCTGGCCGAAGGACTGCTCGGGCGCTTTCGCCTGGGACCGGGCCTGCGCGACCTCCTGACGTTCCGGTCCTATCGCTCGAGATTGGGCGCGGCGTTGGCGGTGTTCTTCGTATTGCCGACGGGGATCTTTGCCGCGTGGACGGGTGGGCGGCTCGCGGGGGAGGCCCAACGGAGCCGGGATCTCATCATCGGGCAGACGCTCCAGGACGCCACCGGGGCGGCGCGGACGCTGGTGGGTCCGCCGGTGGGGGGACGTGAGGTGCTGGGCGACCTGGCGGAACGCCTCGGCGTGGATCTCGTCATCTACAACGACGGCGCGCTGCTGCAGGGGAGCGCGCCGGTGCTCGTCCAGCTCGGACTGATCGATCAGTTCATTCCCCCGCCGGTGTTCGAGGATCTCGCGGGCGGGGACGAGCTCGAGGTCACGGTCGATCAGCGCATCGCCGGCCGGCCGACCCGGGTCGGCTACCGCACGCTGGGGCTCCCGCCCGGGCGCGCGGCGGTGCTCGCGGCGCCCCGCCTGGTCGATGACGCCGATCTCCTGGCCGGCGAGCGCGACCTCGGATTCGGGCTCGTGCTCGCGATGCTGGTCGGCCTCGGCGCGGCGGCGGCGCTCGCCACGGTCGCCGTGCGGACGCTCGCCCGTCCGGTCCAAGCGCTCCGCGCCGCGGCGCTCAGCGTCGGACGCGGGGAGGCGTTGCCGCCCTTCGGCGACGAACCGACGGAGTTCGTGCCGGTGATGGAGGCGTTCGAGCGCATGGCGCGCGACGTGACGCAGGGCCGTGCGGCCCTCGACGCGCAGCGGCAGCGCACCGCCGCGGTGCTCCGTCACGTCGCCTCCGGCGTCGTCGCCTTCGACGAGCATTTCGTGGTCGTCACGTCGAATCTCCGCGCCGAAGAATTTCTCGGCCGGGTGATCACGGCGGGCGATCCGATCGCCCGGCTGAACGACGCCGCGTGGGTCGAGGTATGGGCCTGGGTCCGCGGCGTGGCCGCGGGCACGGCGGACGCCGAGCCCCGGGAGTTCAGCGTTGGTGCGCGGCAGATGCGCGTGCAGGTCGCTCGGCTCTCCGGCGCGGCGCGCGGGTGGGTGGTCGCGCTCGACGACGTCACGGAGCTCTCACGCGCGGTCCGCGTGTTGGCCTGGGGTGAGCTCGCCCGGCAGATCGCGCATCAGATCAAGAATCCGCTCACCCCCATCCGCCTCGGCATCCAGCACTTGCGGCGGAGCTACCGAGCCCCCCGCGGGGACTTCGGGCAGACACTCGACCAGACCAGCGATCAGATGCTCGCCGAGATCGAGCGCCTCGACGCCATCGCCAGGGCCTTCGCGCGGTTCGGCGCGCCGCCCGCGGGCACGGAGCCGCTCGACGGGGTGGACGTGGTGCACGTGGCGCGGGACGCCGCGGCGCTGTACGCCTTGGGCGAGACGCCGGGCGTGCGGGTGTCGGCCGACGGGGCGTTGTACGGTCTCGCCCGCCGCGACGAGCTCAAGGAGGTGCTGATCAATCTGATCGAGAACGCACGGACGGCCGGGGCCGGCGACATCGAGATCGTGGTGCATGCCGATGTCGACGGCGGGGTGCGTATGGCGGTACGGGATGACGGCTCCGGCATTCCCGAGGCCGATCTGCCGCAGATCTTCGAGCCGCGATTCTCGACGACCACGAGCGGATCCGGGCTCGGGCTCGCGATCTGCAAGCGGCTCGTGGAGTCGTGGGGCGGGACGATCGACGTCACGAGCGCTCCCGGTGCCGGCACGACGGTCACCACCGTGCTCCAGGCGCCGCCCGCGGAGGCGTGACCTGTCGGTCGCCGGGCCGCGCGGTCATATTGCGGGCACGCCGTCCGTCTCCGATCCGATCTCCCGTATCGTCCGCGAGTCATGACCGATCACCTCACCGCGCGCCGCACGCACGGATTCACCGAGTCGGTCATCCGGGCGATGACCCGGCTGGCGACCGAGCACGGTGCGATCAACCTCGCCCAGGGCTTCCCGAACTTTCCCGCGCCCGAGGTCGTGAAGGAGGCCGCGCGCCGCGCGATCGCGGACGACGTGAATCAGTATGCGATCACGTGGGGAGCCCGGCGGTTGCGCGTGGCGCTCGCGGCCAAGTACGCGACGTGGTACGGAATGGACGTCGATCCCGAGCGCGAGATCACCGTCACCTGCGGCGCCACGGAGGCGATGGCCTCCGTGCTCCTCGCCACCGTCGATCCCGGCGACGAGGTGATCGTGCTCGAGCCCTACTACGAGAACTACGGTCCCGACGCGGTGCTCTGCGGGGCGCAGCCGGTCTTCGTGCCGCTCGCGCCCGCCGGCCCGATCGATCTGGACCGCCTGGCGGCCGCCTTCTCGCCGCGGACGCGCGCGATCATCGTGAACACGCCCAACAATCCGACGGGGCGCGTGCTCTCGTCGGACGAGCTCGCCGCGATCGCCGCGCTCTGCCGGCGATTCGACGCGCTCGCGATCACCGACGAGATCTACGAGCACATCGTCTACGAGGGGACGCATCGACCCCTCGCGACGTTCCCCGAGATGCGTGAGCGCACGGTGACGGTCAGCGGGGCCTCGAAGACGTTCTCGGTCACCGGCTGGCGGGTGGGAACGATCGTCGCTCCGGCCGCGCTCACCGATGCCGTGCGCAAGGTGCACGACTTCCTGACGGTCGGCGCGCCGGCGCCCCTTCAGGAAGGTGTGGCCGCGGGGCTCGAGCAGCTCGGCCCCGCGTTCTACCACGAGCTCGCCGCGAGCTACCGGCGCCGGCGCGATCTGCTGGTCGGCGGGCTCCAGGCCGCAGGCTTCGCGTGCGCGCCCCCGCAGGGCGCGTACTACGTCCTGGCCGATTTCTCCGCGCTCAGCGAGGAGGCAGACGATGCGTTCGCGCGCCGGCTGACCGCCGAGGTGGGCGTTGCCCCGGTGCCGGGGTCGAGCTTCTACAGCCGCCCGGAGCTCGGGCGGCGTCTCGTACGCTTTGCCTTCTGCAAGACGGACGACGTGCTGCACGAGGCCGTGACCCGGCTCGGCGCGCTCCGAGCGCGTCTCGGCACCGACCGACGTCCGTCTCCATCCTGAGGAGTTGCCGCATGTCGGCTGACGCATTGGCCCGCGAGGCGCGGGCGGCATTCGAACGGACGTTTCCGGAGGCCGGGGCGCCGCGCGTCGCGGTCGCGCCGGGGCGCGTGAACCTGATCGGTGAGCACACCGACTACAACGACGGGTTCGTGCTGCCGATGGCGATCGACCGTCAGACCGCGGTGGCGTTCGCCCCCGATCCGGCGCCGCGGTTGCGCGTGCACGCGACGGCGTTCGCCGAGACGGTGGACGTGCCGTTGCCGGTGCCGGCCCGCGCGGCGGGGCCCGTGCGTTGGCTCGACTACGTGGCGGGGGTCGCGCGGATCATCGGGACCAGTGACGGCGTGGTTCCCGGGATGAATCTCGTCGTGCACGGCGATATCCCCATCGGTGCCGGGCTGTCGTCGTCCGCGTCGCTCGAGCTCGCCGTTGCCCGGACGATTCGGGCCCTCCAGGGGGCGGGGTGGGATCCCGTGTCGAACGCGCGGCTGAGCCAGCGGGCCGAAGTCGAATACGTCGGCGTGCAGTGCGGCATCATGGATCAGTTCGCGAGCGCGCTGGCCTATGAAGGCTGTGCGCTCCTGCTCGATTGCCGGAGTCTCGCGTCGACGGCGGTGCCGATGCCGCCGGAGGCGGTGGTGGCGGTGCTCGACACCGGCGTGCGGCGGGGGCTCGCCGAGAGCGAGTACAACGCGCGGCGTGCGAGCTGCGAGGCGGCCGTGGCGGCGATCCGCCGCGTGCGGCCCGAAGTGCGCGCGCTCCGCGACGTCTCCGAAGACCTCCTCGCCGACTGGCGCCACACGATGGACGACGTGACGTACCGCCGCGCGGCGCACGTGGTGGCGGAGATGGGCCGGCCCGCCGCCTTCGCCGCGGCGCTCAACGAAGGGCGCCTCGAGGACGCGGGCGCGCTCATGAATGCCTCGCATGCGAGCCTCCGGGATCTCTACGAGGTCTCGTGTGCGGAACTCGACACGCTCTCGGCGCTCGCCCGCGAACATCCGGGGTGCTACGGCGCCCGCATGACGGGGGCGGGGTTCGGCGGCTGCGTGGTGGCGCTCGTGCGGGCGGACCAGGCGGCGGCGGTCGTCGCGGACGTGGTTCCCGCATACCGCGAGGCCACGGGCCGCGAGGGCGCGGGGTTCGTCTCGCCGTCGGTCGCCGGCGCGCGGCTCGTCACGGACCGAGGGAACTCCGGCGGGGGGTAGCACGTTGTACGACGTGACGCCCCACTCCTGGAAGGCAGGGTCCCGATGCTCATCCGGCGGAAGCCCGATATCCCCACCTCCGAGATCACCGACGAATCGGTCTACTGGAATCGGCGCACATTCATTCGAGTGGCCGCCGGCGCGGTGGGGTCCGCCGCGCTCGCGGGCGGCGGCGCATCGCTCCTGGCGGACACCCACCGGCGCGACGACGACAAGCTGACGCCGTACAAGGACGTCACCGGCTACAACAACTTCTACGAGTTCGGCACCTCGAAGGATGATCCGAAACAGTATGCCGGCGCGCTGCAGACGCGGCCCTGGTCGGTCGCCGTCGAGGGGGAGGTGGCGCATCCCGGCGTCTACGACATCGAGAAGCTCCTCAAGCTCTTTCCGCTCGAGGAGCACGTGTACCGCCATCGATGCGTCGAGGCGTGGTCGATGGTCATTCCGTGGCTCGGTTTCCCGTTCGGCAAGTTCATCGACCGGCTCGAACCGACCTCGCGCGCGCGCTACGTGGCGTTCGAGACGCTCTACCGTCCCTCCGAGATGCCGGGCCAGCGCACGGACGTGCTCGCGTGGCCGTACGTGGAGGGCCTGCGGCTGGACGAAGCGCGCAATCCCCTCACGTTGCTCACGTTCGGCCTGTATGGGCGGATGCTCCCCAATCAGAACGGCGCGCCGATTCGGATGGTGATTCCCTGGAAGTACGGCTTCAAGGGGATCAAGTCGATCGTGCGGATCCGGTTCGTGGATTCCCAGCCGCCGACGACATGGAATCTGTACGCCCCCAACGAGTATGGGTTCTACGCGAACGTGAATCCGCACGTCGATCATCCTCGCTGGAGCCAGGCCCGCGAACGCCGGATCGGCGAGTTCTTCAAGCGGCCGACGCTGATGTTCAACGGTTACGGTGACCAGGTGGCCCAGCTGTACACGGGCATGGATCTCCGAAAGAACTTCTGATCCCATGACGCTCGGCACGCCGCGTGGGCGGCGGCGCGTGGCGAAGATCGTTCTCTTCGTCGTCTGTCTCGCGCCTGCCGCGTGGATTCTCTACATCGCGCTCACGGGGCAGCTCGCCGCGGAGCCGATCAAGGACCTCGAGCATCGCACGGGCGACTGGGCGATTCGGTTCATCCTGCTCACGCTCGCGGTCACCCCGATCCGGCGCCTCACGGGCTGGAACGAGGTGATCCGCTATCGCCGCATGCTCGGGCTCTTCGCGTTCTTCTACGTCACCGTGCACTTCCTCACCTATCTCGTGCTCGACCAATTCTTCGCGTGGCATTACATCATGGAGGACGTCGCCAAGCGCCCGTACATCACGGTGGGCTTCGCGAGCTTTCTCATGCTGATTCCGCTCGCGGTCACGTCCACCCGTGGCTGGATCCGCCGGTTGGGTGGGAAGCGTTGGAACCGGCTGCACACGCTGATCTACGTCGCGGCCGCCGGTGGTGTGCTGCACTACCTCTGGCTCGTGAAGGCGGACGAGCGCGTGCCCATCGCTTACGGCACGATCCTGGTGGCGCTGCTCGTGGCGCGCCTCACGCATCGGCGCACGCACCAGCGTACGGCCCGTCGCGTCGCGTCCGCGCGCCTGCCGGTGCAGGATGAGCCCGCGGTGGGTGGCGTGGAATAGGGAGCGCGCTGCATCTTCCAGCATCGACTCCTCCTGCATCCTCGCTTCGGGAGAATCCGTGTCCTGGACTCACTGGCTCGCTCACCGGCCGCGCGTGCTGCTGCCCGGCGTCATCGCGCTCGCGGTCTTCGGCACCTCCTGCTCGTTCCGCCGTGACGTACCTGGCGTAGCGCTCGAGAGCATCAACGCCGCCGACATGGCGCAGTACGTGAAGGTCCTGAGCTCCGATCGTTTCGGCGGACGCGGGCCCTCATCCCCCGGGGAAGACTCGTCCATCAACTTCATCCGCGCGCAGTTCGTGAAGCTTGGACTCCGTCCCGGGAACGACACGAGCTACTTCCAGGCGGTCCCGTTGGTTCGCTCCACGGTCACCGACACGACTGCCGCGCTCGACATTCGGGGCAAAGGCATCTTCCACCGATTCCACTTCGGTACCGACTACATCGCGTGGACCAAGCGGGTCGCGGACACGGTGGGCTTCTGGAACGCCCCGATGGTGTTCGTGGGCTACGGCATCGTGGCACCCGAGTATCACTGGAACGACTATGCGGGGGTGGACGCGCACGGCAAAGTGGTCGTGATGCTGGTGAACGACCCCGGCTATGCGACCCAGGACACGGCGCTCTTCCGCGGCAACACCATGACCTATTACGGGCGCTGGACCTACAAGTTCGAGGAGGCGGCGCGCCAGGGCGCGATCGGGGCGCTGATCATTCACGAGACGGGCGCGGCCGGGTATCCCTGGACCGTCGTGCGGAACAGCTGGAGCGGCCCGCAGTTCGAGCTCGAGGCGGCCGACAGCAACGCGTCGCGCGCCGCGGTGGAGGGATGGCTCACCGATTCCTCGGCGCAGGCACTCTTTCAGCAGGCGGGGCTCGATCTCGACCAGGAAGCGAAGCGCGCGGCCCGGCCCGGCTTCACCGCCGTACCGCTCGAGCTGTACGCCTCCACGCACCTGGACAACGCCATCCAACGATCCGTCTCACACAACGTGCTCGGCGTGCTGCCGGGAACGGATCATCGAAACGAGTATCTGATCTACACCGCGCATTGGGATCATTTCGGCACCGACTCGACACTCACGGGCGACCAGATCTTCAACGGCGCCCGCGACAACGCTACGGGCGTCGCCGCGCTGATCGAGCTCGCGAAGGCGTTCAAGGCGCTCGGGACGCCGCCCGCCCGCTCCGTGCTCTTCCTGGCCGTGACCGCCGAGGAACGCGGCCTCCTCGGTTCCGAGTACTACGCCGAGCATCCCGTGTATCCGCTGAACGAGACCGTGGCCGACATCAACATGGACGCGATGAACATCTTCGGACCGACACACGACATCGTGGTGGTCGGGCTCGGGAACTCGCAGCTCGACGAGTACGTCGAGGAGGCGGCCAAGGAACAGGGCCGGGTGGTGCGGCCCGATGCCGAACCGCAGAAGGGGTACTACTACCGCTCCGACCATTTCAGTTTCGCGAAGGTCGGCGTGCCCGCGCTCGATCCCAACGTGGGCGTGGACAACGTGGACCACGGCGAGGCCTGGGGTCGCGCGCAGCTCGCCGACTACACCGAGCACCGCTACCACACCCCCGCCGACGAATACAGTCCGTCGTGGGATCTCCGTGGGATGGTCCAGGACGTGCGTCTGCTCTTCCGGGTGGGGTATCGCCTGGTGATGTCGCACGACTTCCCGGACTGGCGTCCGGGGGTCCCGTTCAAGGCGCTCCGCGATTCGATGATGCAGGCCGCGCAGTAGGCCGGCAGGACCGCGGGGCTCAGGACGGCGGCACGACCCCGATGTAGGGGAGCGTGCGGTAGCGGTCGGCATAGTCGAGGCCGTATCCCACCACCCACTCGTCCGGGATGTCGAATCCGAGGTAGTCCACGCTCACGGCCACCTCCGCGCGCGCGGCCTTCCGGACGAGCACGCACGTGCGGAGCGAGCGGGGGCCGCGAGCCGCGAGCGTATCGAGCAGATAGCGGAGCGTCCGCCCGCTGTCCACGATGTCCTCGATGATGAGGACGTCCTTGCCGTGGATATCCTCCCGCAGGTCCATCACGAGCCGCACGTTCTCGGCGGCCGAGCCGCCCTTCCCGTAGCTCGCGAGCGCGATGAAGTCCACGCTCCGGGGAACCGTGAGGGCGCGCGCGAGATCGGCGAGGAAGATGAACGCGCCCTTGAGGACGCCCACCAGGAGCACGTCCTCGGTCTCGGCGTAATCGGCGGAGATCTGGGCGGCGAGGGCGCCGACACGGTTCCGGATCTCGGATTCCGCGATCAGGGGTTTGGGGAGAGCGGTCATTGCGCGAGCCTCACCACGAGGGTCGTACGGCCGGTGCCGGCCGGGAAGGGCACCGCGAGCGTCGTGCGATCCCCCGTATGTGCGGCGACGGTGGCGCCGGCCGTCCGCACCGATTCGCCGATCAGGTTGACCGCGTAGGTCCGGCCGCGTTCGCCTTCGAGCGTGAGCGTGTAGCCGCGGCCCTCGGCGCGGAAATCGAGCACCCGGAGGCCCGTGCTGGTCTGTCCGGGGACGAGGCGCGTCGTGGGCGCCACGACGGAGAGTCCGCCCGCCCACGTCGTCGTGACCACGTGGGCCCGGGCGCCGGTGCGGACGGTCGTGGTCACGGTCTGATCGTGATAGCCCGCCGTCAGGTGGGTGGGCACGTCCCGTCCGTCCACCTGAAGGCGCACGTCCCGCGCGCCCGCGGGAACCGCCAGGACGAGATCGATGCCGAGTGCGGGGCCGGTGCCGCGGAGTGTGAGGCGCGTGCGGCCCGGCGCGCGGGCATAGCCCACGGTCACGTCGCTCGCGCCGGCCTTGAGGTGGCGGACGGTGACGGTGTCCCAATCGGGTGGAAGCTGCGGCGCGAGCCGGGCACGCCCCCGCGGAGCGTCCGGACTCCAGCCGATCGCCCCGTAGAGGAGCGGCGAGACCAACATCGCATTCGAGAAGAACTGCTGAGGCACCGCCGTGTCGAGCGGGCGGTAGAAGGCGCCCGAGAGGAGCTCGGGATCGCGCCCGCGCGAGAAATCGAACGTCATCTGTGCCACCGCGTTCACGAGGGGCCACGCCGACCAGGGGCGTCGATAGCGGTATTGGCCCCACGCGGCGAACCCCGTGACGAACGGCCACACGGCACCGTTGTTGTAGTGCATCGGATCGTACAGCGGACTGCCGGTCGAGAGAATGTGCGCGCCCCAATCGGAGCTGATCGAGTCGCGTGCCAGGGCCTGCAGCGTCCGTTCGGCGCGCGCGGAATCGAGGAGATGGAACGACGCGGCCGTGGCGGGCCAGACCGTGAGGTTGTCGTTCGTCTTCCCCGAATTGAGGATGCCGAAGGCGTAGTGGCCTTCGCGCGGGCGCCAGAGCCGATCGTTCAGCGTGGCCGTCGCGATCCGCTCGATCGCCGCCGCCGAATCCGCGAGGGGGACGTCCCCTTCGAGCCGCGCGAGGTCCTGCATGCCGCGCAGCGCCTCGATCCAGACCGCGGCCACGTAGATGTCCTCGTGAATGCTCTCCTTGAGCGCGCCGACCTCGATGGCGCCCATGTTGGCGGGTCCGTCCTCCATGAGCCCGTCACCGTCGGTGTCCCGTGTCCGGGACCAGGCGAACGCGGCTCGTGCATTGGGCCAGAGGCTGTCCACCAGATGGCGGTCCCCGGTGGCGAGCCAGTAGCGCCAGAGCGCGACGAGCCAGAACGGCGTGGTGTCGACGTGATAGTAGGGATAGGGATACGCGGTGAACCACGGGATGTGCGCCGCGGCCTGTGAAATCTCGTGCGGGATCTTCCCCTCGTTCGCGCCACCCCGATGATCCTGATACGTGGCGAGGAATCGGAGTCCCACGCCGACCTCGTCCGTCATGCCGAGCGCGTCCATCGCGAACGAATTGATCGCGGCATCCCCGCCGAAGAACCAGCCGAATCCCGGACGTTCTCCGCGGCCCGACGGTCCCCAGCCCGCGACCAACCCGCAGCCCAGGTCCGGGTTGCACACGCGCGCCTCGTCGAGATTCACCTTGGCCCACTGGAGCGCGAGGTCGACGGTGGTATCGGGGGAGACGAGCGTGGTCGTGCTGTCGAGTAGTGCGGTGACGTACGCGTGCTTCTGTTGATAGAGCTCGCGGGCGTGCGTGATGAGGCGCAGGTATGCCGCGCGCACCGAGTCCCGCGGCGCGGTGCCCGCCGCGATCGCGATCGGAATGAACTCGTGTCTCGCGCGGGCGGTGTCCACCGGAATCACGATGAGGTTCGGCGCCTCGGGGATGTCGTGCGCCGGGTGATTCGACGCGACGGTCGCCCACGGGGAGCCGATGAACGCGTTCTTGCGGGCGAGGCTTTCGGAGAGCACGAAGGCCTTGTCCGCGTCGTCCCAGTGCGCGTTCTGCCCGCCGAACCCGGCCGGCCAGGCGTACTGCATGACCGTCTTGAACTGCACGAGGATCTGGAGGGGGTGGATCGTCTGCACGTCGAGCAGGATCAGGGTCCCCGGTTCGTGCTGTGGGACGAAGATGTGCTCGCGGACGGTGAAGGTGGCGTGCGAGTAGGTGATCGTCGTGACGTCGGGGCGGACGTCCACGGTCCGCGCGACGTCGGCGCCGCGCACGGGCTCCTCGTAGTCGGGAATACGAAAGTCGAGGTGAAAATCCTCAGCCACCTTGAGGGGATGGACCCACAGCTCGGCCTGCCCCGTTTCCTGGCCAAGCCAGGCCGCCTTCCGTCCCTCGACGCCGAGGAACTCGTTGGGGCGCACGTCCGCGTGCAATCCAATCGGCGACGGAAGGATCGGAAATTTGGGTACCGCCAGCGAGTCCTGGGCGGCAAGCGGCGCACAGAGGAGCAGACCGAGGGCGGCAGTGGTGAGGGGGCGAGGCATCAGGCGGGTTCCCGGGTTGGGGCGATGGCTACGAGCAGGAGTGGGACGCGCGCATGATGCGAAACCTTGGGGGCGACGCTCCCGGCCCAAAATGCGCCGAGCCCGGATTTCCCGTGGGTCGCGAGGACGATGACATCGGCGCGCACGCGCTTTGCCGTTTCCACGATCACCTCGGCCGGTGCGCCACGGCCGACTTCGGCCGTCACGGGAACGCCCGCGCCGCGGATCTCGGCCACGCGCCCGCGCAGGTACTCCTCGGCGTGTTCTTCCTCGAGCTCGAGGAGCGCCGCCGTGGTGCCGGGGAGCAGCGTCCCGGTCGCGGCACGCTCGCCCGAAAGCGTCCCGAGCGTCGGCACGACCGCAAGCACGTGCACGGACGCCTTCCAGGCCTCCGCCAGCGCGAGGCCGAAGGGGATGCTCTCCTCGTGCTCGGTGCGCGTGTCGAGCGGAAGCAGGATCCGGTCGCAGGCGAACGGCGGCCGGCGCCGGTCGCCCGGCGGAACGAGGAGCACCGGAATTCGGCCGTGGGCCACGACGCTCTGCGCGATCGAGCCGAAGAGCCGGTGCCGGAGTCCGCCGCGGCCGTGCGTGCACAGAATGATCAGATCGGCCTCGAGCTCGACGGCATGGCTCACGATGGCGGCGGCGACGCTCGCCGCGCCCTCCGCGTGAACATGGGCGGAGACGTTGGCTCCGCCCGGGAACCACTCGGCGGCCATCTCGGTGAGGTATCGCTCGGCTTCGGTCGTATCCGTCAGATGCCGCTCGCCGTGGATCTCCGGTGGCGCGTTGTCCTCGATGACGTGCAGCAGCGTGACGCGCGCGTGCAGGCGCTCCGCGAGCGCCGCCGCCGCGGGCAAGGCCGTCTCGGCCAGCCGCGAGCCGTCGAGAGGGACCAGGAGGTGGGTGAACATGGGCTCAGCCCCCGACCAACGTGTAGTAGATCAGGTAGATGTTCAAGGCAACGATCAATGCGGCGACGAGCGACGCGACGATGGTCGTGAGGCGACGGTTCACGAGGACGCCCATGATGTCGCGGCGGCTCGTGAACAGAATCAGCGGAATGATCGCGAACGGCAGGCCGAAGCTGAGCACGACCTGGCTCAACACGAGCGTGCGGGTGGGGTCGAAGCCCATGGCGATCACGAAGAGCGAGGGCGCCATGGTGATCAGTCGCCGGAGCCAGATCGGGATGTGCCGCTGGAGGAAGCCCTGCATGATCACCTGGCCCGACATCGTCCCCACCGACGCGGACGAGAGCCCGGAGGCGAGGAGCGAGATGCCGAACGCGGCGCTCGCGGCGGAGCCGAGGAGCGGCGTGAGCGTCCGATAGGCCTCCTCGATGGTGCCGACGCCCGTGAGGCCCGCCGTGTGGAACGTCGCCGCGGCCATGATGAGCATCGCGGCGTTGACGGCACCCGCGAGCGTCATCGCGACGATGACGTCCACGATCTGGAAGCGGAAGAGCCGCTTGAGCTGTCCCTCCTCCCGGACGACGATCCGGCCCTGCGTGAGCGCCGAGTGGAGGAAGATCACATGCGGCATCACCGTGGCGCCGAGGATGCCCGTCGCGAGGAGCACGCTCTCCGGACCGGCGAAGCTCGGAATGATCGCGTGTTGCGCGACGTGGAGCCAATCCGGGCGGTCGAGGATCGTCTCGATCAGGTAGCTCACGCCGATCACGCCGACGAACGCGGTGATCACGGCTTCGATCGGCCGGAATCCATAGCGTTCGAGACCGAGGATGAGGATCGTGACCACGGCCGTCATGAGGCCGGCGACACCGAGCGGCACGCCGAAGAGCAGATTGAAGCCCACCGCTGCGCCAAGGAACTCGGCCAGATCGGTCGCCATCGCGATGAGCTCCATCAACACCCACATGCCGATTACGACCGAGTGGGGATACCGCTCGCGGCACAACTCGGCGAGGTTCCTGCCCGTCGCGATCCCGAGCTTGGCCGAGAGCGCCTGCACGAGCATCGCCATGAGGTTGCTGGCCACGACGACCCAGAGCAGGGTGTAGCCGAATTGGGCGCCGCCCTGGATGTTGGTGGCGAAGTTGCCGGGATCGACGTACGCGACGCTGGCGATGAACGCGGGCCCGAGGAACGGGAGGAGCCTGGCGAGCCCCGTTCTGCGGCTCTTGCCCGTCAGCACGTCCGCGGCGGCGGCGAGCGTGTCGCGGTCCTGGGACCGTTCAGGCATGGGAGGCCGGGACTGGCATGGGAGATGTATAGCGCGTCGCGGGTGCGCTTACCAGGCCGTTACCCGGTCCGCGCTCGTCGAATCATCGTCCGTCGCATAGCTTTGAGTCACCGTCCGACCGTTGGTCACCTGGAGGAATCGTCGATGCGCTCGTCCCATCCGTCCGTCTCGATGCGCGCCGTGCCGGCGCTCGTCGCTCTCATGGCCGCTGGTTGTGCCCGCGGTCCCGTCTCGCAGGCCGTGCACCGACTTCCGACCGGCGCCATGCTCGATCCGGCCGGCCCGGCGGTCGCGCTCGGGTCGATGCCGCTCGCGATGGCGTTCAGTCCGGATTCGAGCCGGATCGTGAGCATCCTGAGTGGATATCGTGCCCAGGGGATTCAGGTGGTCGATCGCGCGAGCGGGCGGGTGATCCAGACGCTCACCCAGCCGGCGGCGTTCGTGGGGCTCGCGTTCGCGCCGGACGGCAAGACGCTCTTCGTGTCGGGTGGCGCGCTCGACGCGGTCTATCGGTATGCGTGGCGCGGGGATTCCGCGGTGCGGCTCGACAGCATCGACATCGCGCCCCGCGGGGCGCAGCGCGCCTCGCGCTACCCGGCGGGCGTCGCCGTCTCGCCCGATGGCACGCGGCTCTACGTCGCCGAGAACCTCGGCGACTCGCTCGCGGTCGTGGATCTCGCATCGGGCAAGGTCGTGCAGCGGCTCGCGACGGGACGCTACCCGTACGGCGTCGCCGTCACCCCGGATGGAACGGTCTTCGTCTCCGCGTGGGGTGGGGAATGGCTGGCCGCGTTCACGGCGCACGGCGCTCGGCTCGCCGCCGCCGGCCGCATTCCGGTTGGGCGGCACCCCTCCGCGATGGCGCTGAACCCGGCGGGGACACGGCTCTATGTTGCCCTCGCCACGAAGGACAGCATCGCGATCGTGGACACGAAGGCGCGCACGCGAATCGGTGGTTTGAGCGATGCCGCCTCCGCGGGGCCCGGTGAAGGGAGTACGCCGGACGGACTGGCGGTGTCGGCCGACGGGCACCGGCTCTACGTGGCCGAGGCGGACAACAACGCGGCGGCCATCTACCGCCTCGGCGCCGCCTCCTCGGGCGATTCCTCCGCGGTCGGCGGCGATTCGTTGCTCGGTCGGGTGCCGGCCGAGTGGTACCCCACCGGCGTGCTCGCGCGCGGCGATACGCTGCTCGTGTTGAACGGCAAGGGCGCGGGCGCCGGGCCGAATCCCCACGAGCACCAGCCTGGTGTCCGCGGTGGGGGCGACCAGCGCCAGTACACACTGGGCCAGACGACGGGCTCGCTCATGACGGTGGCGCTCGGCGGCGTGGCGCTCGACTCGCTCTCCGCGCGCGTCGCGCGGGCGAATGGCTGGGACGTCGCGCGGGTGACACCCAAGCTGCCGCCGTTCACGCACGTGATCTACGTGATCAAGGAGAACCGCACCTACGACCAGATCTTCGGCGACCTGCCGGAAGGTGACGGGGACACCGCGCTCGTCTACTTCCCGCGGGCCAACACGCCCAATCATCACGCGCTCGCGGAGCGGTTCGGCGTGTTCGACCGGTTCTTCGTGAACGCCGAGGTGAGCGCCGACGGTCACAACTGGTCCACCGGCGCGTACGCGCCCGACTACGTCGAGAAGACCGTGCCGAGCAACTACGCGGGGCGCGGCCGCGACTACGACTACGAGGGCGAGAACCGTGGGGTGATCGCGGAGGATGACGTCGACGCACCCGGCACCGGCTATCTCTGGGATCTCGCCGAGCGCGCGGGCGTCTCGCTGCGGAACTACGGCGAGTACGCGGTGCGCGACAGCACCGGGCGTTGGATAGGGACGAAGCCCTTTCTGGCCCAGCACACCGATCCGCGGTATCCGGGCTGGGATCTCGACACCCCCGATCAGACGCGGGCTGACGAGTGGATTCGTGAGCTCGCCGAGTTCACCAAGGCCGATACCATGCCGGCGCTCGAGATCATGCGCCTGCCGAACGACCACACGTCGGGCGCGCGGGCGGGCTCGCCCACGCCGCAGGCGTATCTCGCCGACAACGATCTCGCGCTCGGGCGCGTGGTCGAGGCGCTCTCCAAGTCGCCGTTCTGGAAGAACACGGTGATGTTCGTGCTGGAGGACGACGCGCAGGACGGTCCCGATCACGTGGACTCCCATCGCTCGCCGTTGCTCGTGATCTCGGCGTACAATCACGGCGGCGTGATCCATCGGTTCACGAACACGACGGACGTCCTCGCCACCATCGACGCCATCCTTCATCTCGGCGCGATGTCGCAGTTCGACTACTACGGCCGGCCGCTCACCGAGATCTTTGCGGCGACCCCCGATACGTCGCCGTACGTGGCGCTCACGCCGTCCGTACCACTCGACCAGAAGAACCCGCCGCGCACGGCGCTCGCGCGCCTCTCGCGCGGACTCGATCTCCGCATGGAAGATCGGGCGAACGAGGCGCTCTTCAATCGGATTCTCTGGCGGGAGATCAAAGGTCCGGAGCGGCCGTATCCGGGGGCCACGCGCCTTGCGCTCCGGGATCTACGCGCGGGAGAGTGAGGGGCGTCAGCCCCGTCCGCCGGCGAGCTTCGTGGCCTCGGGCGAGCGGAGCAGGCGCCACATCGCCCAGCTCCCGACGGCGGGACCGAGCCCGAGCATCGCGAACGCCCAGCGCCATCCCACGTGGCTCACCAGGATCGGCAGGAGCCGGATCGGGACGATCGTGAGCAGGAAGCCCACACAGGTTTGCGTGGTGAGCTGCGTGCCCATGTAGGCGGGGTCGGCGAGCTCGCTCACGCTGGTGCTGAACTGGGCCGAGTCGGCGACCACGGCGAAGCCCCACACGAGCGCCAGGATGGTCGCGACGGTCGGTGACGCCATCGTGAGACCGATCGTGAGCGCGCACGCCCCGCTCACGACCATGCTCGCGATCGTGGTGCGCGTGCGCCCCCACCGATCGGCGAGGTGCCCCGCCAGCAGACTGCCGAGGCCCCCAATCGCGATCACGCCGAACGTGGCGATCCCCGCAGCCTCGGCCGCTCCCGCCCCTCCTGCCACCCTGCCACTCTGCCACCCTGCCGCGCCTCGATAGACCGTCAGCAGAAAGAGCGGCACCCACGTCCACATGGCGTACAGCTCCCACATGTGGCCGAAGTAGCCGAGGTTGGCGAGCCGGAGCCCGGGCTCGCGCAGTGCGCGTCCCATCTCGTGCCATTCGAATTTGGGCCGCGCACCCCGATACGGGCCCAAGTGCCCGACGAGCCAGCCGAGCACCCCGCCGCCGGCGGCCAGGACGGAGACGGCGTAGAGCACGAACCGCCAATCGGTGATCCCGCCCAGGGCGTTCACCAGATGCGGCGCCGCGGAGCCGACCGTGAGCGCGCCGACCAGGAGCCCGATGCCGAGGCCCCGGTCCTCCTTGGTCCAGGTTGCCATGATCTTCATGCCCACGGGATACACGGCCGCGAGCGACATCCCGGTCCCGAACCGGAGGGCGACGACGACGGCGAACGGCGGGTCCAATGCCGGGATGAGCGCGTTGAGCCCGGCCCCGAGGAGCGCACCCACGCCGAAGACGAGGCGCGGCGCCCAGACGTCGGGCACGTTGAAGAGCGCACTCAGGAGGGCGCCGGTCACGAAGCCCAGTTGCACGGCCATCGTGAGCCAGGCCGCATCGCCCTGCGTGATCCCCCACTCGGCGGAGACGGCGGGCACCACGGCGGTGGCGGAGAACCAGAGGCTCATCGCCAAAAGCTCCGCCAGTGCGAGCGCGAGCAGGATGCGCCATTTGCGGGACATCGGCATCGGCCAAGAGAAGAGGCCGGTAAGTGTATGGATGGGAGCGCCGGTGGCAACCCCACGCATCCAGTTCTCGATCCGGGTACATTCCGCCACGCACACGTTCCCGCGATTGCCGGAGATTGCATGGCCCGACTGCGACGACTGCCCCGCGCCTTCCCGAGCCGCTACGGCGTGCCGGTGGTGGCACGGGTGGACGAATCCATCTTCACCGCGCGCTACTTCACGCACTGCCTCGCGTGCGGGTACTGCCACGACGCCTGCTGCGCCCACGGGGTGGACATCGATCTCGTGCACGCGGAGGCCATCGCGCGGCACGCCGACGCGCTCGAGACATACACCGGCGTCCCGCGGGCGCGGTGGTTTCACCGGCGGGTCGAGCGCGACGAGCAGTTTCCGGGGGGCGGAGCGCTCCGCACGCGGGTCAAGAACGGGCGGTGCGTCTTCCTCAATCGTCGCGGCCGCGGGTGCATGATTCACGCGTACTGTCTCGAGCAGGGCCTCGACTATCACGAGCTCAAGTCGATGATCGACTGCCTCTTCCCGCTCACGTACTTCGACGACGTGCTCTGCGCGGCGGAAGAGATCGACGACGGAACCCTCGTCTGCATGGATACCGGCCCCACGCTCTATCGGGGCGTGCGGGAGGAGCTCGGCTACTACTTCGGCGCCGGCCTGCTCGAGGCGCTCGATGCCGTCGAGGCCACGGTATCCCCGCCGGCGGAGCAGCGCAGGGAGGCGTGACGCCGGATCGTCTGCACGCGGTGCGCGGCGTGCTGCTCGATCTGGACGGCACGCTCTACGAGGACGACCGGCCGATCCCCGGCGCGGTCGATGCGGTCCGCGCCGTGCGTGGCGCCGGCCGTGCGGTGCGCTTCGTGACCAACACCTCCCGCCGCCCGCGACGCGACGTCCTGGCGCGTCTCGAGGCCATGGGCTTCGCGGCGACGCACGAGGAGCTGATTACCGCCCCCGTCGCCGCCGCGCGCTGGCTGCTGGACGCGGGACTCCGGCGCGTCGCGCTCTGCCTCCCGGACGCCACCCTCGAGGATTTCGAGGGACTCGAGCCCGATCTCGACCACCCGGAGGCCGTGGTGGTCGGGGATCTCGGTGCGGACTGGACGTACGATCTCCTCACCCACGCGTTCGGGTGGCTCATGGACGGCGCTCAACTGGTGGCGATTCAGAAGAACCGGTACTGGCGCACGGCTGGCGGACTCGCGCTCGATGCGGGGCCGTTCGTCGCCGCGCTCGAGTTCGCGGCGGGCGTCGAGGCCACGATCGTCGGCAAGCCGAGCGCGGCGTTCTTCACCGCCGCGGCCGGCAGCGCCGGGCTCCGCTGCGAGGATGTCCTAATGGTGGGCGACGACGTGCGGGGCGACGTCGCGGGCGCGCAGGCCGCCGGGTGCCTGGGCGCCCTCGTGCGCACGGGGAAATTCCGCCCCGACGACGTGCGCGCGCATCGGCCCGACCTCGTGCTCGACGGGGTCGCGGCGTTGCCCGCGGCGCTGGGGATCGCCGACGCGGAGCCTTGACCGCGTAGCGCAACCGGGCGTTTAGTTCACGGATGCCGATGATCTTCTCGATGTCCCGCAGGTCCGCATGACCGACGACAAGAAGAAACGCAAACTCCACGCGAAGGACGTCTGGCGCGAAGCCCGCGAGCTCGTCTGGCGGAATCGAGGGCGCCTCGCCATCGGCGGCGCCCTGATGATCGTCAATCGCGTGGCGGGCCTGGTCATTCCCTATCTGTCCAAGGCGTTCATCGACAAGGTCGCGAACGGCGGCCAGTACGAGCTGCTCATGCCGCTGGCGCTGATCGCCGGGACGGCGACCCTCGTGCAAGCGACGACGACGTTCGGCCTCTCCCAGGTGCTTGGCGTCTCCGCGCAGCGCGCGATCACCGACATGCGGGTGGACGTCGAGTCGCACGTGAGCCGCTTGCCGATCTCGTTCTTCGATTCGACGAAATCCGGCATCCTCATCTCCCGCGTGATGACCGATGCCGAGGGCATCCGCAACCTGGTCGGCACGGGGCTCGTGCGGATGACCGGCGGGATCGTGACGGCGGGGCTCGCGATCTTCCTCCTCTTCCGGAACAACGCGCATCTCACCCTGCTCACGCTCGCCGTCCTCAGTCTCTTCGCGGTGGCGATGGCGATCGCCTTCAATAAGCTGCGGCCGATCTTCCGCGAGCGGAGCAAGCTCAACGCCGCCGTGACCGGCCGGTTGGCCGAGACGCTCGGCGGGATCCGCGTGGTGAAATCGTATACCGCGGAGCGGAGCGAGCGCCTGATCTTCGCGCGCGGCGCGCACAATCTGTTCCGGAACGTCGCCAAGTCGATCACCGGCGTCTCGACGATCACCGCGTTCACGACCCTCATCGTGGGGTCCGTGGGCGTGCTGATCATCGTCGTCGGTGGGCAGGCCCTGCGGGCGGGCACGATGACGGCGGGCGACATCATGCAATTCGTGCTCCTGACGGGCCTCGTCGCCGCTCCCTTGATGGACATGGCGGCGATCGGCACGCAGATCAGCGAGGCGTTCGCCGGGCTGGACCGGATTCGCGAGCTCCAGCGCATGCCCACGGAGTTCGACAGCGACGAACACCGGCAGCCGCTTGGTGACGTCGATGGCGAGATCACGTTCGACGACGTGAGCTTCGAGTACGTGCCCGACACGCCGGTGCTCCGGCACGTGTCGTTCCGCGCGCCCGCGGGCTCCACGACGGCGCTCGTGGGATCGAGCGGGTCGGGGAAGAGCACGCTGATCTCGCTGGTCATGACGTTCAACCATCCCCAGTCGGGGAAGATCTTCATCGACGGGCACGACCTCGAGACGATTCGCCTGCACGACTATCGCAGCCGGCTCGGCGTCGTTCTGCAGGACAACTTTCTCTTCGACGGCACCGTCGCCGAGAACATCCGGTTCGCCCGGCCCCACGCGACCATGGACGAGGTGCGCCGCGTGGCGCGGATCGCCCACTGCGACGACTTCATCACCGAGTTCGAGCGGGGATACGAAACGGTGATCGGCGAACGGGGGGTCAAGCTCTCCGGCGGGCAGCGGCAGCGGATCGCCATCGCGCGGGCCATCCTCGCGGATCCCAAGATCTTGATTCTCGACGAGGCGACGTCCAGCCTCGATTCGGAGAGCGAGGCGCTGATTCAGGACGGGCTCAACGCGCTGCGGCGGGGCCGGACGACCTTCGTCATCGCGCACCGCCTCTCGACCATTCAGAGCGCGGATCAGATCCTCGTGCTCGAGCACGGGGAGATCGTCGAGCGCGGCACCCACGAGGAACTGCTCGCGAAGGACGGCCGCTACCGCCAGTTGTACGACAAGCAGTACCGCCTCGAACGGAACCGGTTCATCAACCCCGGCGAAGACCCGACCCGAGACCTCGAGCGCGAAACCGTGACGGCGCGCGAGGCCCCCAACGGCGGCGACGACATCCCCCGCGATCTCTGATCGCGGGAGGATGAATCCGCCTTCACCTCGGCCTGATCTCGCACTGAAGGATGAGACCGTACCCTGGGGCCATGCGATCCGGCCTCTGGTTCGTCGCCGTTGCCGCCTCACTCGGCGCGCTGACAAGCCCGGCCCATGCACAACGCACGGGGCGGGGCGGTGTGATGGTCGGCGCCGAGCTGCTCCGCGCCTCGGCATTTTCGCTCACTGAGACGCGATCCGACGGGGGGGTCGCCCGGCAGGCGACCATTGCCGCCAGTACCGGTCTCGCCTTCCACGTCAGCTTCTTCGCGTTGCCGTGGCTCGCGCCATTCGCGAGCGGCGAGACCTTTCTTTACGGGCACGAGCTTTCGGGTTACACGATCGTGCGAGGTGGCGTCGAGCTCCGTGCGCCGGTCACCGGCCCGGTCTCGCCGCGCGTCGCATTCGGCCTCGGACGGTTTGCGGAGTCGGGTGGTGTCGCGAGCGGGCTCGTCACGCTCGACGCGGGAGCGGAGTGGTACCCGGTCCGCCGAATGGCCGTCACGTTCGTGGCGGGACGGACGCTGCCGTTTGCCGCCTCGGCCGACACGCGAGCCGGTGCCGGTGCCCCGCTCTCGGCGACCGTGGACGGGCAATGGCGCGCCGGGGTCGGGCTGGCCGTCCGGCTGGGCGGCGGCTGACACGGCGCGGGCCGCAGGTCCGTCGACGGGTGCCTTGCGTGCCATCGCGCGGGTTCGTCGTTTGGAGGGTATCGGCTGTCTCGATCAATGAACGAAGGGAGCGCGGCATGAGCGGCGGCGAGGAACAACTCACCGGACCCGATCTGACGCTGGGCATCGCCGAGGCGGAGCTCGCCAAGGGCGGGATGATGCTCGGACACGCCCACGGTGAGGCGGTGCTGCTGGTGCGAGTCAAGGACCAGGTGTTCGCCGTCGGGGCCACGTGCACGCACTACGGCGGGCCGCTCGCGGAGGGACTCGTCGTAGGCGCGACCCTCCGCTGCCCCTGGCACCACGCCTGCTTCAGTCTGCGAACGGGCGCCACCGTGCGCCCGCCCGCGCTCAACGATCTGCCGCACTGGGCTGTCGAGCGCCGCGACGGAAAGCTCTTCGTCGGCGAGCGGATCGAGGCGCCCGCTCCTCCGGTGCGCCGCGGGAAGGCGGACCCCGAACGGGTGGTCATCCTCGGTGGCGGCGCCGCGGGAGACTGCGCGGCGGAGACGCTCCGGCGCGAGGGATTCTCCGGCGCGATCACGATCGTGGATCCCGATCCCGACGCCCCCTATGACCGCCCGAATCTCTCGAAGGACTACCTGGCGGGTACCGCGCCCGAGGAATGGATTCCCCTCCACCCGCCCGCCTTCTATGCCGACCACGACATTGCGATCCTGCACGACCGGAGCGCCGTCGAAATCGACGCCGGGGCGCACGCCGTCCAGCTCGATGACGGGACGAGCCTGCCGTTCGGCGCTCTGCTGATCGCGACCGGCGCGTCACCCGTGCAGCTCCCGATCCCGAGCCACCCGGAGGCGCCGGTGCACTACCTGCGGACGCTCGCCGACTCACGCAAGATCGTCGCCGCGTGCGCCGAGGCAGGCCGGGCCGTGGTGCTCGGCGCGGGATTCATCGGCCTCGAGGTCGCGGCCTCGCTCAGGGCCCGCGAGATCGACGTGACCGTGGTGGCGCCGGGCGGCCCGCCGCTCGCGCGCGTGATGGGGCCCGATCTGGGCCGGTTCATCCAGGCGCTGCATGAGCGGCACGGCGTGCGGTTCCGGCTCGACCGTACGGCCCGGCAGATCGGGCGGGATGCCGTCACCCTGTCGGACGGCGAACATCTCGATGCGGATCTCGTCGTGATCGGCGCGGGGGTGCATCCGCGAGACGATCTCGCGCGGGCGGCCGGCATCAAGACCAGCCGCGGCATCGAGGTGAACGCGCAGCTGGAGACGAGCGTGGCCGGCGTCTACGCGGCCGGCGATGTGGCGTCGTGGCCCGATCCCCTGAGCGGGGAGCGGATTCGCGTCGAGCACTGGGTGGTGGCACAGCGGATGGGACAGACGGTCGCGCGGAACATCCTGGGTGCCGGTGAGGCGTTCACCGCCGTCCCGTTCTTCTGGAGTCAGCACTACGACGCCCAGATCGCGTACGTGGGCCACGCGCCGCGCTGGGACGCGGCGCAGCTCGACGGCGATCCCGAGGCACTCGATTGCACCGTCCGGTTCCTGGCGGACGGCCGCGAGGTCGCGATGGCGAGCATCTTCCGCGATCGTGCGAGCCTCGAGCGCGAGCTGGCGTTCGAGCGGGAGATCGCTCACCGCTGAGCCGGCGTGCGGCGCCGGCGCCGTCATCCCGTCGAGCCGAACCCTCCGCGGGTGCGCGTCGGATCGCCTTCCGCCGCGCGCCTGATCTCCGGAAAGCGCACCTCCACGAACAGCGCCTGCGCGATGCGCGTGCCCGCCGGGAGCCGCACGGCCTCGTCCTTGAGGTTGTGGACGATGATACCGATCGGCCCCGCGTAGTCGGCGTCGACGAGCCCCGGCGAGTTCGGGAGGATGAGCCCATGCTTGAGCGGCAGGCTCGACCGGGGAAGGATCAGCATCGCGAGGCCGCGCGTCGCGTCGCACGGCAGGTCCTCGGCGAGCTGGAGGCCCGTGGGCACGATCTCCGTGGCGTGCGGGGCGATCGTCTCCTCACGGACGGTCGCGAGGTCGTAGGCAAGGGCGCCCGGCGTGGCGCGGGTGGGCATCGTGGCCGCGTCGTCGAGGTGCGCGAGTCGGACGGTGGGTGTGTCGAGGGGCGTCATGGATCTCCGGGGCTGAGTGCGGGTGTGGGTCCAAAGATGGTGCCCAATGGCGACGCGCGCGACCGCCCCTCGTGTCGCGCGGACTCTCGCAGTATCGTTCTGGCATGGCGCGTCGAGCGATTTTGCTGATCGGCCTCGTGGGCGTGGCGCTCGCCTGCGATCACACTTCGCCCTTTGCCACAGGCGGGGCGACGAACGTCGGTCCATACAGCCAGACGTATCCGCGGCAGCTCACGTTCAATTTGGGCGACGACCGCGATCCCGCGGTGCAGGGCGACACGATCGTGTACAGCCGCCTGGACCCCGAGCACTCGTCCCTGGACCGCTGTCTCGCGCTCTTGCCGGCCGACGGCGGAACGATCATCGCCGAGTACTGCCCGCCCACCGAACCGAGCACGATCAACGCCTGGCTGGAGCCCGCGCTATCGCCCGACGGCACGCAGATCGCGTTCCTCTGGCAGCGCGGTGACCCGGTCACGGCGGCGCCCAGCGCCGATACCCTCGTGATCGCGCCCGTCGACGATCCCGCCCACCCGACGCTCCTGCGGAAGCTCGACAGCCTCACGCCGAGCGACACCGAGCTGCTCTATCCGCAGAAGCCGACGTGGGTGAACGCCAATACGGTCCGGTTCCTCTATTCGACCTACGTCATCACGTACGTGAAGACCGGGACGCCGCGGTTCGCCGATACCACGATCGGGGGCGTGTCGCTCGTGGACCTCGACGTCACGACCGGCGCGATCACCGACGTTCCGGGGGCGGCGGGTGCGCGGACCTACACGCAGGCCCCCGACGGCGGCGTCTGGTTCACGAGAGCCGACAGCACCGGGACACTCAGCGCCGCGACGCTCCTGCACCTGGCGCCCGGGAGCAGCACGCCGGACACCGTGGGCATCTTCACCGAGCCGGTGACGGACGTGGCCAACGTCGGCGGCATGGCCGTCGGGCTGCTCCTCGGCGATGCGGCCGTGGAGGTGCTCGACCCCGCGACCGGATCCACCACCGCGCTCCCGCCCTTCCCCACGCCTGCCCGGCGGATCGCCGGTGCGCCCGGCGGGCGCATCGTGGTTGCCCGTGACGTCACGACGGCGCCGCCGTATGGCGACCGCGGGAACCTCTGGCTCTACCAGCTCCCCTAGCGGACCGCCGTCGGCGCCCTCAGGCGTAGCGCTCGCGCAGGATGTTCAAATGGTGGGTGACGTGGCCGGCCGTGATGAAGGCCACTGCCCGCACGGTGAATTCCTTCTCACTCGCGATCCCTCGGCGCATCCACGCCTCGTCCGGAAGATGGCGGAACAGCAGGATCGTGGCCTCCCGCACGCGCCGGAACTCCTCGACGTGGCCGGCCCACGGAATCCGGTCGGCGTCTGCCCCTGCCGCCGCGATCTCCTGGTCGTAATCGGGCAGGGGGGCGTCGAAGCCCCGCGCGAACCAGAGCGCACGAAACGCGAACGACCGTTCGGTGTCGGTCACGTGGTTCAGGACCTGCCGCATGCTCCATTTGCCCGGCGCATAGCGATGGCGTGAGCGGTCTTCGGAGATCCCGGCACAGAACGCGAGCGTCTCCTCGAGCTGCCGCTCGAGCACCGACTGTACGTCCGCGTCGGGCACCTGGTCGATGTAGGTGAAGTAGTATGGCGCCGCTTCATCGCGCGCCGGGCGTCCGATCATGGCAAGGCCTCCCTTCCGGAAGTCCGTGACGAAATGCGCCACCCTGCAACGGTACGCCTACGCCGGCGCCCGCCGCCCATGACACCATCGAGCCATGCTCGCCCGCATCCGTTCGGCGGCGGTACTCGGCATCGACGCCTACCTCGTCGACGTGGAGACCGACATCACCAACGGCCTGCCGTCGTTCGCGACGGTTGGGCTCCCGCAGGGTGCGGTTAAAGAGGGGCGCGAGCGGGTCAACGCGGCCATCGCGAATTCGGACTTTCTGTTCCCGCTCAAGCGCGTGACCGTGAATCTCGCCCCCGCCGACATCAAGAAAGACGGCTCGGCGTTCGACCTGCCGATCGCCTTGGGCATCCTCGCGGCCACGGGGCAGCTCGACGGCGCCGCCGGCC
>Ga0102953_1000554_pt1 | contig 25560 bp, 19 predicted proteins | sample SalPon2A_C_D2_MG_FD_78509 | JGI IMG/M metagenome (GOLD analysis project Ga0102953, IMG submission 78509) | Soil microbial communities from South San Francisco under conditions of wetland restoration - Salt Pond MetaG R2A_C_D2_MG | ecosystem: Environmental > Terrestrial > Soil > Wetlands | place... | reverse complement strand
GATTCAACAGGTTATTTAAATCTTCCGGGTTCAGTTGTTCAACTTCTTTGTAATACTCAAGCGCTTTGTCAGGTTGTTTGAGATTTCGGTAACACAAGGCAATCTTCTTCAGGTTCCAACGTCGGTTCAGATCATATAACTCGGCCTGCCGGTAAGCTTCCAACGCTTTTTCATAATCCCCCGATTTCTGGTAACAAAACGCCACCTTCTGATATAATTCACCGTCTTTTTCAAGGCTCAACAGGTATTCAAAAATTCCGGCAGCCTCCTCAAAATAGTTCTTTGAAAAATAATATTCGGCAATGTTCCGAAGCACCTTATCGTCCTCTTTTAAAATATCGCCCAATGTCATTTTATTGTGGAAATCAAAACGCCAGTTAAACACATCATCAAAATCGTTTCGGCGTGGATGCAACTTGTAAAAACGGTACAAATCCTGAATGTACTGGTTTGAGACAAATCCGGCTTTTCGTCCGGGGTCGGTGAGTTCTTCATCGCTTTCTACTTCCTCAAACTGGTCCATTTCAGCCTTGATTCCCTGGTACAAAAACTCACGGTTTTCCTTTGGTAAACTTTGAAGGCTCAGACAAAATGAATACTTGTCAGAATTGCACAAAATCGGCGCGGTACTAATTGTCTCCACAAAGCCCCAGGTGCTTTCATCAACCAAGTCAACAGTTTGCTGCAAGTCCGGATTTTCAGGAAAGAATGGCATGAACCAGTTGGTCACCTCATTGAAAAACGGAAATTGTTTTAACATCGAAAACGATCCCATAAACACATCAGCCCCTTCCATTTGCATCTCCGAAAACTCTTCCATTTTATTCATCAGCCCGGGCGAATCTTTAAAAATCTCCTCCCATTCCGGGTTTTTATCTTCCGGGAGTCCCTCTTCCATCAGGCTGTCAAGGTTAATTTTGTCTTTCAGGTTCGGACTGATTTTGATCATCTCAGGAAGCAGCTCATCCCGAATTCGTTGCTGTAGCTTTTCCGTCTCTTTACTACGGATCAACTGGACAATCACCCTTTCCAGGTTTCGCTTGAAGTCCGGATCCTCATTCAAAATTTTCAAATGACCGGTAACTTCAGAATAGAACGGCAATCGTGAATCGTACTGATACAAGGTGAGCAACAGTCCCACCAGCGCCCGCTGACTTACACGAACTGCATTCATCTGATGAGCATCAAAAAGCAGGCTGAATTTTGCTGCGTCAAAGTAGCGTTGAAGGCTCAACGTCAAAGCCGAAATCAGGAATGCCTTGTAGGTTTCTTCAATTCGTTGGCTCGCCATAAATTGCTTCAGGAACGCAACTTCTTCACCACTCAGTTGGTCACGAAACCAAACATGATTGAACAGTTTGACCATCCGCTGGCGATGTTTTGTTGCCTCATCCATATTCTGGGAAGTTCCTGACTGATCCTGATCGACCAATGATTTCAGTTCATCCTGAAGATGAAAATTTTCCAGCTCAGCCAGAAAATTATCGTAATTCGAAATGAATTGATTTTTGAACATCCGAATCTTTTCGTATTCCAAGGATGAGGAATACTTCAAACGAACTGTTTCATAGATTTTATCGGTCAGTTCAAAAGCCGAAACAATCAACTTTCGATACACTTTTTGCCGTTCCGGGTCATTGATTCCTTCAACAGTATATTGAAGCATGAGATGGTAAGTCTGGTTGAGTTCGCGCCACTCGTCGTAAAAAATTCCGAGTCCGTTTTCAGTCATCAGTGTCTCCAACTGATCGAATGCCGGTTTTAATTTCCGTTCTGCAAGGTTATTGCAAATTTCGGTATGTCGTATATTGAGTTCCTGATCTGTCATAGTAAAAATCCTCTAGTTAAAAGATACAAAATATGAGGGGTATCAAAAAGTACTCCAAGCGAATTCATGCTGACAGATGGGCAGAAAGGAAATCGCAATAACCTTGAAGCGATGGCATGCAAACCATAGAAAGCAGCCCAAAAAAAATATATCCTTTCACCCCTTCGGGGTTAACTTTTCCCCAACTCCATTTTTTTTATAATCCTATCATCCCTTCGGGATTAAACAAAAACCGTCATAAAAATCTGGTTATCCGTTCATTTTCAAATCCCCACATCCAATGTAAATTTTAGGGCTAAATTTTCTTTGAATGTATCAAAACGGTATGGACCGAGGCGATAAAAAGCGCCGGTTCCCAGTTTCAGGATTCCAAACTTTATTAGCTTGGGAATCAACAACCCGCATTCATAATAACCTTTTGAAATCGATGGATGAAGTTTGGAAAAATCCGGCCAGTCATCGTAGCTCGAACTTCCGATTCCGGCATTGAAAGCCAGCATGACGTCGGGCTTGAAATTACCCTGCCGAAATAACAGCGATCCGAAATTATGACGCCAGAACACCGCCAGCAACTTGTCGGCCACAAACTCGTTGACACGCATGGTGGCAAAGGTATTTTTCCGGTAGATGTTGAAAAATTTGGACCTGGAGAATGGTGGGCTCGCCAGCAAATTGTAGACGCCCCCTGAATTTCGCCAGGAACCGATCACCTGGATCTGGCTCTCGCCCAAGTTACGTAATTTGTATGAATCATCCAGTCGAAATTCAGCCGCACGATAGCTGCGATCGCTGATAAAATCCAGTGACTTTTCGTAATTAAAGTGCAGCACCGGGTAGCGGCTTCCCAAGGCAAACACTTTTCCCCTATCGTGAAATAAAAGCTCCTCAAACGTCAAGCGCAATTGAATACCAATATTGTTGTAGTCAATCGGATGCGATGGCAATGTAGCATCCACAAAAGTTGGATTTAGCAGACGATAGTTTCGCCAATACAAACGAGCACGTAAATTTGGGAACAACCACCCCTCTACCCCAACTTTATACTGTTGATGGTAGGTAAAATTTCGCTTAAACCAAACATCCAGTTGCCGCGAAATAAATGGCTGTTGCTGCTCCATAAATTTGATCTCACCATCTTCCCTGACATCTTTTTCATAGCTGGCAAACAAACGGGTGTTGGTCAATGAATCTAAGCGGTAATTAATGTGCCCCCCATACTTGTCCTCCTGATCTTTCAACCCGTATCTCCAATAACCACCTACCTGAAAACGCTTGCTAAATTTTGGATTCGTTTCCAGGCAAACGCCCAGTTTCAATCCTTCAAACTTATTGTACCCAACCAGTTGATCCAGGCAAACATCCACGAACCCGATTGGGTATCGCCAACTTGCCAACGATTCTATATTCAACAGGTTTTGTTGATAAGAGTCTTGCTTGCCCAAACTGTCTACCAACTCATAAATCAATGAATCTTTCCCAGACAATGGCACAGGCCGGTAGTGATCCCATTGTTTGGCCGGCTGATTGGCAGCCTGCGGAGACACGCTCAAGCGGGGCCCATCAAACTGTTTGTCGTCAATCCAAATATTGACTTGTCGCCGGGAGAAATACGTTTTTCCCAGTGCATGCACAACCACCGAATTGGGCGGCATATTGCTCCCGGGAATTGTAAGCCCCGAGAACAACAGATCGGCATTCATGGCATACGGGAACCACTGACCGGTAGGCAGTTTGGTGTATAATTTTTCAATATCCAACTGCATTTTCCCTTCCTGGTCACGAGCCGCCTGTGCGCGTACTGATTGAATGGCATAGCCATCAGAGCTAATTTGCAACACCCCTGCCAACCCATTAAAATTTTTATACGGACGAGGATGGAAGCGAATGACAAACAACGTATCTCCCTGCACAGTTGGAAATTGGTTCTCTAACACAAATTCATATTTGTTCCACGAATTGTAGGATATCGGACTTAGGAATTCCTGCTTGAAAAGCTGGATGTAAGTTTTGTAAAACGAAAACGATTGCAACTGAGTCGCCAGCAACAAAAATGAAGGGCGCTGCAATCCAGTCACCCGGTTCGCTAAAATCACCTCTTTCCGTCTATTCGGATTTTCGTACAACTTCTTGCTAACCGTTTCCATGAGAAACAGATATTGCATGGAAGCCAGCTTGTCCAACCGGATCACGCCGGAATCAGTGCCCTGTTCAACCGACTGGAGAAAGCGTTGTTTGGTGTCGTCTGTCAGTGAAAAGGTGAGTTTGTTGTATCGTTGGTATTGATAAGAATTGAGGTTGTCCAATTGATGACTTCTCTTATTTTCAACAACGCGTTGAATGATCGATTCGGCAGCATTGACTTGTGAAGCTGAAGGTTCTGCAAGCAGGCTTTCAGGTTTGGGAATTAATTTCAACTGGTCGTTGTCGATCACTGCAGTGACAGGAATTTCAAGCTCCTCATAGCCGACATACGACAGTATAATCGTATCGACCTCGTCTGAATTCAAACTAAAATAGCCATCAATGTTGCTGCTGGTTCCCAAATAATGATGATCAAAAACAACATTGACGAAAGCCAGGGGACGCTCTGTTTTGGCACTAAGCACACGTACAGTAATGGGCTCACCCATCACCCGAAAGGCGATCAAAAACAGAAAAATGGCAATGTATATTCTCATTCAGCGGCTATTCAATTTCGTCGAGTTCATTCAAGGTATCCTTCAATTTTGAAATATAATTGCCGTACAATTTACGAAAGCCCCAACGGAACAGGAAGAATAAACTGCTAATAAAAATTACCAGGATCACAATTCCCCAGATCACGCGATGGATGATGACCGGCGAACTAAATAAATCGGAAATGGTAGCGCCCAACTCGTCGGCTTTTAATTCGACTCCACCGAGAAGCCCGGTGACAAAACTAACACTGAGCACAAATAAAAGCAGCAAAATAGCCATGTAAAAAAGCCGGCGGTAAAAATAGAGGATACGAATAATGGATTGCAGAACAATGCGCAAATCGTTACTGTGTAAATAGTCGTTTTTAATTTTCCGATAGCTGAAATTGAAATAGAAGAAAGTCACCAGTATAAAAAATAAGCTGATCCCATCAATCACCATGATCCAACCTGGCACTTTGATTGCTCCTGCCAGAAATGGGGTCAGGAAAAAATCGTCCAGAATAAAAAACAAGGTCAACAAAATCAGGATGCCAACCCCAACTTTGATATTTCGATCGATGCGTTCGATCAAATTTTTCGTTCGGTTTTTCAGCATGTTGTAAATGGCATCCTCCCCCAATTGATGTCTGAAGGCATCGGAAGAAGAGTATCTATTCCATGCTTTTTTTAAGTCTCTTAGTTCCATTCGTCGGTTTATCGATTCATGTATTTCTTCAGCTTCTTCTTGATCCGGTTCATTTTTACGCGCACATAATTTTGAGTAATCCCCGTGATCTCTGCAATTTCTTCGTACTTCTTATTCTCAAGATAGAGCAGAATGATGGATTTTTCAATTCCACTCAAATTCGCAATTGCCTTGTGCAACAGCTTAATCTGCTCTTCTGTTTCGTGATCATAATCCTCCACAGCCAGCTGGAAATTTTCAATTCCCAAGCCACTTTGGTCCGGTTGTCGTTTTGTTTTCTTAAAACTTGTAATGGCTGTATTCAAGGCTACCCGGTACATCCAGGTGGAGAATTTGGATTCTTTCCGAAAAGAAGGAAACGACTTCCACAATTGCGCCAAAATTTCCTGGAACAAGTCGCGACGGTCCTCCTCCGAATCACAATAAATGGAACATACCTTGTGTATTATTCCCTGATTCTGTGATATGATCTGAACGAATTCCTTCTCCAAAGCGAAAGTATTAGTCTGAACTTTTAGAAAATTATTACATCAGTTCATTTTCAGAAATCCAACTTCTTTTTCTGTGAGGAAACGCCACTTGCCACGTGGCAGATTTTTTTTGGTTAATCCCGCAAAAATGACCCGGTCCAACTTGGCCACTTTGTAGCCTAGATGTGCGAATATACGTCGCACAATCCGATTTTTCCCGGAGTGAATTTCGATCCCTACCTGGGATTTATCCTGCTCATCCACAAAGCTGATCTCATCGGCAGCAATGGGACCATCCTCCAGCTCCAGGCCGTTCTTCACTTGTTCCAAATCACTCGCAGTAAATTCTTTATCCAGAAAAACGTGGTAAACTTTCTTTTTCTCGTAGCTTGGATGTGTCAGTTTTTTGGTCAGCTCACCATCATTGGTAAACAACAGCAGGCCCGTGGTATCTTTATCCAGACGACCAACCGGGTAAATCCGCTCTTCGCAGGCCTTTTGTACCAAGGTGATCACCTTCTTCTTCGCGTGCGGATCATCCATGGTGGTGACAAACCCTTTGGGCTTGTTTAACAGCACGTACACTTTACGCTCAGCACTGATCGTCTTGCCTTTATAAATCACCTCATCTTTCAATGTGACTTTCAGTCCGAGACTGGTCTCCACCTTTCCGTTCACCTTGATCTCGCCTTTCTCAATCAGCTGATCAGCCTCACGACGGGAACAGATCCCAGCATTGGCGATAAACTTATTTAAACGAATCTCACGATCCGATTTTTTAATCACCGTAACTTTATTCGACGGTGGAGCCGGGTCTTCGCGATGGCTCTTTACACTCCCTGATTGCCTGTCATTTGCAGGCTTGAATTTCTTTGTCATAACTTAATTTCAACGCTTCAAAGTTCGGAAAAATAATAGGATTAAAAACAGGAATGAGATTTTCTGACTGGATCAAACGAATTTAATGGATAAAAATAATCACGAATACAGGATTTAAAGCTATTTTCATTCCACTCAACGCCTTCCAAATAGAAATGTCATTTTGAACTTGTTTCAGCACCTCCATCATCATGAGCCCCTGAAACAAGTTCAGGGTGACCTGACTCAGAAGGTTGGGTTTTACAAGAAACAATTGGGCAACTCCTGCATTCGTGGCTAAAAATACCAATTTTGTGAAGTAAATTCGATTACTTATTTAACTCTGCAAAATACTTGTAAAAGAGCGGAATGGTCTGAATGCCTTTGAAAAACTGTTCCAACGGGAAACTTTCGTTGGGTGAATGAATGGCGTCTGAGTCCAGCCCAAAGCCCATCAAAATAGTTTTGATGCCCAGCACCTGCTCAAAAGTTGAAATAATAGGAATGGAACCGCCGCTTCGCACTGGAATTGGTCGACGACCAAACACTCCTTCGCAAGCTTTTTCAGCGGCCTGATATGCAGGCACGTCGATCGGACAAACATATGCCTGTCCACCATGCAAAGGCGTCACGTTCACTTTTACAGAATTTGGCGCGATGCGTTCGAAATGTTCTTTAAACAGCTTCGCTATTTTTTCATGATTCTGATTCGGGACCAACCGACTACTGATTTTTGCATAAGCTTTGGATGGCAATACCGTTTTGGCTCCTTCGCCGGTGTAGCCACCCCAAATACCACACACATCAAATGATGGCCGAATACCGGTCCGTTCGTTTGTTGTAAAACCGATCTCTCCACTCACTTTGTCAATGCCAATGGCTTCTTTATATTCTTTCAGATCGAACGGAACCTTAGCCAACAATGCACGTTCTTCGGAGCTCACTTCCAACACATCGTCGTAAAACCCCGGGATGGTGATGTGTCCATCATCATCAGTCATTTTGACAATCATCCTTGCCAGCACATTGATGGGATTTGCCACCGCACCACCATACGATCCTGAATGAAGGTCGCGATTTGGTCCGGTAACTTCCACTTGCCAGTATGCCAAACCGCGCAAACCAGTTGTGATCGTTGGTGTATCTGGACGGATCATAGTGGTGTCAGACACCAAAATGACATCGGCTTTCAACATTTCCTTACGTTCCTCACACCATTTCCCCAAGTTGGGTGAACCAATTTCCTCTTCGCCTTCAATCATAAATTTGACGTTGCACGGCAAGGTGTTGGTCTGCACCATCAACTCGAACGCTTTGGCATGCATCATGCTCTGTCCTTTGTCGTCATCAGCGCCACGTGCATAGATCTTTCCATCACGAATTTCTGGTTCAAAAGGCTGCGATTTCCATAATTCGAGCGGCTCAACCGGCATCACATCCATATGAGCGTAAACCAAAACAGTGGGCAACTCAGTGTCAATTATTTTTTCAGCATATGTCACCGGATTGCCATCCGTTTCAAAGATATCAGCGTGATCAGCTCCTGATTTCAGTAGCAACTCTTTCCAATATTCGGCTGCCTTGTACATGTCAAATTTGTGCGATGCCTGCGAACTGATGGATGGAATGCGAATGAGACCGAACAGTTCTTCAAGGAACCGGTCTTTATTTTCTTCGATGTATTGATTAATCTGTTTCATCTGTAACGTTTTATAGTTTTCAGTTTTGGTAAAATTAAGCTATTCCTCTGTATTGAAATAAGAGAAAACTCATAACCCTGAAATCAATTGGCGCACTGATTATTTCTTATTATTCGCCGAAATGGCGTTGGCTTGTTCGAGGATTTGGCCCATGACTTCAGCAATATTGTAGAGCATGGTAAATTGTTGTTTCGTCGTACCATGGTCAATTTCAGAAGTACGTTCACGAATTTCTTCGAGCATTTTGGGGATCCGATGCTCGTCCTGCATTTGGTTCATAGTCATTGACGATTGTGCCGTTCTTAGCAAGTTGAGCAATTCATTGGCAAAATTAATGACGTCTGCCTGTTTCACATTTTGCTTCTCGCGGTGAGCCCCAAAAGCGGACAAATAAGACAACAAAGCATGATTCAGGTAAGTCAGAGAAAATGCTTGTTCGCGAAACAGTTGATGTTTTTTTGGCTCAACCTGCATGTCCTGCCAGGCAAGCACCAGTGCATTATCTGCTCGATGTGCCTCTCTCCGTGCAATTCGGTAATCCAAATCATCATCAATTGCACGTTGCTTGTATTCGTTAATAATAGCCTGAAAATAAGCTACATTCTTGTCCAGTGCTGTGGCCAGCAATCCAGGTAATTTTTTATACTGCCAATCGGGCCAAAGCAGTCGAACCGTAATAATGGCCACAGTCGCGCCAATCATGGTATCAATTAACCGGGGAAGCATGACGGCCATTCCCTTATTGGCAATGATATTGAAAATCGCCAGTACAAAAATGGTGATGAAAACGACTGCCACCGCGTAATTTTTTCGCAACCAGATAAAAAAGGCATATGCCGCGCCCAACATCAGCAGTACTTGCCCGGGGAGGGTCGGCAGCAGTTGAACAATCAGCACACCACCGACCACACCGGTGAGCGTACCCAACACACGTTGAAAAAGACGCCGTCGTGTTTCGCTGTAACTGGGTTGGCACACAAACAATCCAGTCAGCACAATCCACTCCCCCTTGACGATTCCAAATCCTTCGGAAATGGCATAACTAATCAAAAAACAGAGAGCCAGCCGGATAGCATGGCGCATACGCGGGTGATTCCAGTTTAGCTGTTCTTTCAGTCGTTGAGCCAGTGTTCGGGTATCTTTGGCCAAGCGGGGCGCCATGGTTCGCTGCTGATCATCAGTCAGATTTTTAAGTGAAACGATCGATCGTGACAGGTTGTTAATCAACAATGCCAAAGGATGCGTGTCGCCCAGCCCCTGCTTGTCAAATTTTTCCTGCAAGGCTTTCACCACCCATTCCAACGATACCGAATGCCGATATGGAGTACCGGTCAATAAGCTCTCTGCAACTCGTTTGGTAACACGCGAAAGTAGATGTAAACTTTGCCCAATCCCCTCCAACAGTTCACGATTAGCCGGATCGCTGCTCAATAAATCATATCGCTCATGACTGGAAGATGCTCGTTCATGCAAACTCTGTAGCAACATGAAATAGCGCAAATACGGTTTCAGGGGTTCATCATCTTTCAGTGCATCGCCATAACTGTTCAACACTTCTTTACAACGATCCAATGCGCCCACCAGCTGCACATTTTGTAGCGCCAACTGGTTTCGAATTTTACGCTGCATTCTTTCGTCGCTTGGAAATAGTCCGGCTTTTTGATCGAGGTATTTTGACAATTCCATATAGCCTCGTGCCAGTTGTTCTTCCAGCAATCGCCACGGCCGATAATACAGCAAGGCCAGCGACAAAATACCATAAAACAAAGCACCCCCCGGCAACAGAATTGGTTGCCAATACCAAGCTGGAGAAATATCCGCCCCCAACATAGCATAAATGCCCACCAGTAAGGCTCCAAAAGTAACGCCCCGATAACGTTCACCCAAACCGCCAATCACGATGAAAACAATGGTTGACAATGCCAATCCCAGTCCAAATAAAACAGGATAGGGTAGTAAAATCGACACCGACAGGCTGGCCAAACCAAAGCTAAATACTTTTAAAGCAAGCGATTTAATGCGGCCTTTGGGATGATCATCCGTTTCAGACAGTGCGCCAGCCAAAGCCCCCAACCCCAGTGACACGGCAATAAATGGTTTGCCAAGAATCACAAAAGGAACGACCAAAAGTGCAATTGCAAAAGTCGCCTTTACAGCCCGCAACCGATTGGTATTGTTCCAAAAATTTCGGCGCAACGGCTCGTACCAGGATTTGTCTTTCACAAATTGCTGCCACCAAGACGTTTTTGGATTTTGGTTCTGCTTTGCCATCGTCAATACTGAATTCCGGGTTGATCAAACAAAAATAGCAATTCCTTGATACAACTACTGAAACGAAAAAGCCATCACCCAAAATTGGATGATGGCTTTTAAATTATTTTGAGTTTCTTTTATATTGAATATTGAAGCCAGGAACTGTTATCCTGATAATCTTCAACAACGTTATCGTTTGCATCGTATTTGAAACTACTCATCAGCTGTTGAATGTCCTGGTGAAGCATGTTCAATCCACCTTCAATTAAATCGTTACGGAATCCTTCATCTGCTAGTTTGTGAACCATATCCATTGAAATAACACGGCCCAGCACCTGCCCCAATTCAACCAACTTACGTTGTGGCAGTTGCATATCCAAGTTGAAGTTAACCAACTCTTTCAGTCGATCTGCTGATCGATTGGTCAACTCATTCTTCTTCAAAAAATTGAACAAGTTTTGTTCTTTCAGACGACGCATTTGTTTCACCACACCTTCTGAAATCTGAGCATATAAAATATCGTTCGATCCTTCAAAAATCTGGAATGGACGACTGTCCACAATACTGCGGCCACCCAAATGGCTCAATTTGTATGCGTTGGCTCCAACCAACTGAGTCAGCGATTGAGCTGCTCCCTGCATTAGATCGGTCACAACAGATTTCACTGCATTGGCCTCAATACCAATACCAGTCAGATCGTTCTCAACACCTGCCTTTTTGGCACTGTTGGAACACATGGCAGAACAAACCGTAAACGACGCCTGCAACTTCGAAAGACGCTCCTGTACCTGGTCGTAATTGAACAGGCTTTTGCCCCCCACCAAACGTTGCTTGGAATGATTGATTGCCTCATCCATCAACCGGTGAATAAAGCCCATGGCCATTCCCGGAAACTGCATCCGACTACGATGAAGCAGGTCCAGCATCATTTTCACACCTGTTGAATGAGGCTGCAAACGATGTGTTTTTGGAATTTTTACATCAATGTGGTTTCTTCCGTATGGAATCTGGTACAATCCCAAGTTGTCAAAAAATTCTTCCACTTTGATCGACTGGTCCGGTTGCGTCACATCGCAAATGAAAAAGTCAATGTCGCGCTGCAAATCACCTTTGTCCGTTTTTTGACGGGCTGTCAATAGCCAGTAGTCTGCCCAGCCAGTTAACCCGGCCCAATGTTTTTTGCCCTGCAAATGAAAATCATTGTCATCTTCTTTAAAGAAGGTCTGCATGTTCAATGCATCGCTTCCATAATCAGGCTCTGTGATCATCAGACCACCCATGTTTTGTTGTTCTAAAAAGCGTTTAAAAACAGGGCCTTTGGCTTCTTCGGAGGCATATTTACCAACCGGCTGTAGAAATAGCGCTGAGTTAATTCCAAAAGTCAAAGACAAGGCCAGTGATTCATAAGATGCAGCTTCAAGCAACGCAATATTTTCGTGCATCAAAGCTCCACGGCCACCATAGGCTTTAGGAATACCAATGGAAAGTGGATTACATTCCATGATTTCACGCATGGCAAATGGTGGAAGTCCCCTTTGCTGGCTGTATTTATTAATATCGCCACGCAGGTGATACACCTGGTGCATTTTCTCTTTCAGTCTCCCTAAAAATTGCTGGATCGGTTCTTGTGGGGTGGTTTTCAAATCTTTCTCCATAGAGATATCCTTCATCTCAATTGTTTCATTCATTCTTTCTAATTTAAAAAAGAAGGCAAATCAAGCCTTCCATACAAGAAGACAACGTATTTTTCAACTGATTGTTCTTCAAACCAGAAATTTAGAATGATACTTATTATGTTTTTCAAAAACCTGGAACAGGTTCAAGTTTTCAAGTTGAAAGTAGCTATTTGCCGTCAAAAAAAACGATACCATCAAAACCGCCAATGGACTTCCTTGATTAATTTCGATGTAATCAGCAAACTGCTCTCATAGGCCTTATCCCATTGGCTGGCGCGGGGTCCGGCAATATTGAGCGTTTCAATGTGATTGATTTTTATAAAATGAAGCAACTGTCCCAATGGTTCTTCAATAAAAAACGGGGATAGTTTAAACAGGAAAACCGGTTGTCCAACTTCATTGGCATAGTCGTGAGTCAGCAATGTTCCTCCTCGTAGTTTATCGTTGTAAATAATGAGTGTGCCATCTGCATCACGAACATTTTTACGGGTGCGTTCGTCGTAATTATCACTCCATATTTCTTGCAAGGGGTAGCGACTAGCAATTTCTCCATCTTCAGCTTTTCGGCCAGCAGTGCACCAGCCACCACAAGGGAAATTAGCTTCCAAACAAGCATCCAATGCCCCGCGATCAACTCCGGTTTGACCTCCGCTTATTATCTTTTTTAGGCTCATTTGATAAAAATAAAAAAATGGCCGGGAAATATGAATGAATACGCAGCGTTATTCCACAACTTTCTAAAAAAGTTTTATGAGTATCCGCATGCATACCTAAAAGCAGAATGAAGTATTGAAAATCAATTCGTTTGTCCCGAGCACTGAAGGGAGCGAATTGATTTTCCCTGCTCCCTTTAGATACTATGGTAAAAATTCGGATAACCATAAAAGTTTTAACCTGATATTTTGTTCGCTACTTATTTCGATACTGAAAGAAAACTAGGACGGCATTTTCTTGAAATATTCCACTTGTCCATCAACAGCCTTGGTTTTTACTTTATCAATTAAAGCCATCCGTTCGTCTTCTGACAATTTGACGAATGATTTAGCCAATGCAATTTTATCCTGAATATATTCGGGCTTTTCGGCCCCTGAAATTATGGTTGAAACCGGCAGTGACCACACAAAATACATGGCATCGCGGATACTGATGTAATTTGGAATTACCGGATCATCAGTCTTCCAATTTGCTTTTTCCTTTTTAGCAAAGAACCGGCCATCAGCCAGGGTTTTCATGGCCAGCACGCCAATATTGCGTTCCAGCAACTCGGGCATGACATTGTGTGTAAAACTGAAATAAGACTGATCCAGCAAGTTCACCGGCATTTGTACCGTTTCAAACGGATCATCCTTTTTTGTCAATTCCAGCATGTGTTTGTGGGCGAATGGATTTTGATGCCCCGTAAAGCCAATGTGTTTGACTTTTCCGTCTTGTTTCGCTTTCAATAATACATCCAGCACCTTGTTTTGCATCCGGTTATCCACATCATCGGGGGTGAACAGCGAATGCATCTGCCAGAGGTCAAGGTAATCGGTGTTCAATCTTCGAAGTGAATCTTCCAAATGTTGTTGCGCGTCTTTTGCAGTGCGAGCCTGTGTTTTTGTCATCAGAAAAACCAAGTCGCGGTACTTGGGCGTCAGAAACTTCCCGTAACGTTCCTCACTGGTTCCCGGACCATACTGCTCAGCCGTGTCAAAAAAGCGAACGCCGCCTTCCAATGCTGCTTCAATGACTCGTTGCGCATCGCGTTCTGAAGTCCAGCCAATATGATAGCCACCGACCCCCAGCATGGTTACGTACTGGCCTGTTTTGCCCAATTTGCGCATGGGCAAAATTTCGCCCAGGCGGTCACGCGCAGAAATTTGTGCATCTAATACAGCAGGGATGGAAAGTGCAGCCGTCATTGCTGCCATGTTTTTCAGAAATTCTCGTCGGTTTGTCATCGTTTAAAAAGTTAGTTGTATTCGTTAAACTAAAAGCACACTTTTAATCAGCCATTTATGAAATCTTTACGAACACGCTCCTGAGAGGTTACTGACAATGTGTGCTGTAACTAATTTGTAATCGTTTGTTAACACTTCTTGCAAATCACCGACGAAAATTCGAACTTTAAGCAATTCAGTAATGACTGAGAAGTTAACGATTTGCAAAACCAAGCTCTATGACGATAAAACACTGGCTGCTTATCACGGCAACTCTATTGTCTTTTGGTGCCTCCGCACAAAGCGATTTTATGTCACTTTTTAATGGTGAAAACCTCGCTGGCTGGACGGAGAAAAAAACCCTTCGCGATAAAAACTACATGTTTTTCAGGGTAATCGATGGCACCATTATGGCCAATTCGCTGAACAATCCGGAGCATCACACAGCATACCTCTACTCAGACAAAGAATACAGCAACTTTGAATTGAAGTTTAAATTCAGAGCTTTCAAAACCAGCACAGGGAGCTGTGGCATTGTACTTCGTTCGCAATACAACGAGGAAGACAATTCGATGTACGGACCAGAACTCGACATTAATCCTCCGGGACCTTGGCGCAGCGGAATGATTTTGGACCAAACGCCAGGAAACGAGCGATGGATTTACCCCAATCTACCGAAAAATGCCTGGGTAAACGAATCCATGCAACGGAAGCACTTTTTATTTTACTACGCTGAAGAAACCAACCAATGGAACGTGATGCGGATCCGTTGTGTCAGCACCAATATTGAAGCATGGTTAAATGGCGTAAAAATTACTAATTTTGATGGAGCTGGTATCTTAAATGATGAAACGCACACGAAATTAAATGTGGCAATGAAAGGACATATCGCCTTTGAAATTCGCGAAAAAGAAGCTTTGATTCTTCAGTTTAAAGATATTTACATCCAGGAATTGTAGTTCTCTTTCATCGACTAAAATCGAAGTACCTTTAATTCATTCAGCTTCCCAACAAAGATCAATACCAATATTTCCTAATCCCTGATACACGCTAATGTTTAGCATGTATCTGCTCTTTTGCCATGAGGATTCCAATATCGAAAAGATCCTTCGAGCTTTCGATTGATCGATGTCTTCAAGCTGAAAAGATTCGCCAACTGGAAAGACTTCTCTTCTAATTAATTATTCGATATACACAGACTCAACAATTCTGGAATGAACACAAAAAAAAAGCAGGCCTGTTTAAGCCTGCTTTCAACTATCTTATTGGATACTATATTCTACTAATAGAATTTAGAGCGTTTATCAATGATTTCAACGGCATCTTTATGAACCTGGTAAGCTTGGTAGTTTGCACGATAGCCTAATGTCTGATCCAGTCGTTTTTGTTCAGCCTGAACATCGTCATTTTTACCTTCCGTGATTGAGTTAACTTTCACCAGGTAAACCCCGTTGTTTCCAACTACCGGTTCCGAAACTTCATTTTGTTTCAAGCTGGCCACTGTTCCAACCAACGCTGGCTCAACACCAACAGCCGGGATAGAGACCGAATTGAAAGTAATGTTATTGGCGGTTTTAACTGTCAGGTTCAACTTATCGGCAATGGCCTGCAGGTCAGTTCCAGTAGCCTGAGCTTTCATTTTCTCAGCCAACGCTTTGCCTTTGTTTTCCTTGCGAACAGCCAATTCAACACGTGGTTTCACATCATCAAATGGTGCAACGCCTTCTGCAGTCGCGTCGGTCAATGCAGCAATCACAAAGCTGTCACCCAATTCGAAGATTGAAGAACCTTCCGTATTGTGAATGATATTACCTGTTTCGGCTTGGTAGGCTGCACGAATTAACGGACGAGCTTGATCCAGCCCATTAATATCGCGTTGATTTTCACCAACTTTTGCAATTCGTTTATTCAACTTGTCAGTAGCAATCGTTTTATTGAAAGAAGCCAAATCCTGGTTGTCAGAAGCAAATTTACTTGCTTTTGCATATACAGCCTGATAAGTTTCGGTACTTGGTTCGATGTCGCGTACAAGAGTAGCTAATAGAACTTGTTTCACGCGTTTACCCATTTTGGTTGGTTGAATCACGTGAACACCAAATTGTGTTGTTGCGATGTAAACTTCATTAACTTCGCCTTCAAAAGCTGCTTTTTCAAATGGCCTTACCATTTGGCCTTTTTTGAACCAGCCAAGGTCTCCACCTTTACGAGCAGAACCGGGATCCTCTGAATATTTCTCAGCCAATTTTGCAAAATCAGCTCCTTTTTCAATCAAACCTTTCAAACTATCAGCCAATGCAACAGCTTTGTCATAACTTCCAACAGTTGCAGGTTTAATCAAGATGTGACGAGCGTCCACAGAATCCGGCAAATATTTGAACGTGTCAATCTTCACCAATTTGTATGCGTTGTCTTCTTTGTAAGGTCCGTAAATATCTCCCTCTTTACCGCTAAAAGCAAAATCAGCTAAGTTGTCTGGAAGTTCACTTTTCTTTTGGTACACATCCTGAAATGCCACATCTGAATTTACATTGATGAACTGTTTATCATCAGTTTCACTGGCAAAATCAGGTTTGATGTCCTCAATCCATTTCAAGGTCGCGGCATCATCAGCAGCTGACGCTTTCACATCAAATGTAATATATTCAACGGTGCGAGATCCGTCTTGTTTGTAATCTTCCTGGTGTTTGTCATAGTAGCTGCGCAATTGGTTATCCGTTACCGTAACTGCGCTGTCAGGCATTGCACTATATGGCATTTGAACAAACTGAATGTCGGCTTTGCGATTTTGTGCTGCCAGACTTTCTTTTGCTTCTTCGGTCGTTACGTACAGTCCTTGACGTACCAGGTCCGAATATTTGGTTTGTGTTTGTTCTTCGCGAATTTCTTGCTCAATGTATAGCCAATAAGCTTTTTGCTGATCGGTTGCATTCGTTTGCAATGATTTCAGAAAACGAAGGATTGCCGAGCGATCGACTTGTCCGGTTTGTGGGTTGCGAAACAGTTGCTGGATGATTGGGTGTAAGTTTTTCCCCTGAACCATGTCGAATAATTCATCGGAAGTTACGGTAATTCCGAGATCATCATAAACATCGGTCATCACCAATTCACGCACCATGTTATTCCAGGCTTGTTGACGCACCTGAACCCAGGCTTTATCATCAAGCTGGGTCTTACCTGAGTTCATTTTGTAGATCTCGGCTAGTCTGTTCACCCGCTTTTGAAAATCGGGGTACGAAACAGATTCGCCATCCACTTGAGCTATTTCTAACTGGCTGGGCCTTAATAATGAACTACCTGAACGTATCATATCACCTAAAATAAAGGCAACCAGAGCGAGACCAATAATGATCGCAACCAATAACCCGGCACGATTTCTTATCTTCTGTAATGTAGCCATCGACTAAATAATTATTGAATTTTTGATTCTACTTATTTTTTTCAGGCTACGAAGATAGTAATTTTAGGAATTAAACCTTAAGAATCATTTTTTATTTTAGGTGTTCTCTAATATCTTGAGGTTTACCAACTCAATCTTTGTGTTTGAAGCTTTGAGGATTTTAAATCGATACTTGTCAATATCGATTATCGTATTGATTTTGGGAATACTTTCGTGGTGAAAAAGAATAAAACCGGCCAGTGTTTCAAAATTTTCTTTCACCGGAAAACCGAGGCTGTACTTTTCATTTAAGTCATCCAATTCGATGCGTGCAGAAAGGACAAATTCGGTGTCACTAATCTGGCGTTCGACATAATCGACCGTATCATGTTCATCTTCAATTTCACCAAAAATTTCTTCCAGAATATCTTCGCTGGTTACCATACCGGATGTTCCTCCAAATTCATCCACCACAATGGCAATACTGCGGTGCTGTTGAATGAATTTACTCAGCAATTTGCTAGCTGGCATCGTTTCCGGCACGATCAACACTCTTTTCAAATTGGAACGAATAGACCCAGGATTGCTAAAAATCGTTGAATGGTGAATGTACCCAATGATGTTATCAATATTATCCTGGTAGAAAAGAATCCGTGAATAGCCCGTCTCAATAAAGCGCTGGATAAGCTCGTCCATGGTGGAATCGATATTCATGGTTTCCATTTCGGTACGGGGAACCATTACTTCCCGCAATTTGACTTTTGAAAAGTCCAGGGCGTTCCGAAATAGTTTGACTTCATTTTCAATTTCATGTTCGCGTCGTTGCGTATCTTCTTCCTGATCTTTAACAAAATGGTCCAGGTCAATGCGGTTGAAAACCGTCTTTTTCACATTCTTGTCAAACGAAGTTTTTAAAACAGTATTCAGCAAGATCTTCGAAATACCAATTGTCAGCTTTGAGATTGGGTAAAACAAGAAATAAAAAAATGCCAGTGGCAGCGCGAAAACCCGAAGTACGGTATTGGGGTTGATCCGAAAGAGTGTCTTGGGTAAAAACTCCGCTGTAAACAAGATCAGTAATGTTGACGAAATAGTTTGGCCCAACAGCACAAAACTGTCGCTCGGAACAATTTTAAAAAATAAGGGCTTCAACAATTCGGCAAAGGCAATACCGTAAATTACCAGTGCAATGTTATTCCCAATTAACATGGTTGAGATGTACTGCCCTGGATTTTTTGTAAATATTGAAAGGATCCTGGAGCTGATAAAATCCTGCTGTTTGTCCAATTCAAGCCGAAGTTTATTGGCAGAGACAAAGGCAATCTCCATACCGGAGAAAAATGCAGAAAAAAGAATTGTTATGAGGATAATGATAATCAGGATTTCCATGAGCTACTTCTGTTCCATATCAACATAAATCGAGCCTTTGGCTTCCTTAATTTTCCAATTGGAGAGATCTTGATCCGACTCAAAACCAATGCCTGTAATTACCTGATCTTTACGAATGATCTTCACAAATTGTTCGGAATAGATCTTTCCTTTATCTTCATCCCAAATCAACTGTTCTGTTTTTAACGTGTCGCCTTGGGGATTAACAGCTACCACGTTGTTCTTCGCTTCCCAACGTTTTTCCTTGTCGTAATAACGGGCATAATTTGAAGTGATGCTCGCTATCTGCTCCATCTTATCGTTGTACTTTTCGATTATAACGCCATCGGGAAACTCCGTGAATGGCTCATCGGTTTTATCATACCGAATCAATTTGGGTGTGATTAATTTAAAGCGAAGAATGGTTGAGTCTGAATAGGTCATTTGGAAATTTTCAGCCTCAACATTGGCCAATTTATTGCCCACAGAAACCTCTTTGATTTTTTCGATCTTATTGGCACAAGAAAAGAAAAGCATTGCAATCCCTGTCAAAGGGACTGCAATGCTTACTCTCAAATACTTTTTCAGTGCAATCTTATTTTTTAGCACGTGCTTTTGTCGTTTCATTGATCCAGCTACCAATTTTTATAGTCTGTCCTTCCTGAATCCCCTGAAAGAACATGGTTTCTTTGTCTGGGAAGTATTGTATGTAAATGTTGATCTTTTGGTTTGCGGTTGTGAACACCTCGGGATCAACACGTTTAGCTTTTTGATAGTAATCAACAGCCAGCCAATACATTTCTGAATGTTCAAAATCACTATCGCCATAGTTTTTAGCGTATTGTGCGTAAATATCACCAATCAGGATATAGGCACGACCAAACTTAGGATTATTCTGAATGGATTTGCGAGCATATTCTCGCGCTTTCTGATAGTTCTGATCCTTAGCATAAGTAAACAAACCTAAATCATAGTAGTATTTGGCCAACAAGTCCTTGTCAGTTTCCTGATCGATAGCATTTTGATAATACTCTTTGGCTTTATCATATTTCTTTTGACGAACAAAAGTACGAGCCATGTTGTAGGCGGCTTCTGGAGATGGCTCAAGTTCGTACAGCTTTTCAGAACCTTTTTCGAACAAAGCACTTTCAGTACAATCCTGACGTTCCAGAATACGCAACATTTTTTTCAACGCATCAACATCTTGGGAAATTTCATCAAACTTAGGCTCATACAGAGCAACCAACGCTTCACAGTCTGCAGCTCCACTGGTTTGGAAGAGCTGATCCAACAAAGCTTTAGCTGTAGAAAACTTCTCACTTTTAGGATCTTCTTTCAAATCATAGTTTATAATATCAGAACATGTCTGGTAGTTTTGAGCAACTTTGTCCTTTGTCAACTCCCCCATCAGGAACAAACGTTTTGTAGCCTGCATGAATACAACCAAAACGGCTGGTTCTGTTTTTTCTTTCTCCATCTGAATGGATTCCTCCAAATAACCGTAGCCATTTTTCAGGATGTTTTTTAGCTGATCATCATTCAGGTTGACATTGTCCAGTTTATATTTCAATAAATCAGTTCCCTGACGACCACGAACATAACCTTTTTGACCGAAATACTTGATTCGTTTGTTATAGATGGCCATCAATGTATCAATCAATGCATCCTTTTTATCCCAGTCATTTTCCTTCTGAATAAATTCATCGTACATGTTTGTACCTTTAATATAAAGGTTCAGCGACGACTTCGGATATTTGTCGTAGACAATTCTCCACGGTTTCAGTGCCGATTTATAATCTTTTTGCTTGTAAAATTCACTGTACATCGACAGGTTGTTCATGTAGTCTCGGTCCCTGGCTTTAACCAGTTCTGCCTGGCTTCTTAAATCAGCACCACCAGCAGCTCCAGTCTTTTTAGCAGGAATTTCGCCACTGAAAGCAAAATCAATCACATTATTATCGTTTCCTTCAATATCAAGCTTTTTGCTTTCATCAATAAAGGTGAATTTCAGATATTTAGTCTTTGGACTGACTTTTATATGGTATTTTCCATCGAAGCTGGTCATCATCTGATCATCTGATTTGTGCGCTTCAACAGTAACACCGGCAGCTGGTTTACCATCACGGTAAACAGTCCCTGTAATCACTCGTTGTGCGACAGCAGAAACTGCAGTCATTGCAACGAGTGCAAATGCCAGTAAGATAGTTTTAGAGAATAAAGGTTTCATGATCGAAGATATTTTAATTATACTTTTTTTGATTTAGTCATATTTGCGTTGGATAAACCAGCGATCGAACAGATTCAAAGATAAACTTATTTTGGTGTAATTCTCACGGATCAGATTTTGCTTGATTGATCCACGGCGTCCAAATTCGACTCCTAAATTAATCGTCGAGCGTGAACGAACCACCGGTAGACCTATACCAAAACTTATGCCAGACTCATTAAGCTGCTGATTATTAATTTTCAAATAGGACTTTTCGAGGTGAACACCAGCACGATATTCGATTCGGCTGAGATAACTTCTAATAGACGCATTCTCAGGAATGTATTCAACCCCCAATGAAATTCGTGAGCGATCTGTCAGCTTATTAAAGCTAGTCTGGAAAAAACTCAATGGTGAATCGTAATTCACAGCTGACCACTTGGAGTAATAGTAGTCCAGGTTGACTTCCAGCTTATTCAATTTTGCATAGGACAAACCAAGACCAATATTGGTGGGAAGTTGAATACTTCCTTTCGTGTTGGTTGTTGTATAAATTGAATCTGTCAATGCACTTCCACCATACTGGAGTACTTTCTCCTGGTTGAGGTAATGGAAAGCTGTAAAATTCGATTTCTGCTCAAAGGTGGCACCAATTGTTAAAAAATCATCATTTTTTAGCTGCAGGTCGTATTGAAACCCAAGCATATAGCCAAAGTCCCGAATACGTAAACGCTCAACTTCGTTGTAGCCATATTCTTGTGCATCGTCTAAAAAGTAGATGGAGTTATTTTGATTTTGGGTCCCAAACAGGTAAAAAATGTTTGTACCAATTGACAACGATTTGCCAATCTTAAAGCCGGCTCCAAAATAGGCTTTTGAAATCGTTCCTGAACCCACATAACTGTGCCCGATACGTCCGAGCGATGCATTATCTTCTTGAACGTAAATCTCGTAACCTTTATCAGCATACGGCTGAATACCCATAGCGGCAGCAGCCCAACGGGTTATTGGAAAGCCCCACGAAAAATAGCGGAAATTCACGTCATTGGTTGAATATTTCGACGTTGCTGATTTGTATTCGGAGAAACGTCCATCAGCACCAAATTCAAAGTTGAAAGACATACTGTCGATCGCCGTGTAGGAAGCCGGATTTGAAGAGTTCACCTGAATGTGGTGTCGACTACCCAACGAAGCACCTCCCATTGCTGCAAAACGACCAGTTGAATAGGAATGCAATTCCCCTAAGCCATAAAGTGAAAACGGTGATGAAGTATTGTTATTTTGAGCGAATGAGGTCACGCCGAGGCATACGAATAATCCGCTAATGAAGATTCCTCTGAGTTTATTTAACATTATATTCCAGAATTCTGTTTAAACCGATGAGCGTTAAATTAAAGTGTACAAAGATGGAATTTTTTAATTTCTTATCAAAGAACTTCGCGTCCCCTCCAGTGATAATGATTTTTAAATTTTGGTAAATAGTGTTAAAGTATTCAATGTAATTTTGAACTTCAAATAATATTCCTAACTGAACCCCTGACCGGATGGCTGATTCGGTGTCGGTCCCAATCATTTTAAAATCATCAGAAGAAGCAATCAACGGCAGTTTGCCGGTAAATTGGTTCAAAGCTTTGAACCGGGTATCCAACCCTGGCGAAATATTGCCTCCGAGGTATTCATTATTTGCCGTGATCAAGTCATAAGTAATGGCTGTTCCGGCATCGATGACGAGCACATTTTCGCCCGGGAAAAGCTCATTAGCTCCCACGACTGCTGCGAGGCGATCTTTACCCAATGTTTCCGGTGTTTCATACTTATTGATGATTGGCACCGGCGTTTGTGCATCCAGTTCAACGAACTGCTCAAATGAATTCTGAAGAAAAGACTTCAGTTCTACCGGATAATCGCGAACGGATGATATGATGGCACGATTCAAATCCGGATGTTCATCCAGTAAAACCTGGATTTGTCCCGGCTTCAATTCATCCAATGGCACATTAAACATCAGGTCGCGCTCGTTAAAAAGCGCGAGTTTCATGCGTGTATTTCCGATATCGATAACTAAATTCATTCTTCAATGCGCTGACTAATATCCATCGCTTGTACCGAGTGTGTCAAAGCACCAATTGAAATGTAATCCACTCCTGTTGCAGCTACATCTTTCAAACGTTCGATCGTCATATTTCCTGACGCTTCGACTTTGGCACGCCCCTGAATGAATTGAACGGCTTTGGTCATGGTTTCATTGTCCATATTGTCCAACATGATGATATCGACCCCGGCATCCAAGGCTTCCTGAACCTGATCGAGCTTGGTGGTTTCCACTTCTATTTTAATACCAGCCGGCACGTTAGCCTTGATCTGTTCCACTGCCGGTGTGATTCCACCGGCAATATCGATGTGATTATCTTTGATCATCACCATATCGAAAAGCCCGATGCGGTGATTGGTTGCGCCGCCCATCTTAACGGCGTATTTGTCGAGCATGCGAAAGCCCGGCAAAGTTTTACGCGTATCCAAAATGACAGTTTGGGTTCCTTTCACGGCATCAGCATATTTGGCAGCCATGGTCGCAATTCCGGATAAACGCTGAAAAAAGTTAAGCGCTGTCCGTTCCCCCGTCAGCAGTGCACGATACGAAGCTTCAAAACGAACGAGCACCGTTCCATTGATCACTTTTGCACCTTCCTCCACCTGTGGTTCCCATACCAGGCTGTCGTCCAGATGGCGAAACACCATTTCCGCAATCGGAATCCCTGCAACGACTCCATCAACTTTGGCAACCATGTATGCTTTTCGCCGTGTTTCGGCTGGCACAAGGTTATCAGTTGTCACATCACCTGTGGCAACATCTTCGTTCAAAGCTATCTGAATCAGTGTTTTTGCTGCTTCAAGTTCTTTTGCGTTCATCATTTTTTATCGGGATAAAAAGTGTTTTTTGATCTTTCTGTTGAACAATGTGTAGCCGGAAATCAGGATTTTCATGTTGAAAATCTTCGCGGATATGACCGCCGCGGCTTTCTTCACGCAACAATGCCGAGCGGGTAATCAGCAAACAAATCTCCTGAATTTGCTTTGCTTTCAGCTCATTGTAGTCTGTAATTTTGTCGGGGAACCCTTGCCCAATCGTTTCCAGTTTCTGAATGGTCTCTTTCAATTTCTGTCCTTCGCGAACAATGCCCACATTTTGGGACATCAGGTCGGCAATTTCATTTTTCAGATCCAAATAAGCTTGTTCGTTCTCCTTCTTGTTCGTCAATGATTCGTTTTGTTGAATCGTATTCACTTTCTTTTGACGGAGTGCAGCACGCTTGCTGGCACGTTTGCCAAACACCAAGCACTCCAACAATGAATTACTGGCCAGGCGATTGGCTCCCATCACTCCTGTCGAGGCTACCTCGCCACAGGCAAATAAGCCGGGGATGTTTGTTTCACCGTGCAAATCGGTTTTCACGCCGCCCACCATGTAGTGGGCTGCAGGCGCAATAGGCAACAAATCAACTGTAATATCGTACCCGTATTCTTTCAACTTCTTATAAATGTTGGAGAATCGGCTTTTTATTTTTTGAGCATCGAGATGTTTTAATGACAAATAGATGTACGGACTTTGATATTTCTGCATTTGCCGATAAATGGAAAATGCCACAATATCACGTGGCGCCAGCTCTGCCAGCGGATGAACTTCTTTCATGAAACGTTCATGTTTGGTATTCAGCAACCAAGCACCTTCGCCACGAACAGCTTCACTGATTAAAAAAGCGTCCTTATCTTCTACATACAATGCCGACGGGTGAAACTGGATAAACTCCATATCGGCCAACTGTGCACCGGCTTCAAAAGCCAAGGCAACACCATCGCCCATTGCAGTGTGCGGATTGGTAGTCCGGCTAAAAATGCGACTTAAACCTCCGGTAGCGAGAATTGTCGCTTTGCCACTAAAAATGAGGCTTTCCCCCGAAACAAAGTCGATGGCCTGAATACCTACGCATTCTTGATTTTCTAAAATTAATTTGGTTACTGCCGTGTACTCAAAGGGGCAAATAGCTTTCTGCTCCTTGACCTTTTTCAACATAAAGCCGGTCAGCTCCTTACCCGTTGCGTCACCACCGGCATGCAAAATCCGGCGTTTACTATGACCACCTTCCAGCCCGAGCACATACTCACCGCCCTTCTTGTCGAATTGCATGCCCATTTCTATCAACTCCAGGATACGGTCACGCCCTTCATTTACAAGAATTTCAACCGCTTCCCTTTCACACAAACCACGTCCGGCAACAACAGTATCATGATAATGAAGCTCCGGTGAATCTTCTTCGGTAACGGCTCCGGCAATTCCTCCCTGGGCATAATAGGAATTGCTGGTATCGAGTTGCGATTTTGTAATAATAGCAACGCTGCCGTATTTCGAAGCATGAAAAGCCGCAGAAAGCCCAGCCAATCCGCTGCCAATTACGATGGTGTCAAATTTTAATTGTTGCATTTAAGCAATATTCACGTCAATTGAACGGCAAAGGTAAACAAATCTGTTATAAGCACGTGT
>Ga0102953_1000553_pt1 | contig 25584 bp, 23 predicted proteins | sample SalPon2A_C_D2_MG_FD_78509 | JGI IMG/M metagenome (GOLD analysis project Ga0102953, IMG submission 78509) | Soil microbial communities from South San Francisco under conditions of wetland restoration - Salt Pond MetaG R2A_C_D2_MG | ecosystem: Environmental > Terrestrial > Soil > Wetlands | place... | reverse complement strand
CTCATCGTGCGCACGGACAGCACGCCGGGGTTCCGGGCGACGAGGTCGAGGTGGTCGCTGCCGGCGAAGTCCGCATAGGCCTCGTCGATGACGACGAGCCAGTCCTCGCCCGCCCGCTCGACGAGGGGCGCGAGCTGCTCGCGAGGGTGGAGGTTGCCCGTGGGCGCGGCGGGGTTGGCGATGAAGGCGACGCCGCGGCGCCGAGAAGCGGCCTCGGCGAGGGCGTTCCCGGGGAGCGCGAACCCCTCGTCCAGCGGCACCTCCACCAGCTCCGCGCCCAGTAGACGGGCCTGCAACGCGTAGACGGAGAAGGTGGGCGCGACCGTGAGGACGCTCTGGCCGATGCCCGCCACGATGACGAGCGCCTGCAAGAGAACGTTGGAGCCGTTGGTCACCACCACGCCGTCGGGATCCCATCGGTGCCGCGCAGCGATCGCCTCCTGCACGGCGCGCGGGTACAGATCCGGGTAGCGCTGCCAGGCGGAGGCCTGCAGGCGCTCCAGCGCCGCGGCCTTGACGACCTCGGGGAGGTCGAAGGGGCTCTCGTTCTGGTCCAGCTTCACGGACGACGTCCGCGGGGTGAAGTGGTAGCGCGTCAGGGCGCGTACGCTCGGCCGGATGCTCATGGCGTCATGCTAGCGCACGCCGTTCGCGCCGCTACTGCCCATTCGCCTTCTTCTGCGCGTCCTGACGGACCTGGCTCACGCTCGACTGCAGGTTCGGATCGAGCTTCACGGCGGCATCGAACTCCTTGAGCGCGTCGGAGTAGCGCCCCAGGGCGTAGTAGGTGAGGCCGAGGTTGAGGTGCGCCTGGGCGTTGTTCGGGTTCGCGGACACGGCCTTGTCGAGCTGTTCCAGCGCCAGGTCGTAGCGTCCGAGCTGCAGGTGGGCGTAGCCGAGGTCGTTGAGGATGATGTCGCTGTTGGGGAAGGCCTTCAACGCTGCCTGGTAGCCGACGGTCGCCGAGCGGGGGTCGCCGGTGAGCTGAAGGGCGTACCCCTCGAAGAACGCCGCCAGGCCGTTGTCGTCGAGCTGCCGCGTGCGCTCGAACGCCTGGGCGGCCGCCTGGTAGTCCTGCACCTCCAGCGCGTAGATGCCCTGTTGGAAGGCGGTGCCGGCCTCCGCCGTGAACGACACGTCGGCGCCGCCGGTGAGCTGCCGCTGTTGCTTGAGGAAGCTCAGGCCGCGTTCCGCCAGGGGCAGCTTGGGCTGGATCTTCAGGGCATCGTTGAGCTGTCTCTCCGCCTCGTCGAGCTTGCCTACCCTCGCCAGGGCCAGCCCGTACACGGTGAGGATCTGCGGATCCTGCGTGCCCTTGTCCACGACCGGCTTGAGCAGTCCCAGGGCCGCCTCGGCGCGTCCGGCCGAGAGGAAGATGCGCGCCAGGTCGCCCTGCGCTGCGTCGCCGCTGCCGGCCACGCTCTCGAAGGTCCGCTTGGCGGCATCCATCTTGCCCTGGCGCGCCTGGGCCACCGTCAGCAGGTTTGAGATGGCGCTGTCCTTGGGCAGTTGCGCATGGAGCGGGCTGAGCACGCCCTCGGCCCCTGCGTAATCGCCCTTGTGGACCAGCAGCTCGCCCTCGGCGGCCTTGAGCACGACCGCGTCCGGGTACTTCTTCTCGCCCTCGCGCACGAGCGCCAGCGCTCCGTCGGTGACGTCGGCCGGAAGCAGCCGCGCGAGGCTGTAGACGCCCGCCGAGGAGGCCATCGGATCCTGCACCGCTTGCTGCAGGTACGTCAGGGCGCCCTTGTCGTCGCCGAGCTTGAGCACCTGCTGCACGATGGCGCTGCGGAGCGACACCGACCCGGGCAGCGCGTTCTCGCCGCCGCGCAGGGTCTGAAGCGCGTGCTGCGGAGTGTCTTGCAGGTTGGCGAGCTGCAGGTACGCGTCGAGCATGCGCGGATAGGCCGCGATCGCGCTCTGCAGCAGCTGCTTGGCCTTGGCCGGGTCGCTCTCCAGCCCGGCCAGGCCGGTGAGCGCGACCGCGTTGGCGGGGTTGAGTCGGACGGCAGTCTGGAAGGCGGCCGTGGCGGCCTTGTTGTCGCCGGCGGCCTGCTCGACGACCCCCAACACCACCTCCACCTCGACGTCGTCCGGCTGCGCCTTGGCGGCCGCCTGGGCCACGGGAAGGGCGCCCTTGGCGTCGCCGCCGAGCGCCATCAGGCGCGCGTACTCCGCCTGGACCCAGGCCGAGCCGGGGTCGAGCTGGCTGGCGGTCTTGAGATCGTCGATCTTGGTGCCGGGCAGCCGCGACGCGGCCAGCGCCACCGGGCCGAGGCTGGGCAGCGAGGGCGTCTGCGCCGCCGCCGCGTCGATCCGGCCGAGCACCGTGGCGCCGACATCGGGTCGCAGCGCCTGCGCGAGCTTCTTGGCGGCGTCCCGCGCCAGCGTGGCGGGATTGCCGTCCGTGGTGCGGGCGCTGAGCGTCTGCTTGTTGCCTGCGGCGTCGAGGGTGAGCGTCACGGTGACGGCGGAGCCGCTGCCGGCGACCGTTCCCTGCACCACGGCGTCCGGTGAGAACAGGGTCCGGACCGTCGCGTCCTGGCCCTTGCCCGCGCTCTGCGCCTTCTGCATCACCAGGGCTACGTCGCCGACGGCGGGCACGTACACGCCGGGGATCTCGTTGAGCGCGCGCTGCAGCGCGGTGGGCAACCCCAGCTGATAGGTCGCCACAGAGCTGTTGGCGTCGAACGGCATGATCACCACACGGGTTGGCGACGAGGCGGACGGCTGGCTCTGGGCCAGTGCCAGACCCGCGCACGTGAACGCCGATGCCGCCAGGAGCAGCGACAGGAGAACGCGAAGTCGTTGTCTCATCAGGGGGGAGGATACCACCCGGATGCCGTGAGAAGCCTAAGCGTCGCCGCCTCCGGGCTTCCATCGGAAGCCGAGCGGCAGCAGCTCCTCCACCCGGATCACCTCGCAGTCGCCGGCGGCGTTCACGAGGTAGACGGTGGCGTCCGGAGCGAATTCGAACAGGATCTGCCGGCACGCCCCGCAGGGGCTGGCCGGGGGATCGGCGTGCGTGTAGACCACCACGGCGTCGAAGTGACGCCCTCCGCGCGTCGCCAGCGCCTGTACCGCGGACTGCTCCGCGCACCGGGAGAGCCCGAAGCTCGCGTTCTCCACGTTGCTGCCGCTCACGATCGCGCCGTCGTCCGCGCGGAGCGCGGCGCCCACGCGGAAGCCGGAGTACGGAGCGTAGGCGTTGGCGTGTGCCTCGCGCGCCGCGGCGAGCAGGTCGGCGGGCGGCGTGCGCGTCACCGCAACACGCCCAGGCGCATCAGCAGAGGCGGCCCCAGGATCGCCAGTCCGACCAGGAACGCGCACGCCGACGCCACCAGAACCCCGCCGGCGGCGATGTCCTTGGCGGCCTCGGCGAGGTCGCTACGTTGCGGCGAGGCGAGATCGACCACCGTCTCCACGGCGCTGTTGAAGAGCTCCGCGGTGAGGACCAGACCGGCGGCCAGGGCCACGGGCACGAGAGGCGCGCCCAGCCAGAACGCCAGGGCGACCGCCAGCACGCCCAACGCCAGCTCGATCCGCAGGTTGGCCTCGCGGCGCAGCGCGCGCCACAGGCCACGGACGGCGTAAGCGAACGCCTGCGGCAGGCCGGCGCTGCGCGTCTTCACGGCCGCCGCTCCCGCGCGGGGGTGGCGGCGAGCTCCACGATCCGCTGCTCAGCGGCCAGGAACGGCGCCCAGGCCGCCTCGTCGACGTGATCGAAGCCTTGCAGGTGGACCACCCCGTGGGCCGCCAGCACCAGCACCTCGCGCAGCAGGTCGTGGCCGCGCTCGGCAGCCTGGCGCTCCGCGGTGTCCAGGCTGATGAAGACATCCCCGAGGTGCGGCACCTCCGGGAATCCGACGTCGTCGGGCTCGGCAGTGGGATAGGACAGCACGTCGGTCGCACCCTCCACGCCGCGGTCGCGGGCGTTGCGCACGGCGATGGCGGCGTCGTCGACGAACACGACGCTCAGGTCGCGGCCCGATGCTCCCTGCTCGGCGAGCAGGGCCTCGAGCGCACGCCGGACGGCCTCACCCTGCGGGAACCGCTGGGTCTCGTCGAGTATCTCCACTGCCACGGCGAAGCCCCCTCACCTCCTCCGGGGAAGGATAGCTGATGCGCCGGTGCAAGATGGCGGTGAGCATGCGCTCGAAGGTGTTCGCGATGACCTCGAGGTCGTGGAAGTTGAGGGGGCTCTGGGAGAGCTGGTCGTCCTGCAGCCGCTGCTCGATGAGCCGGTCGACCATCGCCCGGATGCTCGACTGATTGGGCTCGGAGAGCGTCCTGGAAGCCGACTCTACGGTATCGGCGAGCATCAGCACCGCCGTCTCCTTGCTGTGGGGCTTCGGCCCAGGGTAGCGGAAGCTCAGCTCCTCGACGTTGGCGGCATCCTCCAGCGCCCGCTTGTAGAAGTAGCTCAGCACGGTCGTGCCGTGGTGCTCGGCGACGTACGGGGCCAGCTCACGCGGGAGCTTGTAGTCCTTGAGCAGCTCGAGGCCATCGCGCACGTGGCTGGTGATGATCAGGAAGCTCAGGTGCGGGCTCAGCTGGTCGTGCGGGTTCTCGTCCGAGAACTGGTTCTCGACGAAGAAGTGGGGCCTGCGCATCTTGCCGACATCGTGATAGAGCGCGCCAACCCGCGCCTGCAGGGCGTTGCCGCCGATGTTCTTGACCGCTTGCTCCACCAGGTTGCTGATGATGAGGCTGTGCTGGTAGGTGCCCGGCGCCTCGATCAGCAACTTCTGCAGCAGCGGGCTGGTGGGGCTGGAGAGCTCGAGCAGCCGGTAATCGGTGAGGAAGCCGAAGCCGCTCTCGGCGAGCGGCAGCAGCCCCAGCGCGATGATGCCCGAGAGCACCCCGCCCCCGAGCATGAACAGCGCCCCGAGCGCGGTCCCGCCGGCGGTCATGCCGCCGTTGACCGTCACCAGAACGGCCAGCGTGATGCCGCTGGCGAAGCCGCCCGCCGTCCCGGCAAGCAGCAGCGCCACGCGGCTGCGGATGGTGAGCACCAGCAGGCCGGCCACGACCGACCCGACCAGAGTGGAGCCGACCGCGAAGAGCGGCGTGAGGGGGGTCAACAGGCCCACGGCGAGCGCCACCCACACCGCCCACATCAGGCCGGCCGACTCCGACAGCAGCACCGCCACCACCAGCGGCAGCAACAGCCCGAACAGGAAGTTCCCGGACGCCAGCAGGGCGAGTCGCTGCACCGCCACCACCGACAGCGTGAGGACGGTCAGGAAGGTCAGCTGCGGCATGCTCAAGGACGTGCGCAGCGTGCGGCGCGCGTACAGCAGGGGCGCGCTGAGGAGGAGCGCCACCAGGAGCGACCCCAGCAGGATCCAGGCGGTGCCCTTGAGTTGAGCGGTGCGCGCGCTGTAGAGGCCCAGCGCTTCCATCACCCGCAGGTTGTCCTGCGTGAGCTTCTGGCCCTCGCGAACGATGACCTGGCCCGCGCGAAGCGACTGCATGACCGGCTGGACCGAGTTGGCCGCGGCGTCGCGCGCCGCCTGCGTCAGGTCCGGGTTCGGCACCGAGGTGGCGACCAGGTAGCGCTGCAGCAGACGTCGGACGTCGCTCTGACGGTCGGCGGGCACCCGCTTGACCGCGGTGTCGATCAGGGGCGGGATCTGGGCCTCCTTGACGCCGTTGGGATCGTTGTAGGCGTTGACGACGAAATCGACCACCGTGGCTGGCAGGTTGGACGAGGTGACCGCGCTGGTGACGAGGTTCCGCAGCTCCGGATCGCTGGTGAAGATGGCGCCGATCTGCTGCCTGGCCGCCTGGCGCTCGCGCTCGGTCGCGATGCGGTCGATGACCTGCGTGTCGACCGGCGCCACGAAGGTCTGGGGGCTGGTCTCGCCGACGGCCAGCGAGGAGCCGCCGCGGCCGCCGTAGACGCTGAACAGAAGCGCCGTCAGGGACACCACGCAGAGCGTGAACAGCAGCCACGCCCGGCTCCCGACCAGCTTGGGTCGGCTACCCCTGTTGCTCATAGGCCCGGATGATCTGCGCGACCAACGGGTGTCTCACCACGTCGGCCTTGCTGAATGTGATGAAGTCGATGCCGTCGATACCCTGCAGGATCGACACCGCCGTGGACAGCCCGCTACGCACGCCGCCGGGCAGGTCGGTCTGGGTGGTATCGCCGGTGACCACCACCTTGCTGTTGAACCCCATGCGCGTGAGGAACATCTTCATCTGCTCGGGCGTGGTGTTCTGCGCCTCGTCGAGGATGATGAAGGCGTCGTTGAGGGTGTTGTGCGTGAGGATCATGTCCTCTGTGACGTACAGGTGATCGCTCGCTGCGACTCTGATGCACACGCACTCCTCCTCGCCCGCCGGCACGATGGCGTGCACGAAGCGCATCGCCCTCCCCGTGGCATCGTAGCGCTCTGCCTTGCGGTGCAGACGGAAGGGGATCACCCCGGCCGGCAGCCGGATCTCCAAGCGATGCGCGTCTTCCCGGTGCCGCACCCTGCGGCCCCGGGCCGGTCCCGGCGACCGTCCGGACGCGCGCCTGACGTTGCGCCGCGCCACGCCTCCGAGCGACTGGACCAGGAACGCGACATCGTCCGCGAGCCGCTCGGACGCCGATGACCACTGGATCCGAGCGCTGCGCCCGTCCTGCATCGAAGGTCCGCCGTCGCTGTCGAGCAGTCCTTGAAGCACGGCCAGGCGGATGCTGGCGCTGTTGAGGCGGTAGACGTCCGGGAGGAACGTGCTCGAGGGCTTCGCGCCGCACAGGCCGAGCTCCCGCAGCACCGCCGTGAGCGGATTGGCGACGATGACCCCGCCGCGGCCGCCACCGCCGACCGTACGCAGCGCGTAGTCCACTCCGCCCCTGTAGAACGGCTCGACGCCGAGCGGTGCGAGCTGCGCGCGCAGGGCGTCGACCAGCTCCGGGTCGTCGCTGGCGACCGTGGGCGTGGTCGTCCCCGTGAGGGACCCGTCGCCCAGGAGGAGGCCGAGCGCGTAGGGGTCGAGCGGCACCTCGCGTTCAGGGAAGCGCACGGGAGACGAGAGCAACGGCAGCTCGTACCGGTGCTGACGGGCCGTCCGCAAGCTCTCGGCCATGTCGCGCGTGCGCAGGACGCGTGCGGGCTTGCCCCGGCGCTTGTCGGCAGGCGTCCGCACCGCCCACAGGTGGTCACCCGAGGCGCGCGTCACGGCGCCGTCGCTCATCTCGACCCGGAACACGCCTTCCATCCCTTGCGGGTACACGCCCAGGACCTGGGTCGGACGCCCGTTCGAGCCGATCACGGCGTCGCCGGCCTGCAGCGAGCCGATCTCGCGCCACCCGAAGGGCGTGAGGACGCGTGCGGATACGGGTTGGGCGCGACCTCGCATGAACGCCAGCGGCGCCACCTCGATGGTGCCGAGCTCGAGCAGCTTCTCCACCCGGTCCGCGGGGAGCATGTCGTAGAGCGCGTCGTACAGCGGGCGGAGGTAGGGATCGATCTTCGCCTGCAGGTCCCCGGGCAGGAAGCCCAGGCGCTCCCCGGCCTCGACCGCCGGCCGCGTCAGGATCATGCGTTTGACGCGTCGATGGGTCAGCGACTCGACCGCCATCGCCACCGCCAGGTAGGTCTTGCCCGTGCCTGCCGGCCCCGTGCCGAAGACGATGGGGCTGTCGACGATGGCCGCCACGTAGCGCCGCTGGCCGGCGGTCTTCGGTCGCGCCCGCCCCGGCAGGTTCGCGACCTCGTTCCTCGGCTCGGCCGCCTCAGGACCTGTCGCCAGCGCGTCGAGGTCGGTGTGTTGAAGCTCGGTCAGCGACACCTTGCCGCCGCTGCGGATGGTGTCGATCAGGGAGCGGAAGGTGCGGGCGGCCTCTTCGACCTCCTGCTCCTCGCCGCTCAAGCGCAGCTCGTCGCCCCTGGCCACCACGGTGGCGCTGAGGCGGGTGCGCAGGAGCTTCAGGTTCTCGTCGTTCTGACCGAACAGGGACAGCGCCTCAGTGGGGCTCCGGAGCTTCAGCGTGACCGAGGTCGCGATGACGTCCTCCATGACCGGCGCTTCCACGCCGGCTCATCCAGGATCTCGTGCCAGATCAGGCCGCTCACGATGGCCCGCCCATCGAACCGCATCAGATCCACGGACCTCACTCTAGCGCCGGCCGCCCCGCCTCTGCGTCGCCCGTGGGCAGACACCGTGGGGTCATCGGCGTCGCCGCCCATGAGCCTCACGCCGCCGCTTCGGGCCCGCCGCCGGCGCGCGCGGGAGGCGTCCTCCATACCGGGCGCCGGCTCCTCGTTCCGGGGCGCACCCCGTCCGGACGCTGCGGTCGGGCGCGGGCGCGGCGCCGGCACCCCCTCGCGCCCCAAGGTGTCGTCCGCGTGCGTCGCGCCGGCGCGGGCCGTGCCCGGCCCGGCGACCAGGCCGCGTTCGAACGGGTCCTCGGACACCATCCCGCCACCCCGCGAGCGCGGGCTCGCCTGCCGGAAGGGATCCTCCGGCACGAGCGTGCGCTCGCCGGACGGCCACTCGGCGCGTTCGAACGGGTCCTCGGACACGAGGGTACGCTGCCGCGGCGACGGCGACGCGTCGGGAGCCGACCGCTCGGGAGTGGCCTGGCCGCGTTCCCGAGCCTCGCCCACCGCCTGGCGCGCCTCGCGTACCCGCCGCTGCGCCTCGGCCAACCAGGGCGGAGCCTCGGCGTCCTCGGGGCTCGCCGGCGGCCGCTGCTGCGGCCCCCCGCCTCCCGCCCGCGGACCCTGCCGGAAGGCGCGCGAGAGCAGCGGCAGGACGATGAACACCAGCAGGAAGAGGACGCTGAGCAGGGTGTCCAGGCTCATCCTTCGTCCTCGTCGCCGAGGTCGGCGGCGCGGCCGATGCTGCCGCGCATGCTCGTGTCGGACTGGATGTTCTGGAGGTTGTAGTAGTCCATGACGCCGAGATGGCCGTCGCGGAAGGCCTGGGCCAGGGCGCGCGGCACCTCGGACTCGGCCTCGACCACCTTGGCGCGCATGGCGGCCACTTCGGCGCGGTTCTCCTGCTCGGCCGCCACGGCCATGGCGCGGCGCTCCTCCGCCTTGGCCTGCGCCACGCGCTTGTCGGCCTCCGCCTGGTCGGTCTGCAGCTGGGCGCCGATGTTGCGCCCCACGTTCACGTCGGCGATGTCGATGGACAGGATCTCGAAGGCGGTGCCGGAGTCGAGGCCCTTGGCCAGCACCGCTTTCGAGATGGTGTCGGGGTTCTCCAGGGTGTCCTTGAAGCTCGTGGTCGAGCCGATGGAGGAGACGATGCCTTCGCCGACCCGCGCGATGATGGTCTCCTCGCCGGCGCCGCCGACCAGGCGCTCGAGGTTGGCGCGCACGGTGATGCGTGCCGTGGCGATGAGCTCGATGCCGTCCTTGGCCACGGCGCTCACGTTGGGCGTCTGGATCACGCGCGGGTTGACGGACACCTTGACCGCGTCCAGCACGTCGCGACCGGCCAGATCGATGGCGGCGGCGCGATCGAAGGGCAGGTGGATGCGGGCCTTGTCGGCGGCGATGAGGGCGTCGACCACGCGGTCGACGTTGCCCCCCGCCAGGAAGTGCGCCTCGAGCTGGTTCTGCTCCACCTCGATGCCCGCCTTGTCGGCCTTGATGAGCGGGAGGATGATCCGGTTGGGCGGCACGCGCCTGAGGCGCATCGCCACCAGGCTGGAGAGGCTCACCCGGACCCCGGCGGCCACCGCCGAGATCCACAGGCCGATGGGGATCACCGAGAACAGGATCAGGAAGAACAGGATGACTGCGCCTGCGATGACGAGCAGGGTGTAGTTCATGACACCTCCAAGGTTCCGGCGGGAACGGTCGGGATCGCGGCCCGCCCCTGCCGGTCGTAGAACGTATTCACGTGGGCGGGTCGCGGTCCGCTTCGGGTGGCTTCTGCCGCACGGTGACGCGCATGCCCTCCACGCGCAGGATCGTGAGCCGGCTGCCGACCGGTATGAAATCGCCCTCGCTGACCACGTCGACGCGCTCGTCGCCGAAGCGCGCTACCCCCGCCGGACGCAGGTCGGACAGGGCGATCCCTTCCTTCCCGGCCAGATACGCGCGGTCGGCGCTCCAGGGCGCCCCGGCGGTGGCGGGGGACGGCGGGTTCGTCAACCGCGTGGACAGGCGGAAGGCCGTGGCGATCTTGCTGTGAGGCAGGATCCACAGCAGCGCCGCCACCAGCACCCCTCCGAACAGAGCGCTGTAGCCGAGCACCGTGGCGGCCGAGCCCTGGAAGATGCGCACCACGGCGACCACCACCGCTGCGATACCGAGCACGCCCGCCACGCCGAACCCCGGGATCACCAGCACCTCGGCAGCGAGGAGCAGCACCCCCGCCACGATCAGCACGATGTCGAGCGGTCCGGCCGGGGTGGCGATGAAGGCGCCTGCCGCCAGCAGCGCGAGCGCCACCAGCCCCAACCCGCCGGGAACGCCGAACCCCGGCGTGAAGATCTCGATCAGCAGCCCGCCGATGCCGATCACCAGCAGAGCTGCGGCCGCGATCGGGCTGGTGAGCAGGCTCGCCAGCCGCTCGTTGAGGCTCGGCGCCATGCGCTCGATGGCGGCGCCCCCGTAGCCCCACTGCTGCAGGGCATCCTGCACGCTGCTCGCCTGGATGTCCGCGATGCCGTTGGCGACGGCCTCCTGGGCCGTCAGCGTGACCAACTCCTTGTCGGTGGCGATGCCGGGGATAGCGATGGTCTGGTCGACCATCCCGGCGGCCACCTGGGGGTTGCGTCCCCGGGCCTCCGCCACGCTGCGGAACTCCCCGCGCATGGCGGAGTTGAACTTCTCGTTGACCGGCTTGGCGCCGGTTGGGGTGAGCGTGATGGGGAGCGCCGCGCCGATCGACGAGCCCGGCAACATCGCCAGCTTCTCGGCGCTCATCGCCACCAGGGCGCCGGCACTGAAGGCGTTCTGCGCTACGGCCAGGGTCGGCACCTGTGCCTGATTGAGCACCGCGTCGACGATCTGCTGCATGGCCGTGATCTGCCCCCCGGGCGTGTCCAGGTAGAGCAGGATGGCCAGCGGCTGCTCGCGGTTCGCGCGGTCGATCCGCGCCTTCACGAAGTGCGCCGTGGCGGCGTTGATCTCGCTGTCGATGGGGATGAGCCAGACGCTGTTCCCGGCCGTGGTTCCGGCGGCGTTCTGAGCGCGACCGAGGGGGCCCGTCGCCAGCGCCACCAGGGCCACAAACGCCAGGGCCGCCACTTCGAGCGCGTGGGCGACCCGGATCCGGCGTAGACCAGGACTCACGGCGTCAGCATACCACGCCGTGGACGCCCTCGGCGGCGCGCCGCCGAGGGCGGAACTCCGTTCAGGACGGCATCAATGGCGCCGGTCAGTCCAACACCGCGGGAACGGTGGGCTCGTTGCTGGCGCGCAGGGTCAACACCGGCACGAACAGCGTCACCAGGAAGCCCGCCGCCACCACGGCCAGAAGGTCGCGGTAGACGTGCGTCACGGCGATGGAGAACGCCTGCTTGATGGCCCCGGTCACCTGCAGGGCGATGGCCTGTGCCTGGGTCTCGAACTGGCTGTCGAGCTGGCTCAGGAACGCCTGGCGGGCGCCCGGATCCTGGACCGCGCGCTGGGCGCCCATCAGCACCATGTCCTTGGCGGCCGCGGGCATGGGGCTGGCGAGGACGACCTGTTCGACCCTGCCCGCGTCCCCGGAGCGCACGGCGTCGGCGATGGCCTGGTACTGCGCGCGGAAGGCACCGTCGATACCGGCCTGGACCTGATCGAGCCCCTGTGCGCTGACCTGGCTTCCACCTCCGAAGGCCGACGGGTCCACGCCGGCCGGCGCCTGCATGGCGCTGAACGAGGCGGTCAAGCTGCCCGCGAGCACCGTCCCCATCACGGCCGCTCCGACGGTGCCGCCGATCTGGCGGAAGAACTGCGACGCGCTGGTGGCCTGACCGATACGGCGGACGTCCACGGCGTTCTGGATCGCCAGCGGGTACAGGGGCATGGTGGGGCCCACGCCCAGTCCGGCGATGACCATGTAGACGGTCACGCGCAGGTAGGGAACGTCCGGGCCCATGCGCGACAACAGGGTGATGCCGACGAAGAGGATGCCCGCTCCGGCGAGCATGAACAGCCGGTAGCGGCCGAAGCGCGACACCAGCTGCCCCGAGATCACCGATCCGACCACCAGCCCCAGCGACAGCGGGATGAGGCTGAGGCCGGCGCGCGTGGCGGAGACGCCCACGACGTTCACCATGAACAGCGGCAGGAAGATGACGAGCGAGAGGAAGGCCGCTCCCAGGAAGAAGATGGCGGCGTTGGCGGTGGAGAAGACCCTGTTCCGGAACAGCGTCATGTCGAGGATGGGGTTCGAGGACCGGAGCGCGCGCGCCACGAACGACACCAGCATGAGCAACCCGCCACCCAGCAGCCCGAGGGTGACCGCGCCGCCCCAGGGGTAGTCGGTCTTGTCGAGCTGCAGCGCCAGCACCACCGGCACCAGGCCGGCGATCAGGAGCGCGGCACCGAGCACGTCCATGGCTTTGTGATCGTCACGCGGCTTCAGCGGAGGCATGCGGCGCAGCAGGAACCACAGGGCCACGGCTCCGGTGGGGACGTTGACGTAGAAGACCCAGCGCCACCCCTCCACGCCGGGGAGGATGCCGCCGGCGTAGTCGGTGAGCAGGCCGCCGAGCCACGGCCCGATGACGCTGGCGATGCCGAAGGTGGCGCCTACCAGCCCCTGGTACTTGCCGCGCACGTTCGGCGGGAACAGGTCGGCGATGATGATGAACGCCATGGAGAACAGCCCGGCCCCGCCGATGCCCTGCAGGCCGCGGAAGATGATGAGCTGGTTCATGCCGTCGCCGAGGAGGGGGAGGTTCCCGAACTCGCCCGAGAGCCCCGACAGGAAGCTGCCCACCAGGAACGTGACCACCGAGAAGATCTCGATGCTCTTGCGGGACACGGTGTCCGCGAGCTTGCCGTAGATGGGCACGAGCGCGGTGGAGGCGAGCAGGTAGGCGGTCGCCACCCAGGCGTAACGCTTGAGGCCGTCGAGGTCCTCCACGATCTTCGGGAGGGCGGTCGCCACGATGGTCTGGTCGAGCGCGCCCAGGAAGAGCGCGAGCAGGATGCCCACCAGGATGAGGGTCTTGTCGCGAGAGCTGACGGTCATGTGTGTGGTTCCTTTGCGGTGGCGTTCGCTGCGTGGCCGACGGCAGAGCACACCCGACCCGGGCGTGGCCACCGGTGATTGTAGCCTGAGCGCGGCCGGCGTTCTGCGCGCCGGCATGCAGGCGTTGGCCGGGCGGATGACGACGACCCTCCCTGGAGTGGGAGGGTCGCGCGCGTGGCGGGCGCAGGAGGACTTGAACCCCCGACCTACGGTTTTGGAGACCGTCGCTCTGCCAACTGAGCTATACGCCCAAGAGCGAGTACGGAGTATACCAGCCCGCACCGGCCCTGCCAAGGACGCCTCCGGCGCCCGCCGCGCTCGGCGGCCCGGGTCGCCCGGATGGCCGGGAGGGGCGGCGCGGACGTGCTATAACGACCCCAGGCGATCGGCGGGGCGGTCCCGCCGCCGGCGAAGGAGTGCGCGATGGAGGCAACCACAGCGAGCGAGGCGCCGATGACCGTCAGCCAGACGGCGGCGGCCAAGGCGACGGAGTTGCTGCAGAGCAGCGGCAAGGACGAGGCAGCCATCCGGGTGTTCGTCAAGTCCGGAGGGTGTAGCGGATACCAGTACGGGATGGCCATCGACGACCGCCGTCTCGAGGGGGACCGGGTCTTCGAGTCCCTCGGCGTGCGGCTGGTGGTGGACGCCCGCAGCTGGCCGCTCCTCGAGGGCTCGCAGGTCGACTACGTCGAGAACCTGATGGGCGGGGGCTTCCAGGTCACCAACCCCAACGCCACGAGCTCCTGCGGCTGCGGCCACAGCTTCCGCACCGACAGCCAGCAGGCGCCCGACGGCGAGAGCGCGAGCTGCCACTGACACCCCGCTAGCCTGATCCCGCGCGAGACCATGCGGAGCGGACCATACAGGTCCGCTCCGTTGACGTGACCGCTTCCGGCGCTCAGGCGTCGTCGAAGGCGTAGCGGAGGACCGGCTGGCGCGCGGCGGTGACCTCGTCGAGGCGCCGCACCGGGGTGGCGTACGGCGCGCCTTCCAGGTAGCCCGGGTCCGCCGCGGCGCGCGCCAGGATCTCTCCCAGCGCCGCGGCATACGCGTCGAGGGTCTCCAACGACTCGGTCTCGGTAGGCTCGACCATCATCGCTTCCTTGACGATGAGCGGGAAGTACACCGTCATGGGGTGCATGCCGTAGTCCAGGAGGGCCTTGGCCACGTCGAGGGTGTGCACGCCGTCGGGGGGTTGCGCCACGAACTCGTGCATGTTCAGGCGCTCGACCGGTACCGTGAAGCCCGCCTCCTGCATCTTCACGCGCAGGTAGTTGGCGTTGAGAACGGCGTGTCCGCTGACGCGCCGGAGCCCGTCGAGCCCGAGCGAGCGGATGTAGGCGTAGGCCCGCACCAGGTTGCCGACGTTGCCGTAGAACGAGCGGATGCGTCCGATGCTCCGGGGGACGTCCTCGGAGAGGGCGTACCCGTCGTCCTCACGAACGACCAGCGGCACCGGCAGGAAATCGGCCAGGTGCGCCTTGACGCCGATCGGGCCGGTGCCCGGACCGCCGCCCCCGTGGGGCGTGGTGAAGGTCTTGTGGAGGTTGAGGTGCACCACGTCGAAGCCCATGTCGCCCGGGCGGACGCGGCCCACGATGGCGTTGAGGTTGGCGCCGTCGTAGTAGAGCTGCGCCCCCGCTTCGTGGGCGAGCCGGGCGATCTCCAGGATGTGGGTCTCGAACACGCCGACGGTGTTCGGGTTGGTCAGCATCACCGCCGCCACCTCGGGGCCGAGCGCCTGCCGGAAGGCCTCGAGATCGACCTCGCCGCGAGCGTCGCTCCTCACCTCCACCACGCGGTAGCCGGCCATCGAAGCGGTGGCCGGGTTGGTGCCGTGCGCGCCGTCGGGCACGATGACCACGCGCCGCTGCGCGCCCTCCCCGCGCGCCTGGTGGTAGGCGCGGATCATCAGGATGCCGGTCAGCTCGCCGTGGGCGCCGGCGGCGGGCTGCAGGCTGACCGCCTCCATGCCGGTCAGCGCCGCGAGGTCGCGTTGCAGCTCGAAGAGGAGCTGCAACGTGCCCTGTGCCGTCTCCGGCGCCTGGTAGGGGTGGAGGTCCTGGAACAGCCTGGCGGCCTCCTCGTGCACCTTGGGGTTGTACTTCATCGTGCAGCTCCCCAACGGATAGACGTTGCCGTCGATGCTGAACTGCCGGTGTGCGAGCTGCGTGAAGTGGCGCACCAGGTCCAGCTCGGACACCTCGGGCAGTCGCGGCGGCGCGTCCCGGAGCTGCTCCTCGCCGAGCAGCCCGCCCAGGTCGGGCCCGTCGTGCCGCGGCGGCCGGGCCGCACGCCGCCCCGCCCGCGAGCGTTCGAACAGGCTCGGGAAGCTCGTCTCTCGCGGTTCAGCCATGGTGCGCCGCCACCCCGTCCAGCTCGGCGCTGCCGCGCAGCGCATCGATCAGCGTCTCGATGTCCCGGTCCGTGACCAGCTCGGTGGCGCAGAGGAGCACGGCGTTCCCCAGGCCGTACTCGGCGCCCAGGGGCACGCCGGCCTGGACGCCGCGCGCGGCCAGGGCGGAACGCACCTCCCCGCCCGGCCGGCGCGTCGCCAACGGGAACTCGTTGAAGAAGGGGGCGTCGACCGCCGGCTTCGCGCCCGCAGCGCGCAGGCGCTCGAGCAGCCGGTGCGCCTGCCTTACCGAGCCGACCGCCATCTCCCGCAAGCCTTCCGGGCCGAGGGCCGCCATGTTGACCGTCGCCATCAGCGCGGTGAGCTGGTGGTTGGAGCAGATGTTCGACTTCGCCTTGCTGCGGCGGATGTGCTGCTCGCGTGCCTGCAGTGTCAGAACGAAGGCGCGCTTCCCGTCGACATCGGTGGTCTGGCCGACCAGCCGGCCGGGGAGCTGGCGAAGCAGCGCTGTGCGCACCACCATGAAGCCGAAGCTGGGACCCCCGAAGGCCATCGGGTTGCCGAGCACCTGGCCGTCCCCGACGGCGACGTCGGCCCCGTAGACGCCGGGCGGCTTGAGGACCGCCAGGCTGAGCGGGTCGACCGCCGCCACGAACAGCGCACCCGCCGCGTGCGCGGCCTCGGCCAGGCCGCCCATGTCCTCCAGCAGCCCCAGATGGTTGGGCTGTTGCGCGATGACGCAGGCGGCGTCCTCGACGGCGCCGGGCGGCGGCGTCCGGCCGGCTTCGAGGTCGACGGTGTGCACCGCGATCTCCAACGCCTCGAGGTAGGTGGCGAGCACGTCCCGCGTCTCCGGGTGCACACCGCGGCTGACCAGGACGGTCTCGCGCCGGGTCTGCCGGACGGCCAGCAGCGCCGCCTCGGCGACGGCCGTCGCCCCGTCGTACATGCTGGCGTTGGCCACGTCCAGGCCCGTGAGCTCGCTCATCATCGTCTGGAACTCGAAGGTGGCCTGCAGGACGCCCTGCGCGACCTCCGGCTGGTAGGGCGTGTACGCCGTGACGAACTCGCTCTGGAGCGCCAGGGCCGGGGTCACCGCAGGGATGAAGTGGCGGCGCATGCCGCCCCCCAGGAAGTTGGGGCCGGCCGTCACGTCCTTCGCCGCGAGGGCGCGGAGGTGCCCCATGAGCGTGGTCTCGTCCATGGCGGGCGGGAGGTCGATGTCGGGATTGCGCAGGGTGCTCGGCAGCTCGTCGAAGAGGGCGTCGATGCTGTCGACGCCGATGGTCTCGAGGGCGCGCCGCACATCGTCGGCCGAGTGCGGAAGGTAGGGCAAGGTCAGGCCTCCTCGGTTGCCGCCTGTCGGTAGGCGGCGGCATCGAGCAGCTCGCCCAGCTCGTTGGGGTCCCGCACACGCAGCCGGAACAGCCAGCCCTCGCCGTAAGGGCTCTCGTTGATCCTCTCGGGGGCGTCCACCAGCGCCTCGTTCACGGCTTCCACGCTGCCGTTGACGGGCGCGTAGATGTCGGACGCGGTCTTGACCGACTCCACCACGGCCACCGCGTCGCCGGCTCGCACGTCCCGGCCGACCTCGGGCAGCTCCACGTAGACGACGTCACCGAGCTGGTCCTGGGCGTAGTCCGAGATGCCGATGGTGACCACGCCGTCCTCGGGCTCGGTGGCCCACTCGTGCGAGGTCGCGTAGCGAAGGTTGTCGGGGATGTCCATGCTCACTCCTCCAGGAACGCCGAAGTGCGGCCGTCGGGCTCGCCGGTACGCACGCCCGCCGACGGCGCCATCACTGACCGAAGAACGGCGGCGCCACCACGGTCGCCGCCACCCGCTGCCCGCGGATCTCCACCTCGATGGCCGTGCCCTCCTCGCCGGCGGCCGCGTCCACCCAGGCGAACGCGATGCTCTCCCGCGTCAGCGGGGACAACGTTCCGGAGCTCACCTCACCGGCGACGAGGTCCTGGAAGAAGACGCGGTACCCCTGACGGGCGATCCCCCGCTCGTCCAGCCGGAGGCCGACGAGTCGGCGCGGGCACGGCTCGCCCCACATCGCGTCACGTCCGTAGAAGGGCTTGTCCTTGACCACCCATTTGAAGGCGGTGCACAGCGGATTGGTGGTGTCGTCGAGCTCGTGCCCGTAGAGCGGGAAGCCGGCCTCCAGCCGCAAGGTGTCGCGCGCGCCCAGGCCGCAGGGGAGGGCGCCCTCGTTACTGAGGACGTCCCACACGATCGCGGCGTCGGTGGGGTGACAGAACAGCTCGAAGCCGTCCTCGCCCGTGTACCCGGTGCGGCTGAGCTTCACCGGGCACCCCGACACCTTGGTGAGCAGGGTGGCGTTCTTCCGCAGCTCGGTCAGGTCCTCCTCGACCACGCGCCCCAGCAGGAGCGCGCTCCCCGGCCCTTGCAGGGCCATGAGCGCCCAGGTGGCCGACTCGTCGACGACGTGACAGGCGTAGTCGGTGGCGAGCGTGCGGAGCTGGCCGACGACCCTGTCGACGTTGGCTGCGTTCGCCACCACGAGGTACTCGTCTTCCTTCTCGCGATAGACGTAGAGATCGTCGATCACGCCGCCGCCGCCGTTGGGCAGCATGTTGTACTGGCCGCGCCCGAGCTTCAGCCGGCCGGGGTCGTTGAGGGTGGCGTACTGCAGGAACGCGGTGGCGTCCTCGCCGAGCACCCGGATCTCTCCCATGTGGCTGACGTCGAAGATCCCGACGTCGGACCGCACGGCGATGTGCTCCTGCTGGATGCCGCTGGGGTAGTGCACCGGCATGCTCCAACCGGCGAACTCGACCATCCGCGCCCCGAGTGAGACATGCGTGTCGTAGAGGGGGGTCCGCTTCATTCGCCCCGACGATATCACAGCCCTGGAGCGCCAGAATCCCCCGTCAGGGCGGTCCGGGCCACAGCTCCGGGCGGCCGTCCGCGCCGACGCTCAGGTCTTCTGGGCGAGCTTCTCCAGCACCAGCTTCGACACCGCACGCAGCGGCTCGAAGACGCCCTTGAACTCCGACGCCACGGCCTCGAAGGCCTCGACGCTCTCCTCGGGGTCGAGCACCTTGCGGACCATCTCCATGGGCAGGGCGTCGGGCAGGTCGCGCTTGTTGATCTGGATGACGTACGGGATCTCCGCCAGGCGCAGGTTGTACTCCTGGAGGTTCTCACGGAGGTTGCGCAGGCTCTCGGCGTTGGCGCGCAGGCGGTTCGGAGCCGAGTCGGCAACGAAGACGATGCCGTCGACACCGCGCAGGATGAGCTTGCGCGAGGAGTTGTAGAAGACCTGCCCGGGAACCGTGTACAGGTGGAAGCGCGTCTTGAAGCCGTTGACGTTGCCCAGGTCGAGGGGCAGGAAGTCGAAGAACAGCGTGCGCTCGTCCTCGGTCGCGAGCGACACCATCTCGCCCTTCGACTCGGACGGGACCTGATCGTAGATCTGCTTCAGGTTGGTCGTCTTGCCGGACAGTCCCGGACCGTAGTAGACGACCTTGAAGTTGATCTCGCGGGCCGAGAAGTTGATGGTGCTCATGACTTGCCCGATCCGAACAGCCCGTCGAGCAGGGCCTCGGTGGAGCTCGACCACTCCTGGTCGAACTCGATGTTCGGCGCCTCCTCCTTGGCATCCCGGAGCGCGACGCGGATCTCCTCGACCGACTTCTTGGTGAACAGCTTGACGCGCCCAAGCGCCGCGGAGGAGTCGAAGACCGTCACGAGGAGCGCCTTGTCACCCAGCTCCTCGAGGTAGGTGCCGACCTCCGCGCCCTGCTGCACCGTCTCCTTGAACCCGGCCTCGCCGAAGAGGTTGGCGATGGCGGTGTTCGCGGAGTAGTTCGACGCGATGAGCGTCGCCAGCGAGTCGAGGGACGGGGGTTTCGGCGCCCACAGCGCTCGGCGGTGCATCAACACGAAGCCCTTCCGGTCGATGATCATCGCATAGCGCGCGTGACTCTTGGTCAGCAGATCCGCGAGGATGGCGTCGACCTTGTCGTACGTCTCACCGTACAGGTCGAGGGACGGCTCGAGCATGGCCCATACTCTAGCAAGGGGCCCCCGCGCCTCAACGTCGAAGACGCCACTTCGGCCGCCTCGGCGCGGCCTCGCGCCGGCACGTCCCGGCCCCTCTGGAGACCGTCCATGCACGAATCCTCCCTGAACGAAGCGAACGCACTGCCCGCCGGCACACGGCCCGGCGCCGTGACGCTCCGCGTCCGCGACCTCGAAGCCGTGGCGCGGTTCTACCGCGACGTCCTCGGCCTGCGGGTGCGCTCCGAGATCGGGCCCGGGGACGGCCCCGCCGTCGCGCTGGGCACGAGCGCGCGCACGCTGGTGCGGCTGGAGCCCGGCGCCCGTCAGCTCGCCGACCGCGCCGCCCCCGGCCTGTACCACCTGGCCCTTCTGCTGCCGGACCGGCCCGCCCTGGGGGCGTGGCTGCGCCATGCGGCGCAGGCCGGCACGCCGCTCCAGGGCGCGGCCGATCACGGCGTCAGCGAGGCGGTCTACCTGGCGGACCCGGAGGGCAACGGCGTCGAGGTCTACCGCGACCGGCCGCGTGCGGGCTGGGAGGTGGACGGCGACGGCGTGCGCATGGTGACCGAACCGCTCGACGCCGCGGCCGTCCTCGCGTCGGCGGCGGGCGCCTGGTCGGGCGCTCCCGCGGGGACCGTCATGGGTCATGTCCATCTGCAGGTGGCCGATCTCGGCCGGGCGCGGGACTTCTACCAGCGGGCGCTGGGCTTCCCGGTCACCAACGACCGCTTCCCCGGCGCCTGCTTCCTGGGTGCCGGCGGCTACCATCACCACCTCGGCCTCAACACCTGGGGCACCCGACCCGGCGCCGCCCGCTCGGAGGGCGCGGCGGGGCTGGCGGCGCTCGAGCTGCGCCTGCCGACCCTGGAGGATGTCGCCGCCACCGCCTCGCGGTTGCGCGCGACGGGTTGGCAGGGGAGGCGCGAGGACCGGACGCTGGTGACCCAAGACGCCGACGGTGTCGAGGTGCGGGTGCGGGCGGCCGACGACGAGGGCTGACCCGGCGCCCGCGGAGGCAGCGACGCCCGCAGGTACGCTCCGGGCACGCTGCCGTCGTGGCGGCCCCGGAGCGTCCTTGCTGCCGCCTTCGGCGGTCGGCTATACTCGTGCCTCGGGCGCGTGGCACGGGCCGTCTTCGGCACCGCGCGCCAGCGCATCGAGGCGATGTAGCTCAGCCGGTTAGAGCGCACGACTCATAATCGTGAGGTCCGGGGTTCGAGTCCCCGCATCGCTACCATTGTTGTCAGGGACGCACCTTCTGGAGAAGAGGGTGCGTCCCGTTCGCGTCCCGTGCGCGTCCGCGCCCACTGCGGGGTTCGCGCGCACCGCGCGGCGATCGGAAGCGGTTCGTCACACGGCGACACGAGGCGTCGCGAGGCGGGTCGCCGACGGCGGTCCGCCCGCCGCCCGCCGTCGACGGCCGATGCCCGTCATTCGCCTTCGCGCAGGGACATGACCACTTCGCCGGTCACCGGTTCCGCCGGCTCCCGGATCTGGTAGGTCTGGGCGATGGTCTTGCCCAGCTCGGACTCCCGGAACCTTCGAAGGTCCGCTTCGGAACGCCAGAGATACACGGCTCCGTGTTCGCCGGTCGAGTAGCGGAGGTAGTACTTCTGAACGAGCCCGTCCAGCTCTCGGTAACTCGGGGCTCGCGAGCGATAGAGCTCGAGAACCTCGTCGTCGCTCAAGCCGGATCGGAATCTTACGATCTGGGCGAACATCGATAACGACCTCCTCGTCATGGCCGGGAGGCGATCCCGGCGGGCCCGAGAGCCGCTCGCTCGGACCGCTGGACGACGTGCCCGGACGATCTCGTTCCCTTGTGGACCGCGTGGCCGTGCCCATCGTAATCCCCGAGGCGCCGTGGCGGCGACCTCGAGAGCGTGACCCGTCCGGGACGTCGGGATCGCTTCCCGCGGGGAAGGACACGTGGAGCAGTCCGAGGGCTCGCGGCCGGGATCCGCCCCTTCATCGCTTCCTCCGCGACCGCGGACCGTTCTACGTGTTCACGTCGGAGGCGAGCGTGGGCTGAGGCGAGGGGCGCCCCGGGGGTCCGTCCGTACAGGCAGGTCTACCCGGCGAGCGACGCCGGCGGCTCACCCGTTCGCGAGCGAGACCAGGGCGCGGCGGCGCAGGTCGCCGACCGTGCCCGCCCAGCTGCAGGCCGGACACACCGCCAGGCTGGCCTCGTCCCAGGCCGCGTCGCCCAACAGCTCGTCCATGACGACCATCTCGTCTTCGGGACGCTCGACGACCACATCCACCTCGACCTCGATGGAGGCGCGGATACGGATGCTGGTGGCCCCGCACTCGGGGCACAGCGGGCTGTGAGCGTGGTTGCGGCTGGACGGGGAGGACGAAGGCATCACGATGTCTGAAGGTGTACCAGCCCCCGTCTTACAGCTTTCTTATCCTCGCCACGCTGAAGGGCGCCGCAGGTTGGCTGCCGGCGGCGTGTGAGGGCTACGTAAGTCAGGTCCTGCCAGGCTGCAGCCATGACGAACCGCACTCCCCACCACCTCGAGGCGCGCCTGCAACGCGCGCTGGCGGACATCAAGCGCCTGGCGCGCGACCGCGGTTTGGAAGAGGCCTACGCCTCGGAGCTGTTCGGGCTCGAGCACCAGGTGCAGGAGGCTGTCGATGCCCACGCGCGCGGGCTCGCCGAGTACGCAGTCGAGGCCGTGAGGCGCCTGGCGCAGCGGCTGCTGGGCGTGGCCGCCGAGGAAGGCCTCAGAAGGCGATCCCGGGATACCCCGGGAGCACGCTGAGGCTGAGGCCGTCGTTCCAGCGCACGCGGAAGAGCGGGAAGTTGTCCTCGTCGCTCGGGGGCGGCTTCCAGGCGTCCGTCCAAGACTGCTTGGCCACGACCCCGTACTGCTGGGTGGGCTCGAAGGCCCGTCCGCCGGTGAGCGCGTACGCGACCCAGAACCACGGTCCTAGCGCGGCCTCCTGCCTGTAGTGGTGGAGCTCGTGCCGGGTGATGGCGCGAAACGGCACGGCCGGGCCGGCGTGGGGCGGCTTGTAGAGCATCACCCCGGGGAGCGAGACGCCGCCGGTCCCGCCGAGCGGGGCGGGCACGGCGACGAGAGGGTTAACGTCCAACGTGGCGCTCGTGATGCGTCCGAGCGTCAGGTGCAGCGTCAACGTCACGGAGATCGCGACCAGTGTGATGACCAGCGGCTCCTTCGACCGCGGGTCGATGCTAGGTGCGCGCTCGGCGGCTTGCCGTGACGACCGTACGACCGCCGGTCGCCCGGAGGCGCGAAGGAGCTGTGACTGGTGCCGGGAGCGGGGCTCGAACCCGCACGCCCTCACGGGCAGCAGATTTTAAGTCTGCAGCGTCTACCGGTTCCGCCATCCCGGCCGGCCCAGACGAGTGTAGCGAAGAGCCGAGCCGGGCGCGCCGTGTGGGGCCGCTACGGCGGCGCCGGCGAACACGCCCGCGCCGGCCGCCGCACGGGCGTACCATGCCGCAGGGAGCCCCTTGCCCGCAGCTGGGGGCGCGCCGTACACCGTGCCCGTGCCGCGGGCGGAGCCATGCGGGCGCGCGCCGCGCGCGGCCGCCGTGAGCCGGCGCGGCTCGCGTGCGCTGCCCGGCACCGCGGGGCGGCCCGGAGAGGAGCTGATCGCGTGAGCGCAACCGATACCTTCCTACGAGCCCGTGACTTCCTGCTGCGCGAACGGGAGGACTACGACGCCGCGTACCGCGGGTTCGCGTGGCCGCAGCTGGACACCTTCAACTGGGCGCTCGACTGGTTCGACGCGTACGCGCGCGGCAACGATCGCCTCGGACTCTGGCTCAGGGACGATGCCGGCGGCGACGTGAAGCGCACCTTCGCCGAGCTGTCCGAGCGCTCGTCGCGTCTGGCCGGCTTCCTGGCGAGCCAGGGCGCGAAGCGCGGCGACCGCCTGCTGGTGATGCTCCCGAACGTGGCTCCGCTGTGGGAGCTGATGCTGGCCTCGATCAAGCTCGGGACCGTGCTGATCCCGACCACCACGCTCCTCACGGAGCGGGACGTCGCCGACCGGATGGCGCGCGCCGATGTCCGCCACGTGGTGACCGACGCCGCCGGCGCCGAGAAGTTCGCGGACGTGCACGGCGCTACGACGCGCGTGCTGGTCGGCGGCCGGCGGGAGGGCTGGATCGCTTACGACGACGCCCTGTCCTGGACGGGTACCTTCGTGCCGGAGGGGGAGACCGGCGCCAACGACCCGATGCTGCTCTACTTCACCTCCGGCACCACCTCGAAGCCGAAGCTGGTCCTTCACACCCACCAGAGCTACCCCGTCGGGCACCTGTCGACGATGTACTGGATCGGGCACATGGAGGGCGACGTGCACTGGAACGTCAGCTCCCCGGGCTGGGCCAAGCACGCCTGGAGCAACTTCTTCTCGCCTTGGAACGCCGGGGCTACCGTGTTCGTCTACAACTACGGCCGCTTCGACGCGAAGAACGCCCTCCAGGCCATGGTGGATGCCGGCGTCAAGTCGCTGTGCGCCCCTCCGACGGTGTGGCGCCTGCTGTTCCGTGAGGATCTGGCCGCCTACCCCGTGAAGCTGCGCGAGCTGGTCGGCGCGGGCGAGCCGATGAACCCCGAGATCATCGAGCGCGTCAAGAAGGCCTGGGGGATCACCCTGCGCGACGGCTACGGCCAGACCGAGACCACGGCCCAGATCGGCAACACCCCCGGCCAGCCGGTCAGGCAGGGGTCGATGGGCCGGCCGCTGCCGGGGTACCGCGTCACGCTGCTCGGGCCGGACGGCCAGGTGGGCGTCCCCGAGGGGGAGATCTCCCTCGCCCTGGATCCCGCGCCGCTGGCGCTGATGGCCGGATACATGGACGACGACGAGCGCACCTCCGCGGTGACCCAGGGCGGCTACTACCGCACCGGCGACGTCGCTTCCGTGGACGACGACGGCTACTACTGGTACGTCGGGCGCGCCGACGACGTCTTCAAGAGCTCGGACTACCGCATCAGCCCGTTCGAGCTGGAGAGCCTGCTCATCGAGCATGAAGCGGTCCAGGAAGCGGCCGTGGTGCCCAGCCCCGACCCGGTGCGGCTGTCGGTTCCCAAGGCGTTCATCACCCTCTCGCAAGGCTTCGAGCCCGACCGCGACACCGCCCTGGAGGTCTTCCGCTTCATCCGCAAGCGCATGGCGCCCTACCTGCGGGTTCGGCGGCTCCAGTTCGACACGCTCCCGAAGACCATCTCCGGCAAGATCCGGCGCGTGCAGTTGCGCGAAGGGGAGCACGCCCGCGGCGGAGGGGCACGCGGCGCGGGGGAGTTCTGGGAGGAGGATTTCCCGGAGCTCAAGGAAGGCGCCTGAGCGCATGGCGGTGGAGCTCGGGGCGGCTCCGCGCAGTGCGCGGGCCCGCCGACGGGCGCTTCGCGACCGGCCTCAGGCCGGTTGAGGCGTCGTGAGCAACCCCTTCGCCTCGGCCACGTCGGCCTCGCGCTGCTCGGGCGTCCACCCCAGCTCCCCCGCCAGCAGGTCGGAGACCCGCCCGAGCACCGCGGCCGCGTCGCCTTCGTCGAGCATGGCCACACGCAGCCGGCGCCACAACACGTCCGCGCTGCCACGCGCGTACTCGTGGCGCGCCGCATAGACGACCTCGGCCTCGAGGTAGGGCTGTCCCTCCAGGAGCCGCTTCCCGTGCCCGTTGGTGGCGAGCCCCGCGACCTCGGCAGCGAACGAGCCGTAGGCGCGGTTGAGGTAGCTGGCGACATCGGCGGCGAGATCGAAGCGCTCCTGGAGCGCGCCGGCCCCCTGCGCGCTGAAGCCCTCGCCGCCCACCAGCGGCAGCGTCTCCGTGCCGCTGGGCCGGGCAGGGGTCAGGCCGCCGACCTTGACGGCCTGGTTCACCGCATCCACGGCCATGCGGCGGTAGGTGGTCCACTTGCCGCCGGCGATGGTGACGAGCCCGCCCGGGCCCACGTTCACGACGTGGTCGCGCGACAGGCCCGCGGTGTCCGCCGACGACGGGTCGGAGACCAGGGGCCGCAGGCCCGACCACGACGCCTTCACATCCGCTCGTGAGACCGGCACCG
>Ga0102953_1000551_pt1 | contig 25590 bp, 25 predicted proteins | sample SalPon2A_C_D2_MG_FD_78509 | JGI IMG/M metagenome (GOLD analysis project Ga0102953, IMG submission 78509) | Soil microbial communities from South San Francisco under conditions of wetland restoration - Salt Pond MetaG R2A_C_D2_MG | ecosystem: Environmental > Terrestrial > Soil > Wetlands | place... | reverse complement strand
ATCCACGCGGCACAGGCCGAGGGCGTGCAGGTGCTCTGCCTGCCCGAGCTGTGCATCTCCGGCTACGGCTGCGAGGATGCCTTCCATGGCGAGTGGGTGGCCGAAGAGTCCTTGCGCAGCCTGGCCGCCATCCTGCCGGAAACCCGCGGAATCGCCGTGGCCGTGGGCCTGCCCATTATCCATCGCCAGAACCTGTACAACACGGCTGCGCTGCTGGTGGATGGCCGCCTGGCCGGCTTCTTCGCCAAGCAGGTGCTGGCCGGCTACGGCGTGTACTACGAGCCGCGCTGGTTCAAGGCATGGCCCGGTGACCTGGTGGACGAGCACGAGTGGGGCGGGCAGAGCTACCCCTTCGGCGATGTGGTGTTCGAGCTGGGCGGCGTGCGCCTGGGCTTCGAGATCTGCGAGGACGCCTGGGCCCGCCGCGGCATCGCCGCCAATCCGGTCACGGGCCGGGCGGACGTGCTGCTCAACCCCAGCGCCAGCCACTTTGCCGCCGGGAAGTACGAGACGGTGCGCGGCATCGTGCGCGAGGGCTCGCGCCAGGGCCATGCCGCCTACCTCTACGCCAATCTGCTGGGCAACGAGGCCGGCCGCCTGATCTTCGACGGAACGGTGCTGATCGCCTCGGACGGCCACCTGCTGGCCGAAAACCGCCGCTTCTCCTACCGCGCCACGAACCTCGTTACGGCCATCGTGGACCTGCGCGCCAACCGCCTGGAGCGGCGGCGCATCTCGTACCCCGTCGTGCGCAATGGCGACGCCAAGGGCGCCGTCTCCGTGCCCTTCACGCCCCGCGAACCGGAGGCGCGGGAGCTGCGCACGGCGCTGGCGGCGCCCCCGCCGCAGCCCGCCGGACTGCCCCGCGAGGAGGCCTTCGCCGCGGCGGTGAGCCTGGGGTTGTGGGATTACCTGCGCAAGAGCCGCAGCCGGGGCTTCGCGCTGTCCATCAGCGGCGGCGTGGATTCCGCAGCCGTGGCCGTGCTGTGCTGGGTGATGGCAAGCCGCGCCTTGGCCGAGCTGGGCGCGGCGGGCGTGCACGAGGCGCTGGGCTACCTGGACGACCTGCCCGCGCTGGAGGGCCTGCCCCCCGCGGAGGCCGCCCGCGCGCTCACGCGGCGCCTGCTGCTCACGGTGTACCAGGGCAGCGCCAACTCCAGCGACGTAACCCGCACGGCCGCACGGGGCGTGGCCGAGGCCATCGGCGCACGGCACCTGGAGCTGGATATCCAGCCCCTGGTGGAGCGCTACGAGGCCCTGGCCGCCGAGGCCATCGGCCGCCCGCTGCGCTGGGAGACGGACGACATCGCGCGGCAGAACATTCAGGCCCGTGTGCGCTCGCCGGGCATCTGGCTGCTGGCCAACCTGGAGGGACGTCTGCTGCTGAGCACCAGCAACCGCAGCGAGGTGGGCGTGGGCTACGCCACCATGGATGGCGACACCAGCGGCGGGCTGGCCCCCATCGCCGGCGCCAACAAGACCTTCCTGCGCGCCTGGCTGGCCTGGATGGAGCGCGAAGGCCTGCCCGGCCTGGGGCCGCTACCGGCGCTGGCCGCCGTGAACGTGCAGGCGCCCACGGCCGAACTGCGCCCCGGCGATCAGCGCCAGGAGGACGAGAAGGACCTCATGCCCTATCCCGTGCTGGACGCCATCGAGCAGGCCGCCATCCGCGACCGCATGGCGCCCGTGGAGGTGTGGCGCACGCTGATGGCGCGGCCGCCGGCCGGGCGCGCGCTGCCCCCCCGCGATGCCGCGGCGTTCGTGGCCACGTTCTTCCGCCTGTGGAGCCATACCCAGTGGAAGCGCGAGCGCATCGCTCCCTCGTTTCACTTGGATGACGAGAACCTCGATCCGCGCACCTGGTGCCGCTTCCCCATCCTGGCCGGGGGCTACGAGACGGAGATCGAGGAACTCTGGCGGGTGGTGGAAGCGGAATAGGTACGCTACAGTCGGGTATCGCCGGTACTGAAGGGCACGTGCGACGACCCCCACACCGCCCGGCACGATCAGCCTGCCGCATTGCTGCCCGCCCTCTGCCTTGCCGGTTCCACTTCAGCCGAATACGCGCCCACGCCATGTTCGAAAAGCTCAAGCAATTCCTCCACGAGTCCGTCCACCACGCCAACGTCGCGGAGCGACTACCCGAGGATCAGGTGGCTGTGGCGGCCATCCTGCTGGAGGTCGCCGAGGCGGACCGCAACTTTGCGCCGGAGGAGTTCCGCGAGATCATCATCCAGCTCCGCGCGTACTTCGGTATGAGCAAGGAGGAGGTGGAGGATCTGCTGGCCACGGCCAGCCAGGCACGAGAGAAGGCGACCGATCTCTTCCCCTTCACCAACGCCATCGCCCGCACGTATGCGCCGGACAGGAAGCAGGAGGTGCTGACCATGGTGTGGCAGGTCATCTTCTCGGACGACCGCCTGGACCCCTTCGAGGACCAGCTCGCGGGGCGCCTCCAGACTTTGCTCTCCGTGAACCACAGCGTGCTCATCGACGCGAAGGAGAAGGCGCGCGAGATCCAGCGCGCCCGGGCCGACCGCAGTGGCGTCGGTTCGGCGCCCCGGCGCTGAACGGCGCCCGCCACCGCAGGCTTCAGCAAAGGAGGAACGTATGCCGATAAAACGCCTCATTGGAGTAGCGCTGATCGTCGTAGGCGCCATCGTGGCCTGGCAGGGCTGGGAGGCTTACCAGTCCTTCGGCGTCCGCCTGGGCCGAGCGCTGGGCTCCACTCCCACCAATGCCTATATGATGCTGGCCATTGGCGCCGTGCTGGCTGGGGCAGGCGTTGTCCTCGCCGCCCGGGGCTAGCGGTCCGTCAGCAAAAACCTCCGGCGCGGCGCAACAGCCACCCTGTGCCGTCGCGCTCCGGGCTCCCAGGGGCACGGGGAGGGAGAAGCCGGCACAAGCCGGCCTGGGATGGGGTTTCGCCAGACAAGGCAGACAAAACCGCTTGCTTGACCGCTGGTCAAGCGGATACGGGAAGCCTTGCTTCCCGGTGGGGGCGAGGTGGCTCGGCTCGCAATCCGACACTGCCAGGCAGACGCGGCTACGCGCTGCGCCGGGTGGCGTCGAGGCCGATGGGCTCGGCGGCCTGTTGCAGGGCCTCGCCGGTCAGCGGGGTCGCGCAGTGCGGACAGTGCTCGTGCGTCAGCGCGCTGTTCGCCACGGGCACGCGCTCGCCGCAATGGGGACAGCGCCAGTTGAGGACGTAGCTGGCCGGGAAATACCAACGGGGATCAATCTCGATCATCGGCGAACCTCCTGTCCGGGACGCCCCCGGTCCGGTGCCCGGCCAGAGACGGCCGGCGGGCGGGGGCATGGCATCCTGCCTTTCGCCGACCTGCAATGAAAGAGCCGTGCCAGTCGCCGCGAGGCCCACGGCAGTGCGGCCCTGCGCCCCAACGCCGGACGCGCCGACCGGGCAGCGGAGCCGGCGCAAGGCTGGCTCGGTTTCAGGATACTGGGGATGGTTCAGGGGGAACGTCAACCGCCCGACAGACGCCGGGCGGTGAGGTGCCGCGGGATTCAGGCGCGGCTCAGGCCTTGCGCTGCTTGATGGGCGTGAAGGACTCGCCGCAGCCGCACATGCCGCCTTCCAGCACTTGGCGGAACTTGAAGCCGCGCTCCACCATGTTGCCGGTCTGGAAGTCGATCTCCAGGGAACCCAGCACGTCGTTCAACATCTCCCGGCTGACCGCCACCTTGACGCCGTTGCTTTCGAACACCTCATCGGCGTCGGACACCTGCGTCGCGTCGGCATAGTCCATGTCGAACTTGTAGCCCGAGCAGCCGCCCGGGTGGGCCCCCACGCGCAGGTAGGACTGGGCGGGGTCCACATTCTCCGCCGCGAAGGCCTCGCGCACCACCTGCGCCGCCTTGTCCGTCAGTCGAATCTCGTAGGCCATTGCGTCTCTTCGAACCTCAGCCGGGTATCGATTGCATCGCAATCCAGTCACAGCCGCAACACCCGCATCGGTGTGGCGGCCAGCCAATTACGTCCATTCTACCCCCTGATGGCGGCGCGCGGCAACCAGCCGGCGGCCGGCTCAGTTGCCCTCGGCCATCTCCTCGGCCACCTTGCGGTGGGCCTCGATGATGCCCTGGATGTCCGTCTCCGAGTGCTCCACGGAGAGCGCACCGCCGTGCAGCAGGAACACGCCGTGGTTGCGCAGGCGCGTGGCGTATTCTTCCTGCTTGGCCTTGTACGTGTTGTTCAGCACGTCGGCCATGTTGCGTACGGGCAGCCCTTCCTCCTTCAGGAAGTGCACTTCCATCAGCGAGCCGAGCTGATTGACGTGTACCGGCATGCCCACGTCCGTGAATACCTGGCGCAAGCCGCCGCACAGGCGCGCGTTGGCCTCCGCCAGGGCAGGGTAGATCTCGCTCTGGCGGGATTTGAGGATGTCCAGCGTGGTGGCCCCGGCGATCATGGTGAGCGGGTTGCAGGAGTACGTCCCGCCGCCGATGACCACCTTCTGCATCTTGGGACGCTTGGGGGTCACGGCACTAATCCGCATGATGTCCTCGCGGCCCGCGATGGCACCCACGGGCATGCCGCCGCCCAGCACCTTGCCCAGCGTTGTCAGGTCGGGCGTAACGCCCACCATCTGCTGCGCGCCGCCATAGCTGAGGCGGAACCCGGTGATGACCTCGTCGAAGATCAGCACGGCACCCCGGCGGCGGGTCTCCTCGCGTACGAATTGAAGGTAGTCCGGCTCGGCCAGCGTGAAGCCCAGGGAGCCCACGGCGACCTCCATGATGATGCCGGCCAGATCATCCCCGGCCTCATCCATGGCCTTGCGCATGGCCTCGATGTCGTTGAATTGCACGGAGCGCGTGTACTTGTTCAGCTCCGGCAGCAGCCCCGCGCTCTCCGGCCCGATGTATTCCGGCGGGCGCACGTCGATCATGAGGTCGGTATTGGCCCCGTGCCAGCCGCCCAGGATCTTCAGGATCACGCTGCGGCCCGTGAAGCCACGAGCCAGCCGCACGGCATACATGGTGGCTTCCGTACCGGAGCTGCAGAAGCGCACCTGCTCGGCGCTGGGCACGGCCTCCACCACCTTCTGGGCCAGCGTCACCTCATGCTCCATGGCCATACCGATGTGCAGGCCGTCGTCCATCGCGTCCTTGAGCTTGCCCAGCACCATCTGCGGCGCGTGGCCCAGGATGGCATCGTAGTGGGCCATCCACAGGTCGTGGTAGGCGTTGCCGTCCACGTCCCATACCTTGGAACCGCGAGCGCGCGTCACGTACAGCGGATAGGGAGAGTGAAAGCGGCTGTCGTGGCTGATGCCGCCCGGCGTCACCTGGCTGGCCGCTTGATTGAGCCTTTTGGAGCCCGGGGTCTTCTGCTCGAAGGTGGCCAGATAATCCGATGCCATTGCGATCGCTCCGTGGTCGGTGCGGGTGCAGGCGGGTGCGAGCCGGGCTCGCGCGACGCCGGAGGCGGGATGCGGGCGGCGCGCAGGCTTGCATGATGGGCGCACCGACGGCGCCTGCCGGAGATTTCCGGAAGGGTCCGCGTTATCTCCGGTTTATCACAGGCCGGAGAACCCGCACAATGCGGCCTTGGCCCCCCGGTGGACGCCCGGCGGCCGCGTTGAGCCGATTGTGGTACGAAAGGGAACAGGCGCGAGGGACGCGCCACACTGGCAACGGGCAAAGGACCATGGGCAAGCGGCTCGGACAACACTTCCTGCACGACCGGAGTGTGCTGGACGCCATCGTGGTGGCCGCGGCGCTGCGGCCCGGTGAGCCCGTGCTGGAAATCGGACCCGGCGCCGGCGCCCTCACCGAGCGCCTGCTGGCCGCGGGCGCGCGCCTGGCCGCGGTGGAGCTGGACCCGACGCTGCTGAGCGAGCTGGAGGCGCGCTGGGGCGCCGATCCGCGCCTGCACCTGATCGAAGGCGACATCCTGCGCATCGAACTGGCCCCCCAGGCGCTCTTCGGCGGCGACGAGCCCTACGCGGTGATCGCCAACCTGCCCTACTACCTCTCCACGCCGCTGCTGTTCCGCATGGCTGCGGGCCGCAGCTTCTTCTCGCGCCTGCTGCTGATGGTGCAGGACGAGGTGGCGCTGCGCATGGCGGCCGGCCCGCAGGACGGCAAGGACTACGGCTCGCTGAGCGTGGCCATCCAGCACGCCTTCACCGTGCGCCGGGTGCTGCGCGTGCCGCCGGGCGCCTTCCGGCCCCCACCCAAGGTGCACTCGGCCGTGGTGGAGCTGCGGCCTCGTCCGCCGGAGCTGCCGCCTGGCCGCGAAGCGTGGTTCTTCGAGCACATCAAGCGCCTGTTCTCGCGCCGCCGCAAGCTCATGATCAGCGGACTGCGCGAGGCCGGGCAGCACCTGCCCCCCGAGCAGTGGGCGCAACTGGAAGCACTGGTGGCGGACCGTCGGGCGGAGACGCTCACCCCCGAAGAGCACCTCCAGGTGTTCCGTCTGCTCTACTCCTCACAATCCGCGCCCTGAGGGCCGTCGAGGGCATCCACCGGCCCGTCCGGAGCGACCCCGCCACATCCCTGGGGCGCTCACTCCCTGCACCGCGTGCACCGTTTGGCGTGCAAATTGCTCCCTAGCGTCGCAAGAGCAGTTCCAACTGCGCGACCCGCACCAGAGGGAGCCACGGAAGGTCTCCCCCGGGCCGCACCCGGCGACCGCGCCACCATGAACGGATGCATGAAGCGGCTGACCCTGGGCACATTGGTGCTCCTGCTGAGCTGGCAGGGCGCCTTCGCCGCCACCCTCACGATCATCAGGTCCTGGACTGCCGTGCGTGCCCGCCCCACGGTAAGCGCACCCACGCTGACCCTCGTCTTCGGCAACGACACGCTGACGTATGTGCGCCGCAGCGGCACCTGGCTGGCCGTGCGGCTGCCCGATGGACGGGTGGGCTGGATCGTGGCGCAGGCCGCTGCCCTGCCGCCCACGCAATCGGCCCCGGCACCCAGCCCCGCGTCGGCCACCAAGACGGCGACGCCGGTGCATGCGGACGCCTCCGGCGGCAGCGCAGGCCAGACGCTGGCACCCGGCGGAACGTGACGCACCGCCCCGGCCGCCGTTGAATCCCGGTAGAATGAAGGACCGGGTGCAGGGATGGCGCCACGGGGCTCACGAGCTAAACGCGCAGCACCGAAGAACAACGGCAGTGGCAACACCCGGATCAACCGATGGAGCGATTGACCGAAACCCAAGGGGAACGGAACGATATGAGTCCACGGAAGAAAGCCATCCGCGCCGGCTTTGTGCTGACATTGCTGGCACTGGGCTTCACCCTGGCCGCTTGCGCGGCGCAGAAGGGCGGGCCCTCCCAGCCCGGGCCCACCAAGCCCGAGGCGGCGACCAGCGCGACGACCTCGCCTCAATCCCAGCCGCCGGGCACCGAGGCGACGACCAGCGCCCAGGGCATGCGCCACGAGCGCTCGTCGCTGGGCCAGGTGGAGATCCGCAAGAGCTGGGTGCAGGTACGGAGCCGGCCCAGCCAGGAGGCGGCGGCCATCGCCCTGGCCTTTGGCAACGACACCTTTCCGGTGGTCGAGAAGCAGGGCGACTGGGTGCGCGTGCAGTTGGACAAACGCCGCGAAGGCTGGATTCCCGTCTCGGCCACGCAACCCTAGCGATCCCAGCGCCTCGGCCGAATGGCAGGACGGCCCACAACCGCATATGCGACCCGGCTATTAGGGCACCGTGAGTCTCGCGCCCTGCTGGAGGTGTGGGGGCGCGCCCCCATCTTCTGCCGGCCCTTCCGGACTGCCCCTAGCCCCCTCCACCCTGTGTGGACGCGCCAACCGTTGCGAGGCCAACGTGCCGCGACGGGCGCACAAGCACCCACACGAATGCCGGCCCCAACGCGACGGCCGCGCCCATGGTGGCAAAGGCCAAGCCCCAGGACAGCACCTGCTCGCTGCCCCCAGCCATGTCCAGCACCACGCCGAAGACCAGCGGCCCCAGGAACGACCCCAGAAAGCCCACGCAGGAGTGCACGGCCATGGTGGTGCCGCGCAGGCCCGGCAGGGCCTCCGCCACCGTGCCGGCCGTGATCGGCGAGCTGTCCGCCATCACCGTCACGCCATACAGCAGGCACAGCGCCGCCAGCGCGGGATAGGGCAGCCCGGGCAGAAAGCCGATGCCGCAGGCCAGCAGGGCGGAGGCGGACATGATCGCCATCACCACCCGCCGCCGTCCGAAGCGCACGGCGAACTCGTTGCCCGACACACTGGAGGGCAGCGCCAGCAGGGTCACCAGCGCCGTCATGGTGGCCGGGGCCAAGTGGGCGCCGCCCGGCGCCTGCAGCGTCAGGCTGTAGGTGAGGTACACCACCAGCCACGAGCGCAGCCCGAACAGCTCGAAGTTGTGCACCATGTAGGCGAGCGTGTAGCCCATCGCCCGCCGGTTCGTCAGCGCCTGGATGAAGTCCTGCAGGCCCCCGCTCGGTTGCTCCGGCCGCGGCGGCGTGTGCGCGGGCAGCAGCAGCCACACCAGCAGCAGCGACAGCACGGGCCCGGCGCTCATCACGGCAAAGGCCGTGGGCCAGCCCTGGGCCGCTCCGATCTTGCCGGCCAGGTAGAACGACATGGCCGAGCCGATGCCGAAGCTGGACGTGTAAAAGGCCACCGCGCGGGATTGCGCGGGGCCCTCGATGAGATCGCTCAACGCCTTGAGGCCCGGCATGTACGTGCCGGAGAGCCCGATGCCTCCCAGCATCCGCAGCAGCGCGGCGGACCAAAAGCCCTGCGCCATCATCGGAAAGGCCGCGACGGAAACGACCGTGATGCCCATGCACACCAGGTAGATGCGCTTGGGGTCCACCCGGTCCGTGAGGCTCACCAGCACGGGCACCGTAATCAGGTAGCCGAGAAAGAACACGGCGTTGATCCACCCGGCCTCCGTGTTGCTGAGGTGCCAGTCCGCGATGAACGTGGGCAGCAGGGCCGGGAAGGCGAAGAAGCCGAGCATGCCCAGCACCTCGGCCACGCACATCATCGTAATCAACCGCACCGCGCTCATCGGCTCAGCCTCTCCCGGCATGGGTACCCGCGCCAGCCGCGCAAGCCGATCTGCGCGGCGGGCGGCGCTGGAAGCGCGACGTGGCGGGAGCCCCTGTGCGTGAAAAATCCCACTGCACCTACCAGGAAAGCGACAGTTGGTAAAGCACGCCCACCAGCACCGAGCCCAGCAGGGCCTGCACCAGGTACCAGCCGAAGACCGGCCGGCGCACCAACGCCCACACGGCCACTGCAGCGGGAATGCTCGTCACGCCGCCCGCGGTCATGAAGGCCAGCGCGGCGCCCGGCGCCATGCCTGTGTGCAGCAGGCCCGCCACCACCGGCACGGCCGCATACCCGTTCAGGTACGCGGGCACACCCACCAGCACCGCCAGCGGAATGGCCCAGATGCTGTCCCCACCCAGCCACGTGGCAACAGTTTCCGCGGGCAGCCAGGCCACCATCAGGCTTTCCAGCGCGAACGCCAGCGCCAGCCACTTGCCCAGGAACCACGCCGTCTCGCCCGTGGCCCGCAGGAACTGCGCCCGCCGTGCCGGCTCCTCCCAGAAGCGCCAGCGCAGGCTCTGCGCATTGCGCAGCGGAGCCGTCGTGCTGCAACTGCAGCCGCCGCCCGTCACCTCCTCGCGCAGGGGCACGGGAAACGCGCCCACACCGAGCAGCGCGTGCGTGGCCAGCCCGCCCAGCACGCCGATGCCAATGGCGGCGAGGGTCTTGGCCACGGCAAAGCCCAGCCCAATGGCCCCGGCCGTGAGCACGAACATGTCCGGCGCCATCAACGGGGAGGAGAGCCAGAAGGCCATCACCGGCGCCAGGGGCACGCCCATCGCCAACAGTGCCGCCACCAGCGGAATCACCCCGCAGGAGCAGAACGGCGACAGCGCACCCACCAAGGACGCCGCCAGAATCATCTTGTAGGGACTGCCTGCAAACGCCCTCGCGATGGCGCTCTCGGCGCCGGCCGCCTTCAGCCACGCCGCCAGGGCCACGGAGACCAGCAGGTACGGCGCGATCTCCATCAGGCTGCGCAAGGTGAAGCCCACGCTGGGGCCGAACTGCGCCGGCGCCAGTATCGCCAGCGCAGCGAGCAGCGCCGCCAGGGCCAACAGAGCCCTATCCACCCGGGGTGCCCGGCGCCAGAGGCCATCCAGGGCCAGCGTCAGTTGTGTCATGGTTCGCTCCGTTTCGAAGTCGGGTACGTTAGTACTCTATGATCCTATATTTCTGGAAAATTCGAATAATTTGCTATACAAAACCGCGGCTTCGCCCTATGCGGCGCCGCTGGTGCCACAGGACGGCTCCAGGCCTTCGCAGCAGTTGTCGCCGAGGTAGGCCAGCAGGCCGTTCATGCGCTCGTAGTTGGCGCGGCAGATCAGGTTGCGGCTCTGCCGCTCCTGCGTGATCAGCCCCACGCGCAACAGCCGCGAGAGGTGGTGCGACAGCGTGGAGGCCGGCACACCCAGTCGCTCCTGCAGATCGCCCACCACCGCCCCACCAGGCCCCGCCTGCACCAGCAGCCGGTAGATTTCCAGCCGGGTTGCGCTTCCCAGGGCCTCCAGGCACCGCGCGGCCTGCGCTGTCTGCATCCGTTCCGCGTCCATGCCTCCACGCTATCGCGCGTCAGGGCGAGTGTCAACTACAGTTTTAGAATCATCGAAATGATAGCAACCCCGCGGCGGACCTGCGCCCAGGCTTTGGTAGGCAAATCGATCCGTATCGGGGGTGCGGGGGCCCAAGGCCCCCGCGTGCGGTTTGTGCCGTTTCGAGCAACGCGACCGCCTGAGGCGCGCGCCCATGCAGGCTCACGCGGGACGCTGCTCTGCGGCCAGGGCCTCGGCCAGGGATGGCACGAGGCGTGCGGCGGCCTTGGCGATGAGGGAGCCCACCATGGAGCGGCGGTAGGCGGGGTCAGCCACGGCGGTGCGCATGGGCTTGCCGGTCTTGTTGGCCTTGCGCTGCAGCGCATCCAGCAGCGCCAGATCGAACGGCTTGCCCTCCAATTCATCCAGGCCCGGCACCAGCTCCGGACGCGGATTCACGGCGGTCAGTCCCAGGCGCAGGGCCTGCACGGTGGGGTCGCCCGGACCCGCGAAGCGCGCCATCAGGCCCACGCCCACCAGGGGGTAGTCGATCGAGTCGCGCACGCGCAGCTTCTCGTAGACCCCCTGCCAGCCCGGCTCCGGGATGGGCACGTGCACGCGCAGCAGCAGCTCGCCCGGCTGTTTGCCGCCGGGCTTGGCGCCCACGGCCCAGCGGCCGTCCGTGCCGTAGAACTCGCGCAGGGGCAGACGGCGCTGGCCCTGCGGCCCGGTCAGTTCCACCTCGGCGTCCAGCATCAGCAGTACCGGGCCCGTGTCGCCGGCATAGGCAGCCCAACAGAACGAACCGCCCGGCGCCACGTGGCACACCTCGCCATCCTTCTTGAGACAATAGTCGTTGGCCTTGCGCCAGAAGTAGCTCTGGTTGTAGTAGCGGCAGCGCGTATCCAGGCACAGGTTGCCGCCCACGGTGCCCATGCCGCGAATGGTGGGCCCGGCCACCAGTCCGGCGGCCTCGGCCAGGATGGGCACGTGCTGCTGCACCAGCGGGTGCGCCGCCAGATCCGCAATGGTGGTGAGCGCGCCGATGGTGAGGCGCCCGTCCACCTCGGTCACGCCACGCAGGGCGGCCACATTGCGTAGGCTGATCACGTGGTCGGGCTCGGCCAAGCGCTTGCGCAGGTTGACCATCAGGTCCGTGCCGCCTGCCAGGAACATCGCGCCCGGGTGCGTGCCGACCAGCGCCAGCGCCTCCTCCACCGTCTCGGGCTGGTGCAGCTGGAAGGGGCGAATCGCATAGGTCATCGGGCGGCCTCCTGCATGGGAATGGGGGCCACCGGCTTGGCCTGACCCTTGCGGGCGGCCTGAATGGCGGCGTAGACGCGCTCGGGCGAGAGCGGCAGCTCCTTGATGCGCACGCCCACGGCGTCCTCGATTGCGTTGGCCAGGGCGGGCAGGAAGGCTGCCAGGGAGCCCTCGCCGGCCTCCTTGGCGCCGAAGGGCCCGCCGGCCTCGTTGGACTCCACGATGATCGTCTCCATCTGCGGCGATTCCATGATCGTCGGGAAGCGATAGTCCAGCAGGTTGGGGGCCAGGGGCAGGCCGTTCTCGTAGTTGGTCTCCTCCTGCCGGCCCTGGGCCATGCCCATCCACACGGAGCCCTCCACCTGCCCACGCACGGACAGCGGGTTGAGCGCAAAGCCGCAGTCGTGCGCCACGGTGACGCGCTCCACGGTGACCTTGCCCGTCAACGGGTCCACCTCCACCTCTACGGCCTGGGCGGAGTAGCTGAACGCAGGGGAGGCGCCGACGCCCGCACCGCGGTAGTTGGAGCCGCCCTGGCTGATCTTGGGCGTGGCGTAGGTGCCCTTGGTGACGATGGTGCCCTCATACTCCAGGGCCAGTTCCACCACGTCGTTGAAGGCGATGGTCTTGTGGGGTTCGGCCATCACGCGGAACTCTTCACCCACCAACTCCAGGTCGTTGGGGAAGACGTGCAGCCCGCGCGCGGCAGCTTGGTACAGCACGTCACGCATGTGCTCGGCGGCGCCGATGGCCGCATTGCCCACGTAGAGCGTCACGCGCGAGGAGTAGCTGCCGTTGTCCTTGGGCGTCACGGCGCTGTCCGAGGCGATTACGCGGAAGCGCGAGGGCGGCAGCCCGATCACCTCCGCCGCGACCTGCATCACCATCGTCGAGGAACCCTGGCCGATATCCGCCGCGCCCGTGAAGATGGTGATGGCGCTGTCCGTGTCCAGCTTCATGGTCACGGTGGCGTGCGGCATGTTGGAGCGGTTGACCGGCTTGGCCGCGCCGCTGCAGTAGTGGCTGCCCGCGAAGCCGATGCCCTTGCCGTAGGGCAGGCGCCCCACCTTCTCCTTGAAGCGCGAGACCTCGAGCACCTTGTCGATACACTCCGGATAGCCGTAGCTGTTCACCATCAGGTCGTTGATGGTCATGGCGGGCGTGTGCAGCAGGTTGCGCTTGCGCAGTTCCACGCCGTCCATGCCCAGCTTCTTGGCCACCATATCCAGCGCGGACTCGAACGCGAAGCGCACATCCACCGTGCCGTGACCCCGCATGGCGCCGTTGGCGGGCGTGTTGGTCAGCACCCGGTAGCCGTGATAGCGCACGTTGGCGATGTCGTAGATGGCGTTGAGCAGCGCCCCGGCATAGAGGATGGTCACCACGCCGTAGCCGCCATAGGCCCCGCCCTGCTGCACCACCTCCGCCGCGCAGGCCTGTAGACGACCGTCCTTGCTGGCGCCCAGCTTGAGCTTGGTCCAGGTGGCGGGCCGCCCGCGGTGGGCCAGGAACACCTCCTCGCGCGTCAGCACCACCTTCACGGTGCCCTTGGCCTTGCGCGCCAGCAGGCCGCAGATCAACTCATAGCTCTGCGTCTCCGTCTTGGCACCGAAGCCGCCGCCCACCAGGGGCTTGATGACGCGGATCTGGCTCATGTCCACCTTCATGGTGGCGGCCAGTTCCTTGTGCACGTAGTAGGGCACCTGCGTGGAGCACCAGATGTCCAGCCGCTGCGCCGATTCGTCCCAGCGGGCCACGGCAGCGCTCAGCTCCATGTGCGCGTGGTTCACCTCCGGCGCCTGGAAGGATTCCTCGACGATCACGTCGCTGGCGGCAAAGCCTGCCTCCACGTCACCGAACTCCGTGTCCACCTCGCGCTCGATGTTGCCCGGCCGGTGCTCGTGAATCTGCTCCGCGCCTTCGACCATGGCGGCAAAGGGATCGGTGTAGGCCGGCAGTGACTCGTATTCCACGCGGATCGCATCCAGCGCCTGCTCGGCCGTCCAGGCATCCACGGCGGCCACGGCGGCGACCTCCTCGCCCTTGTAACGCACCTTGCCGCGCGCCATCGGGTACTCGTCCTTGGCGACGGGCAGCACGCCGAAGGTTACGTCGCTGTCGTCCCCGGTCACCACGGCCCGCACGCCCGGCATGGCCAGTGCCCCGGAGACGTCGATGGATTTGATGCGCGCATGGCTGTGTGGGCTGCGCAAGATGCGCCCCACCAGGGCATCGGGGAAGTGAAAGTCCGCGGAATACCGGCCTTGGCCGGTGGCCTTGTCCATCCCGTCGATGAGCGGCTGGGGCTTGCCGATGAAGCGGTGCCCGCCTTGCCCCAGGGCCTGATGCAGTGCCTCCGGGGCCACCCTGGGGCGCCCCTTCATGTCCTTGGCTTGGGTCATGGTCTACGTACGCGATGGGGGTTCGATGCGTGGCAGCCGGAAACTAATCCGCGGCGTCGGCGCGTTTGCGTCCGGCGGCACCACGCCCTTTCAGCTTGGCAGCGGCGTATTGCACCGATTCGATGATCGAGTTGTAGCCCGTGCAGCGGCACAGGTTGTTGGCCAGCCCGGCGCGGATCTGCTCCGGCGTCGGGTCCGGGTGTTCGTTGAGCAGGGCCTTGGCCGCCATGATCATGCCCGGCGTGCAGAAGCCGCACTGGGAGCCCAGCTTAAGGTGGAAGCCTTCCTGCAGCGGGTCCGGTCCGTCCTGGGACAGGCCCTCGATGGTCGTCACAGTCTGGCCGTGCACGGCCGCGGCGGGCGTGAGGCAGGACAGCGTAGGCAGGCCATCCACCAGCACCGTGCAGGCACCACAATCGCCGCCGTCGCAGCCCATCTTGGTGCCGGTCAGCCCCAGGTGGTCGCGCAGGAAGTCGATCAGCAGCTCATGGCCTGCGACGGCTTCCTCGCGGTCGATGCCGTTGATGGTGACCCGGATCAGCGTTTTCATGGCGGGATGGTTGGGTCCAGAAGCGTTTGGCCGGCCGTCCGCGCCGGCACGCAGGGGATCGCACGCAACGGCGCCGATCGGATTCGTTTAATGTTTATCTTCCCACACTAATCAGCTTTGCCCCGGGCATGCAACAGACCCCGCATCGCTCACCAGCGGGAGAGCACGTCCGGCTCGTGGTCCTGGTAGTCCAGGCACAGCGCGAAGAAGAACTTGCGCAGCACACGGCCCTGGGCATCTCGGATGACGAGGGTTTCCAGCGGCCGCACCTCGCGGAAGTACGGCCGGATGCGCTGCTCGTTGTTGGGGAAGATCGGCTCGTCCATCACGAAAATACTGTTGCTGCCCAGCCGCTTGATGGGCTTGCCCCAGTACAGGAACTCCTTGCCGTGAATCTCCTGCCGTTCGTAGCCCATCAGCACGAGTTGCTCGTGATTGGGCGTATAGAAGCCCAACATCGCGGCCTGGCTGTAGTCCCGCGTGGAGAACCAAAGCCCCCCCGGCAGGTCGCCGTATTGCTTGCGCAGCCGCGCAATCTCCGCGCCCACCTGGTGCCAGCCCCAGTACTTGGCCACCACGGAAGAATGTTGGCGCGCCTCGTCATAGGCGATGAAGCGCCGTGGCAGCACGCCCGGGGCCAGCAGGATCAGCGCCAGGGGCATGGCGCATGCCAGCAGCAACACCCAACTCGCCCAGGCCGTGCGCGGGTGCCGCAGGCGCAGCGGAGCACCCCAGCCGGCGCCCGTGCCGCCCCGCTGCCATGCCGCCGGTAGGCCGTACAGCCAGGCCATCAGCACCACCGCACCGGTGGGGTAGACCACGGCCGTCCAGTGCGAGCCGATCACCGCCTCGAAGGAGACCGGCAGAAAGATCAGCAGCGGCACCGCCGTGAGCACGGCATAGTACAGCAGCGCATCCTCCGCTCGCGCGGCCGGACCCTGCTCCGGGCTGTGCCAGGACGCACGCGGCCGCCGCACACCACGCCAGCCCGCCACCAAAACGGCCGCCAGTGCCACCAGCAACACCACGAACACCACCGGCGAGGCGGCAATGAACTGGCCGACCAAGTACAGCAGCGGCTTGAGCAGGCTGAAGCGGTCGCCCGCCTGGCGGCTCACCGCGTTGAACTGGAACGTCAGCCACGCGTGGGTGGCATTCCAGTAGACGAACGGCGAGAGCACCAGCAGCGCGATCAGCGCCGCCAGCCAGGGCTCCTTGCGGGCCAGCTCGCCCCGGTAGCGCGGGTGGAGCAGCAGGAACAGCAGTTGCGCCGGGAAGAACAGCACCGCGAAGAACTTGGAGAGCATCATGCCGCCCGCGGCCACACCGGCCAGGTACCAGCAGCCGTGCCGGCCATCGATCACGGCGCGCTTGGTGAGCCACGCCGTGGCGGCCCAGAAGAACACCAGCGGGCAGTCCGTCACGGATGCCGTGCCCAAAATGATGGAGACGGGCAGCAGCACGTAGAGTAGCCCCGCCAGCAGCGGCACGCGCCGCTCCCCCGTCACCTCCAGCGCCATCTGGTACAGCAGCGCCACCGTGCCCAGGTGATAGCCCAGCGCGGTCAGGCGCACGGTAAAGGCCGAGGTGCCCATTAGCCCGGTCAGCAGCGCATTGGTCCAGCCCACCATGGGCGGGTGCGTGTAGTAGCCCAACGCCAAGTGCCGCGCCCACTCCCAGTACAGCGCCTCGTCGCTGCTCAGCGGCGGCACCACCATCAGCGGCAGGTGGCCCAGCGCGGTCAGGGCCAACAGGGCCCACAGGGGGGCGTAGAGACGCGAGGATTGGCGCGGCGGGGCTCTCATCGGCGGTGGATCGCTCCAGGCTGGCGGTGCAAAATTAAGCGTGCGGGGCTCGGGAGTGCGGCGGGGCCATCAGAGCGTCAGTCCCTGATCCAGGCACCAGCGGATGCTGCGGCGCATGCCCTCCTCCAGCTCCACCGCCGGCCGATAGTCCAGCTCGCGCTGGGCCAGCGCCACGCTGCAGGCGATGTGCTTGTTCATCTCGGAGAGCACGTGAATCTTCTGGTGGTACAGTCCCAGCGACTGCAGCGCAAAGTCGCAGCACCAAGCCACCTCGCTGGCCAGCCCGGGCAGCCGCATGCGCTTGTGGGCCACGGGGAGCCCGAATTCCTGCTCCAGCAGACGCTCCACCGTGTCGATGACCTCGTTCATCGTATACGGGCGGCGGTCGGCAATCCAGTAGGCCTTGCCGGCCGCGGCCTCAGTGAGCGCGGCGAGCAGCAGCCCCTGGCAGAGGTTGTCCACGTAGGCCATGGACCGGCGGTTCTCGCCCCCGCCCACGATGGGCCCCTTGCCCTGGCGAATCATGGTGAAGAACTGGCTCTGCCGCGGCGGCTGGTACGGGCCGTAGAACCAGGGCGCGCGGATGAGCACGGCGTCCAGCCGGCCGCCCTCCACCCGGCGGCGCACCGCCAGCTCCATCTGCATCTTGGAGCGCCCGTAGTGCATGTAAGGGTGATACGGCGAGTGCTCGTCGAACAGGTGGTCGGCATGGGGGTTCGTGCCGAAGGGCGAGTTGGAGGAAACCACCACCGCGCGCCGCACGCCTGCCGCCTCTGCCGCATCCAGCAGGGTCTCGGTGCCCCGTACATTGACCCGGTAGAAATCCCGCACGCGCCGCGGATGGATCAGCCCCGCGGTGTGGAACAGCACCGCACCGCGCGTGCCCGCAAACAACTCCTGGCAAGCCGCCGGGTCGGTGAGATCGCCCACCACGGGCTCCACTCGTTCGCTCAGCGCCGTCAGCTCGGCGGCGTCCTCCCCCGGCAGCAGCAGGCAGCGCACGCGGATGCGCCCGTCCGGCTCAGCCAGCCGGGGATGATCCGCCAGTCCGCCCAGCAGCGCGCGCACCAGGTTGCGCCCAAGCCATCCGCCGGCGCCCGTCACCACCACGTGCTCAACCCCGAAGTCCATGCACCTCCCCTGCTCTCAAGTCCTGCGTGACCCGCAACCGCACCACATCCCGCACCGGGGAACAAGGTGTCCCTATGCGCCCGGCACACCCTGGCTTTCGCTGCCGCATGGAGGTCTAGCCCTGCTCCAGGAAGTGCAGGGCATTGCGGTGCGCGAGGGCCATCACCGTGCCCTGTGGATTCACGCCCGGCGCGCCGCAGAACAGGCTGGCGTCCGCCACGTGCAGCCCGTCGGCGCCGTGCACGCGCCCGAAGGAATCCGTGGCGCAGCGTCGCTCGTCCTCGCCCATGGGGCACGAGGCAAACAGGTGTACGGTCATGAGTCCCGTGCGGCCGCGTGGCAACTCCGCCGGCAGCGCCGCCACCTGCCCGGCCTCCGTGAGCGCGGGACCCCCCGCCAGGCTGGGGTAGAGCGACTCGGCCCCGGCCGCAAAGAGCAGGCGGCACAGCTTGCCCAGGCCATCGGCCAGGTGCCGCAGCTCCTCCGCACTGACCGGGTAGCGTACGAGGGGATCGGCCAGTCTGGGCAGTGTGCGCACGCGGCCCACGGGTCGCCCCGGCGTCATGGCGTAGTAGATGGCCATATGCCGCCAGCCCTCGCGCACCCGCGCCGTGGCCGCCGCGCCGTGGTCGGTCATGGCCAGGGCCAGGTAAGGTGGCGTGCTGATGGAGCAGCCGAAGCTGAGCGTGGGAGCGAACTGCTTTACCTGCTCGGCGGGCACGCCCATCTCCGGCCCGTTCACGGCATCGGGGAACACGGCCACCACCTTCACGGTGGGGTGCAGGCTCAGCGTGTTGCCCACATTGCGCCGCACGCCGCTGCGCCGCAGCAGCGCCGGCGTGTGCACCGCTCCGCCGGCCACGAACACATGCGCCGCGCGCACCTCCAGCACCGTACCGTCCGCCTGCCGCGCGGTGAGACGCCAGCGACCGGCCTCGCGCCGCAGGCGCAGCACGCGCGTGCCGGACTGGACGCGACAACCCGCGGCCGCGGCGCGGGGCAGGAAGGTGGCGCTCATGGACTGCCGCGCCCCGGCACCGGCGGCGTCGTAGCGGTACCAGCGCGGCACCTCCTGCGAGGCCCAATCCAGCGCCTGCGCGCCCTCGCGCATCTTGAGCGCGGCGGCCGGGGGCGGCCCTGGCGCGGGGGAGACGGACACCGCGCGCTCGCAGGCGGAGAAGTGCGGCTCCAGGTCGGCCTCGCTCAGCCCCTCCACGCGCCAGTCGCGGCGCCAAGCGGCCAGCACGTCCGGCGGGGTGCGGTGGTACAGGCCGGAATTGACCTCGCTGCCGCCGCCCAACACGCGCCCCTCCACATAGGCCACCTTGGGCGCGCCCAGGGTCACCGTGAGTCCGCCGTTGCGGTACTTCGCCGTCATCTCGTCCAGGGTATAGGGCTCGGGCGTATCCACCGGCAGGGTTGCGCCCTCCTCCAGCAGCAGCACGTCGCGCCCGGCCTCCGCCAGCAGGCAGGCCGTGATGGCGCCGCCGGGGCCGGAGCCCACCACGGCGATCTCGCAGACCAGGGCGTTGCTCGTGGTCAAGGGGGTGGCTCCCGGCGGCGTCAGGCCGCCCGGGGGCGGTCAGCCTGCACGAGCCCCGGCCGCGCGAACAGCGCCAGCACCGCCAGGCTCTCATAGAAGCGGATCAGGTCACGGCAGGCACCCAGCCGGCTGTGGCGCCACGCCGCGACCTGGCGCGCGCGCTTGGCCGGTGGCAGGCGATGAAAGAGGTCCCCGCAGCGGAGTCCGGCCAAGGCGAAGCCCAGTGTGGCCAGCAGCAGTGGCCAGCGCAGGGCCGTGCCCAGCCGCGCACGCTGGGCTGCTACGAGGGCGGTCACGTCGTTGTATGGCGCGGCCAGCGCGGGCGCGTCCCCTGCGTGCTCGGCGGCCAGCGTATAGCACAGGGCCGACGTGGTGGCGTAGAGCGGCGGTGCGGGGGGCGTGGTCTGCGTGACCGGTGCGGCGTGGTGGTGGTTCATGGGACTCGGGGCGGGCTTGCACAGCGATACTCCGCGATCGACCCGGCTAGCCCAGCACGCCCGCGGCCAGGGCCACGACGGCGAGCAGCAGCAGTCCGACGCCGTAGCTGAGCGGATCACGAAGCGCGAAGATGACCGGATCGGCGTCCATCTCCCCCTGGTGCGCGATGCGCCAGACACGCGCCACCCAGTATAGAAGCACGGGGATCGCCAGCCAGAGCAGGTCCGGATGGCGGTACAACTCTCGCACCTGGTCGCTGTTGATGTAAAGCGCGAACACCAGCACGGCCACGAAGCTGCTGCAGATACCCAACGTGCCCACGAGCTGTACATCGCGCGCATTGTAGCCGCGGCGATGCCCCGCCGCCCGGAATTCCGGGCGGTCACCCAGCAGCAGCTCGCCGTAGCGCTTCACCAGGGCCAGTCCCAGGAACAGGAACACCGTGAAGGCCAGCAGCCATTGCGAGTACACGATGCCGAACACGACGTGCCCCGCGATCACCCGCAGCGTGTACAGCGTGGCCAGCACGATGACGTCCAGCAGGGCCACGCGCTTGAGCCACAACGAATAGGCCAGGGTTAGCGTCAGGTACACACCCAGCGTGAGCAGGAAGTCCCAGCCCAGCGGCCAGGCGAGCGCCACACCCGTAGCCAGAACGACGGTCGCCAGCACGGCGGCCGTGCCCGGCGCAAGCGCCCCGGAGGCGATGGGCCGCAGGCGCTTGGTGGGGTGCGCGCGGTCCGCCGCCACGTCCAGCAGGTCGTTGATGACGTAGGTGCCCGAGGCGCAGAGGCTGAAGGCCGCAATGGCCATCAGCCCCGCGGGCAGCCAGTCCAGCGGCCAGATGCGGTGCGAGGCCAGCAACGGCACGAGCAGCAGCCCGTTCTTGCTCCACTGGTGTACCCGCAGCGCACGCAGCACCGTCATCACCATCGGGAGCGCACTCCCTGCCAGTCGTGCAGGCGCGGGGGCCGGGGGGCCCGGCCCTGGCCCGGGATTGGACGCGGCCCGGCGGGTGCGCTACCTCTGAAGCGGAGCTGTTCTCCGCGGAAGGACGCACGGGCGCGACCGCGTCACGTGAGGCCGTCCGCCAGCATGAAGGAAGGCGCGGGCAAATGGCAAGCTTGGTCACGGGCGGTTCGGGGTACTTCGGGCATGTGCTGGTGCGTAAGCTGCGCGAGCGGGGTGAGCAGGTAGCTGTGTTCGACCTGCTGGACAGCACGGAGCGTCCCGCGGACGTGACCTATCACCGTGGAGACATCCGCGACCTGGAGGCCGTGCGGCGAGCCTGCCAGGGCATGGAGGTGGTCTACCACAACGTGGCCCAGGTGCCGATTGCCAAGGATCGCGCCGCGTTCTGGTCCGTGAACCGCGACGGCACGGAGAACACCCTGCGCGCCGCTCGGGAGGCCGGCGCGCGCAAGGTGGTATACACCTCCTCCAGCGCCGTCTTCGGCGTGCCGAAGCGCAACCCCGTGGGGCCGGACGACGAGCCGCATCCCATGGAGGCCTACGGGCGCGCCAAGTTTGCCGGCGAGCAGCTATGCCGCGCCGCCGTGGCCCAGGGATTTCCGGTGGACATCGTGCGGCCGCGCACCATCGTGGGCCACGGGCGACTGGGCATCTTCCAGATCCTCTTCGAGTGGATCCGCGAGGGCCGCAACGTGCCCGTGCTGGGGCGGGGGGACAACGTGTACCAGTTCGTGCACGCGGACGACATGGCGGAGGCCGTGCTGCTGGCCGGGCAGCGCCACGAGCCCGGCGTGTACAACATCGGCACAGACCGCTACGGCTCCATGCGCGCCGTGCTGGAGCACCTGTGCCGGGTCGCCGGCACGGGCTCGCGCGTGCGTCGCGTGCCCATGTGGCCCGCCATCGCAGCCATGAACCTCACCAGCCTTCTGGGCCTCTCGCCGCTCGGGCCCTACCACGCGTTGATGTACGGGCGCTCCATGTACTTCGACATCTCGCGGGCCCAGGCCGAGTTGGGCTGGCAGCCGCGCTACTCCAACGAGGAGATGTTCGAGGAGACCTACCGCTGGTACGTGGCCCACCGCGACGAGGTGCTGAGCGCCACGGCCGCCAGCCATCACCGCTCCCCCATGCGCCAGGGCGTGCTGGCCCTGCTCAAGTACGTGCTCTGACGATCCCCCCCACTTGCCTACGGCGCGGCGGGGACGGTGACCAGGGAGTAGGCCTCCAGACCGGACACGTGATCCTCCGCCGTGACCAGCGCGACACCTGGGGCCTCCGCCGTCAGGCGGCCGATGGGCGTTACGGTGCCGATGGGATCGCCCTGCACACTCCATTGCGAGGCGGAGGTGCGCTCGATAGGGCTGCCGTCCTCGCACTCGCCCATGGCCACGAAGAACGCGCTGCTGTGCAACGGCAGGGTGATGGAGGTGGGCGAGACCGAGAGCGTGAGCAGGTGCACCTGGAAGGGCTCGGTCTGGGGCGTCAGGTCGGCCGGGGACGCCGCCGGAGCGGCGCTGCCCGGCCCGCCGCCGCAGCCGGCCAGCAGGCCCAACGCCGCCAAGCCCAGCACGAACATGCCCAGGCGACAGACCAGGGTACGGGGTCTCGGGCCGGCAATCGCACAGCGGGCAAAAGCACGCATGGCGTCACCTCGTCTGGAGTTCTGGAGCTGTATCCGGCACTTCCCCATGCCAGCTTGCCCACCCCTAACGCCGCGGCGAGCGGGGGGCAAGCGGAAAATGCGTAGAGGTGGTGCGTATTTCAGCCCGCCCCGCGACACGGCAGACCCGCTTTCACCGCGCGGCCATTTCCGCTAGAGTGGGCGCAAGGCGCCGGCCCAGGCGCCCCGGGGCCGCTCTGCAGCGGGGGACGTGCTGATGAACGAGTTACTGACCGTGCGCATCCGGCGCTCCGCCGGCGATGGCGCCGCCGCCGAATCCGCTGGCGGCCCGCTGCCGGCCCGCTGGGACACGTTCCGTGTGCGGCGCGAGCCCAAGATGAGCGTGCTGGATGTGGTGTGCCGCATCCAGCGCGAGCAGGACCCTTCGCTGGCCTACCGCTATTCCTGCCGCGCCGGCATGTGTGGCACATGCTCCATGCGGGTCAATGGCAAGAACCGTTGGACGTGCCGCACGCAGATCGAGCGGCTGGGCGGCGACGTGCTGACCCTGGAGCCGCTGCCCCACTATCCCGTGCTGCGCGATCTGGCCGTGGACATGGCGCCCTTCGTGGAGCGCTACCGGCGCGTGCGCCCACACTTCGTGCCCCGGCACCCCGACGCCCCCGACTTCGCCCGCATCGCGCCCGATTCAGCCGAGCGGCGGGACATCGACCCACACGTGGAGTGCATCACCTGCGGCAACTGCTTCGGCGAGTGCAGCCTGGTGGAGATTAACGACGCGTACCTGGGCCCCGCGGCGCTGAACCGCGCCTTCGTGCTGGTGCGCGATTCGCGCGATGCCGCCGGGGCCGAGCGGCTGCGGCTTCTGAACGGACACGACGGGGTGTGGGGCTGCCACACGCAGTTCAACTGCACGGAGGTGTGCCCAATGGGCATCGCCCCCACGCGCGCCATCCAGAAACTGAAACGCAGGGAGGTGCTGCATGCCTTCTCGTCCCTCCTCGGGCAAGGCTAGCGGGGGCGGTGCGGCCGCGGGCCGCGGCTGGGCGCCCGGCGAGCTGCCGCTGGAGCGCATCGGGGCCGTCGCGCGCGAGCTGATGGCCCGCGCGGCCATCGGGATTCCGGCGGACTTCAAGGCCGGCATTGCGGATATGGCTGCCGCCGAGCGCAACCCGCTCTCCAAGTTCGTGCTGGACCAGATCTGCTGCAACTACGATGCGGCGGAGGAGGACCAGCGGCCCATGTGCGGCGATACGGGACTGCCGCGCTGGTACGTCAAGCTGGGCAACGAGGCCCGCGTGCAGGGCGGCTTCGTGGCCCTGGAGCACGCGCTGCGCCAAGCCACGGCGGATGCCACGCACGAGATTCCCCTGCGCCCCAACCGCGTGCACCCACTCACCCGCAAGGACTTCGACAACAACGTGGGCGTGCAGGCCCCGGAGATCCAATACAGCTTCGAGCCGGAGGGCGACTGGATCGAGCTGACCACCGTGCACAAGGGCGGGCTGTTCGGCACGGACTACCGCATGCTGTTCCCGGCCGATGGCCTGCCGGGCATCCGCAAGTTCTTCCTGGACACTATGGTGGAGTTCGGGCGGCGCGGCATGGCCTGCCAGCCCGCCGTGGTGGGCCTGGGCATCGGCGGCTGCAAGGACACCACCATGCGCATCGCCAAGGAGGCCGCCTGCCTGCGACCCGTGGGCGACCGCAATCCCGATCCCCAGCTCGCCGCGCTGGAGCTGGAGCTGAAGGAGCTGGGCAACACCATCGGCATGGGGCCCATGGGCTTCGTGGGCAGCAGCATGGTGGTGGATTGCCACGCGGAGATCGCCTACACGCACACCGGCGGCATGCCCGTGGCCATTCACACCTTCTGCTTCGCCTCGCGCCGCGCCACCGCCCGCATCACGCCGGACGGCGAGGTCGCCTTCCGCGACGACCCGCAGTGGTTCACCGACCACTACCGCCGCGAGGGGGTGGGGTAGGGCGGAGGCATTTTGGGCCGCGGCTCCAAACACCCTGCTCCGCAGGGCTCCTCAGAAACGCAGCTAAGTCGCGGTACGTGCAGCAACCTGTCAGGGGACGAATCAAGCACCATGAAACTCTCCGACGTGAAGATGAACACGGTGCACCTGCAGTGCCCGGTGCAGCCCGAGGCGCTGCGGGGTCTGCGGCTGGGCGATCTGGTGTACCTGGACGGGCCCATCTTCACGGGCCGCGAGGGGCTCTACCAGCGCTACATCGCCGAGGGCATCGAGCCACCCGTGCCCATCCGCGAGATCTCCAACGTGAACTTCCATTGCTCGCCCGCCGCGAGCCAGCGGGAGGATGGGGAATACCTGGTGCGGGCGGTCACCGCCACGGCCTCGTTCCGCTTCGGCAAGTACATGGACCAATTCTTCCGCCAGACCGGCGTGAAGGTGATCATCGGCAAGGGCGGCATGTCGTCCAAGGACTACAAGGCGACCTTCGTGCCGCACGGGGCCGTGTACCTGACGACGGTGGGCTATGGTCTGGGCGCCACGTACGGGCGGGGCATCCGCGCCGTGAAGGCCGCGCACTGGCTGAAGGAGTTGGGCATCGCGCAAGCCATCTGGGTACTGGACTGCGAGAACATGGGCCCGTTCATCGTGGAGAGCGACGCGGAGGGCAACAGCCTGTTCGAGCTTTCCAATGCGGAGGTGAACCGCAACCTGGCTGCGCTGTACCAGGGTCTGCCGCAACCGGCCCTGCGCCGCTTCGGCGAGACCATCGACCGCGAGGAGGAGGTGCTGTGAGCCCGGGAGCCGCCGGCAGTGCCACGCTGGGCTCACGTCCGCGGCGCGGGGGCCTGTGGGCCTGGCTGCTGCAACGCGTGAGCGGGCTGTTCCTGGTCTATGCACTGGCGGTGCACCTGTGGGCCGTACACGTGGTCTCCAGCGGCCGGCTGAGCTGGGATGCCATCACCGCGCGCCTGCAGGCCGGCCATGCCTGGACGATCTACTACGCCCTGTTCGTCCCGGCAGTGCTGTATCACGCCGCCAACGGGCTATGGGGCGTGTTCCTGGACTACGCTCCGTCGCCGGCCCTGCGCCGGGTGGGGCTGATCGTGCTGTGGGCGGGCAGCTTCGCGTTGCTGGCCTATGGATACGTGGGCCTTCGTGCACTGCTGTAAGGGGACGGAGCCATGACGGCGCTGGTGGGATACGTGCGCAGGACGCTGCTGCCCCTGGTGAACCCGGGCACGGTGGCGTGGCTGCTGCACCGCGTGACCGGCGTGGCGCTGGCGCTATACCTGAT
>Ga0102953_1000550_pt1 | contig 25613 bp, 21 predicted proteins | sample SalPon2A_C_D2_MG_FD_78509 | JGI IMG/M metagenome (GOLD analysis project Ga0102953, IMG submission 78509) | Soil microbial communities from South San Francisco under conditions of wetland restoration - Salt Pond MetaG R2A_C_D2_MG | ecosystem: Environmental > Terrestrial > Soil > Wetlands | place... | reverse complement strand
CGAGGAGCTGCTCTGGCCGGAGCGCCTGCCCAAGTACCTGCGCGACAACCCGTACGACGCCTACGCGGTGCCCCAGCACCACTTCGCCGTGGAGCCGGGCGGCGTCATCAAGACGGACTACCCCTGCCGGCTGTTCCGCAACCGGCGTGGCTTCTCCTTCTACGGCATCGTGCACGAGCACCCGGAGCGCGGCCTGAACGGCGGCGCGGGGGCCGTGCTGCTGCTGCCGGACGTGGCGATCTGCCACAACGGCTACGTGACCGAGGCCGTGCGCCGGGCCCGCTTCGCGCGCAACCTGCCGCTGATGCGGCGCGACCGCGCCGAGCATCCCCGGCGCGTGCTGGGGCGCTTCCTGTGGATTCGCGACCTGGCGCACCTCAACCGCTTCGAGCAGGAGCGCGGCCAGGCCGTCACCGCGAAGATGCTGGCCCGGGCGGAGCAGGCCGTGGGCCTGTGGCGCGAGCTGCTGGCCGAGGGCCACACGCGGCTGGCCGTGGACGCGCTGCCCTACTACTCGGAGGCCACGCGGCTGCTCACCGGGGGCGGCATCGACTTCCAGGCCAGCCTGGGCGTGCACTGCCTGGGCCTGGGCGATGCGGCCGGCGCCCCGCCCGCGCTGCAGGGGAGCTTCCTGGACGCCGCGGACATCGAGGCGCTCACCCAGGCGCTGCTGAAGGAGAAGGTCGCCGCGGTCACGGGCAAGTACGTGTGACGCGATGTGGCACAGCAGCCACAGATTTCGCAGATGACACAGATTCGAACTGCAACCGCGGGGCCTGCGCGAAGGCGGCGAAATGTGGAGACGTCGGAGCGCAGGTCCGCACAAGCACTCGCCAGCCGCAGATATTGCGGATTGCGAAACGAAGCCAATCCGGTGACCGGGGCCGTGGTTCGCCGTCCATCTGTGCAATCTGCGGAATCCGCGGCTGGCTGTTGCCGTTTCCCCCACAGGCCCGGCCGCCGGGCTGCGAAACGGAGCCAATTGGCCGCTCTGCATCGCGCTTCTGGCCTGCGGCTGATCGCTGCCGCTACTTGACCAGCGCGGCCTTGACGGCCTGCTCGATGGCCTGGCCGAGTTCCACGGTATTGGCCTTGCCGCCCATGTCCGGCGTCTTGACGTCGCTCTCGCGCAGGGTGGTCTCGATGGCGCGCTCCACCACGCGGGCAGCCTCCGCATGGCCCAGGTGCTCCAGCATCATGGCGCCGCTCCAGATCTGGCCGATGGGATTGGCGATGCCCTTGCCGGCGATATCCGGGGCGGAGCCGTGCACCGGCTCGAACATGCTGGGGAAGATGCGCTCCGGATTGATGTTGGCGCTGGGGGCGATGCCGATGGTGCCCGTCACCGCCGGGCCGAGGTCGGACAGGATGTCGCCGAAGAGGTTGGAGCCCACCACTACGTCGAACCAGTGCGGATTGCGCACGAAGTGGGCGGTGAGGATGTCGATGTGGAACTTGTCCGTCGTGATGTCCGGGTACTCCTTGGCGATGGCCTCCCAGCGCTCGTCCCAATACGGCATGGTGTGGATGATGCCGTTGGACTTGGTGGCGCTGGTGAGGTGCTTCTTGGGCCGCGTGCGCGCCAGCTCGAAGGCGAAGCGCAGGATGCGGTCCACCCCCTTGCGCGAGAAGCGCGACTCCTGCCAGCACACCTCGTCCGGCTGGCCCTCGTTGCGCAGGCCGCCGATGTTGGAGTACTCGCCCTCGGAGTTCTCCCGCACGATCAGCATGTCGATATCCCCCGGCTGGCGGCCCGCCAGCGGCGAGGGCACGCCGGGCATCAGCTTCACCGGGCGCAGGTTCACGTACTCGTCGAACTCCCGCCGGATGGGGATCAGCAGGCCCCACAGCGAGACGTGGTCGGGCACCGTGGGCCAGCCCACAGCGCCCAGGAAGATCGCGTCGTGCCCGGCGATGCTGGGCAGCCCGTCGTCCGGCATCATGGCGCCCGTCTTCGCGTAGCGCTCGCACGACCAGTCCTTCCAGTCCCAATCGAAGCGCACGCCGATGGCGGCGCCCACGGCATCCAGCACCCGGATGCCCTCGGTGACCACTTCCACGCCGATCCCGTCCCCCGGGATCACGGCAATCCTGTGCGTCTGCTCGGTCATCTCAGCTCCCTCGGCAACGGCTACGGCCCATCCGCAGATTCCGCAGATAGCACAGATTCAGGCGATGGGGGAATGGGGGACGGCGGCCCCACGAAACTATAGAGCCCCGGTCATGGCGGGCACCATGCCGGGGCTGCGACTGTCAGCGACTGCGCTCAGGACTTAGAGCGGTTTGACGTTCTTGGCTGAGGGTCCCTTGGGGCCCTGTTCCACGGAAAATTCCACCGACTGACCTTCGCGCAAGGTGCGGAATCCATCCATCTGGATCTCGGACTGGTGGCAGAAGAGATCCTTGCCGCCATCATCAGGCGTGATGAACCCGTAGCCCTTGGCGTCGTTGAACCATTTGACTTTGCCGTTCACTGCCGACCTTCCGTCTTGCGAACCTTCCACGTACCGGAGCGCCTCCGGGTGCTCTCTACGGAATTGTACAAAGCCTGGGTGCGGTTCGATTGAGGTTCGGAGAAATTTTAACAGCGGCGCGGGCGCAACGCCAACGAATTCGGTGACTTACGGGGAATGCGGGGAGGGGTGGCAGCCCACGCCGGAGGCGGATTCGCGCCGATTGCCGGGCGCTGCGCGCGCTAGCCGTGGGTGCCGTCGCGGGGCGGCTCCTGGCGCTCAACCATGGCCTTGAGCGCCACCAGCGCCTTGTGGGCCCCAGCCCGGTCCAGCGCCAGCAGATCGGCGGCCCCGCACTGCTTGCGCAGCCAAGTGTCCAGGCCCCGCTCGTCGCGGCGGCCCGTGTAGCGGTGCCACAGGGCGATCAGGTAATTGAGCTGCGCCCCCGTGGCCATCCCCGGACGAAAGGGCACATTTAGCTGCCGGCGCGAGTGGAAACCCAGGCGTTCCAGGCGGCGCATCACGGCCGAGAACCCCGCGTAGTCCAGGTCGCGCGCGCTGCGCACCCCCGCCTCGTCTTCCAGCAGGTCGCGATAGGTCTCGTCGTCCAGACCGAGCCGGGCCTTGGCCACGTGCAGCAGGGCCAGTTGCTTGGGCGTGAGCTCGGAGGCGCGGGTGGCGATCATCTCCAGCGGCGCCGCGCGGCCTTGTTGGGGCGGCGGCGCGGGCGGGTTGCATCGGAGCGGCTTCCTGTCATCATTGTAGCATCCACGCCGGCCGCCACCCAAGCGCGCCGCGGCCGCCTCCACCCGCACCAGGAGCGTGCATGTACGTCGTGATGAACCGCTTCACCATCCATCCCGGCAAGAACGCCGAGTTCGAAGGCCGCTGGCGTGACCGCCAGAGCCACCTGAGCGAAGTGCCCGGCTTCGTAAAGTTCCGCCTGCTCAAGCTGGATGATACCCACTACAGCTCCTATGCCGAGTGGGAATCCCCCGAGGCCTTCGAGGCCTGGACGCAATCCGAGGCCTTCCACAAGGCCCACGCCCGCGGGGCCCCCACGGGCGTCATGAACGGCCCGCCCCGCCTCGAATGCTGGGAAGTCGTCCTCGACGAAGCCTAGCCGCCCGAAGGAGTTGTAACCCCCTCGGAGCCCGCTGGCATCCGAAGGTCAATCCGCGCTGGCTTGAGAGTCCGCTACCTTGCGGCGGAAGGTGCCGACCAGCTCCACGTGGTGCGTCTGGGGGAAGAGATCGAAGCCGCGCAGGCCCACCAGGTCGTAGGCGGAGGCAAGCTGAGCCGCGTCGCGGGCGAAGGTGCCGCCGTCACAGGAGACGTACACGATGAGCGGCGGCTCGGCGGCCAGCAACGCCTCGCGCAGGGGTGCCGCCAATCCCCGCCGGGGCGGATCGCAGACCACGGCGGCGGGCGGCCCGTGCTGGGCGATCAGGCGCGCCAGGGCTCCGGTCCGCTCCAGGTCCGCACGCAGGAAGGTGCAGCCGACCAGGCCCAGGCCGCGCGCGCTTTCCTCCGCCGCGCGCAGGCCCTCGCGATCGCTGTCCACCCCCACCACGCGGCGGCCCCGCTCGGCCAGGGGCAGGGCGAACAGGCCCACGCCGCCGTAGAGGTCGTATACGGGGCCTTCCGCGGGTTCGGCCACGCCCGGCCCGCCCTGCACCTGCTCCACCACGTGCGCCACCAGGGTGCCCGCCAGTTCCCGGTTCACCTGAAAGAAAGCCGTGTGCGGCACACGGTAGGCGCGCCCCGCCACCCGCTTGATGAGCCAGTTCGGGCCCAGCAGCACGGCCACGCTGGGACCGCTGCGGCGCTGACCGCCACGACCCATGCGCGCCGGGAACTGCAGCGCGAAGGCCGTCAGCTCCGGGAAGTCGGCACGCAGGCCTGGCACCACGGCCTGCCCCGCCTGCTGCCAGGCTCGGCGCTGCTGGCCCTCCGACCTCCCGCCGGCCGCGCGCAGGTGCAGCAGCACGGCCAGTCCCGGCGCGCCATCGCGGCCCTCGGTGCTCTGCACCGTGAGGCGCTGCAGGGGCAGCGAGGCATGGCCGCCCGGCGGCGGCAACACACCCGCCTGCAGCAACGCGTCCAGCACGGTCTGGGCCAGCCGCGTGAAGACCTCCGGCGCCAGCCGGCACTGCGCGATGGGCACAACCGTTTGGCCGCCGGTATCGTGAAAGCCGGGGGCATAGCGCCCCTCGTGGGCCACGGGGGTGAACTCCAGCTTGTCGCGATAGCCCAGCGGCTCCGACGCGGGCACCAGGGGCCAGTCCGCCGGCGGCGTGAGGCCCCCGCCGATGCGCTCCAGCTGCTCGGCCACCACGGCGCGCTTGATCGCAAGCTGAGCGGGGTAGTCCACATGCTGCCAGTCGCAGCCGCCGCACCGCTCGAAGTGCGGACAGGACGGCTCCGTGCGCGCAAGCGCCGCTCGGTGCACAGCGGTCACGCGCGCCAGGGCGTAACGCGGAAAGGCGCGCTCCACCTCCACGGTGACGGCCTCGCCGGGCACGCCGCGCGCCACCAGCAGCGTCAGGCCGTCCACCCGCGCCACACCCCGGCCCAGGGCCGCGGCGCGCTCAATGGTAACGTCCAGGCGCGTGCCGGGCTCAGGCACTCCAGTCTGCGGGATAATAGTCGGGTCCATAGTCCGTGATTTCAAGGCCGGCCAGACAGTCCGCCACGAGGTCATCCACGGGCAGGTTCTGCTCGGCACGCTCCACCAGCGGCAGGCGGGCTCGCGTCTCGGGCCGGCGGGGCTGGAAGAGGGTGCAGCAGTCCGGGAAGGGTTGGATGCTGATGGGATAGGTGCCGATATGGCGCGCCCGATGGATGATCTCGGTCTTGGAGAGCCCGCACAACGGCTGCAACACGGGCAGCGCGGCCGTCTCCTCGATGGCGCGGATGTTGGGCAGGGTCTGGCTCGCCACCTGTCCCACCGATTCGCCGGTGATCAGTGCTCCGGCGCGCTCGCGGCGGGCGATGTGGTTGGCCACCCGGTTCATCATGCGCCGATAGAGGATCGTGCGCAGCCCCTCCGGGCAGGCATCGCGGATAGCCGTCTGCACCGCGGCGAAAGGCGCCACGTACAGCCGGCTGCGCGGCTGGTAGCGCGAGAGGAAGCGCACCAGCTCGATCACCTTCTCCTTGCTCTGTTCGCCGATGAACGGATAGCTGTGGAAGTTCAGGTAAACCACGCGCAGCCCGCGCGTCATCATCATGTGGGCCGCCACGGGGCTGTCGATGCCGCCGGAGAGCAGACACACGGCCGAGCCGCCCGTCCCTACGGCCAGCCCGCCGGGCCCGGGCACCTTCTCCTCGAACAGCAGCGCGTGGTCGCGATGTATCTCCACCTGCACCACGAGTTCCGGCTGGGTCAGGTTCACCTTGAGCTGCGGAAAGGCCTGCAGCAGATCGGCCCCCAGGCGCACCGCCACCTCCTGCGAGCGCAAGGGATGGCCCTTGTGCTTGCGGGTCACCAGCACGCGGAAGGGCAGCGGCTTGGTGGCAGCGGGACGCGCCGACAGCAACCGGCCCACGTAGTCCACGGTCGCGGCACTGAGCGCGTCGATCTCATTGGGCACGGGCACGGCCAGGCTGAGGTTGGCCACGCCGGGCAGGTTGCGCAGGATTTCCGCCGCCAGCCGCAGATCGGCGCCGCCGTTCACCGTGAAGCGCGCCAGTTGGCGTTTGAGCCGGTACGTGCCGTGGGGCCGCAGGTGCGCCACGATGTTGTTGGCCATGCGTTGCTCGAAGGTCGAGCGGTTGCGGCCTTTCAGCGTCGTTTCCGACAGGCGGACGATGAGACAGGGTTCCTGCATCGGACAGACCGGCGTGGGTCGTGGTGGGAACGGTCCCGGCGGCGAGGCGCCGCGGGGCCTTGGCATCCGCGCCCGCCGCGCCCATGATCGGGTGGAGCCTTTGCCCAGTATAGTTGGAACGCCGCCCCGGAACAAACCGCATGCGCCCATCGCTGCCCACCCTGCGCCGCCGCCCCTGCCGGCACGCCCGGCCGACCGGCCCCGCGTCGCCGACAATCGTCCGGAACGGCGGTCTACGAACTCTGGTCGCACAGACGCTGCTGGTCGTGTTGGGACTGGTGTTGGCCACGGCGGCAAAGGCGCAGGCACAGCCCCCCACGGCGCGACCCATGCAGGCACTCGAACCACCGCCGGCCACCTATTCCCCGGCGCCCGTGCCCGGCGTCCAGCCCCCCGTAGCGGACGATGCGGAGGCCGAACTGGCCTTCATCGAGCGGCTGTACCGCGAGCAGGACGACTATCGGGCGGAGACCGAGGCCCTGCGCTTCCTGCACTACCGGCCGCACGATCCGCACAGGCCGGCCGTCGAGCTGGCCCGAGCCAAGCTGTACTATCGTGAGGGCCGCTACCGGGAGGCCAACCTGATGCTCTACTCCCTGCTGGACCGCCACCCGCAGGGCGAGACGGCGGAGGACGCGCGCAGGCTGCTCACGTTCTCGCAGCTACGGCTGGGGCAGATCGGCCGGGCAGCGGAGACCGTGGACGCGCTGGCGTTGCCCGGCCAGCCGCCGCCCTCGCTGGCGGCCCTCGGCGCGCCCCCGCCAGGCACCGTGGACGGCGATGCGGCGGTAATGTGGTCCACCTGGCTACCGGGCTCGGGCTTCGCCAAGCTCGGTGAGCCGGGCAAGGCCGCTGCGGGCATCTCGCTGAACCTGACGCTGATCGGCGCAGCCGTGCTCTCCGCGCAGGACAACAACGCGCCGGCCGCACTGCTGTTCCTCGTGCTGGAGAGCATGCTGTGGCAGGGCGGACGCTCCGGCGTGCGGCAGGAGGCCACGGCCATCAACCGGCGCCTGCGTGAGCAGCGACTGAACGACTGGATCGCCGATCACGGCGAATCCCAACTGCTGGGCGTAGGCATCGCCCTGCGCTTCGGCGGCCCGTAAGGCAGCGGCCCGGTACGGCATAGCCGTCAGGCGGGACGTTTCGCGGCACCGGTGTGCCGAAGGCACGGCCGGTTTGACATCCGAGGCCCATCCCTTAAGGTGAGGGGTACGGGAACGGACATCCGCACTCGAAACCGCAAGCCAATCCATCCATATGAAGGGACTTTCCCGCATCGTTGTTGTTACGTGCGTCTGCCTGATGGCCGGCGCCCTGCCGGCCGCCGCGCAGCAGCTCTGCGTCAAGGCCTCCCGCGCCAACCTGCGCGCCGGGCCCGGCACGGACTACCGCATCACCTGGGAGGTGAACCGTTACATGCCGCTCATCCAGGTGGGCTCGGAGGGCGACTGGATCAAGGTGAAGGACGTCGATGGTGACATCCACTGGGTCTACGCACCGCTGGTGACCGATAAGATCGACTGCGTCACCATCAGCTCGCCCAAGGCCAACATCCGCAAAAAGCCCACCACGCGCGCGGACAAGTGGTTCACGGTGGAGAAGTACACATCCTTCAAGAAGACGGGCAGCACGGCCAAGTGGGTCAAGGTGGAGTACGAGGGCGAGACCATGTGGATCTACGACTCCCTCGTTTGGCCGGGGTAGGACGCCCGCGCCTGCCGTAGCAGGACGCGCGCGGCATAGCTGCCGGGCACGGCCACGGGCGAGGCGCCCGAGCCATACCCGGCCGTAGGCGGAATCCTACTTGAGGTGCTTGCCGAAGAGGTCCATCGTGCGCTGCCAGGCCAGCTTGGCGGCCGCTTCGTTGTAGCTCTTGCGATCGTTGCAGTTGAAGCCGTGGTCGGCGTCCGCGTAGGTGAACACTTCCACGTTGGGCTTGCCCTGCACTTTGGCTTTGATTTGATCCACATCGGCCATGGGGATGCCGGGGTCCTTCTCGCCGAAGTGGAACTGCGTGGGCGTGCCGATCCCATCGGCCTCGCCCAGGAAGCCGGCGATGCCCCCGCCGTAGTAGGCTGCGGCCGCGGCGGGCTTGAGCCGGCAGGCCGCCAGGTAAGTGATGAACCCGCCGTAGCAGTAACCCGTGATGCCCAGCTTCTGGCCCTGGCACTCCGGGCGGGCTGCCAGCACGTCGAAGGTGGCCTTCACGTCCGCCACTGTCTTGTCGTTGTCCAGCTTGCCCCGGATCTCGCGACCTTTGGCGATGTCATCCGGCGTGTAACCCAGCTCCAGGTTCGGCTGCACGTGGTAGAACAAGTCCGGCGCCAGAGCCGCATAGCCCGCATTGGCGAAGCGCTGCACCATGTCGCGCATGTGCGAGTTCACGCCGAAGATCTCCTGCACCACCACCACCCCCGGCACGGGGCCCCCGCCCTGCGGTGCGGCGAAGAACCCGCTGAAGGTGCCTCCGGCGCCTTTGATCTGCACGGTCTCGGTCTTAATGGCCATGAATACGACTCCTGTAGATAAGGTAGGCGGCGGGGTGGGACAGGCATTGGCGCTTCCCCCAACCTGCCTGAACGTGGCTTCCCTGCTCCCCTTTACTCCGATGCTCCGCCACGGTGCAAGACCGTTGCGGGGGTACCGGGCTCTCCGCACCCTGGGGCGGACGACAAGTCCACCGAGGTGACCCTGGAACGCAATGCGCTGACGATCCGGGGCCGGGTGGACTGGCACACGCCCGCCACGCACCGTCCGGTATTCCGCGCGTTCGAGATTGGCGACCCCGAGCGTGTTTTCAGGCTCTTCACGGCCGTGGACGCAGAGAGGATCGCGGCCACGGTGAAGCACGGGGTGTTGCATCGGGTGCTGCCCAAGGCCGAGCCGGTCAAGGCGCGCCGCACCCCACGCCCGGGTCCGGGGCCATCACCCCTCCGGGCGGCCCTCCGCAGGACATTCTGGAGAATTCGTGAACCGGTTTCGGGGGCGTACCCCCTGGGATATACTGAACTGAGTATGCATCCCGACGCCCGGCATCATGAACGACCGTTGCGGCAGGCGTCGTCTTCTTGAACCACGGCCCGGGCCGCCTGCGCCCAACCTCTCACCCCGCCCCGCCAGCCAGACCCTGCACCCAACGCGCAGCCAACGTACGCGAATGCCGTGCCCGACCGCATGCGGCGGCCAGCACGCTTGGCGGCGTCAGCGCGTCTGTCAGCCACGGAAGGGCCCCCGGCGAGCTTTAGCATTGCAGTGGAGGCAATGATTCACGTACTTCGCGCAATCGCGCTGCTGCTGGTCAGCGCAGCCATCGCCGCAGTGATGCTGGCCGTGCTGAGCGCCATGCCCCCGACGGCTCGCGCGCCCGGGGTGGCGCTGCGGACGGTCGTGCACGTACCGCCGGAAGTGCGCTACCTGCGGGCATTGGTGGCGCGCGTGAACCCCTCCCTGCCGATTGAGGATCCCGAGTGCGCGCTGGTGCTGCCGGGCGCGATCTACCGGTCCACGCACATGCACGGGCTGGACTGGCAGCGCTTGGCCACCCTGGCATGGCAGGAATCGGACTTCGACTGCCACGCCAAGAACCGGGTGGACCGTGGCGGCGCCTACGGGCCGTTCCAGATTCGCCAGCTTTGGTCGTCAGTCATCGGCGATCCGCGCCCCCTGTACTTCGAACCAGAATTGGCGGTAGAGCGCGTGGTGCAGGTGGTGCGGTACTACCAGGAGACGGGGCGCTACCAGCACCTGATCGGCCGCGGCTTCCGCAATCCGCTGCTGTGTCTCTACAACACGGGCGAGACGTTGCGCGTCAACATGGTCTATTGCCGGCAGGTGGGTGCGAAGCTGCGGCAGCTGCAGGAGGGTTGGCGCGAATTCCAGGCACACGAACGACAGCAGGCGATTGCGGCGGGCGCCCAACCGCCCGCCGGCTAGACGCCTGGGCCGGTCGCTTGGCGCGGGGAGTGCCCGCGGCGCAGTTGCCTAGAACAGGTAGGCAACGGTGATCCACTGTCGCGGCCGATCCGCTGTGTTGCCATTGGCCAACGTCCGGTCGCGCTTTTCCACGTGCAACACGACGGAGAAGCCCTGGTCAGGGACCCAGCCCACATTGACGGCATGGCGCCTCTCGTCGAAGTTGGGCTGGCCAGTGGTAATGACGCTCATCTTGCGCTCGACCAGCCCCAGGTAGAAGCCGGACACCGCGAATTCCAGCACGCCCGTATCCCACTTCTCCTCGTCCTGGGTACTGAAGACCCCCGGCACCACTTCGATCTGCAGGGCTTCCCGCTGCTCGTGGTAGTACTCCGCGTGGAAGCCATCCATCTTGTCGTGATACCCGTAGCCCAGCCCATAGCGCATCACGCTGCGGGAGGCATCGGGTACCGCGGGGTCCTGGTGCTTCTCCTTGCCGGAGACGATACCGAGGTACACGCGCTCTCCGAAGCGCATGGAGAGCCCGCCCAGTGCCAGCGTATCCTTGACATCCACGCCGGCCGGCGGTGGGTTCTGCACCACCTGGTCCTGGCCAGCGCCCAGCGCCACCGCCCCACCGATCTGCCCCGCCAAGGCCAACTGGGTTTCGCGATAGTCCCAGCCGGGCGCCCCGTCCGGCTCGATCTTCAGGCGCAACTGCTCGGCGCTCGCAGAGACATGGTCGCCCACGACCCGTCCCTGCACGATGGTGCCCGGCAGATTCACGTGCTGTACCTGCGTCCCCGCCGCATTGTAAACCGTGTTCTCGCCCTTGAAGTAACCCAGCGACACGCGCGAGGGCGCGCTCCACTGCAGCACGGCGGGATTCAGGGCGGTCGTCTGGAGTGCGGCAGGATTCAGGGCGGGTGCAGCCACCTGCGCCATCGCGGTGCCGGCCAAGCTGCCGGCCGCCAGCGCAACCGCCACAATCACAATGAGAACTCTGCTCATGCTCGCATCCCCATCGTTTGTGATTGAAGCCATCGCAGGCTGGATTGGTGGCTCCTAGAACTGCCGATGCACGCCCAGCAGGACGAGGTTGACCTCGTGGCGGCCGTTGATTGGCCCGCTGAAGTCGATGCGATCGTTGAACGAGCTGACCGTGACCGCCCAGCCCACTGGCGGTACCCAGCCCAGGCTGAGCCCCGACTGCTTCTCGGTCTGCTGCTTCACCCCACCGTTGGACGTCTCGGTGGTGCGTCCGTAGTAGCCAAGAAGCAGGCGGCCGATGCGCCACTCCAATTCTCCGCCGGAGGTAGTGCGCTTGTCCTGGTCGGGTGTGGTCAGGCCGGAGAAGGGGTCCTGCCCGCTGTAGGGGTCGCGCCGCTCGCCGGCCATCTCCAGCCGGAAGGCGCTGCCGTCCCGGTCCAGCCACATCAGGGCCACGCCATAGCGGAACACGTTGCGCTTGACGTCAATGGTGGCCGCACCCGGCGTGGCACCGATCATCACGGCCTGATCCGAGTGGATGTGCTCTTTCCCATAGCTGGTGCCCAGGTAAAGCACGTCGGCGAAACGCAGCACGAGCCCCACCACGGGCATCGTCGATCGGCGATCTTCCTGGGCCAGGATCACGGCCGGCACGAGCGGCAGGCCGATGCGGCTGGTGCTCTGGGTGCGGCCACGCTCCACCCCCACGCCCAGCGCGATACTATGGTCGAACTGCACGGCAAGACCGCCATTCTGCACGTGGTCGTCAATGTGCGTGCCGAAATCGACCGATGGGGTCGGGTCCAGCCCGATCCTGTTCGCTCCGTAATCCAGGGCAGCAGCGTAGGTATCGCCCACCGCGCGCAACTCGCCCTGCACGTTGCTGGCGGGACCCTTGGCGATCACGTTGCCCGCGCTGTCCTGAGTTTCCACGTTGCGCTTGCCACCGGTGATGCCGAAGAAGGACGAGGGCGCCAAGGCGATGGCCGCGGGATTGGGTGTGGTGCCGCCACCGGCGGGCGAGATCGTGGGCGTGGCCACCTGGGCCAGCGAGAGGGTGGGCAGGGCCAGCAGCAGCAGGCCGATAGTAACCAAGCGGATGTGTGCGTGCATGTGGGAGACCCTTCAGGGAACTGGAGTGGAGCGGCGGCCGGTACGGGGAGGAGCCCGCCTCGCGCATACTGGCCGCCGCACACGAAAGCTGCGGGAGCCGGCTAGAACAGCCAGGTGGCGCCCACGGTCGTCTGTTTCACCTCGCCCTGCGTCGCCCCAGTTGCGTCAGTGCTCTTCAAGGTGCCGCTTGCCAGCACGATGGACAGGCCCTGATCCGGTACCCAGCCCACCGCGATGTTGGAGACCTTGTCCTCGCCCTGCGATGCCCCGGTGCTGTCCTTCTTGGCGTTCTTGTGCCCCTCGTAAGCCAGCAGCACCGGACCCCACAGCGCCTCGGCGGTGAAGCCGGTGGTCGTCTGCTCCGGTTCTACGGTGCCGCTCGCGGCGCGATGCTCGCGGAAGGCCTCCAGGTGCACGGCACCTGCCTTGCCGCGCGAATAGAAGGCTGCGCCCAGGCGGTTCACGCCACGGGTTTCCTCCGGTACGCCCTGCTTGGCTACCTTCTCGGTGCCGCCCGCCAGGCCCAGAAATACCGTATCGCCCAGGCGCAACGTCGCCCCTGCGACGGGCAGCTTTAGGTCTTCCGGACTGCCCCCGCCTGCGGTGGTGTCCTCGATGTGACTGGATTCGTGGCCCAGGCCCAGCGAGAAGCGGTCCGCGAACTGCGCGGCCGCCTGCACGGCGTTGGCATCGAGATTGATCGCGCCGGTGAACGGCGCCACCGCGCTCAGGCGTAGGCGCTCGGCCAACGCTCCGACCGCGACGTTCTGCCCCACCCAGGTGGCGAGCAGCGTTTTGGCGTTGCCGTCCAACACCTTGCTGCCGATTGGACTGTCCAGTTCAGCCTTGGAAACCGTGCCGCCGATCCGGGAAGGCACGTCCCAGATCAGCACGCCAGGGTTGGTCGGCGCACCGAAAAGCACAATGGAGGGATTGAGCGACGGTGCCGCCACCTGGGCAGCCGCCGCGCCGGCCATGACCACCATGGCGGCCAGACTGAGCAATGCGATGCGCACGTTGCAGATCTCCACAAGTGACTACCATTGCGCCTGCAGCGTACCCCGCTAGAACATCCAGGATACGCCCAGGCTCAGCTGTTTCGCCTTGAGCACCGTCACGCCGGAGGCATCCTTGACGTCGATCGTGTTGCTCGAAAGCACCATTCCCCACCCGGGATCCTGCACCCACCCCACCGAAATCGTCGTAAACACGTCCTTGCCCGTGCTGGCGCCGGAAGGGTCCTCCTTTTTGCTGGTGCGGCCTTCGTAACCGGCAAACAGGCTGCCCGCGCGCACCTCCAGCGTGCCGCCGGTGGCATTCTGGCCGTTGGCGACGGACGGGCCGTTGGTACCGGCCTTGCGCTGATCGGCATAGACCTCGGCGTGCAGGCCACCCGTCTTGTCCCGCCAGGCGTAAGCGATTCCGTATCGCAGCACGCCGCGATCCACCTGCGGTCCACCGCCCGGCGCGAACTTGGCCGTGCCGCCCGCCATGCCCAGGTACAGCGCATTGCCCAGACGCACCGTGGCGCCAAGCAAGGGCGTGGTCTCGTCAATCGTGCCGGCCGGGGGGATGGTGTTCTCGGTGCGGAGGTGCTCCTGCCCCAACGCGACCGAGTACGTCTGGTCGAACTGCACGGACGCCGCCACGATGGACGACGTCTGCGTGTTCGATCCGCTGCCGACGCTGGGCTCCGCATCCACCTTGAGGCGCTGCCCCGCGGCAACGAAGGCGAAGCGATCGCCCACGTACTCCGCCAGCGCCCCGACGGAGCCGCCTTTAGCGAAGGGGCTGGCCACGGCGGGCGCGTCGAACTCCGTGCGGGAAGCCGCGGCCGCTACCCGCGAGGGCATGTCCCACGAGGCGGTGGCCGGGTTGGACGGCGAGGGCGAAAGGATCGGCGTGGGGTTCAGCAGGGGCGCTGCCACCTGCGCGGACGCGGCGCCGGCCATGACCAGCATGGCCGCCAGGGTAAGCATTGCAGTTCGCACGATGACTGCTCCGTTTGTTGCAGTTCCGGTGAGGCCATCCTCCGGGCCAGCAACGGCCCGGGGATGCCCAGCCTAGAAGAGCCAGGACGCACCGAGCGTGGTGATCTTGCCCTCGGGCGGGCCGCCGCTGCTGCCGTTGGCTTTGAAGGCCATGTGCGAAAGCGAGACGGCCAATCCCTGATCCGGCGCCCAGGCAAGCGAGTAGGTCTTCAGCGTTTGCGAGCCACCGGAGACACCCGTGGAACTGGTGAACTCGGTCTTGTTGGTGGTGTACCCCACCAGGAAGCCGCCCACTTTGAACTCCAGCGTGCCGCCGTTCTTGACCTGTTCGTCTTCGTTCGTGGGCGTGCTGACCGCATCCCGCTTTTCGTGGAATACCTCCGCGTGGAGGCCGTCACCCTTGTCGCGCCAGAGGTAGGCCACGCCATAGCGCGTGGTATTCCGCTTCAGGTCCGGATTGCCGGATCGGCTGATGGTAGCCTTGCCGCCCGCGACGCCCAGGTAGAGCACGTCCGCCAAGCGCACGGTCGCGCCCAGGTGCGGCAGCGTTTCCTTGTTCGTGCCGGTCGGATCGGTGTTCTTCTCGCTGTCCTGCCCCGCACCCAGGGAGAACCAGTTGCCGAAGTGCAGGGCCGCCTGCACCGTCGAGTAATCGAGGTCCAGGGAACCGCCCCCGGTGAGGTCGGCATTCAGCTTGCTGAGGCGCGCCCCGGCCGCCGCGTGGGCACCCACGATCTGCGCCTCCGCCTGCTTCACGTTGCCCTTGGCGATCGGGTTGACCGGTGACGCCGGGTCCGTGAACTCCACCTTGGCCCAGGACGCCCCCACGCGGGACGGCATGTCCCAGCTCAGCACTGCGGGGTTGCCGGGGTCCAGCGTGAAGACCGGCGTCGGATTCAGCATGGGCGCGGCGACCTGCGCCGCGGCCGACCCGGCCAGCGCCAGCATGGCGCATACCGCAATGACGATCGTTCGCATCAGGCTCTCATCCCCTCTCGGTCGTGAAACTCTGCTTGCGCCCTGACGGGTGGGTGCGACTCAACGCTCTACTCTCACCCCTGGCGCTGTGATCTTGCCTTGTGTGGCCGCGATCAACGCGTGGCCGGACGCAAGTGTGAACACCGGAGCGGGAACCAGCGATGGCGCCGGCAGGGTGGCCAGTGCCTGGAAGAGGGTTCGCACGAGACGACCTCCGTGTGCTCACGCGCAACAGCCGCGCATCCGGCCGCGGCCGCGGGATCTGCTGCCAACCCGGGTGCGCACCGCCGGCTCAATCGGCATGCAGCGCCCCGCAGGCAGTCTGCCCCTCCGGGTGCCGTTCAAGTTTCGCGCCAAAAGACGGGTGCGCGCAGCGCCAGACGGCACCGGGACACACGCCACAGCTTGACAATGGCGACGCGTAGGCCCTTAACTAGACGATTTGGTGCGGGGAACCGGGAGTCGTGAAGGCAATGGGAGCGGGCATGATATTGGGCAATCGGACGCGTTACGGCGGCGAACTGCGGGCCGCGGACATCGGCAGCGACGTGGTGCTGTGTGGCTGGGTGAACACACGCCGGGACCACGGCGGGGTGGTGTTCGTGGACCTGCGCGACCACACGGGACTGGTGCAGGTCGTGTTCAAGCCTGAGGTGGACGCGACCGCCCATGCCGCGGCGGACGCCCTGCGCTCCGAGTACGTGATCCGCGTGACGGGGCGAGTGGAGCATCGCGAGGCGGGCAACGTGAACCCCAAGCTGCCCACCGGCGAGGTGGAAGTGCTGGTGCGCGACCTGGAGATTCTCAACGCCTCGCTGCCGGCCATCTTCGATTGGGACGGCGAGGTGGACGAGCGCCTGCGCCTCAAGTACCGGTACTTCGAGCTGCGCCGGCCCGCCATGCAACATAACTTGCGCCTGCGCTCCAACGCGGCGCGCCTGGTGCGGGACTACCTGTACTCGCAGAGCTTCGTGGAGGTGGAGACGCCGGTGCTGACGCGCTCCACCCCGGAGGGCGCGCGGGACTACCTGGTGCCCTCGCGCGTGAGCCCTGGGCAGTTCTATGCGCTGCCGCAGTCCCCACAGCTCTTCAAGCAACTGCTGATGGTGGGCGGACTGGACCGCTATTTCCAGATCGTGAAGTGCTTCCGGGATGAGGACCTGCGCGGCAACCGCCAGCCCGAGTTCACCCAGGTGGATATCGAGATGGCGTTCATCGACCGCGAGGACGTGATGACGCTCATCGACGGCCTCTTCGCCCGGCTGTGGGGCGAACTGCTGGGGGTGACCGTGCCCACGCCCATCCCCCGCATGAGCTACCAGCAGGCGATGGATGAGTACGGCAGCGACGCACCGGACCTGCGCTTCGGCCTCAAGCTGGTGCAGCTTTCAGACCTCGTGCGTGGCAGCGGCTTCCAGGTCTTCGCCCAGGCGGTGGACAGGGGCGGCGAGGTGAAGGCCATCCGCGTGCCCGCGGGAGCCAGCCTGTCCCGCAAGGATCTGGACGAGCTGACCGAGTTCGTGCGCATCTACGGCGCGAAGGGCATGGCGTGGGTGAAACGCCAGTCGGACGGCTGGCAGTCGCCCATCGCCAAGTACTTCACGGAGGAACAGCGCATAGCCATCGAGCAGCGCCTGGAGCTGCAGGAAGGCGACCTGGCCGTGTTCTGCGCCGACAGCGCGGACGTGGTGGCGGATTCCCTGGGCAATCTGCGCAAGGAGCTGGCGCGGCGGCTGGATCTGGTGCGCAGCGACGACTTCCGCTTCACCTGGGTCACGGACTTCCCTGCGTTCGAGTGGGACAAGGAGGCTAAGCGCCTAGCCGCCAAGCACCACCCGTTCACCTCGCCCGTGCTGGAAGACCTGGAGGCCTATGAGCAGAGTGACCCCCTCAAGATCCGCGCCCGGGCCTACGACATCGTGCTCAACGGCGTGGAACTGGGCGGGGGCAGCATCCGCATCCACCGCTCGGACCTGCAGGCGCGCATGTTCAAGCTGCTCGGCCTGAGCGAGGAGGAGGCGCGGGAGAAGTTCGGCTTCCTGCTGGAAGCGTTCCAGTATGGGGCCCCGCCCCACGGCGGCATCGCGCTGGGCTTCGATCGCATCATCATGTTCATGGTGGACACGCCCTCCATCCGCGACGTGATCGCCTTTCCCAAGACGCAGAAGGCCTCCGACCTGATGGTGGATGCACCATCCACCGTGAGCGAAGAGCAGCTTCGCGAACTGGGCATCCGCCTGCGCCGCGCTTGAGGTTGCGGAGCGCCGCCCCCGGCCTGTCACGGGCGGTGGAAGCGCTGCGCGCCGCGGTTGAATCCCCCCACCAAAGCGGGTAGGCTCCCCCCAACCCCGCGGGCCGCGCCCACGCGCCCGGCCAGCCATTGGGGACGGCCCGTCGTGGCCGCGGTTGACTGGGGATTCGGGAGACCTGCCATGGAAGCAATGCTGGCCGGCAAGACACGCTCGGTGGCCATTGGTGCCCTGCGGGCGCTGGTGGTGCCTCTGCGCGAGCACTGGGGCGACCTCGCCGCATTCCGCGAGGCCGCGCTGGACGTTCTGGCGCGCGAAGGCGGTGGGGCGCTCTACGACGAGCAGCAGAGCCCGGCCCACCTGGAGCAGTTCTACCGGCAGGTGCAGCGCGCCCGCGCCACGTACTTCCGCCCCAGCGAGAATCCCGCACAGCTCGAACAGCTCTACAAGGAGCTGGACCTGACCGCCGCCAAGAGCGCGTCGCCCATGCAGCAGGGCGTCCTGTGGGTCGCGTCGCGACTGCAACAGCAGGTGATCGCGTTCCTGCAGATTCCACGCACGGAGGAACAGATCTCGCGTGTGCTGGACGCGGTGCAAGGGGAGCGTGCCACGCTGGCCCGCCCCGTGGCCAACACCGAGCAGCTCACGCTGGACCGGGTGGAGGAGGTGCTGGGCGCATTCGCGCAGCACGTGCTGGGTGGCACCCTGAGCACCTTTGAGCGCACGGCGCTGGCCGGCCATCTGTTGGAAATCGTGCGCGAAGCGGCCCGCCGGCCGCCCCGCTTCGATGTCTCGAACGACGAGACGCCCCGCAACGACGCGCTGACGGCGCTGCTGGCCGTGATGCTGGAGCCGGTGCGGGCCGCCGAGCTGAACGAGGCCCGCCTGCGCTACGCCCGGTTCAGCGACGAGGAGAAGAACAAGCGCTTCAACGAGTTCCGCCGCCTGCTGCTGCGCATCATCCCGGAGGCGGCGCCGGCCGCGCCGGAGGGCTTCGAGACCTTCTGCGAGGCGATCGAATCGCGCCTGTTTCCCTACCCCGAGCCACTCCAGTTCATCCGTTCCTATGCGCGGCCGATCTGGAGCAACGGGGCACAGAGCAGCGCCTTTACCAATCTCACCACGCCCCAGAGCGTGCAGCACACCTACGAGGCAATGATCAAGGCCCACCAGGGCAATCCGGTGGTGCTGGAGATCGCTCGTGCCTTCGCGCTGCGCAACTTCCGCTCCGAGGACAGCGGCGACCAGAGTGCCGTGCTGCGCGAGACCGATCTGAAGGGGGAGTTCGGTTGGCCCACCACCATGGCCGAGCTCAAGGCCGCGTTGTAGCAAGCGCCTCGACCGGACCGCGGAGGCCCTGCCGGCGTAACTTCAGCCTGGGAGCACGCCATGAAATTCGGATTCGCCTCCACCCCCGTGGGCCCGCGCGGGCAAAGCGACGAGCAGCTCTACCGGGAGGCCGTGGAGGACGCCCGGTTCGGACAAGCCCTGGGCTTCGATTCCGCGTGGGCGCTGGAGCACCACTTCACTCCGTACTTCCCGCAGCCGGACCTGGTCGTCTACCTGTCACACATCGCAGCGCAGTGCCCCGGACTGGGCCTCGGGACGTGCGTGATCGTGCTGCCCTGGCACCATCCGCTGCGGCTGGCCGAGCAGATCGCCATGCTCAGCCTGCTGTCGCAGGGCGACCTGTACCTGGGCATCGGCCGGGGCACGGCCCGCTACGAGTTCGATCGCCTGGGCGTGGACATGACCCAGACGCGCGGCATCTTCCGCGAAATGGTGGAGATCATCCGCCAGGGTCTCACGGGCGAGCCGTTCAGCTACGAGGGTGAGCACTTCCGGTTTCCCGAAACCCGCCTGCGGCCCAAGGCCAACCTGGAGCGCATCAAGCTGTTCGGAGCCATCGGCAGCCCGGAATCCGCCAGTGTGATGGGCGATCTGGGTCTGCCGGTCATCCACACGTCCAACTTCCCGGACGAGATGGCCGAGGGATTCGTGCGCACCTGGCAGCAGCACAGCGGCGCGACGGATGCCGAGACGGCGGCCTACGGGTTTCCCATGATGATCAACCCCACCATTGTGGCGCCCACCGACAAGGAAGCGCGCGAGCTGGCGCACGAGTACTATCCGAACTTCGCCCGCACGCAGATGGAGCACTACGAATCCCGCGACGACTACTGGAAGAACGTGCGCGGCTACGAAGCACACTCGCGGTTCTTCGCCAACCTGGCCCGGCTGGTGAGCGACGCAGACTTCCGTGACCGCTTCTTCGACAACAAGCTGGTCGGCACGCCGGAGCGCATCATCCGCCGCATCGAGACCATCCGCGACAAGCTGCAGGTCGGCCACGTGGTTACGGTGCACACCCAGTATGAGATGGACCAGTCCCTGCGCCGCCGCTCCATGCAGATGTTCGCCCAGGAAGTGCTGCCGCACTTCGGCAAGTCCAGCGCCGCAGCCTGAGGGGGCGTCACGGCGGCCTGACTAGCCGGAACGTGGTGGTAAAGCGGATGCTCTATCTGATCGACGAGCACGGTTGTGTCCCCCACGCGGGTTTCCGTTTGGTATCGCAGCCGGACGTGCTGTCGGATGCCTCGGAAGTGTCATTCCGAGTGCAGCGAGGAATCTGCTTTGCTGGCGATCACGCAGATTCCTCGGCACGCAGAGCGTGCTTCAGAATGACAACGACACTTGCGCCAACTTGAAATCGTTTCGGAACTCACGTTAGACCGGGCGGATGCTGCGGCGGGAGACGTGCCGGAAGCGCAGCAGCAGCATGGCCGTGGCCGCACCGGTGCCGATGCCCAGGGCCCAGAGCAGGCCCGGAACGCCCCAGCCGCGCCCCACCCCCAGCCAAAAGGCCAACGGCACATTGATCAACCAGAAGCCGGTCACGGCCATGCAGGAGGGCACGACGATATCGCCCACCCCGCGCAGGGCACCCACCATCAGTGCCTGCCCGCCGTCCAGGATCACCACCAGCCCCACGATGGCCACCACCGGGATGGCCAGCGCCTGCACCGCAGGATCATCCGTATAGATGGACACCAGCGCGCCGGTCCCGGCATGGAAGCCCAGCCCGATGGCCGAGAGCAGCACCAGTCCCAGGCCGGCGCCGCTCCAGCCGGCCCAGGCCAACCCGATGCGATCGCCGCGGCCCACGGCATTGCCCACGCGCACGCTGGTGGCCGTGGCCAGGCCCAGGGCCAGCATGAACACAATGGTGTTCAGGTTGGCCGCGATCTGGTAGACGGCCAGCGCCTGTGTGCCTAGCCAGCCGGCGATGAGCGCCACCGCGAGGAACGAGGCGGACTCCAGCCCCTGCGCCACCATCAGCGGCCAGCCCAGCCTGCGCAGCTTGCGGCCCATATCCAGCGGATAGTACAGCGCCCCCCGCACCCCGAAACGCTCGCGCTCGTGCATCAACAGCACGTAGGCAGCCAGCGCTCCGAACATGAACCAGCGCGTGATGGCCGTGGCCAGCGCCGCGCCCACGGCGCCGTGGCCGCCCAGCGTGGTAAAGCCGTGGGGATAGATCAGCAGCCAGTTGAGGCCCACGTTGAGCCCGTTGGCGGCCACCATCAGCCACATGTTGGCCCGCGGGCGGCTGATGCCCTCCAGGAACAGCGCCGTGGCCACGTACATCAGCAGCGGTGGCAGGCCGAGCGCGAAGGTGAGCATGACCTGTCCGCCCTCGCGCGCGAGCAGGGCCGTCTGCCCAGTGGCCAGGAAGAAGCGCTCGCCAAGCACACTGAGCGCGGCGAAGAGCAGGCCCAGCACCAAGCTGTGCGCCAGTCCCACCTTCCATACCGTGCCGCTGCGCCAGGGCTCGCCCATGCCGTCCGCCTGCGAGGCGAGCACGGTGGTGCCCAGCATGGCGCCCTGGCCCAGCACGTAGAGCACTTGGTGCGCCATGTAGCCCAGGCTGTAGAAGGCCAACTCCGCTGCGCGGAAGCGACCCGTCATCACCACGTCCGCCGTAATCATGACGAGCGTGCCGGAACGCGCGATCATCACGGGCAGCGCCAAGCGCACCGTTTCGGAAGCGTTGCGCCACAGGCCCGCACCGGAGGAGGGCGGTAGGACCGGCTGGGGCCCGGCGGGGCTTGATGGAACCGGGCGGGTGGGTTGGCTCATGGAGCACGGGGCAGCGGGTGGCGTGCGGCAGCGACTCCGCCTTACCGGCAGGGTCCGACGGCAGCGGAGCGTCCGGCTGTCTTACCAGATTCCGGGACGTTGCCAAAAGCCCGCACATTCACTAACAGGGAGGGGGCGCGCGCCACGGGAGGCGCCGCCGTGCTGTCCGACAACCACCCAGGGAAGCCATGGCCGAGAACGTCCGCAGACCCGCCGCGCGCAGCGAGCCGCCACTGCTGTTTCAACCCATCACGTTCCGCTCCGTCACGGCGCGCAACCGCATTGTGGTCTCCCCCATGTGCCAATACTCCGCGCGCGAGGGCGTGCCGGGCGATTGGCACCTGGTGCACCTGGGCGCGCGCGCCAGCGGCGGCGCGGGGATCGTCTTCACGGAGGCCACGCACGTGGAAGCGCGCGGGCGCATCACGCCCTGGTGCCTGGGCCTGTGGAACGATGCGCAGGCGGAGGCCTTCGCGCGCATCACCGCGTTCGTGACCAGCCAGGGCGCCGTGCCCGCCTGCCAACTCGCCCATGCGGGCCGCAAGGCCTCCACAAACAAGCCGTGGGAAGGGGGAGGGCCGCTGAAGCCCGACCAGGGGGCCTGGCAGCCCATCGGGCCCTCGCCGGTGCCCTTCGGCGAGGGCTACCCCGCGCCGGCGGAGATGACCGCGGCGCAGATCGCGGAGGTCACTGCAGCCTTCGGTGCGTCGGCGCGGCTGGCGCGGCAGGCGGGCTTCCGTCTGCTGGAGGTGCACGCGGCCCACGGCTACCTGCTGCACTCCTTCCTCACGCCACTGGCCAACCGACGCACGGACGGTTACGGGGGCCCACTGGAGCACCGGGCGCGGCTGCTGATGGAGGTGCTGGATGCGGTGCGCGCGGAATGGCCGGCCGATCTGCCGCTGTGGGTGCGCCTGTCCTGCTCGGACTGGGTGGAGGGCGGCTGGGACCTGCCGGATACCCTCGCCCTGGCGCGCCTGCTCAAGGCGCGGGGCGACGTGGACCTGCTGGACTGCTCCAGCGGCGGAGCCAGTCCGGCGCAGCGCCTGCCGCTGCACCCCGGCTATCAGGTGCCCTTCGCCGAGGCGGTGCGGCGCGAGACAGGCATCGCCACGGGCGCCGTGGGCCTGATTCGTGACGCCCGGCAGGCCGAGGAAATCCTGGCCAACGGGCGCGCGGATGTGGTGCTGCTGGCGCGCATGCTGCTGGACGACCCCCACTGGCCGCTGCACGCAGCGCGCAGGCTGGGCTGGGAAGGCCCCTGGCCCCGGCAGTACGAGCGCGGCAATATCGCCATGTAGACGGCAGACCGGACGCCGGCCAAGCCTCCGCAAGCCGATTGACGGGAGGGTGGGCTGGCCTTAGTATGTTCCGTTGGAGTCCGTGGCCCGCGCCAGCAACGGCGGCCCCGGGGCCAACCCGCCGGCACCGGCGTGGCCACCCGATGCCGGACGCAACTTCGCGGCAGACGAGCAGCCCGGAGCGGCCGGCGCGGGCGCAGTCCCACCGATGGGCATGCCCCCGGCATCGCGCAACACGGAAAGCACGATGGGCACGAGCCCCCATTTGAATCCATCCGCTGATTTGAGGAATTCGGTCGCATGCTGACCACCCTGCGCAACAACGCCCAGTCCTGGATCATCAAGGTCGTGCTGGGCCTCATCGTCGTCACCTTCATCATCTCCTTTGGTGTGGGAACCTTCTCCAACCCCAAAGAGGTGCTGGTGGACGTGGGAGGCAAGGAGATCCTCGTCACGGACTTCATGCGCGAGTACCAAAAGTCGCTGGACAACCTGCGGCAGCGCTTCCCCAACAACGCGGATGCCCTTGCGGCGCAGCTTGACCTGCGCAAGCAGGTGATGGACCGCATGGTGAATCGGTACATCATGCTCACCGCTGCGCACGATGCCGGCCTGATGGTGACCGACAAGGAGGTCAGGGACTCGGTTACCCACCAGTCCGCGTTCCAGGTGAACGGACGCTTCGACTACAGCACCTATCGGCAGATCCTGGCGCAGAACAGCCTGGCCCCGGCCGACTATGAGGCGCAGTTGCACGATGACCTGCTGCTGAACAAGTACCAGCGCAACCAGGTTGCCGGCCTGATCGTCAGCAAGACGGAGATTGACCACCGTTACCGCATCGAGAATGAGCAGGTGGAGGTGAACTACGTCTACGTGGATCCGTCCCACGTGAAGCTGCCGCACCCGCCGACGGAAGACGATCTGAAGGCCTACTACAAGGCTCACCCGGACGAGTTCACCCAGGAAGCGCAGTTCAAGCTGCGTTACTTCGTGCTGCCCCTGAGCGCCCTGGAAAAGGGCGTGACGGTGCGAGAGCGCGCCGTGGAGCGCTACTTCCAGCGCAACGCGGACAAGGAATTCACCACGCCCAAGCAGGTGCGCGCAAGCCACATCCTGCGGCGGCTGCCCAAGGACGCTACGCCCAAGCAGGTGACCGAGGCCCGCAAGCTGCTGGAGGGCGTGCTGGCCAAGGCGCGGGCCGGCGAAAGCTTCGCCAAGCTGGCCAAGGAGTATTCGCAGGACTTCAGCGCGAAGAACGGCGGCGACCTGGGCTTCTTCACGCGCGATCAGATGGTACCCGCGTTCGCGGACGCAGCCTTCTCCCTGCCCAAAGGTGGAATCAGCCGCGTCGTGCGCTCACCGTTCGGCCTGCACATCATCAAGGTCACGGACATCAAGCCGGGCTCGCGCAAGTCGCTGAAGGAGGTGCACGACCAGATCGAAGCCAAGCTGCGCAGTGAGTTGGCGGAGCGCAGGCTCGACCAGGATGTCCAGAACCTGCCGGAGCGGCTGCTCAAGGACAGCGTCGAGACCGTGGCCAAGTCCTTGGGTCAATCGGTTCAGACGACACCGCTGTTCGACAGCCAAGCCGTGCTGCCCGGGCTGGGTTCCGCCGGGCCGCTGTATGCGCTGATCAGCAAGCGCCACAAGGGCAACGTGGGCGTCTGGCGCCGCAACCCCGTGCAGGGGCACGTCTTCTATCAGATCGAGGAGCGCAAGGAAGCTCACCTGAAGCCGCTGGATGCGGTGAAAGCCCAGGTGATGGCGGCCACGCAGGAGCAGCAGCGCCGAGACCGTGCCATCGCCATGGCCAAGGAGGCTTACCAGAAGCTGCAGGATGGTGCGCACCTGGATGCGTTCGCAAAGCGGCTGGGGCTCAAGATGGGGGACGTCTCGTTCACGGTGGTGGATTCTTCCATCAAGGGCATCGGCGTAAACCAGGAGTTTCAGCGCGCCGCCTTCGGCCTCAACGAGAAGAAGCCCTACGCCCTGAACATCAAGGACCAGAAAGCGTACCTGATTCGCTTCAAGCGGCGCTTCCTGCCCGACCCCAAGGATGCGGCGGAGAAGAAGGCTCAGATCGCCCAGCAGGTGCAGAAGACGCTGCAGCAGTACGTGCTTGATCAGCAGATCCAGCACCTGCGCTCGCAGGTGAAGGTGGACGTGGTGTCGCCCGGCTACCTCGCTTCCTCCAATGCCCCCGCACCCCGCGACCGCCGTTACTAGCACCGGCCGCCTTGCCCAGCCGGGCGCGATCCGCGTCCGGCAATAGGACGACCGGGCGCCGGCGCGGCACGCACACCCCGTCCTCGCACCCATGATACCCCGCACCCTGTTGCTGGTCGTGGTCGCCGTCGTGGCGCTGCAGCGCATGGGCGAGCTGCTGCTGGCCCGCTACTGGCTGCGCCGCACCGCCGCGGAGACGGGGGCGGGACTCGAACGCGAGCCGGGCTTCGCGGGGATGGTGGCGTTGCACGTGGCGTGGCTGGTCGGCTGCGCGACTGAACCGCTACTCTGGCCGCACCCGCTGCTGCCCGCGCTGGTCTGGAGCATGGCGGCGCTATGGGCGGCAGCCACGGCCCTGCGTATGTGGACCCTGACCACGCTGGGCCGCTACTGGCACGTGCGAATCGTGCGGCGGACGCGT
>Ga0102953_1000549_pt1 | contig 25639 bp, 18 predicted proteins | sample SalPon2A_C_D2_MG_FD_78509 | JGI IMG/M metagenome (GOLD analysis project Ga0102953, IMG submission 78509) | Soil microbial communities from South San Francisco under conditions of wetland restoration - Salt Pond MetaG R2A_C_D2_MG | ecosystem: Environmental > Terrestrial > Soil > Wetlands | place... | reverse complement strand
GTCAGGTGGATAACCGGGCTCAGCCAGCGCAGCGTCTCATCGACGAGCCGCCGTCTGAGTTTTAGATCCTCGCCGGCGCCGGCGAGGGCAGCCGGATGCTCAGCCCAGACGGCGGCGGCCCCGGCGAGCGTGTGCTGGCTGGCGCCCGTGCCGGCCATCGCCACGTTGAAGCAGTTCAGCGCCACCTCCTGGTCGCTCAGCGGCTGCCCGTCGATCTCCGCCGCCAGAAGCAGACCGATCAGCCCGCGGGAGCGACCCGCCTTGCGGTCGGCGCGCACTGCGCGGGCGAGCCCGCGCAGCAGCAGGAATTCGGTTCGCTGCCTGCGGGATGCCGATTCGGGAGACGCGCCGAAGTCGACCTCGCCGATCGCTCGCAGGGCCGGAGCGAGCCGCTCCCGCTCCTCCGCGGCCAGGCCGAGCAGCGAGGTCATCATCGCCGTGCCGGCGTCTTGCGCGAAAGCGCCGACGAACTCCACCGCACCACCGCCCGTCGCTGCGGTGAGGAAGCGTCCGAGCCGACCCTCGATGTCAGCGCGGATCTCGTCCAGCGCATCTCCCCGGAAGCCTGCCTGCATCGCGTTCCTCAGCGCCCGGTGACGATCCGGCGGGGCGGTCTCGAGCATCTTGCTCAGCGAGTCGGAGCTGGCGGGATCGAACGCATCCAGGGTGAGCCCGGCACAGGGGCTGAAGACGTCCGGTTCCTTGTATGCCCGCTCCACATCCGCGTACCGAACTAGTGAGTAAATCGGTACATCACAGTTACTATCCACATACAGTGAGTCACACTCGCGGAGGTGTGCGAAGACAGTTTCGCGCCGCTCGGCGACGAACAGCGAGGCGTCATGCGGGTTGAAGCTCAACACATCACGTTGTGGTGACATAGTCAATGGGTCCAACATAGATCGAATTGGTTACACCTGGTTTGCACATTGGTGCTATATATAAGCCGACGCTCCAGTCAGTTACCAGCGGCAAGGGGAAATAAATGGGGGGACAATCAGCCGAGGGGCTAGCCGTGGGTCGGCCTACCTCGGTATCGGAGATGAGCTTCGGCGCGGCGCTCGAGCATCGTGCCGGGGAGATGCCGGACGAACTTGCGTTCAGGCTGATCGAGCACGGCGAGGACGACCGGACCATGACGTTCTCGCAGCTGCACCAGAAGGCACAGGACGTCGCGGCACTGCTGCTCGAGAAGATGCCCTCGACCGGCCGCGCGCTGTTGCTGTTTCCGCCGGGGATCGACTACGTGTGCGCCCTCTACGGCTGCTTTCAGGCGGGCATCGTCGCCGTCTCGGCGCCGCCGCCGCAGCCGAACCGCTTGCATCGCACGCTGCCGCGATTGCAGGCGATCGCCGCCGACGCCGAGATCAGCGCCGTGCTCACCATCGACTTCATCAAGCAGGCAGCGGAGTCCGACGCGGCGGAGTCGTTCCTCAGCGATGGCCCGCTGACCGAAGTGCAGTGGATCGCCACCGATACGGCCGCCGAGGGCGGCGAGGTGGAGGTCGCCAGGCCGGACCTGGGCGAGATGGCCTTCCTGCAGTACACGTCCGGATCGACCCGCGATCCGCGTGGCGTCGTGCTCTCGCACGAGAACCTGATGGGCAACTCGGACCTGATCACCGACGCCCTCGGCCACGTCCCGAACGGCCTGCGCAAGGGGCTCAGCTGGCTGCCGCCTTACCACGACATGGGCCTGATCGCCGGCGTCCTGCAGCCCGTCCATGCCGGTGGGCACTGCATCATGATGTCGCCGCTCACCGTGATCAAGCGCCCGGCCCGCTGGCTGGAAGCGATGACGAAGTACAGGGTGACGACCAGCGGCGGCCCGAACTTCGCCTACGACCTCTGCGTTCGCCGGATCGACCAGGAGACGTGCGAACGACTCGACCTCTCCGACTGGGAGGTCGCGTTCAACGGCGCCGAGCCGATCCGCGCCGAGACGATCGACGCCTTCTGCGAGAAGTTCGGCCCCTGCGGGTTCAAACGCGACACCTTTCAGACCGGTTACGGCCTTGCCGAGGCGACGCTGATCGTCACCTCGAGCGACAGGGAGAGGGAGCCGATGACGCTGAAGGTCGACGAACGGGCGCTCGAGGACGGACGGGTCGAGACCTGGAAGGGCGGCGGCCCGGCAAAGGTCCTGGTCGGATCCGGCGCTCCCTTCGAGGGCAACGAGCTGGTCGTCGCGGACACCGAGAAGCTGAGTCGTTGCGAGGACGGGCAGGTGGGCGAGATCTGGTTTGCCGGACCGGGGGTGGCGCAGGGCTACTGGCGCGACCCCGAGGAGACGGCCCAGTTCTTCGGCGCACGGCTACAGGGCGAGCCCGACAGGTCGTACCTGCGGACCGGCGATCTAGGCGCGATCGTCGACGGCGAGCTGTTCGTCGTCGGCCGGATCAAGGAGCTGATCATCGTCAACGGCCGCAACATCTACCCGCATGACATCGAGTTCAGCGCCGAGGCCGCGAGCCCGCTGCTGCGCGGTCACTGCAGCGCCGCCTTCGAGCAGGAGGTCGACGGCGAGATCCGCATCGCGATCCTGATGGAGGTCGATCTGCCCGAGAAGGACGAGGAATACGAGGAGATCATGGCGGCGGTGCGCAAGCGCGTCGCCGAGGATCTCGACCTGCCGCTCTACTGGATCGGGTTGTGTGCCAGGGGCACGGTTCCGAAGACGACGAGCGGCAAGATCCAGCGGCGCCTCTGTAAGTCGATGGTCGCCGAAGACGATGTGGAGCTGCTCGCCGAGTACCCGCGGCGGGAGAGCTGACCTCAGACTTGGGAGCCGACTTGCTGCTCGCTGACAAGACGCACGATCAGGTCTTCCACCTCGCCGACGGTGTCAGCTTCGGCGGCGTCGTCCTCGGTGATCTCGTCGAGCCCGAAGTGGTCCTCGAACGCCGTCGCCAGCTCCATCAGCCGCAGCGACTCGTACCCGAGGTCGACTCCGAGTTCGCTGGACGGTGCGATCTCGACGTCGCGCACCGGCGCCAGCTGCTCGATCATCCTACGGACGTCCTCACGAACGCTTTTCTCCACCATCGAAAGCCTCCCCACCGTCAGTTCAGGATTCCCACCCGTGCAATGCGGCCACTTTGTACCAGGCGGAAGGAGCTGACGTAACGTGGACATTCAGGAAATCGAGTCATGGGACGCCAGCTATGACGGCAATCAGGACCTCCACCGGACCGAGGACGGGGTGGAGATCTACTACGAGCACCGCGGTCAGGGGCCGTGGCTGACGATCCTCTCCAGCGTCTTCGTGGTGAGCACCGCCTGGCGGCACTTCACCGAGCAGCTGGTCGAGTCGAACACCGTCCTCTCCTATGACATTCGCAACCAGGGCGCCTCGACCATGGGCGACGGCTCATATGAGAATCACCTCAACGACCTGAAGTCGCTGCTCGACGGGCTCGGCATCGAGCAGACCTACCTCCTTGGCGTCTCCTTCTCGACCATGTTCGCTCGCGACTTCGCGGTTCGGCACCCGGATCGCGTCAAGGGCCTGATCCTCTGTGGCCCGGCGATCAGTCCGTACGAGTCGAATCGCCGCAACCTTCACCTCAAAACGTGGCTTGCGGCGCTCGAGGCCGGCGGCCCGGCGGGGCTGTTCGCCGCCAGCTATCCGTTCGTGATCGGCGACCGGACGATTGCGAAGGGCGGCTCGGCGGCCTACCTGGCGCTGCGCGACCGCTTCCTCGCGCTTCACTCGAAGGCGCAGCTGCGCTCAAACCTGGAAGGCGGCCTGCAGGCGGACAACGATCCCGAGAAGCTGCGCAACCTGAAATGCCCGGTGCTGCTGTTCACCGGCGACGACGACTTCAACATCGGCCGCTCGTCGATGGAAGACCTGGCAGGGATGATCCCCGACGCGAGAGTGGAGGTGATCGAGCGCTGCGGCCACGCTCCCTACGTCGAGCAGACGGAGGAGTTCGAACGAATAGTGCAGGAGTTCGTCACCGAAGTCGAGGACCGCTCCGCAGCCTCGAGGCCCGCATGACCCAGGCCGGCGAGATCGACGCGGCCACGCGGTTGCGCTCGCCGGCCCAGTACCGCGAGAGCCTGCGCGACGGCCGCCGTGTCTACTACCGGGGCGAGCTGGTCGAGGACGTCACCACCCACCCTGTCCTCCGCCATGCGGTGGACCACGCCGCGCTCGACTACGAGATGGCCGAGAGCGACGAGCACCGCGAGCTGGCCGTCGCCCCCGACGGCTACAGCCGCTACTTCCAGGTCCCGAGGAGCGCCGATGACCTGCTCGCCCGCAGCGCCCTGATCGAGGCCGGGACGCGCGCCGGCAAGACCCTGCCGCCGCTGATCAAGGAGATCGGCACGGACGCGATGTTCGCGCTGCTGGCGATGCGCGAGCGGCTGGGAGAGCCGTACGCCGGCCGGATCGAGGCGTTCTACGAGGGGGCGCGAGAGCACGACCTGGCGGTCTGCGTCGCGCAGACGGACTTCAAGGGAGACCGCTCGCTCGGCCCCTCCCAGCAGCCGAACCCCGATGCCTACCTGCGGATCGTCGAGCACCGCGAGGACGGAATCGTCGTGCGCGGCGCCAAGGCGCACACCTCGGTCTCGGTCAACGCGAACGAGCTCGTCGTCCTGCCGACCCGTGCGCTGGGGTCCGGCGACGAGAGCTACGCCGTCTCCTTCGCGATCCCCCTGGACACCCCGGGCCTGACCTTGGTCGCCAGCCCCTACATGTCGCCGCACGGCAAGAGCGAGGAGGAGCACCCGATATCGGCGGGGCGCAAGATGACCGAGACATCGACCCTCTTCGACGACGTCTTCGTGCCGGCCGAGCGCGTCTTCCTCGCCGGTGAGACCGAGCACGCCGGCGACCTCGCGCGCGGCTTCGTCGAATTCCATCGCTTCACCGCGATCTCCTACAAGCTGCCGCTGGTCGACGCGCTCGTCGGCAGCGGCCTGCTGGCGGCGCGGGTCAACGGGCTCGAGCGCGCCGGTCACGTGCGCGAGAAGCTCTCCTGGCTCGTCTCCTACGCCGAAACGCTGCGGATCCTCACCCACGACTCGGCGCGGCGCTGCGCGATCGTCGACGGCGTGGCGATCCCCCACCCGCTGCCGGTCAACATCGCCAAGCTGCAGTTCGCACAGGGGCTGCACACGGCGATGCAATACCTGCAGGACATGGCCGGCGCCCTGCTGGTGACGTATCCGGCGCCGGAGGACCTCGACCATGACGAGTACGGACCGGACCTGAAGCGTTACCTGGAGGCCGCCGGCGGGGCCGACGGCGAGGAGCGGCTGCGTGTCCTGCGCATGATCAGCGACCTGACGACCGGTGAATTCGGCGGCTACCAGGCGGTGCTGGCGATCCATGCCGAGGGCTCGATCGAGGCGGAGAAGCTGACGATCCTCGCCAAATACGACGGCGAGGACGCGGTCGGCTACGCCCGCTGGCTCGCCGGAATCGACGGAGTTGCATGAACATCCAAGCGGAACGGAGCTGGTAGGAAATGGATTTCAAACTCTCTGACAGATCGGCGAAGCTGACTCGCGAAGTGCGGGAGTTCATGGATCAGGAGGTGATCCCGAACGAGGAGCGTTACCGCCGGGAGATAGCCGAATCTGGCGACCCGTCCTGCCGCCCTCCGGTGATGGAGGAGCTGCGCAGCAAGGCGCGGCGCGCCTGGCTGTGGAATCTCTTCCTGCAGCACACCGAGTGGGGTGGGTTCGGGCTCTCCAACGTCGAGTTCGCGCCGGTCTGCGAGGAGATGGGTCGCAGCATGCTCGGCCCCGAGGTCTTCAACTGCCACCCGCCCGACGCCGGCAACATCTCGGTGCTGGCCGACTGCGGCACGCCGGAGCAGCAGGAGAAGTGGCTGATCCCGCTGATCGAGGGCGAGATCTGCTCGTGCTTCGCGATGACGGAGCCCGCCGTGGCCAGCTCCGACGCCCACAACATCAGCGCGCGGATCGTGCGCGACGGCGACGAGTACGTGATCGACGCGCGCAAGTGGTTCTCCACAGGGGCGGCCCGCGAGGCCTGCAAGCTCTGCATCTTCGTCGGCGTGACCGACCCCGACGCCAAGCCCTTCCCGGAGCAGTCGATGATCCTGATTCCGCTCGACACGCCCGGGGTCGAGGTCGTGCGGGCGATGAGCGTGCTCGGCTACCAGCAGCCGATCAGCCACGGCGAAATCCATTTCAACGACGTCAGGGTGCCGGCGGAGAACCTGCTCCAGTACGAGGGGGACGGGTCCGGCCTCGCCCAGAGCCGGCTCGGCCCGGGCCGCATCCACCACTCGATGCGCGCGATCGGCCAGGCCGAGCGGGCGCTGGAAACGATGTGCGAGCGGGTCGCGAGCCGGGAGACGTTCGGCACGCGCCTCGCCGACCAGGGCGTGATCAGGGAATGGATCGCGCGCTCGCGGATCGAGATCGAGCAGGCCCGCCTGCTCGGCCTCAAGGCCGCCTGGGCGATGGACGAGTTCGGCGGCGGGGGCGCCCGGCGGGATGTCGCCGCGATCAAGGTCGCCGCCCCGAAGGTCGCCCTCGACGTCCTCGACCGGGCGATCCAGGCGCACGGCGCGGCCGGGTTGAGTCAGGACACGGCGCTGGCCGAGCTCTACGCGCAGGCCCGTACGCTGCGCTTCGTCGACGGCCCCGACGAGGTCCATATCAGGAGCCTCGGCAGGTGGGAGCTGAGGTCTCAGCTGGAGCCGCAGGAGGAGACGGGCCGGCAGGCGCCCGGCCCTGCGGGCGGCGGCTCAGAAGAGGAAGGTCATCGGTCGCTGGGGAGCGTCGGAGCCGAGCAGGGTGACGCGCTTCTCTGAGATCCGGAGGGCGCCGTCCTCTCGGAGCAGGCGGTGCCGGTAGCGCCCGCCGAGCAGGCGCTGGTCGCCGCTGCGGTAGGCGATCATCTGGAAGTTGCTCCTCACGACCAGGGGTTCCTCGCCGCCGTTCTCGAGCTGCACGGCTGAGAACGTGCGAGCGGTCAGCGAGATCGGTTCCTCGGTGTAGGCGGAGCCCGAGCTGAGCCGGGCGATCCGGTCCTTCATCTTCGCCTTGTCGTCGTAGAAGACGTTGAGCCGCAGCCCGCCGTCCTCGGCCAGTGGGTCGACCGGCATCCAGTAGAGGCAGTCCTCGGTGAAGAGGTCCAGCCAGCCCTCGAAGTCGCGGTCGTCGAGCAGGTGCGCCTCGCGGGCCAGCAGCTCGTAGGCCTCCGGGAAGGACGAGCGCGGCGTCAAGCGTCGCCGTCCATCATCTCGCGCCAGCAGCGGTACTGACCGCGTTGCGGGGTCTCGTCGGAGACGTGGCTGTAGCGGTGCGTCTCGTCGACCTCGGTCTCGCGTTCCCGCCCCCGGGTCATCTGGATCCACTCGACGTCCTCCGAGGCGAGGCCGAGGGCGACCCGTTCGAACATCTCGAGGTCATCCGGTTGCACGAAGCCGGCCGGCCCGGAGCCGATCTCGTGGTAGCGCAGGCGGGTCCGGTTGATGCCGGGTGGGGCGCCGTCGAGCAGCAGCGGTCGCAGGACCACACGGGTGCGGTTCACCGCCAGCGGGTGGACCTCGCAGATGTTGATGCTGCCGAGGTTGAGGTTGGGGAAGATCGAGATGTTCACCGGAGGCCCGGTGCTGGCCAGGTAGAGGTCCTCGGCGCCCTCGATTCCGAAGTAGGCGTCGAGGTCCGCGTCCGGCGGCGGGGCGCCCGGAACGATGCCGAGCCGTTCGCGCAGCACATCGGTTGCCACCGAGCGGAGGTCCATCACCGCATGGCCGTTGGAGAACGCCTCGACCCTGGCTTCGCCGTCCGAGGACCCGGTCACGTAGCGCGGCTGCTTGCCGGTTCGCTGCTGCAGGACTCCGAATAGGGACTGGTGGGTGAAGCTCAGGTGGTATCCATCGACGTTGTTCTCCAGCTGCATCTTCCAGTTGGCGTCGTAGACGACCTCGTTGGCATCGGGTGACACCTGCAGCGCGTAGTCGCCGGCGTGTTCGACGAACCGATCGATGTAGGGGAGAACGTCGCGCAGGTGATCGGTCAGCGGCGGGACGTCCGGGTTGAACGAGGCGAAGATGAAGCCGCGGTATGACTCGACCTTTGCGGACGCCAGCGACAGCTCGTCTTTGTCCACCTCTTCCTCGGAGTACGGAACGCCGAGCAGCTCGCCGTCGAGGCCGAAGGTCCAGCCGTGGAACTGGCAGCGGAATCCCTTTGCGTTGCCCCTCGGTAGCAGGCAGATCGCGGCGCCGCGGTGGCTGCAGCGGTTGACCACCACACTTGGGGCGCCGTCGCTTCCGCGGGTAAGGATGACCGGCTCGGTACCGATGAAGGTTCGCTTGTAGTCACCCGCGTGGGGAATCTCACTGTCGTGCCCGACGTATATCCAGGTACGCATGAATATCCGCCGCATCTCGGCCTCGAACACATCGGGATCGACGTACACATCCCGATGCACCCGCCCCTCCTCGACCAGTGACGAAAAATTCCCTCGCCTCACCTGCGTGAGGCTATCAGCGTTGGTAGGGTCAGATCGCCGGCTGACGATGAATCTCCTAGACATGTACAGAGCCAACGCGGCCGACAGGGGATCGGAGCCGGCAGTCACCTTCGCCCTACCTCCATTCGAAGGGTTGGCGCTGACCTGGAGCGATCTGATCGAGCGATCCGATGCGCTTGCCGGCGAGTTGAGCGACGCCGGCGTCGGCTCCGCTTCGCGGGTGGCGACGGTGCTCGTCGACCACCCCGACTCGCTGCCCACCCTGCTGGCGATGTGGCAGCTCGGAGCGGTACCGGTCCTAGTCGATCCGGAGTGGGGCGATGCGATTCGCGCCGGGGTCCTCGCGCACAGTCGGGCGGACGCCGTCGTCGCGATCGGCGACCGGCTGACGGTGGAGGCCGCCGACCCGGCTCCTGCGCCCGATCGGCCGGAGCTGCCGCCGGGAGCCGCGATGCTCGCCTACACCTCCGGCAGCACCGCTGCGCCCAAGGGGATCGCCCTTCAGCACGACCGGTTGGTGGCGGCGCTCCACGCGTCCGCCGGCGAGCTGACCGGTTTCCGCGGCGACCCCCCGGCGCGCATCGGCTCGAGCATGCGGCTCTCGGGCTTCGGAGTCCTCGCCCTGCACTACCTCTGGTCGGCGGCCTTCGGCGCTGAGCTGATCGTCCTGCCGCGCCTCGACCTCTCGACGGCGAGGGGCTACTGGGCCGAACTCGACCGTCACGAGATCGATCAGGTCGTGCTGGTGCCGGCCCTCTATGAGCTGCTCCTGCGGGCGTCGAAGCCCGGCGAGCTCGAACGGCGGCCGCTGTTCGTCAACAGCAGCGGCCCGATTTCGGCGACCACGCACGCTCGCTTCATGGAGCGCTTCGACGCGCTCGTGCTCAACTGCTACGGGCTCACCGAGACGACCTTCGCCTGCATGGTCGGGGACACCGACGAGCGGGGGAGGACGACGCAGGCGGTGGGCCGGCCGGACCTGGCGCAGGTCAGGCTGCGGAGCGAGAACGGCGAGCTGGTGGCCGGCGAGGGCGAGGGCGAGATCGAGGTCCGCGGCCCGTCGATCTCGGACGGCTACTACGACAACGCCGAGGCCAACGCGGCGCTCTTCTCCGGGCCGTGGCTGAAGACCGGCGATCTGGCTCGACGCGACGAGACGGGCAAGTACTGGATCGTCGGCCGGCTGAAGGATGCGGTGATGAAAGGCGGCACGACCGTGTACCTGACCGAGGTGGAGGAGGCGTGCGTCGGCCTCGACGGCGTGCTCGAGGCGGTCGCCGTGCGCGTCGACCTGCCCGGCGGCATCGAGGACCTCGGCGCGATCGTCCGCCCGGTCGAGGGCGGTGACCTCGACGCCGGCGAGCTGAAGGCGGCGCTCGACGAGGCGCTCGGGGCAAGCCGCGGACCGCGCCGGGTCATCGTCGCCGACCGCGCCCTTCCACGGATCGGTCAGAACAAGATCGACCGCCGCTCCGCCGAGCGGCTCTGGTCGGAGCTGATCAGCCCGGGCTGACGCCGAGCCGAGCCCGCTGCTCGTCGCGCACCTGCTTGACCATCCCCAGGTACCACTCGATGTAGGGCGCCAGCTCTCCGTCGTCGAAGGAGATCGTCGAGGCCTGCTCGCCGAGCGCCGCGTCGGTGTTGGCGAGGTCGAAGACCCTGTCGCGGGAGAGGTAGGTGCGGAAGAAGTCGGTGCGGGGCTGCTCGTCGAGCTTTTCGTCGATCAGGGTGAACTCGTCGTCGTCTTCGACCCAGCGCGGCTCGGCCATGCCCAGCGCGCCGAAGACGACGCGGCCGACCTCCGCCGCGCTCGGCGGCGTCGCGTTGGCGAGGTGGAAGACGCCGGCCTCGCTCGGCGACTGGGCGATCCGCACGGCGTTGCCGGCGACGACGTCGACCGGGATCAGGTTGATCGGCGCCTCGCCTTCGCCGCGCAGCCGGATCTGACGGTGCGCCAGGAAGCCGCCGAGCTTGCGGCCTTCGACCTCCTCCCGCGCGCGTTGCACGCCGAGGATGAAGCCGTAAAGCCCCGTATTGGAGATCGCCGCGAACGTCCCGGTGTGACCGATGACGATGCTGGGCCGCATGATCCGGGTGTGCAGCCCGTCCCACTCGTCGACCAGCGTCTCGGCGCGGATCTTGCTCTCCTCGTAGGCGTTGTGGGCGACGCTCGGGTCGCGCGCCGGCTCCTCCGGGACCAGGCCGCTCCGCGTCCCCGCCACGTAGGCCGTGCTCACGTAGTTGAAGGCTTCGGCCCCGGCGTCGGTGGCCAGCCGCAGCATGCGACGGGTGCCCTCGACGTTCTGCTCGAAGATCTTCTCGCGCTGTTTCTGCTTGAACCTCAGCGAAGCGGCCGAGTGCCAGACTTCGGCGATCCCGGCCGGCAGTCGCTCCGCGGCTGCGTCGTCTTCCTCGCGCAGATCGAAGGGCACGCTGCGGCAGCGCTCTTCGATCGCCGGCAGCAGGTCGGTTCGGCCGTAGAGCGCAAAGGCGCGTTTGAGCGCCTCGGTGAGCCGGGACCGGGCGCGCTCGGCATCGTGACTCGGGCGGACCAGGCAGGCGACATCGCCCTCGGTCCGCTCGAGCAGCTCGAGCACCAGGGCTGCGCCGAGGAACCCGGTCGCGCCACTGACCAGGTGCATCCCCCGCCGATCCGAAACCGCTTCGTCGGTCAAGACGGATCCGAGCTCTGCTCGAGCACGTAGCGAGCCATCGCGTCGAAGGAGCGGAGCACGTCGATGTCCACGTCAGGATCCCATTCGATCCGGAACTCCTCTTCCACCGCGGCGAGAAAGCCGATCAGGCCGAGCGAGTCGAGGTTCAGGCGGGCGATCGAGTCGGTGCCGAAATCGTCGCGCGAAGGGCTCACATCACCGATCTCGCGTTCCATGATTCCCATCAGCTGCCCCACCATCTCCTCGACCCCCACGATCATATTGCGCGTCAGGCTAACCGAAAACGGAGTCGCCGCGCCCGCATATGTGTAACAGTCATATTGGTACTGTCAGTTACTTCTTGAACCTCTCCTAATATTCCTGTGAGTTCTTGGGTTGTGGTAGTTTTCCGCTTCTCGTCGACGGGGGATTCGGCGCTCATGGGAGGCCTTTCTGTGGCAAGGGGAGTAAGGAACGTCGTACTCGCATTAACCGTGGCGGTCGCGGTGTCCGCTGCGCCGACTGCTGACGTTGGGGCCGCGGTGCCGGCGAACGGACGCGTCTGGGAGTTGACCACCCTCAAGAACCCGTCGTCCTCGCGGGTGCTGGGCAACCGCCCGCTCGGTGAGGACGGCGACAGGGTCACATACTCGACCGTGGGGCCTCCGCCGGGAAGCCCTTCCGGGGCGCTCTTCGGATATGACGCCTCCGCGCGCGGCTCGTCGGGTTGGCTCAACACGCCGCTCGGGCCCGCCTTCAAGATCGAATCGACCAACATCTTTACGCTGTTCGAGCCGATCAGGCCTGTGTCCTTCAGCGAGGATCTACAGACCAGGCTGTGGGCTTCGCTGGTGCCGCTCACCCCTGACGGGCCGCCGGAAGGCGAAACCGCACTGTACCGCGACGTTACCGGGCAGCCACTCGAGCTCGTCGCTCCCGTTGGCATCGCGGCGCCCCTCGAATACCGGGGCTTCGCGGGCATCTCGAGCGACGGTGGCCGGATCGTCTTCGACACCCGGGAGCACCTGCTCCCCGCGGACGCCGGGAGGACGACGGGGAAGTCGATCTACGCCTGGAGGAACGGCGGCCTTCAGCTCGTCGATGTCGACACCGGCGGCGCCCTGCTCTCGACCTGCGGCGCCAAGATCTCCAAGTCCAACGGGATGGCAGCGTCGGGTGACCGTGTGTTCTTCTCGGTGCCGGCTTCCTGCAACGGGACCGAAAGCGTCTACCTCCGGAACCTGGAAGACGGCACGACTACTGAGATCTCCTCCTCTCGCTGCGCCCGGGTCGACTGCAACGCCGCCGCCAACGTCAGCTTCGCCGGCGCCAACCGGTCGGGCAGCGTCGCCTACATGACGACGACGCAGCAGCTGACCGACGCCGACGAAGACTCCAAGCGGGACCTGTACAGATACGACGTCGAAAGCGGCGAGCTGACCCTCGTCAGCGGCGGCGCGCCGTCGGCGACCGGCTCCGTCGACAGCGCCGACGCCAGCCCGGCGGACGTCGGCGACCGGGTCTACTTCACCGGCTCCGGCGAACTGCTGCCCGGCGAATCGGCGACCGGTCAGAAGCTGTTCGTCGCCGACGGGGGCGGCGAGCGGTTGGTCGCCGAAGGATCGATCCCGACCGTCTTGGAAGAACGTCAGATCCAGTTGACGCCCGATGGCGGCAGGGCGCTCTTCGCCACCTCCGCGCAGGTCCTCCCGAGCGACACGGACAGTCAGGCGGACGCCTATCTCTACGACGCGGGCGAAGAAAAGCTGACGAGAGTCTCGGCGGGTTCGATCGGCGGAAACGGCGCCTTTCCGGTGGGCATCACCGCGCCTTCCCCGCTCAACCAGCACGAATTCGAAGCCGGAGACCTGCGGCCCTACCACGCGATCGACGACAGCGGGGAACGCGTCTTCTTCATGACCGAGGAGTCGCTGCTCCCCGAAGACACCAACGCCGAGTTCGACGTCTACGAGTACGCGCATGGCGCGCTCGGCCTGATCTCGCCGAGCTATCTGCCGTTGAAATCGGATTTCGCAGGGGCCAGCAGGGACGGCCGGACGGCGCTGTTCGCGACGAACGCCGATCTCGTCCCAGCCGACGTGGACGGAGAAGGCAGGGACATCTACGCGGCCCGGCTCGAAGGTGGCTTCCCGAAAGAACCGGAGGGCGCGGCATGCGACAGCTCCAGCTGCCCGCTCCCCAGCCAACCGCGGCTGACGCGCGAGACTCCGCCGAGCTCGGTTCCGCTGCCGAAGGGGCGAACGCGGAAGGCGCGGCTGCGGCTGCTCCGTGTCGCGGTCAGGCCGAGGAGGAACGCAGTCGTGGCGGTCGTCGCGCCGCCCGCGCGCGGGCGGCTCGTCGGCCGGCTTTGGGTTCGCGGTAAGCACCGGAGGATCGTTCTGGCGCGGGGCGCGAAGCGCGTCAAGCGGTCGGGCAGGACCCGCTTGAGGCTACGGCTGACGAAGGCCTCCCGCATGGCGCGACCGGGTGTCAGGAAGGTGCGTTTGACGATTCGCCAGCGACGGCTTCGCATCTCACGAGTCGTAAGGGTGAAGCTCGGATGACGAAACGCACGACGACCGTCCTCGTCCTCCTCTTGCTGGCAGCGGCGGCGATGCCGTCGGCAAGCTATGGAGGCTTCGCGATCGAACCCGGAAGCGTCCGGGTCCAGGCGCTGGACAGCGGCGGCAACCCGGACAATCGCGCCGGCGCACACCCCGATCGCCTGGTGCTCGACTTCAACATCGAAACGACCGGCGTCGGCACGGCGGCGCGGGACCTGCTGTTCGAATTCGCGCCGGGCCTGACCGGATCGCCGATCGCCACGAAAACCTGCTCGCGGGTGATCTATGAATTCGACGAATGTCCGGCCGATACGCAGGTCGGAAAATTCTCCGTGCTGTTCATCGGCGGCGAAGGCATCAACGCGCCGATCTTCAACATCACGCCCGCGCCGGGCCAGCTCGCCGCCCTGGCGTTCAAGCCGTTCTGGGAGACCGAGCTCGAGATGAAGCTGCGGCCCGACGACTACGGGCTCGACATCTCGACGTACGACATGCCGCAGCTCCCCTTCAATAACGGGCATGTCGAACTGTGGGGCGTTCCGGCCGACCACAACGGCTCCCCCGAACGAGTGCCGTTTCTGACCACGCCGACCGAATGCGGGACGCTCGGGTTTGTGCTCCACACGCGCTCCTGGGAACCGGGGGCGCCATGGTTGACCGAAACCGCCGAAAGCGATCCCTTCACGGGTTGCGAAAGCCTGCCATTCGAACCCAGCCTCGGTCTCCATCTGACCGACACGAACCCGGATTCGCCCACCGGCGCCAGGATCGACCTCAACCTGCCGGAGCTCAGCGATCCCGACGGAAGCGTGGGTGCGAACCTCAAACAGGTCCACATCGACTTCCCGCCCGGGTTGACGGTTGCGCCCGCTGGCGTCGAGGGCAGGGAGCTCTGCTCCGATGCTCAGTTCGGACTCGGGACCGAACGTCCGGTCACCTGCCCGTTCCGCTCTCGGGTCGGCTCGGTCGAGATCAGCACCCCACAGCTCGCCGAAAACCTCGTCGGCTCGATCTACCTCGGGGAGGAACGGCCGGGCGAACGCTTCCGCCTGTTCATCCACGGGTCGGCGCGGGGCATCGACTACAAGGTCGCCGCGCAGCTCGCCACCGATCCGCGGACCGGCCAGATCTCGACCGAGCTGAACGGCCTGCCGTCGTTCGCGGTGAGCCAGATCTCGCTGAACTTCGAAGGCGGGCCGCATGCCCTGCTCGCGACGCCGCTCTCCTGCGGGCCATCCACCGCGAGGGCCCGTTTCGTCTCCGACGCCGGCGGCCCCGCGGTCGAATCGTCGGCCACGGTGAACATCGGGACGCCCTGCGGCGGGTCGCCGCCCTACTCTCCGGGCCTCAGCGCCGGCAGCACCGACGTTCTCGCCGGCAGGACCACCGGCTTCGCGCTGACCCTCACTCGCGGCAACGGGCAGCAACTGCCGGGGAAATTCGCGACCACCCTGCCTCCCGGCCTGACGGCGAGGCTGAGGACCGTCGACCGCTGCTCGTCCTCCTCTGCCGACGCCGGCGCCTGCGCGGAGGTGAGCAGGATCGGCTCGGCGAAGGCCGAGGTGGGTTCGGGACCGAATCCGGCCTCAGTGTCGGGCTCGGTGTACCTCACCGAGCCCTACAGGGGCGCGGCGTTCGGCCTGGCGATCGTATTCAGGGCGGCGATCGGGCCGTACGACCTCGGCACGTTCGTGGTCCGGGGAAGCCTCAGCATCGACCCGCACACCGGCCAGATCACGATCGAGCACCTGCTGCCCGCGGTCTTCGAAGGAGTTCCGTTGCGGTTCCGCACGATTGCGATCGACCTCGATCGCCCCGGCTTCCTGGTCAACCCCACCTCCTGCGAGACGGAGACGCTCGCCTCGACGGTGTGGTCGGTCGACGGCAGGGCGGCCGACGTCTCGGGCCCGTTCAACGTCGGCCGCTGCGACTCGCTCCGGTTCCGACCGAGGTTCGCGGTGGCGCTCAAGCGGCGAGGCCGGTACGCCGGGCGGCCCGAGCTCTCGTTCAGGGTGCGGATGCCCGGAGCGAATGCGAACCTGAAGCGGTTCAGCGTCGAGTTTCCACGCGTCGTCAGGTTCCACAACTCCGCGGTCCAGGAAGTCTGCGCGCGCGATGACGCGCTTGAAGATCGCTGCCGTCCCGGCTCTCGCGTCGGCACCGGAATCGCCTTTACACCGCTTCTGGATGGGGCGCTGCGCGGGCCGGTCTACCTGGTCCAGCCCGACCGGAAGAACGGCGTTCCCGATCTCTGGACCAGCGTCGAGGGCATGGGTGTGAAGCTGCAGCTGAAGGGCGAGTCGACGGCACAGCGCGGCAGGCTCAACACGGAACTGGTCGATATCCCGGACCTGCCGCTCTCCAGCTTCACCATGCGTGTCAGCGGCGGCACCGGAAAGCGCTCTCTCTTCTCGCTGGCTCGCAAGGCATGCCGGCGCGCCCGGCTGAAGACCCCAATCGAGCTCGAAGGACACGACGGCGCCAGTCGGAAGATGACGGTGCGGCTCGGGGCGGGCTGCTCGAAGCGCCAGCTCAGGAAGCACAGGCGCAGCGGGCACAGGCACAAGCGCGTCTGGCGCAAGCACAAGCGGAATAGATGAACGCGACAGGTAAGCGCGGAGCGGGGCCCTCGCGCGGTCCTCGCGCCTACGGGCTCGGCGGGTTGTTGACCAGGCACCCGCGCCTGATGCTCGGCGCCTGGGTCGTGCTCGTCGTAGTGCTCGCTTTCGTCGGCAGGAACCTCCCCGACCAGCTGCACTCGCACCCGCTCTACATCGAGGGCAGCGAACCGGCGAAGGCCCGCGAGATCAGCCTGCGCCAGTTCGGCAGCGACGAAAGCATGGTCGTCGCCTTGCGCGGTCCGCGGGCGGTGGTCGAGCGGCAGGGGCGAAAGCTGGCAAGGCGCATCGACGCCTTGCCAGACACGGTCGTCGTCTCGCCCTGGACGGCGGGAGGCACGCTCGGGGGTCTGAGGCCGCGGCCACGGGTCGCCGGCCTGGTGGTCAGGGTCGGGCACCAGAGCAACGAGGCGCTTACGCGGGTGCTCGAGCTGGTCGAAGGGGAGGTCGACCGGACGGTCTCGCCGCCGGTCGACGCGAGCATCGGCGGCCTGCCGCAGCTATTCGGATCCTACGTCGAGGCCAACAAGGGTGCCGCTCAAACCGGCGAGGCGATCGCGATCCCCGTCCTGATGCTCGTGCTCCTGCTGGTCTTCCGGTCGGTGGTTGCGGCGCTGATCCCGGTGATTGTCGGCGGCGTCGTGGCCGCGGCGACCCAGGGCATCATGAGGTCGCTGCTCGGGGTCGTGGAGATCGACGCGTTCGCCCTGGGGGCGGCGGCGATGATGGGTCTTGCGCTCGGCGTCGACTACTCGCTGCTCGTCGTCTCGCGTTTCCGGGAAGAGCGGCTGAAACACGATCTGCCCGAAGCCGTGCGGCGAACCGCGGCCGCGACCCCCCGTTCGATCATCCCCGCAGCAGCGGGCCTGTCGCTGGCGATGCTGATCGCCGCCGAGATCCTGCCGGGCACGGTGGTCAGCTCCAGCGCCCTGACGATCGTCATCGCGACGGTACTCAGCGCCGGCTCGGCGCTGATCGCAGTTCCCGCCGCGATCATGCTGCTCGGCGACAACCTCGAGCGCTGGACGCTGCCGCGGCGCTTCTCGGCCCAGGGCGCCCCCCTGCGGATTTCGAACCGGCTGGTGCGCCGCCCACGCGTTGTCGGCCTCTTCGTCATCGGTCTGTTCGTGCTCGCCGCCCTTGCGTCGACGCTCGACTCGGGAGTTGCGACGCCGGAATTGCTGCCGCCGAAGGACAAGGGCCGGCTCGAAGAGGAAAGGGTCGCCGACGCGCTCGGCCCCGGCTGGCTGGCGCCGATCGAAGTCGTCGTCAGCGGGCGCGGCGAGCCGATGACCTCACCGAAGCGATTTCACTCGCTGGTCGCCTTCCAGAACCGGATCGCGGGCGCCGAAGGCGTGCAGACCGTGGCCGGGCTCGGCGCGGTCGCATCCAACCTGAAGTCTCTCTCCGGCTTCGAACGCAGGCTGCTCGCGCAGCGGCGCGGGGTGACCAGGCTGGGCAACGACATCGCGCGGATCGAGAGCGGCTCGCGGCGCAGCGTCAGCGGCTTGCGCAGGGCCGCCGGTGGCGCAAGCGAAATCAGCGGCGGCGTCGAAAGGGCGACCGCCGGGGCCGGCCTGCTCGCCAAGGGCCTGGGGGCGACGCACACCGGATCGGCCCGTCTGACGGGCGGCCTGCGGCGCACGAGCAAGGGGGCCGGGAAGTTTGCCGAGGGCACGTCCGAAGCCAGCAGCGGTGTCTCGCGCCTCGCCGAATCGCTGGAAGACGCGAGGGACGAACTGGAGGAAATGGAAGGAGACGTACGCGCGAGCGAAAGCGCGATGCAGGCCGGCAGCGCAGAACTGACCGGAGCGCAGAGCCCGCTGGGCTCGGCCGAAGACCGCCTCGGCGCCGCCTGGCAGGCGCTGCAGCAGATGACGACCGGAAAGGCCGATCCGCAGTATGCGGCACTGGAAGGCGCGCTCCGCGCAGCGCAGGAATACCTGACGGGGAAGACCGTCGAAGGCGAAACGCAGATCAGCCCGACGTACGAGGGAGTAGCCGACGGCATCACCCGTGGTCTGCGCCAGTTCGAACTCGGGCTCTACCTGGCGGACAAAATCGCCGCGGACAACGGCGAAGCGGTGGAAGGGATCGGAAAGCTGGCGACGAGCGCCGAACGACTCGATCGCGGCATCGAGCGCCTGACCGACGCCGCCGCCGAATTCTCGTCGGGGACCGAGCGGCTCGCCGCCGAAGGAACGGAACTGTCACCCGCCCTGCAGCGTCTGCAGGAAGGCACCGAGCACCTCGAGGCGGGCCTCGGCCGGCTCGGGGGAAGCGCTGCCGATCTCGCCGGAGGACTGGGAAGCGGCGCCTACGGCGCGCAGCGCCTTGCCGGATCCCTGGGCAGACTCGGGGACGGGGTCGCGTCGCAGGCGGGCCCGAACTCCGCCGCGCTCGACCGCCTGCGCCGGCAGACGCCGAACCTCTTTCGCTCCGGTTACTTCTACCTCGCGGGCCTCGACGGCAGCGACCCCGCCCGCCGCGACCTCGTCAACTTCGTCACCGACCTCGACCGTGGAGGACACACGGCCCGCCTGATGGTGATTCCCCGCGACCCGATCACGACCTCGCAGGGGAAGCGGACGCTGGACCTGATTCGCAACGAAGCGACGCGATTCGCCGGCGAGAGCCACACCGAAGTGGTGGTCGGTGGGCTGGCTGCAAGCCAGCTGACGATCGACGAAGCGCTCACCGACCGCACCGAGCTGGCACGCATCGCGATGATGCTCGTCACCCTGATCATCATGGTGCTCGTGCTGCGGTCGTTGACCATTCCGACGATCGCGGCGCTCCTCAACCTGCTCACCGTCAGCGCGACGATAGGAGTGCTCGCGCTGCTCTTCAACAACTCTCTCCTTGGCGGCCCGGGGTACGTCGACGCCGCCGACATACCCGCGATCGTCATGGTCATCTTCGGGCTGGCGATCGACTACGAGGTCTTCGTCTTCGCCCGCATGCGGGAGGAGTACGTGCGCACCGGCTCGCCCGACAAAGCTGTCGACAGGGGGCTTGCGCAGACGGCGCCGGTGATCACCGGCGCGGCGGTGATCATGATCGTCGTCTTCCTCTGCTTCTCGATCTCGCAGTTCGTCACCCTGCGCAACTTCGGCGTCGCCCAGGCGATCGCCGTGTTCATCGACGCCTTCATCATCCGGCTGATCGTCCTGCCGGCGATCATGAAGGGCCTCGGCCGGTGGAGCTGGTGGATGCCAGGGTGGCTCGACCGGTTGCTGCCTGGCGGCGGCGTCCCGGCTGAGCGCTGACTCAGCGGCGGGATCTCAGGACCAGAAGGCCAGCTGGCGATCGTCAGTGACGCCGATGAAGGAGCCGACCGCGACGCGCGCCTCGCCGTTTGACGAGGCCCCGACGGCATGGGCGTTGCGCGAGTTGAAGACCATCAGCACGCCTGGCTCCGGCTGTACTTCCACCCTACGGCAGGACTCGAAGAGCTCCGGGTCGTAGTCGTTGAAGCGCTGGCGGGCGTGCTGCTCGAGCTCGGGCTGCCAGGGGTAGTCGTAGACGATCAGCTCGCCGCCCTCGCCGGGCGAGGAGAAGAAGAGGTTCCAGGCGAACTGGCCGGTGAGCCGCTCGATCGCCCAGCCCGGGCCGTCGCGCGGGCCCCAGTCGGCGTGGATCGCGACGCCGCCCCCGCCCCCGCGACGGAACACGCCGGCGAAGTAGGGCCGGCCGTCCTCTTCGGCGAGCCCGACCCGGTCGGGCCAGGCAGCGTCGAAGGCGTCGACCACGGTGTCGACCGGGTCCGGCAGCGGATCGAGGATCTCGGACCTGCGCGCGGTGGCGGCCGGCGCCGAATCGAGGTAACGATCCTTCGAGTCGTGGTGCTCGTACTGGGTGATCCCCAAGCGACCCAGGGGAGGCGAGGTCCCCTCGTAGAACGACCAGTCCTCGGAGTCCATCAACGTGGCGTGGATCGCCTCGCGCTGCTCGTCGTCGATGAAGCGGGGAACGGTTACCGCGCCGATCTCGTTGCGCAGCAGCGCCTGCAGCGAGTCGTGGGTGAGCGCCGGAAGTTCCAGTACGTCCCAGCTGTCCATCGTCATCTGCGTCGTTCTATCAGCTCGACTCGGTACCCGTCGGGGTCCCGCACGAAACAGAGGAGTGAACTGTCTCCCTCGCCGACCGTGTACGGCGGGCGTTCGGGGTGTATTCCGCGCTCCGCCAACGCCGCGAGCGTCGCCTCGAGGTCGGAAACGGACACGGCGATGTGACCGTAACCGGTACCGATCTCATACTCCTCGGTTCTCCCGATGTTGTACGTCAGCTCGAGCCGCGGCTCCGGCCCGTCGCCGGGCTGGCCCATGTAGACGTTGATCGCCTCGTCGCCGATCGGGTAGCGGGACATCTCCTCGAAGCCGATGGCTTCATAGAACTCGACCGAGCGGTCGATGTCGAGGATGCGGTAGCAGGTGTGGATCAGGCTCATGCACTGTCACAATAACCGACCGTGACACTTCAGGTATGGCTTTCGGACGTCGACGAGGTGGACCTCGCGCCGGCGCAGGGTACGTTCTCACCCGAGGAGCTGGCGCGGGCCGAGCAGATCGGCTCGGCCCGGCTGCGGCGGCGCTTTCTCGCCCGCCGCTGGATGGCGAGGACGCTGCTGGCAAGGGCGACGGGCGAGGAACCGGCGGCGTTGGCCATCGAGAGCCGTTGTGAGCGCTGTGGCCGGTTGCACCCGGCGAGCCCGCTCGCCGGCGAGTCCGGCGAGGTGTGGTGGTCCTCGTCGAGCTCGGCGAGCCTGGCCGCGGTCGCGGTCTCGCCCTGGCGCGTCGGGATCGACATCGAGCAGCGCCGCGAGCATCCCCGCTGGGAGCGGATCGCCAGGCGCTTCTACACGGAGGATGAGCAGCGGGCGGTGGCCGGGTCGGCCGACAGGTTCCTCGAGTTCTGGACGCTCAAGGAGGCATACCTCAAGGCAATCGGGATCGGCCTGCCCGGGGGGCTGCGCTCCTTTGACTGCACCGGCCTCTCGCGTTCGCTCGGCGAGTGGCTGGAGGGCACGGCGCATCCGGGCTGGCGGCTCCGACAGCTCGACGCCGCCGCCGGCACGGTCGCGGCCGTCGCCGTCGAAGGGACGCCGGATAGGATCGAGCTCCGTCGCTGGGCTCCCGACGCAGGCGAGGCAAGATGAAGGCCGAGGGGTACGAGAACCTCATACTGGAGACGTTCGGCCCGGTGCTGCGGGTGACGCTCGACCGTCCCGAGCGGCGCAACGCCCTCTCGGCCGAGCTGATCGAGGAGCTGTTCGAGCTGATCTCAGTGGTCGAGCTGGATGCGGAGACGAGCGTGCTGGTCCTGCGCGGCGCCGGCAAGGGCTTCTGCTCCGGCTATGACGTCGCGGGGTCCTCGCAGGACGGAGCCGAGGCTTCCCCGTCGCCGATCGAGAAGGCCCAGGTCGTGCGCGGCGACAGCAGGGTCTTCGACCGGCTCTGGCGGCTGCCGATCCCGACGATCGCCCAGGTACACGGGGCTTGCCTCGCGGCCGGCACCGATCTGGCGCTGAGCTGCGACCTGCTCGTCTGCGCCGCCGACGCCCGCATCGGCTACCCGGCGGTGCGCTCGATGGGCTCGCCGGCGACGCACATGTGGCTCTACCACCTGGGGCCGCAGTGGACCAAGCGGCTGCTGCTCAGCGGCGACTCGCTGAGCGGCGCCAAGGCGGCCGAGGTCGGCCTCTTCCTCGAATCGGTCCCGTCGGAGGAGCTGGACGAGCACGTGCTCTCGCTCGCCGCCCGGATCGCTTCGATCCCGCGCGACCTGCTGACCGTCAACAAGCATGTCGTCAACCGCGGGCTCGACCTGATGGGCCGGACCCTGCTGCAGGAGACGGCGGTCCAGCAGGATGTGCTCGGCCGGCTCGCGCCCGGGGCGGAGGCCTTCTGGGAGACGGCGGCGCGCAAGGGCGTCAGGCAGGCCGTCGCCGAGCGCGACGAGCCGTTTGCCGACGGCGACCCGATCGAGTGAGCGCCCGCCCGCCGGACAGCTAGACGGCCGCGGAGTCCCGCCTGGAGGCCAGCGAGGCCGCGCGCTCGACCGAGTCGACGTCGCGGACGGCGCCGGTGTCGGCCGAGGTCGCCATCGCCGCGTAGGCGCGCAGGGCCGGCGAGACCTCGCGCTCGCGCGCCAGCGGCGCGTAGCCGCCGGCCTCCTCGAGCTGGCGGCGGCGGTCGGCCAGCTCGTCGCCATGTACTTCGAGTTCGATCGAGCGCGCCGCGATGTCGATCGCGATCGTGTCCCCGTTCTGCACCAGGGCGATCGCCCCGCCCGCCGCCGCCTCGGGCGAGACATGGCCGATTGAGAGGCCTGAGGTGCCGCCGGAGAAGCGGCCATCGGTGATCAGCGCGCACTCCTTGCCGAGCCCGAGCCCCTTCAGATATGAGGTCGGGTAGAGCATCTCCTGCATGCCCGGACCGCCGCGCGGCCCCTCGTAGCGGATCACCACGATGTCGCCCGGCTTGACGCCGCCGCTGAGGATCAGATCGACCGCGTGGTCCTGGGACTCGACCACCACGGCCGGGCCCTCGAAGGTCAGCAGCGACTCGTCGACGCCGGCCGTCTTGACCACGCAGCCGCGCTCGGCGAGGTTGCCGTAGAGGATCGCCAGGCCGCCTTCGGCCGTGTGGGCGTGCTCGACGTCGTGGATGCAGCCCGCCGCCCGGTCGAGGTCGAGCGACTCCCAGCGCTCCGACTGCGAGAACGCGGTCGCCGAGCGCTTGCAGCCGGGCGCCGCGTGGAACAGCTCGACCGCCTCCGCGGAGGGGCTCTCGCCGCCGACGTCCCAGGCGCCGAGCCACGCGTCCATGCTCGCCGCGTGGACCGTCCCGACCGCCTCGTTGAGCAGGCCGCCGCGGCGCAGCTCGCCGAGGATCGACGGGATCCCGCCGGCCCGGTGTACGTCCTCCATCAGGTACTCGCCGCTCGGCGCGACCTTGCAGATGCAGGGCACGCGGCGCGAGAGCTGGTCGATGTCGTGCATCGCGAACTCGACCTCGGCCTCCTGCGCGGCGGCGAGCAGGTGGAGGATCGTGTTGGTCGAGCCGCCCATCGCGATGTCGAGCGTCATCGCGTTCTCGAACGCCTCGCGGGTCGCGATCGAGCGCGGCAGGACGCTCTCGTCGTCCTGCTCGTAGTAGCGCCTCGCGATCTCCACCGTCACCCGGCCGGCGTCTTCATACAGCGCGCGCCGAGCGGTGTGGGTCGCCAGGGTCGAGCCGTTGCCGGGCAGGGCGAGGCCGAGCGCCTCGGTCAGGCAGTTCATCGAGTTGGCGGTGAACATGCCCGAGCAGGAGCCGCAGGTCGGGCAGGCGGCCTCCTCGATCCGGCCGATGTCGTCGTCGCTGACGTCCTCGGCGACCGCGTCGGTGATCGCGGTGATCAGGTTGAGCCGCTTGCGCACGGTGCCGTCGACCAGCGTCGCGGCGCCGCCCTCCATCGGGCCGCCGGAGACGAACACGGTCGGCACGTTGAGCCGCAGGGCGGCGTTGAGCATGCCCGGCGTGATCTTGTCGCAGTTGGAGATGCAGACCAGGGCGTCGGCGCAGTGGGCGTTGACCATGTACTCGACGCTGTCGCTGATCAGGTCGCGCGAGGGCAGCGAGTAGAGCATCCCGCCGTGGCCCATCGCGATCCCGTCGTCGACCGCGATCGTGTTGAACTCGCGCGGCACGCCGCCGGCCGCCTGCACGGCTTCGGCGACGACCTCGCCGACCGGCTTCAGGTGCGTGTGGCCGGGGACGAACTGCGTGTAGGAGTTGGCGATCGCGACGATCGGCTTCTTGCCGATGTCCTCGCGGGCGACCCCGGCGGCGCGCAGCAGCGCGCGGGCGCCGGCCATGTTGCGACCGTGGGTGACAGTGCGTGATCTCAGCGGTGGCATGGCTTCCTCCAAGGATAGAGATAGATGTCCAGTCCCGGTAGAAGCCGCTCCACCGCGGCATCGTATGTGATAAACGTGTCGGTACCGAGGGGACGCAAAAGGGAGGGGCGTTTGACCATGCAAGGAAATCGTACTTCGGCGCGGCTCGGCCTTTGGCTGGCCGGCGCGCTTACGGGACTGCTGCTGTTCGCCACGCCGGCGTCGGCGACGTTCCACCTGATGAAAATCCGCGAGGTCTATCCCGCGGGCAATGCGAGCTACGTCGAGCTGCAGCTGCTCGAGGCCGGCGAGTACCAGGTCGGAGGACATCACCTCGTCGCCTACAACGCTGACGGCACCGTCGCTCATGACCTCACCCTGTCGTCCAACGCCAGCCCGTCGAGCGCTGCCAACGCCACGGTGCTGATCGCGGGCTCCGGCTACGCCGGCAGCCCGAGCGCCGACGAGGTCGACAGCGGCATGAACCTCTCGGCCGCGGGCGGCGCGGTCTGCTGGGTCGAAGGCGAGCCGCCCGACTGCGTCGCCTGGGGCAACTTCAGCGCCACCAATCCCGCCGGCAATTCGGAGCTGCTGGTGGGGGGTCCGGCGAGTCCCGCCGGCGTTACCGCCGGTAAGGCCCTGCGACGCGCGATCGGGGCAGTCTGCCCGACGTTCTTGGAGGCGGGCGACGATACCGACGACAGCGAAGCTGACTTCGCCGAGGTCACCCCTGGACCGCGAAACAACGCGAGCCCGGTTACCGAGACTCGCTGCGTCGTCCCGGGAACGGCGATCGACTCGAAGCCGAAAAGCCCGACCAACGCGACCTCGGCGGGCTTCACCTATCACCCGGTGGGAACGGCCGAAGAACTCGCATCCATCGAAGAACTCGAGTGCAAAATCGACGACGACGACTTTGTCAACTGCGATACCTCGCCGTTCCAAAGCTCGGGACCGCTGGCGGATGGGGTGCATACGTTCGAAGTCAGGGCCGTCACCGACCAGGGAGCCGGGCTCCCGGCGATCTACAGCTGGACCGTCGACACCCAGCCCCCGACGACGACGATCGCGAATCGCCCGGATAACCCGAGCCCCGGAAGCGTCTCCTTCAGCTACGAATCGAGCGAGCTCAGCTCGAGCTTCGAATGCAGCCTTGCCCAGACGGGTACGGCCGACGGCTTCGCCTCCTGTCCGTCGTCCGGCAACAGCTACTCCAACCTGGCCGACGGCGTCTACGCCTTCAAGGTGCGCGCGACCGACCGGGCCGGCAACCTCGGCTCGACGGCGGCGTTCAGCTGGCAGGTCGACAACTCGTTCGCGGTCGTCAGCTCGCCACCGGCGTCGAGCTCGCCGGCGACGGTGACGATTCCGCAGGCCACGATGCCCACATCCACGACGCCCACAGCCAGGAGACTCACCTGCAGGAAGGGCTTCGTCAAGAAGAAGGT